>Ga0081455_10002441_pt1 | contig 22171 bp, 17 predicted proteins | sample TabmetS3T2R1_FD_70207 | JGI IMG/M metagenome (GOLD analysis project Ga0081455, IMG submission 70207) | Tabebuia heterophylla rhizosphere microbial communities from the University of Puerto Rico - S3T2R1 | ecosystem: Host-associated > Plants > Roots > Rhizosphere ...
GGTGGCGGCGGGGAGGAGAGGGGGTAGCCGTGCGGCGGTTCGGGGGGGAGCGGTGGTGAGGTGAAGGGGTCGGTCTGTGGCGGTACGCCCTGTTGCCTCGGCGCTTGCTGGTTGGCGGGTGGCGGCGGGGAGGAGAGGGAGTGGCCGTGCGGCGGTTCGGCGGGGAGCGGTGGTGAGGTGAACGGGTCGCCTCGTGGAGGTAGGCCCTGCTGCGTCGGCGACTGCGGCCCGGCGGGGAGCGGCGGGGAGGCGAGCGGATAGGCCTGCGATGGGCCGGCCTGCGGCATAGACGCCTGCGGCCCGGCGGGGTAGGCCTGCGGCGTAGGGGCTTGCGGCCCGGTGGGGTAGGCCTGCGGCGTAGGGGCTTGCGGGCCGGCGGGGTAGGCCTGCGGTGGGCCGGCCTGCGGGGCGGTGGGGAGTGGTGGGGAGGTGAGTGGGTTGGGTTCTGGGGGTGCGGCGTGTGGGGTCGGCGAGTGTGGCGGGAGCGGTGAGAAGGGTGGGAGTGGGTTGGGCAGCTGGGGGGTGGTTTGGTGCTGGAGGGTGGGCGGCGCGGGTGGCAGGGTGGGCGGTCCCAGGTCGGGGAGTTGCGGGACCGGCTCGGTTGTCCTGGCCCGGTCCCAGTCCGCCGCGGGTACGTTGACCTCCAGCGGGCGCGGTGCGCCGGTGACCTCAGCGGCGACGCTGGCCTCGGTGATACCGGTGAGCGCGTTCAGCGCGGCCCGGAGCAGCCTGCGGGTGTCGATCGTGGAGCCGGCGGCCTGGTCCAGCAGCTCCGCCGCCTTCGGGCTCTCCAGCGGCACCGGATTGCCCAGCAGCCCCGCCGGCTGCTCGTACCTCCTCGGCCGCAACTGCTTGGCAATGATCGTGCACGCCTCGGCCAACTCCTCGGCTGCGGCCAGCAACGTCTCGACATGCTCGGCGGCGAGCTCATCGGACATCTGGTCGGAGCGTCTGGGCGGTTGATCGTCGTACACGTGGGGCGTCCGTCCGTCTGGTTCGCGTCAGCACCGCGAGCCACGGCGCCGGCCACCGACCCTGCTGCTGCGTGACCGCCTGCACTCGCAACGCTTCCCCGGGAAGGTACCGTCTGACCGGGGTCTGAGCCATCTTCAGGGATCGGGCGCTATCCACACAAAGTGGACCTTGAAGCCCCGACTTCTAAACATTGACACTCTGCTGGTAAACTTGCCACTCGACATGAGTGTCCTGACGATTCACGAAGCTGCTGAGACCACCGGCTGGTCGCCCCGGATGCTGCGGTACATCGAGCGGATCGGGCTCGTCGACGCGCCCCGTTCCGGCTCGGGCTACCGCCTCTACGGCCCGGCGGAGCTCCAGCGGCTGCGCACGTTGCGGGAGTTGCTGGAGCGGCACGACATCGGCCTGCAGGATGTCGGGTTCGCTCTCCGGTTGCGCGGTGACGAGGCGCTGCGCGCGGCGATCGACGAGTGGTTCGAGTCCACGCCGAGCCGGCCGGAGGACGTCCCTGCCAGCGAGTGGTTGCGCTGGGAGCAGGACAAGCACGAGAAGTTGCTGGACGAGGCCGTCCGGCGCGTCGCCCACCGCGGCGTCCCCTCCCGCCGCGGCGCAGGACCGCGACGGGTCAGGGACCGCCGTACCGGATCGGAGAGTTGATGACCAACGCAGTGCTGACCCCGTCGGACTTCAAGGTCGCGGATCTGTCCCTCGCCGACTTCGGTCGCAAGGAGATCCGGCTGGCCGAGCACGAGATGCCCGGCCTGATGGCGATCCGCAGGGAGTACGCCGCGAGCCAGCCGCTGGCCGGCGCCCGCATCACCGGCTCGCTGCACATGACCGTGCAGACCGCCGTCCTGATCGAGACCCTGGTCGCGCTGGGCGCGCAGGTTCGCTGGGCAAGCTGCAACATCTTCTCCACCCAGGACCACGCCGCCGCCGCCATCGCGGTCGGCCCCCACGGCACCCCCGAGGCCCCCAGCGGCGTGCCGGTCTTCGCCTGGAAGGGCGAGACCCTGGAGGAGTACTGGTGGTGCACCGAGCAGGTGCTCACCTGGCCCGACGGTGACGGCCCCAACATGATCCTGGACGACGGCGGCGACGCCACCCTGCTCGTACACAAGGGGCTGGAGTACGAGAAGGCCGGCGCCGTGCCGGACCCGTCGACCGCCACCAGCGAGGAGTTCGCGGTCGTCCTCAAGCTGCTCCAGGCCAGCGTCGCGACCAACGCCGACAAGTGGACCCAGATCGCGGCCGGCATCAAGGGCGTGACCGAGGAGACCACCACCGGCGTGCACCGCCTGTACGAAATGGCCCGAGTCGGCAGCCTGCTGTTCCCGGCCATCAACGTGAACGACTCGGTGACCAAGTCGAAGTTCGACAACAAGTACGGCTGCCGGCACTCGCTCATCGACGGCATCAACCGGGCCACCGACGTGCTGATCGGCGGCAAGGTCGCGGTCGTCTGCGGGTACGGCGACGTGGGCAAGGGCTGCGCCGAGTCGCTGCGCGGCCAGGGCGCCCGGGTCATCGTGACCGAGATCGACCCGATCTGCGCGCTGCAGGCGGCCATGGACGGCTACCAGGTCACCACGCTGGACGACGTCCTGGAGATCGCCGACATCGTGATCACCGCGACCGGCAACTTCAACGTGCTGACCGCCGCCCAGATGTCGCGGATGAAGCACCAGGCGATCGTCGGCAACATCGGCCACTTCGACAACGAGATCGACATGGCCGGCCTGGCGAAGATCGACGGCATCGAGCGGATCAACATCAAGCCGCAGGTGGACGAGTGGCGTTTCGCGGACGGGCACAGCATCCTCGTGCTCTCCGAGGGCCGGCTGCTCAACCTGGGCAACGCCACCGGGCACCCGTCGTTCGTGATGAGCAACTCCTTCGCGAACCAGACCATCGCCCAGATCGAGCTGTTCACCAAGACCGACCAGTACCCGATCGGCGTCTACACCCTGCCCAAGGCGCTGGACGAGAAGGTCGCCCGGCTGCACCTGGACGCGCTCGGCATCAAGCTCACCGAGCTGAGCACCGAGCAGGCCGACTACATCGGCGTCCCGGTCGAGGGGCCGTACAAGTCCGACCACTACCGCTACTGAGCAACTGACGAGCTGGCCCCTCCCGGATCGACACCGGGAGCGGGCCAGTTCGCCGTAACCGCAAGGGATCGGGTGTGAACAGCGAATACGACGTAGCGGACCTGAGCCTGGCCGAGCAGGGCATCACCCGGATCGAGTGGGCCGACCGTGCCATGCCGGTGCTGCGGCAGATCCGGGACCGGTTCAGCAAGGAGACGCCGTTCGCGGGCGCCCGCATCGCGGCCTGCCTGCACGTCACCACCGAAACCGCGAACCTCATGCGTACGCTCGCCATCGGCGGCGCCGAGGTCCACCTGTGCGCCTCGAACCCGCTGTCCACCCAGGACGACGCGGCCGCCGCCCTGGTCAGCGAGTACGGCGTGCACGTGTACGCCCGCAAGGGCGTCGACCTCACCGGGTACTACGTGCACATCAACTCGGTGCTGGACATCGAGCCCGAGTACGTGCTGGACGACGGCTGCGACCTGGTCAACACGCTGCACTCGGCGCGTACCGAGTTACTGGACGGCATCCGGGCCGGCTGCGAGGAGACCACCACCGGGGTGGTCCGGCTGCGGGCCATGTCCCGGGCCGGCGCCCTGAAGTTCCCGGTCGTCGCCGTCAACGACACCGGCACCAAGCGCATGTTCGACAACCGGTACGGCACCGGGCAGTCCACTGTGGACGCCATCCTGCGGGCCACCCACTCGCTGCTGGCCGGCAAGACCGCGGTCGTGGCGGGGTACGGCTTCTGCGGCAAGGGTGTTGCCGAGCGGCTGCGCGGCATGGGCGCCGACGTGGTCGTCTGCGAGGTGGACCCGCTGAAGGGCCTGGACGCCACCATGGAGGGCTTCCGGGTGCTGCCGATGGCCGAGGCGGCCAAGGTCGGCGACGTCTTCGTGACCGTGACCGGCAACCGGGACGTCATCCGCGAAGAGCACTTCGAGGCGATGAAGGACGGCGCGATCCTGGCCAACAGCGGCCACTTCGACGTGGAGATCGACGTGCGCTGGCTGGAGGCCAACGCCGTCGGCAAGCGCCGCCAGGTCCGGCCGTACCTGGACGAGTACCTGCTCGCCGACGGGCGCCGCGTCGTCCTGCTGGCCGAGGGGCGGCTGGCCAACCTCGGCGTCGCCGAGGGGCACCCGGCCGGGGTGATGGACCTGTCCTTCGCCGACCAGGCGCTCACCCTGGAGTGGCTGCTGGGCAACAGCGACCGGCTGCAGGCGGGCGTGCACGAGGTGCCGGCCAGCATCGACCGCGAGGTGGCCCGGCTGAAGCTCGCCTCCATGGACATCGGCATCGACACGCTGACCGAGGACCAGCAGGCGTACCTCGACTCGTGGGAGTTCGGGTCCTGAGGGGCAGGTACCTGGTCGGCGGGGTCGTCGAGGAGTTCGCCTGCGGCGCGGGACCGGCCGGCTGGCGGTACACCGGGGCGCGCGAGGACGGGTACATCGTCGACCTCACCCTCGACGCCTTCGGCCGGCCGTACCGGCTGGAGTTGATCGCCGGTGGCTGGATGCTGCGCGGCGGGACCACCGGCGCCTCGCTGCTGTGGGTACGCCGGGCCGCTGGCGGGCCGGTCGAGCAGGCGGCCGAGCACTCGGTCGAGGCACACGGGTTCGTCGGCGACTCGCCCGCCTTCTGGGTCGCGCTGGCCAGGCTGGCGGCGCCCGGCGAGACCAGCCTGCGGGTCGTGGAGGTCGGCGGCGGCGCGCTGGCCACCCGTACGGTCGACATCCTGGTCCGGCATGGCGAGGTGGCCACCGCCGAGTCCGTGCCGCTGGTCCGGTGTGAGGCGACCGCGCTGGACACCGGCCAGTCGCGGGGCTGCTACCTCAGCGGCGACATCGTGGTCGCGGGCGACGGCATCGAGCTGCTCGACCTGGCCGAGTGAGGTGACAGCAGCGCGGCCAGCCGGCGCTCCTCGCGGCGGCGGCGCTCGGCCAGGACCGCGGACAGCACCGCCCACCCGGGCGTACCGGGCGGCGGCTGCGGGCTGATCCGGCGCAGCACATCGGCGAGCAGCTGCTGCCCGACCACCTCCCGGGCGACCGGGTCCAGCTGATCCACCCGGGACAGGAACTGCCGCACCCCGAGCGCCAGCCGGTCGTCCACCGCGGCGATGTCCAGCACCGCGACCCAGCCGGCCAGCGGCGGCGGCAGGTACGTCGCGAAGTACGGCTGGGCGCCGATGCGCTCCTGGATCACCACGGTGCCGGCGGCCATGTCGCCGATGCGCTTGCCCGAGGCGGAGAACAGCATCACCACGAACGCCAGCGCCGGGCCCGACCCGATCAGCAGGATGCCGGGGCGTTCCAGGACCAGGCCGGCGACCGCCCGGACCAGCGCGTGCCGGAAGCTGATCGGGCCCGCGTCGTCGCGCACCACCCGCAGCCCCATCGCCAGCTTGCCGAGCGTACGCCCGCGCAGCACCGTCTCCAGGACCAGCGGGTAGCCCAGGAACACCGCCGCGAGCAGGCCATACACCGCCGCGTTGATCGCCGCGGCGTCGCTGGTGGCCAGCAGCTGGAGGGTCACCAGGAGCAGCAGCGCGTACGCCAGCCCCATCAGCGCGAAGTCCAGCGCGGCGGCGACCACGCGGGACGGCAACTGGGCCAACCGCAGTTCGAGGGCCACCGCCTCGCCGGTCACGATCTGGGGCACCCGTACAGTCTGCCCTGAGAGCTGTCGCGGGTGAGGATCGGAGGGCCGCGGTGGACGTCGATGCCTTCGTCGCGGCGCACCTGCGCGAGTGGCAGCGGCTGGAGCAACTCGTGCGGCGGCGCTGGCTGAGCGGCGCCGAGGCCGACGAGATGGTCGCGTTGTACCAGCGGGCGGCCACCCATCTGTCGGTCGTACGGACCCGGCTGCCGGACCCGGTGCTGGTCGGCTGGCTGTCCTCGCTGGTGGCCCGCGGGCGGAACGCGGTCGTGGGCGCGCCGAGCGGGTCGTGGCGGTCGGTGGCGCGGTTCTGGACCGAGACGTTCCCGGTGGCGGTCTACCGGGCGCGCTGGTGGTGCCTGGGCACCGCGGGCGCGTTCCTGGTGGTGGCCTTCGGGCTGATCCTGCACCTGGCCCGGCACCCCGAGCTGTACTCGCGGCTGGGTTCCTCCGACGCGGTACGCCAGCTGGTCGAGCAGGATTTCGCCGACTACTACTCGACGTACCCGGCGCATTCGTTCGCCGCGCAGGTGTGGACCAACAACGCGCTGGTCGCGGCCGGTGCGCTGGTCTTCGGCATCACCCTGGTCGGCGGCGCGTACGTGCTGCTCGGCAACGCCGTCAGCGTCGGCAAGATCGGCGGGCTGATGATCGGCACCGGGCACGCCGGGGTGTTCTTCGGCCTGATCAGCCCGCACGGCATCCTGGAGCTCACCGCGGTCTTCGTGGCGGCCGGCACCGGGCTGAAGGTGGGCTGGTCCTGGCTGGATCCCGGTCCGCTGCCGCGCGTACAGGCCCTGGCCGAGGCCGGTCGGGTGGCCATCACCGTCGCGATCGGCCTGGTCGCGGTGCTCGCGGTCAGCGGCGTGCTGGAAGCGTTCGTCACGCCCTCCGGCTGGCCCACCTGGGTACGGGTCGGAATCGGTGTCACCGCCGAGGCGGCGTTCCTGACCTACGTCGGCGTGCTGGGCCGCCGCGCCGTGCGGGCCGGCGGCACCGGCGACCTCGCCCCGGACCTCGCCGGCTACACCGCGCCGGTCGCCTAGGTTTTGATCCCGTCGCGGACGAGCGCGGCGTCCAGGCGAAGGTCGCGGCCGAGGAAGTCGCGGATCAGGTCGTTCGGGTCCCGCTCGGCGCCGGGGGCGAGGACCTTCGTCGCGTAGTCGCGGCCGGTGCGCGGGTTCAGGGTGCCCTCGGCGGCGAAGCGGGTGAACAGGTCCGCGGTCAGCACGCCGGCCCACTGGTAGACGTAGTACCCGGCGGCGTACTGGTTGGTCATCGCGATCTGCAGGTGGGCCGGGGTGGCGTCGGCCGGGTCGACGGGCACGGGTAGGTGGCGCTGCTTCACCGCCAGCGGATCCTCGCCGCGGTGCAGCGCCAGGTCGATCGCCGGCCCGATCATGCGCGCCATCCGCAGGCTGGCCCGGCGGAATTTGTCCTCGGCCCGCGCCGCCTCGGCCACCTCCGGGTCCAGGCCCATCCGGCGCAGGATCTCCGGGTCCAGCGACCAGTTCTCCATGATCTGCGAGGGCGCCTCGATGAAGTCGTGCGGCATGTGGTTGGGCGAGCGGAGCCGGTAGCGGCTGTGCGCGAACGCGGCGTGCAGCGCGTGCCCGAACTCGTGCCACATGATCCGCAGCGCGTGCATGGTCGCGCCGCCGGGCGGCACGTTCGTGACCACGCCGAGCAGGTGCGGCCCGCCGTCGGTGGACAGCCACGGCGAGGTCATCCAGCCGCCGGGATCCTTGCCGTCCCGGGCGTACCAGTCGCACCAGATGCGGGCCAGGTGGGTGCTGCCGTCGTGGACGTCCCAGACCTCGACGTCCTCGTGCCAGACCGGCGCGTCCGGCGCGGGCGCGAAGGCGATGCCGTACAGCTGGCTGAGCGCGTCCAGCATGACCTGCCGGGCCACCGGCAGCGGGGCCCGGACATCGCCGGTCCGGTCCAGGCCGCGGGCCCGTTTCAGCCCGGTGGCGTAGAAGCCGTCCATGGGGTTGTCGAGGTCGGCGGCGGTCAGCTCGAGGGTTGGATCGCCGGTGTGGGTGCGGGCGAACTCGCGCAGCTCGGCGTACTCGCGGTCGGCCTGCGGCCGGTACGCGGCGGCCAGCTCGTCCAGGAACGCCCGCGGGTCGGCCACCATCCGGCCGGCGGACTGCATCGCGACGAAGTCCTCGTGGCCGAGCAGGTGGGCCAGCTCCTGCCGCAGCGCCACGGTCTCGGCGACCACCGGACCGTTGACCTTGGCGGCACGGGTGATGTCCAGCCGGTACATCGCCGCGCGTAGGTGCGGGTCGGTCGCGTCGCGGCGGACGATGGTCGAGTTGTGGTCGCTGTACGGCACCCACCAGCCGGGCATGTTGCGCTGCTGCGCCGCCGCCCGGGAGGCGTCGACCAGGTCGGCCGGGAGCCCGGACGGGTCGTCGGTCCGGACGCCCGAGGCGGCGTCGACGGCCCGCAGGTTGCTCATGAAGTCGGCCTGCAACTGCGCGATCCGGCCGTTGACGTCGGCCAGCCGCTGCTGAGCCGCCAGCGCCAGGTGCGCGCCGGAGCGCTCGAACAGGCGCAGCAGATCGGTGCGCAGCCGCTCCTCCACCGCCGTGGCCGGGCGGACCGCGCGGACCGCCTCGTACAGGTCGCGCCGCTGCCAGGTCCGCGCCCGGAATCGGGCCACCCGCTCGTTCGCGGCCCGGGACACCTCCGGCCACGGCCCGCCCAGCACGGCCGCCAGGTCGTCGGCCGTCCGCGCGATCGCGTTGTACCGCGCGGTCGCCTCGCCCAGCGCCACCAGCGGCTCGGCGCTGCCGGCCACCGCGTCCAGCCGGGCACCCGCCTCGGTCTCGGCCGCGGCCAGCGCGGGCAGCACGTCCGCGGCGTCGTACGCGCCGAAGCGGATCTGGCCGGGCGGGTGGTCGAAGGTGTTCACCAGTCCATGACTACCAGCCCGGTGTCCCGCGGTCAGAGCCGGCCGGCGGCCTTGAGCGCGAGGTAGGCGTCGGTTACGCGCGAAGCGAACAGATCTGCCGGCTCGTCCACGACGATCACGCCGCGGCGGCGCAGCAGGGCGGTGACGCGGCGGCGTTCGGCGAGGGCGCGCTCGGCGGCGGCGGCCTCGTACACGGCCTCGATCTCGCCGCGACCGCCGGCCAGGGCAGAGACCGCCGGGTCGCCGACGGCCGCCACCAGGACGGTGTGCCGGGCCACCAGCGCGCCGAGCACCGGCAGCAGCCCGAACTCGACCGGCGCGGCGTCCAGGGCGGTGAACCACACCACCAGCGAGCGGCGGCGGACCCGGCGCAGCACCTCGGAAACCACCAGCCCGGCGTCGGACTCGACCAGCGCCGGCTCCAGCAGCGCCATCGACTGCACCAGTTTGGGCAGCACGTCCTGCCGGCTCAGGCCCTCGGCGGAGGCGCGTACCACGTCGTCGGCGGCGAGCAGGTCCACCCGGTCGCCGGCCCGGGCGGCCACCGCGGCCAGCAGCAGGCAGGCGTCCAGGGCGGCGTCCAGGCGCGGGATGTCCCCGACCCGGGCGGCGGAGGTACGGCCGGTGTCCAGCACGCACAGCAGCCGCCGGTCCCGCTCCGGCCGCCAGGTACGCACCACCACGTCGCCGCCGCGCGCGGTGGCCCGCCAGTCGATGGACCGGACGTCGTCGCCGATCACGTACTCGCGCAGGGAGTCGAACTCGGTGCCCTGGCCGCGCCGGTTCAGCGTCACCGCGCCGTCCAGTTCGCGCAGTTTGGCCAGCTTCTCCGGCAGGAACCGGCGGGAGGCGAACGGCGGCAGCACGCGGACCGCCCACGGCACCCGGTGCCGGCGCTGCCGGGCGGCCAGGCCCAGCGGGCCGAGCGCGCGGACCGTCACCTGCGCCGCGGTCCGGTCGCCGCGCCGGGTCGGGGTGAGCGTGGTGGGCAGCCGGCGCCGCCCGCCCGCCGGTACGTCCAGCCGCTGCCGCCGCGGCGTCGCCCCCGCGCTCGGCAGCCAGGCGTCCCGGACCACGCCGCGGACCCGGCGGGAGCCGGCGTTGGTGATCACCAGCGTGACCTCGACGGTCTCGCCCAGCCGCGTACCGGTCGCGCCGGTCCGCTCCAGCCGCAGGTCCGCGATCCGGCCGGCGGCTGCCAGGTCGACCAGGACGCCGAGCAGCAGCAGCGCGCCGTACCCGACCAGCAGCCAGGTGCCGAGCGGGGCGAGCGCCGCGCCCAGCAGCGTCAGCAGGGCCAGCCGGCCGGTGAGCGCCACCGCTTACCGGGGGACCGGTACGGCGGCCAGCACCGAGTCGAGCACCGCGTCCGCGGTCACCCCCTCCAGCTCGGCCTCCGGGCGTACCGCGATGCGGTGCCGCAACGTCGGCCGGGCCAGCGCCTTCACATCGTCCGGGGTGACGTAGTCGCGGCCGGACAGCCACGCCCACGCCTTCGCGGTGGCCAGCAGCGCGGTCGCCCCGCGCGGGGAGGCGCCCAGCGACAGCGACGGCGAGTCGCGGGTGGCGCGGGCGATGTCCACCACGTAGCCCAGCACCTCGGGCGCGGCCTGTACGGCCCGGACCGCCTTGCGCGCGGTGGCCAGGTCGCTCGCGCCGGCCACCGGGTGCACCCCGGCCGCGGCCAGGTCACGCGGATCGAACCCGGCGTGGTGCGCCTGGAGCACCTGCACCTCGTCGGCCCGCGGCGGCAGCGGTACGTCCAGTTTCAGCAGGAAGCGGTCCAGTTGCGCCTCCGGCAGCGGGTACGTGCCTTCGTACTCGATCGGGTTCTGCGTGGCGATCACCAGGAACGGGTCGGGCAGCGGCCGGGACTCGCCGGCCACCGACACCTGCCGCTCCTCCATCGCCTCCAGCAGCGCGGCCTGCGTCTTCGGCGGCGTGCGGTTGATCTCGTCGGCGAGCAGCAGGTTGGTGAACACCGGGCCGGAGGCGAAGCTGAACTCGGCCGTACGGGCGTCGTACACCAGCGATCCGGTGACATCGCCCGGCATCAGGTCGGGGGTGAACTGGACGCGTTTCAGCTCCAGGTCGAGGCTCGCGGCGAGGGCGCGGACCATCAGGGTCTTGGCGACGCCGGGTACGCCCTCCAGCAGCACATGGCCATTGACCAGCAGCGCGATGACCAGGCCGGTGACGGTGCTGGATTGGCCGACGACCGCTTTGCCGACTTCGGCGCGGAGCTGCACCAGCGCCGCGCGGGCAGCGTCGGCCTCCTCCTTCGGCGGGCCCTCGGGTGCCGACACCGCGGGCGGTGGCGGTGGCGCCGGCGGTGGCGCCGGTGGCACGGCCGGGGTCGCGCCGGTCGGTGGGCCGGTGGGTGGGCCGGGCGCCGGGACAGGGCCGGGCGTGGGGACAGGGCCGGTCGGGTAGCCCGGCTGCGGGTAACCGGGTTGCGGATAGCCGGGCTGGGGGTAGCCGGCCGGTGGGTAGCCCTGCTCCGGGCCGGGCGGCTGACCGGGTTGTGGCTGCCAGGTGGTCACGCCGGGCAAGGCTAGCCGGTCCCGGGCCCACCCTGCGCCGCCGGGCCGGCCCGACATTCGTCAGACTCATCCCGTGACCACCGCGCGGGAGTTGCTGGAGCTGGTCTTCGACGCCGGCTCCTGGCGGTCCTGGGACGGTCCGGCCACCGACCCGCCGGAGGTGACCAGCGAGTACGCCGCGGCGCTGGCGGCGGCCCGGGAGCGTACCGGCCTGACCGAGTCGGTGCTGACCGGCGAGGGTCTGGTCGGCGGCCGGCGGGTGGCCGCGATGGCCAGCGAGTTCGGCTTCCTGGGCGGCTCGGTGGGCACGGTGGCGGCGGACCGGCTGATCGCCGCGGTCCGCCGGGCCACCGCGGACGGGCTGCCGCTGCTGGCCTCACCCGCCTCGGGCGGGGCGCGGATGCAGGAGGGTACGCCCGGGTTCGCCCGGCTCGCCGGGGTGGCGGCAGCGCTCGGGCAGCACCGTGCGGCTGGCCTGCCGTACCTGGTGTACCTGCGCAACCCGACCACGGGGGGCGTGCTGGCCTCGTGGGGTTCGCTCGGGCAGCTCACCGCGGCCGAGCCGGGCGCGCTGATCGGCTACCACGGGCCGCGGGTGGCCGCCGCGCTCACCGGCGCCGAGTTGCCCGCGGGCGTGCAGACCGCCGAGCATCTTGCCGCGCACGGCCTGCTGGACGCCGTACTGCCGGCGGCGTCGCTCGGGCCGCTGGTGAGCCGCGTGCTGGACCTGCTGCGACCGCCGGAGGCGGGCCTGGCCCTGGCGCCCGGCGACGCGGACAAGGAGGTCCTGGCCGCGGAGCTGCCGGCCGCCGAGGTGGTCGAGCGGTCCCGGCGGCCGAACCGGCCGGGCGCGGTCGCGCTGCTCACCGCCGCCGGTGGGTTGGTGACCCGGCTGGCCGACCCCGGGCCGGGGATCGTGCTCGCCCTCGCCAGGTTCGGTACGTCGCCGTGCGTACTGCTCGGGCAGGACCGGCGTGGCCCGGCGATCGGGCCGGGTGCCCTGGGCGCGGCCCGGCGTGGCCTGCGGCTGGCCGCGGAGCTGCGGCTGCCGCTGGTCTCGGTGATCGATTCCGGTGGTGCCGAGCTGTCGGCCGCCGCGGAGGAGGGCGGGCTGTCCGCGCAGATCGCCCGTACCGCCGCGGAGCTGGCCGCGCTGCCGGTGCCGACCGTGTGCCTGCTGCTCGGGCAGGGTGCCGGTGGTCCGGCGCTGGCCTGGCTGCCGGCCGACCGGGTGCTGGCCGCGCAGCACGCCTGGCTGGCGCCGCTGCCGCCCGAGGGCGCCGCCGCGATCGTACGGGCCGACGCCGCCGAACTCGCCGCCGCGCAGCACATCCGGGCCACCGACCTGCTGGCCGCCGGCATCGCGGACCGGGTCATCCCGGAGCGCCCCGACGCGTCCGAGGAGCCGCTGCCCTTCCTCCGCCGGGTCGGCGCCGCCCTGGTGCTGGCCGCCGGCTGCACGCGCTCGTCGCAGGCCGCCGCGCAGCGCCCGGGCACGGCTGTCGTCATCTTCGTGGACTTCTCGGACAGCGTCGGCGGCATGGACCGCACGGGATTCCGGCGCGAGATCGAGAAGCAGATCCTGCCCTGGCTCGAGCCCGGTGACAGCTTCCTGATGGCTCCCATCCACGACAAGACGCTGACCCAGTTCCGTCCGCTCGTAGAGGCCGAGCTGCCGCCGCGGCCTCAGTTCAACGGGTGGATGAACAACGTCATGAAGTTCAACCGGGAGGCGAAGGCTACCGAGGCGAAGATCGTCCAGGTCAAGGAATCCCTCCGCACGCAGACGGCGGAGGCGCTGGGCAAGGCCGCGCAGGCGCGCTACACGGACATCTTCAGCTCGTTACTGCTCGCCGAGAAGCTGTTCAGCGCGGAGTCGCGCCACAAGGTCCTGATCCTGATGTCGGACATGATCGAAGACTATCCGCCCTACGCCTTCGACAAGATCGCGTGGAAGCCCGAAACGACGGGAAAGATCCTCAAGGAGCTGGAGACGCAGCGGGGGATCGCGGACCTGCGAGGCGTCTGCGTCTACGTGTCAGGCGTGTCCGCCCCGACCGCCGAGATGGCCACCAACATCGGACGGTTCTGGGAGGCGTACTTCAAGAAGGCCGGGGCCGACCTGCATCCCAGCCGCTACGCGCACGTCCTCCTGCACTGGCCGCCGTCCAGCTCGTGCCGGCCGACGACCCAGACGGCCGCCGCTAGTTCGTGATCGCGTAGTACCGCCAGCCGCCGTACAGCCGCCGCCGCCACAGCAGCACCAGCATGATCGGGGTGATCGCGCTCAGCTCTGCTTCCACAGCTACCTCCGGTTCGAAGTAGCCGCGCAGCATACCGGCGGCGCCGACGCTCTGCAAGGCGGCGTCTAGTCCTGGCGGAACTCGAGCGCGTCCTCGCCGAACAGGGTGAACAGCGGCAGCACCACCGCGCCCATGCGATAGCCGGCGAGGTGGCAGAGCGTGAGCTCGGCGCCCTGGCTCAGGAACACGCCGACCCGGTCGCCCGGTTCGACGCCCTTGGCCTTAAGCGCATTGGCGAGCCGCGAGCTTGCCTTCAAGAGTTCGCCGAACGTCCAGTGCCGTACGCTGCCGTCGGCATTCTCGACGATCATCGCCAGCGCGTGGCCGGGATGGCGCTCGCACACGGCGCGGCCGATGTTGAAGCGCTCGGGCTTGGGCCAGCGGAACTGGCGCATGGCCTGGTCGTAGGGGACGCCGCGCGGGATCATGTCAGGCCAACCTGCCGTAGGGCAGTTTCTCGGCGGTAACGCTTTTAAAAAGGAAAAAAATAGGGGGGCTCTTTCCGCGATCCCCAATAATTTTCATGAAGGTTGGCACGTCGAGACTCTGAATCGCGGACACGATCTTCGGATTATACCTGCGTCGGCCGCCACGACCTATTCTGGTCATTAGAAGTTCGGCTGTTCGTTCAAGGGTTTACGCGATTGATCACGCCGCCGGCCAACAGTTCCTGCGGTGTCGGCACCCAGATCGAGTCGGCCGGGGTCTCGAAGACCCGGTCGGCGAACGCGGGCGTCAGGCGGGCGCTGTAGATCAGGAAGCGGCGGATGCCACGGTTGCTCTCATACATGTCGCTGTCGTCCATGCCGGGAAAGCTGGCACGGTGGAAGCCCAGCCGCCCCTTGGGCCCAATGCTGCGCTCGACGCCGCCCAGGAAGGCGAGCGTGCAGGCCGAGGCGCAGCCGCTATCGACGCGCGTCGCGAGCTTGCGCTCGCGGAACATGCGGAACAGCTCGAAGCCGGTCGAGGCGCGCCCGCCCGGACCGGCCAGCACGACCTCGCGGATGGCCTTGTTCTCGCTGAGCGCCCGGCGCACGGCGTCCTCGCTGCGCAGGCCATAGGTGCCCTCGACGTAGAGCGTGCGGCCGTCGGCGCTGACGGTGACCTCGAGGTCACCGCTCAGACGCGCGTCGCCGGTGTAGAGGTTCCACATCTCGTCGAGCGCCGGCACGGCGCGGTCCCAGACCGTGAGCCCGATCAGGAACACCGAAGCCGCCGCCACACCCGCCGTCAGTGCGAACTGCCAGCGCTTGCCGGTACGCTCGGCGGCCTTGACCACCAGATAGATCTGCCAGACCGCGGCCAGCGTGCCGGCGAGGCACAGCACGCCCGGAACAGCGATGTGCGCCCAGGTGAGCTCGCCGTTGCCGAACACGGCGATCGAGACGCTGCCCAGCCCGATCAGCAGCGCGATCGCTGCCCACACACCGCGATAGTAGAGCGACTGCGAGAACGGCGCCGTGCCGTCCCGCCACAGTGGCACGCCGATCGCCTCGAGATGGCCGCGGCGGATCTTGCGGCGGCCGTCGCGGTAGCCCAGGGCCTTGGCCAGCGCATCGTCCATGGCGCCGGGTGCGAGACGGATCTCCTTGGAACCGATGCCGCGCGCCGCGGCGTCGGCGAAGTCGGCCAGCAGTCGCGCGTGCAGTTCATCCGGCGCCTTGAAATGCTCCACAAGCATATGGTCGTCGGCCTGCACCAGCTCGAGCACAGCGGTGATGCCCGTGTCGCCATCGATCACGAAAGTGGCGCGGCGCTCGTCGGTCGCCGACGGCACGAGGCCGGGCACCAGGCGTGCGACGGCGGCGGCATCGGCATCGGTGGCGCGGCGGAGGTGGGGTGTTCCCATGGACGGACGCGCGCTATGCTGCGGTACTTCTCGCGGAGCGTCCACATGTCCCCCGATGACCATGCCTATGCGCCCGACGCATTGGCCAAGAACAAAGAGTCCGGCGTCGCTGTCGTCCCCTCGGTCTGCCCGCACGACTGCACCAGCACCTGCGCGCTCGAGGTCGAGCGGCTGTCGCCGACGCGGATCGGCCGCGTGCGTGGCTCGCAGAGGAACGACTACACCGCAGGCGTGATCTGCGAGAAGGTGGCGCGCTACGCCGAGCGCATCCACCACCCCGACCGGCTGATGAAGCCGCTGCGCCGGGTCGGCCCCAAGGGCTCGCGCCAGTTCGCCGAGATTTCGTGGAAGGACGCGCTCGACATCGTGGCCGAGCAGTTCATCGCCAAGGCCCGCCAGCACGGCAGCGAGACCATTTGGCCCTACTACTACGCCGGCACCATGGGGCTGGTGCAGCGCGACGGCATCAACCGGCTGCGCCACCAGATGAAATATTCGCGCTGGTTCTCGACCATCTGCGTCATGCTCTCTGACACCGGCTGGATCGCCGGCACCGGCATCAAGCGCGGCGCCGACGTGCGCGAGATCGACGAGCACTCGGACCTGGTGGTGATCTGGGGCGGCAACCCGGTGAACACCCAGGTCAACGTCATGACCCACGCCATGCGCGCCAAGAAGCGCGGGGCGAAGCTGGTCGTGGTCGATCCCTATCGCACCGGCACGGCCGAGCAGGCCGACGTCCATCTCGCCGTGCGTCCCGGCACCGACGGCGCGCTCGCGGTCGGCGTCATGCACGTCCTGTTCAAGGAGGGCTACGCCGACTGGGACTACATGCGGAAGTACACCGACGCGCCGGACGAGCTGGCCGCGCACGTGGCGACGCGCACGCCGGAGTGGGCGTCGACGATCACCGGCCTTTCGGTGGACGAGATCGTGGCCTTCGCGCGGATGTACGGCCAGGCCAAGGCTCCGTTCATCCGCTGCCATCATGGCTTCAGCCGCAGCCGCAACGGCGCGCACAACATGCACGCCGTCAGCTCCCTGCCGGCGGTGACCGGGGCCTGGAAGGTTCCAGGCGGCGGCGCGCTCTACGGCCACACCGGCATGTATCCGATCAGCAAGAAGCTGATCGAGGGCACCGACATGATCGACACTTCGATCCGCGAGCTCGACCAGTCGCGGCTCGGCCCGATCCTGGTCGGCGAGGCCGATGCGCTGAAGAACGGCCCGCCGGTCACGGGGCTGCTGATCCAGAACACCAACCCGGCGATGGTCTGCCCGGAGCTCGACAAGGTTCACAAAGGCTTCGCGCGCGAGGACCTGTTCACCTGCGTGCACGAGCAATTCCTGACCGAGACGGCGGCTTATGCCGACATCGTGCTGCCGGCCACCATGTTCCTCGAGCACGACGACTTCTACACCGCGAGCGGCCACACCTTCTTCCAGGTGACCAAGGCGGTGATCGATCCGCCGGGTGAGTGCCGCGAGAACCACTACGTGATCTCCGAGCTCGCCAAGCGTCTGGGCGCCAAGCATCGCGCCTACGACATGACGGCGTGGGAGATCATGGACGAGTCGCTGAAGGCCTCGGGCATGTGGGACGCCGAGACCAACTGGCAGAAGGGCGGCCAGGACTTCCACTTGGGCTTCGCGACCTCGCACTTCCTCGACGGCTTCGCCTGGCCCGACAAGAAGTTCCGCTTCAAGCCCGACTGGGCGGCCTACGGCCCGCGCGGCAAGGACATGCCGGCGCTGCCCGACCATTTCGACGTGATCGACAATGCCACGGCCGACAAGCCGTTCCGCCTGGTCGCCGCGCCGGCGCGCACCTTCCTGAACTCGACCTTCACCGAGACGCCGTCGTCGCAGAAGCGCGAAGTGCGGCCGACGGCGATGATGAACCCGGACGACTGCAAGACGATGGGCATCGCCGACGGCGATCGCGTCGAGGTCGGCAACGAGCGCGGCAAGACCATCGTTCACGCCAAGGCCAAGGCCGGCCAGCAGAAGGGCGTCGTAGTGGTCGAAGGCATCTGGCCGAACCGCAACTTCGAGACCGGCATCGGTATCAATGCCGTGACCTCGGCCGACCCCGGCTGGCCCAACGGCGGCGCGGTGTTCCACGACACCGCCGTCTGGATCAGGAAGGCTTGAACTACAGAACCACCGTCAGTCACCCCCTCTCGCAACCTCTCCCCTTAGCGATGGAGAGGAGAATGAAAAATGAGCAGTACTTTCCAGCCTGCAGCTAATCCCTCGATCGTGCAGAGCCAGCCGATGCGGCAGCCGGGCCGTGCCCATGTGCTGGTGATCGGCAACGAGAAGGGCGGGTCGGGCAAGTCGACCACGGCGCTGCATATCGCGGTGGCGCTGATGAGCGACGGCGCGCGCGTCGCCACGCTCGATCTCGACGCACGTCAGGGCACGCTCAGCCGCTATGTCGAGAACCGCGCGGCCTACACCCGGCGCAAGGGAGTGGAGCTTACACTGCCCGTGCACGCCGCGGTGCCGGCGTCGGCCGACGAGGCGGACGAGAAGGCGCGCTTCGAGGCGGTGCTCGAGCCGATCCTGGCCTCGACCGATTTCGTCATCGTCGACACGCCGGGCAGCGACACCCATCTGTCGCGGCTCGCCCATACCCATGCCGACACCTTGCTGACGCCGCTCAACGACAGCTTCATCGACCTCGACCTGCTGGCGCGGGTCGATCCCGACACGCTCAAGATCCTGCGGCCCTCGATCTATGCCGAGGCGGTGTGGAAGCAGCGCCAGTTGCGCGCCGTGCAGGGCGGCCGGCCGGTCGACTGGGTGGTGATGCGCAATCGCCTGTCGTCGATCGCCGCGCGCAACAAGCGCGACATGGGCACCGTGATCGAGGCGCTGGCCAAGCGCATCGGCTTTCGCGTCGCGGCGGGGTTGAGCGAGCGCGTGATCTACAAGGAACTGTTCCTGAACGGCCTGACGCTGCTCGATCTCAAGCGCGGCCAAGCGGGCAAGAACACGGGACCGTCGCTGACCTTGAGCCATGTCGCCGCCCGCCAGGAAGTGCGCGACCTGGTGGCCGCCCTCACTCTGCCACCGCCAGCCGCTCGCGCGCCATCGGCCGACCGCGCGACAGAAGCAGCCACGCCAGGCCCGCGATCTGAAGGATGAACATCGCGCCGAACGCCCAGACGTAGCCGTCCGGCGCGTAGCCGGTCGCGGTGCGCGGCCACAGATCGACGACTTTGCCGATGCCCCATTGGCCGGCGAAGATGACGGCGAAGACCACGAAGTTGCTGCTGGTGGTGACGCGGCCGGCATAGTTTGCCGGGAAGGCCGCCGCCATCACCGGCAGGTACTGGATCGGGCAGGCGCCGAGGAAGCCGAACAGCGCCCACGGCAGCAGCGGATGGATCGGCGGCAGGAAGGCGATCCAGCCGCACGCCAGCGCGAACAACAGGCTCATGAAGCTCGCCGAGGCGAACTCGCCGACGCCGATGCGGCGGAACAGCCGCGGGACGTAGCCGCTGCAGGCGAAGCCCAGGGTCATGACGGCGGTGGTGTAGAGCTGCAGGTCGGCGCGCGTCTCCTTGTCGGCGATTCCGCCGACGTCGCGCAGCCACGGACCGATCCACAAGGTGATGCAGCCGATGAAGGCGAGCTGCTGGATGGCGAGCAGGGGCTGGATGCGCCAGTAGAAACCGTCGGTCAGGATGATGCCGGTGACGCGGAATTGCTCGCGCAAGGTGTCCTGGTGCCGGCCCGGCGGGCGCTCGGGCACGACGGCGATGAACAGCACGGCGCTGGCCAGGCAAATCGCCGCCAGCCAGAAGAACAGCCCCTGCCAGCTCACCACCGACAGCGACCACTGCACCGGCCAGGTCGCCGCCATCGAGCCCGCGCCGCCGGCCATCATGTGGAAGCCGGTGATCAGGCCCCAGCGCTGCGGCGGATACCACAGCGTGAACGCCTTGATTGCCGCCATCAGGCCGCCGGCGAAGCCCAACCCGATCAGCGCGCGCGCCACGACCAGCTCGGGCAGCGAGCCGGCCAGCCCGAACATCGCCGAGCCGAAGGCGGCGACCGCCAACAGCACGATCTGCACCTTGCGCGGCCCGTAGCGATCGAGCGCTACGCCCAGCACCGGCATGCAGCCGGCAAACACCAGGAAGAAGGCCGAGGTCAGCAGCCCGAGATCGGCCGCGGTGATGCCGATGTCGCGCTCGAGATAGGGGAAGATGACGGCGTTAACGCCGCGAAAGATGTACGAGAGGAAATAGGCGAAGGCGAACGGCAGGAAGATCCGCAGCAGCAGCTTCGCGAACGATGGGGCGTTTCCGGTCATGTCTCTTTTGGCGCGGAGGCGCGGCCGGAATCATAGAGCATAATCCGCGCGGCTGGGAACCAGCCGCGCGGATTATGCCTTTGATGGAAGCGGCGCTGTCACGAGCCCTTGTTGCAACTGAAGGTGATCTCCCGCGGAGTTAACGTGGGCAGCGGCAGGTCGGGCTTGGCCGGCGCGGGCCACGTCCCGTCCTTCAAGCGTTTCTCGATCGTCGGCAGAAGTTGCTGCACCACCACCCAGGCATGCAAACGGACCCCGGCATAGTTGTGGTGCACGGCGTCGATGAACAGGTCGGGATCGAACGGCATGATGCCAGCCGTGTCGACGAAGGCGAGGCCATGGGTCGCCGCATACTTGGCGAGCAGGCGGTTCTGGAACTTGGCCAGCCGCTCGAGATCGCGGTAGCGGAACGGGTAGTTCGCGACGTTGAGCTGCTCGAGGATGTAGCGATGGCGGATCGGATCGAGCACCAACCCGTCCTTCACCATCCACGGGAAGGAGCTGATGGCCAGCTCGCCGCCTGTCTTGGCGAGATCGCCGCGGATCCGGTCGAGAACAAGCTGGATGACGTTCAGGTTGACCGGCAGCTTGGGATAGGTGAGGTCGGGATCGGATTCGTCCAGTCCCAGCGGCCACACCACCTTGTAGTCGGGCTTGGGCCACTCATGGCCGTCGAGATCCGACGCCGCGTAGCCCACCGCCGCCTCGATGCGACCCATCAACGCCGAATAGCGCGCCGCCGTTTGCAGCCACTGCGGCGGCAGTTTCTGCTTGGGCGGGGGCCGCACGGCGCTGCCTTTCGGGACATCCGGCACGATCGTGCCGGGGTCGAACGAGTTGCCGCCTTCGTAGTAGACGACGAGGTCGGGCCTGAGCGGCAGCACTTCGGTGTGGACGATGTTGGCGATGTCGGTCGTGGTCACGCTCTCGCGGCCGGCGTTCAGCACCTCGAAATGGATGTCGGGATGATGCGCAGCGGCCCACAGATTCAGCCAATGGCCGACGAGCTCGGGATGCGAGAACGGCATCCAATGGGCGTCAACCGTTGTCGAAGCGCCGACGAAAACGATGCGTATCGTCCGGTCATGGCGCGGCACCTCGATGGGGCGCCCGCGCCAGCCGATCTGATTGGTCACAAGCCAGTCGGGCAGGGTGACGTCCGGATAGAAGCGATAGGGTGGCCGCGCCGTGCCATCGGGCGGATCGTAGACGAACAGCTTGCCAGGCGCGTGGCGAAGGAAGGGGTGGGAACACGGTTTGCCGACAAGGACGCTGTTCCAGGCCTTGAAATTCTCAATCGTCCCGAACTCCGAATTGCCCGATGGATGCGCCTCCATGTAGTGGAAGAACTCCTGCCAGCCCGGCGGCGGCTTGGTGCGGTTGGGGAGCGGCGGCGGGTCGCTGGTGAACCAATTGCGGTCGACACCCTCCGCCACGGGAAGCTTTTCGAGAATGCCCGGCTTGGGCAGGCCGAGATCGATCGGTTCGGGCAGGGGAAAGACCAGAAGCGGCTGGCCGTTGAGGTAGCGCACGACTCCCTCGGCCTCGGCGATGCTGAGCACCACGGAGACGACGATCAGCAACGCGTCGGCCAGGCGCGACGATCGTCGTGCGGCGGAGTCTCCGGCAGCTCCTGTCGTCGACGCCATCACGCGCCCTTCGGACAGCTGAAGGTGATCTGACGCGGCGTGAAGGTCGCCAACGGCAGGTCAGGCTTGGGTGGCGCGGGCCACGACCCGTCTTTGAGATGCTTCTCGACCGTCGGCAGAAGTTGCTGGAAGGCGACCCAGCCCTGAAGCCGCACGCCCGCGTAGTTCAGATGTATGGCATCGGTGAACAGGTCGGGATCGAACGGCATGTAGCGCGCGATGTCGACGAAGGTCAGGCCGTTTACCGCGGCATACTTGGCGAACACCCGGTTCTGGAATTTCGCCAGCCGCTCGAGGTCGCGATAGTGGAACGGATAGTTGTCGGCATTGAGCTGCTTGAGGATGTATTTGTGGCGGATCGGATCGAGCACCATCCCGTCTCTCACGGTCCACAGGAACGAGGCGACCGCGAGCTCGCCGGTGCCGGAGGAGGCGAGCTCGGAGCGGATCCGGTCGAACGCGCGCTGGATGGTGTTGAGGCTGACCGGCAATTTGGGATAGGCGAGGTCCGGGTCCTGTTCGTCGAGCCCGGGCGGCCATATCACCTTGTAGTCGGGCTTCGGCCATTCGCGGCCATCCCCGTCGGCCGCGGCATATCCGATCGCCGCCTCGATGCGTCCCACCAGGGCCGAGTAGCGCGCGAGCATGCGCAACCATGCCGGCGAGGATGATGTTGCCTGCGTCATCACCGGACGGGGCGCCGATCCTGGCGGCATCTTGTCGACGATCGACGCCGGCCGAAACTCGTTGGCACCTTCGTAGTAGACGATGAGGTCGGGGCGCAGCGGCAAGATCTCGGTGTGCACGATTTCGGCGATGTCGGTCGAACCGACGCTCTCACG
>Ga0081455_10002442_pt1 | contig 22170 bp, 20 predicted proteins | sample TabmetS3T2R1_FD_70207 | JGI IMG/M metagenome (GOLD analysis project Ga0081455, IMG submission 70207) | Tabebuia heterophylla rhizosphere microbial communities from the University of Puerto Rico - S3T2R1 | ecosystem: Host-associated > Plants > Roots > Rhizosphere ...
CACGCTGGTTCACGCGCATGGCCAAGAAATATCCAGGCGGCCGAGCCCCTCTGAGGGGCACGGCGCGCACATCAGAAAGGCTGATGATTCGGACAACACTTGTGCCAAAATTGGGCGTAAAGTCACGCAACAAGGCCAGAGAGCGCGTTCCACGATCATCGCCCTTCCACTGCTCCTCCCCTGCGGAGTTGCCTCTCTACTGTCAGTGCGGGCGCTGAGGTCCACGGCCCAGGTGCGCAGTGCTCCCAACTGGGGCGAGTCACTTCTGCATGGCAGCGCCAGGGCAGCCCCACTCACACCCAGCCAAGGGCGGTGAAGCCGGGTCGGGCGTAAAACGCATCGGGAGCGTTACCCCACGCCAGGAGGGCGTCGGCCATCTGCTCCAGCTCATGCGGGGTCACCCAGCCTTGCTCCAGGGCTAACTGCCCACGCACGCCGCGCAGCTGCAGCAAGTGGTTCTGCGCCACGCGGCGTGTCTCCTCCAGCGTCCCGGCAGGCGGTCCCGCCTCCGTGGTCAGGGCGCCCGAGGCTTGGGTCCGTGTGAAGCCCGCCTCGCGCAGGAGGGCACGCAGCGGGAGCGCCTCTGCGGGACAGCCCGTGCGGTACGCGCGCTCCAGTCCGCGGAGCTGGTCCCACGTCTCCAGCAGCGGGTTCGTCGGATACCGAAAGGTGATCGTCGAGGACCCATCCATAATGCCGATCACGCCTCCCGGCTTCAGGACGCGCCGCATCTCCGTGAGCGCCGCACGTGGGGCGGCCAAGTGTTGCAGGACCGCGCACGCGAAGGCCGCGTCGAAGGCGCCGTCAGGGCAGGGCAGCTGATAGACGTTCGCCACGTGAAACGTGACGTTTGAGAGCCCACGGTCGCGGGCGAGCTGGCGCCCATGCGCCAGGGCCTCCTCGCGGAGGTCAATGCCCATGGCTGCGCCTGGCGTCACCGCCTGGGCGAGGTCGACGGTGATGGAGCCGGGCCCGCACCCGCAGTCGATGAGGCGCATCCCGGGGCGCAGATACTGGAGGAAAAACGCGGCCCCTGCCCCCGTGCGGCGGGCAAACACGGCGCGGCTCCAGGCGTCGTCGACCTGGTACGGCCGCTCGGTCCCCGGCTGCGGATCAGCCATGTGCCTCTCCTTCGTGGTGTCGAGGAAATGCAAACGCTCTGTGGCCCACGACCACTGTTGTGTCAGCCGAGCCCGCTCCTGGGTCATCAGGCAACTGTGCCCTGATCATATCATATGAAAGGTGTGTTCGGGCAGTTTCGCCTGAGGTGTATGATCAGCCAACCGGGGCTTTCCACTGAGCGTGCTCTCATAGCATCGTTAGGTCAGATAGAAGAGGAGGCTTTGCTAAAGGAGTAGGTATGTGGGCGCAAATTGGGCGTAAAGTCACGCAACAAGGCCAGAGAGCGCTTCCTACGATCAGCGCTCCTCTACCTGGGCCAGCGCTGCCCCCGTCTCCGGGAGCCAGAAGGTCATCTCCATGGCCTGGTATAGATCGACAGCAGCGGAGAGCTCGGCGAGGGCCTGCTCTCGCTGGCCCGTCGCGGCATACAGCGTGCCCAGGCCGCGGTGGCAGTGCGCCTGGAGCGGGCGCATGCCCAGCTCCTCGGCCAGGGCGAGGGCCTGGCGGTAATGGCCGACGGCGGGCTCGACCTCGGGGGGCGCCTGACGCGCCGTGCTCTCGCCCAGGAGCCACAGGGCCCGGGCCTGGTGGCCGCGGTACTGGCGTTGGCGGGCGAGATCGAGAGCCTGCGCGGCGTGTTGGTGCGCCTCCTCCAGGCGGCCAGCCACCAGATACGCCTCGCTGAAGTAGACGATTACCGGCACCAGATTCCTCGGTCGCCCAACGGTGACCAATTGCTCCACCCCGTGTGCTGCCAGAGGTAGACCCGCGGCGACGCGCCCATCCAGGGCATACGCCAGGCCAAGGGCGGCGGCTAGTTCAGGCAACAAGAGCAGAATGTGCCAGTCCTGGCACAGCGCCATGCCCCGCTCCAGCCCCGGGAGCGCCCGCTGGACATCCCCCTGACGCAGATATAACCCGCTCACGCTGCGGCACGCCGCAATCAGGCTGAAGGGATGGGGGACGCTTTCGGCGATCCGGAGTCCCTCTTCGGCCAGGGCGAGCCCCTCCGTAAACGTCCCGCATTCGGCGTGGCAGTCGCTCAGATAGGTCCGGGAGGTTGCGGCAACGATGCCATTGGCGCCAAAGCGGGCAGAGCGCAGCTCACCTTGGAGGTTCGCCACATTCCATGCCAGACTGGCGATAGCGTGTGCATAGTCGCCGCTATCGCCATAGACCTGCCCTAGGCTGAGATGCGCCCGAGCCTGCAGGCCGATATGCCCCAGGGTGTCGGCCAGCGCCAGGGTGCGCTGACCGTAGTCGATGGCGCAGTCCACCTCGCCTGAGTTCCAGCAATTGGTGCTCAGGGTCGCGTAGACGTGTCCGAGCCGTAGCGGGTCGCCGAGCGCCATGGCGAGAGTCTCGGCGTGGCGCAAGTGGTCGAGCATCCGCCCGGGAGGTTCTCCCAGGGCCGTGAGCACCGTGCGTAAGCCGAGCCGGAGATCAATGGCCTGCTCGGTGGCGGCACGACTATCAGGGAGAGCGTCATGGGCGACGAGCGCCTGCTCATAAAACGTCACCGCTTCGCGGTAGGCCGAGCGCGTCTGGGCTTTGTCCCCGGCCTGGCGGCCATAGACCAGGGCCTTGTCCCACACCTCGCCGCGCAGGGCATGCTGCGCCAGCCGCTCCACCTGGTCGTCCCGCCGGTCTCCCACCAGGGCCTCAAGAGCCTCGACGATACGGGCGTGCAGGGCGCGCCGCCGCTCGCGCAGCAGACTCCCAGACGCCACCTCATGCGTGAGGGCATGCTTGAAGGTGTAGGCGGGCTCGGGAAACAGGCTGGTCTCATACAGGAACTCCGCTGCTTGCAGGTGGTCCAGGCTGCGGTACAGTGCCTCATCGGGCGTGTCGGCAATAGCCTGCAACAGCGGCCAGGGCACCTCGGTGCCGATGACGGCGGCGGTCTGCAGGAGGCGTTTGTCCTCCGGCGGCAGCCGATCGATGCGCGCCGCCAGCAGCGCCTGGACCGTAGCCGGCACCTGCAAGATATCGAGCGGTTGTGCCAGGTGATAGGCGCCACGGTCCCCGGCCAGGACTGCTGTCTCCAGCAACGTACGCACACTTTCCTCCAGAAAGAAGGGATTGCCTTGCGTGCGGGCAATCAAGAGCTGGGTGAGGGGCACCAGGCTCGCGTCCGCTCCCAGCAGGGCCTGGAGCAATGCCTCGGCGCTCGCGGGCGGCAGCGGGTCGAGCCGGAGCTGCGTGTAGAAGGTTTTACTGCCCCAGCCGTGCTGATACTCGGGGCGGTAGTTGACCAGCAACAGCAGCCGCGCGGTCGGCAGGCTCTCCACGAGGCTGTCGAGGAGGGCCTGCGTCTCACTGTCGATCCAGTGGAGGTCTTCGAAAACGAGGAGCAGCGGCTGGACCTGACTTTCGCGCAGCAGGATATGCTTCAGCGCCTCTAAGGTCTGCCGCCGCCGTTGTAAGGGGTCCAACTGCAAGAATGGACTCTCGGCCGGGAGCGCTTCGAACAAGGCGAGCACCGCCGGCACCGTCTCCTGAAGGGTGGCATCGAGGGTCAGGATCTGCCCGGTGACTTTGGCCTGGACGGTCCGCAACGCATCGCGGTCCGCAATCTGACAGTAGACTTTGAGCAGGTCGCAGACCGGCAGATAGGCCGTGGCCTTGCCATAGGACACGGAGCTACTCTCCAGCCGCAGCCAGCCCTGCGTCTGGTGCGACTGGAGGAACTCGTAGACCAGGCGCGATTTGCCCACCCCAGGCTCACCGAGCAGGGCGACGACCTGTCCCTGGCCAGCTCCGGCCAACGCCAGGGCCTGCTGCAGCGCCTCCACCTCAGGCTGACGCCCGATAAAGGGCGACAGCCCCCGGGCCACTGCGGCCTGCAAACGGCGGCGGGTCGCGCTGACCCCCACCAGCTCAAAGACCTCGACGGGCTCCTCGACCCCCTTCACTGGCACGGGGCCCAGCGGGGTGACCTGCACCAGGCCTTCCACCAGCCGTAGGGTGGTGGCGGTCAGCAGCAGGCTGCCGGGCGTGGCGAGTTGCTCCATGCGCGCCGCCAGAACGGTCGTCAGGCCGACGGCGGAATAGTCCATGTGCAGGTCGTTCGCAATGGTCCGCACCACGACGTCGCCGGAGTGGAGCCCGACGCGCATCTGCACCGGCAGGCCGTGGGTGCGGCGCACCTCGTCGGCATAGCGGCGCAGGGCGGCCTGCATGGCCAGCGCCGCATAACAGGCGCGTGCGGCGTGGTCTTCGTGGGCCAGCGGCGCCCCGAAGAGCGCCATAATGCCGTCGCCCATGACCTGATTCACCGTGCCCTCAAAGCGGTGCACGGCGTCCATCATCGTGTGCAGGGCCGGGTCCAGGATGGCCTGAGCCTGTTCCGGGTCGAGGTCGCGGATCAGCTCCGTCGAGCCCTTGAGGTCGGCAAACAGCACCGTGACCTGTTTGCGCTCGCCTTCCAACGTACGACGCGAGGTGAGAATTTTTTCCGCGAGATGCGGTGGAGTGTAGCCGAGGGGTGTCGGCGCCGGCACCAGTGCCGGGGAAGGGGCCACGGCGGCGTCCCCGATCCAGACCAGCACATCACCATCCTCATCGCCTGCGAGCCGTTGCCCCTTGATGAGTTCAAGCCGGAGGTCCTCGAATGCCTCGTCATCAAGGTCGAACTGTCGCTTGAGCATGCGGTACGTCACACGGCCCCGCCGTTGCAACATGGCAATAGCTTGGTCGACGACTTCTTCAAACGTCACGACGGCCCCTTCCCCTCACTTGTTGCGCCCTGCCATCACTCCGGATCGCTATCATACCACAGGACACAGGGAGGGTGTGTGGGCAAAGATGTCAATCTCTGCAACTTATTGATTTTGCATGAAGTTTTGTTTATACCGAACGCGTGATACAAAATGCCGCAAAATGTTTCCGCCGACGGTGGTCTTTCGTTTCCTGGTCTAGTGTGGTATATATTGTAAATACAGGCATTAGCGACATCGTATGGGTGCGCTACTCCGTGCCATGAGCCAGTTCTCATTGGCAATTTGCCCAGCGCTTGTTTCCTCGCTCCTCTGCTCGTATTGCTCCCTAACGCGGTATGCACGTGGTGTGGCCAGCCCCCCATGTGCACATGTTCAGGAGCGTTGTCTTATGCGGTAGGAGCCGGCATGTACGACGTTGGATGCCCGCCCTGGTAATATTGGCTTGCGGTCACGTGCTAGACCACACCTCGTCTACAAGTGCCGGCTGCTCCAAGAGACAGCCGGCACACACGGTCATGCCCTTCTTTAGATGGCTGGCGAGACCCGATCCGCTCGACTGTCACTTTCCCAGCCCTCCTGACTCTTGAGATGACAGAGAACATGGTGTCCTTTGCCGACCTGTACAGGGCCGGGTCCATTTTATTACGATTGGAGTTTCAGGAATGAGAGGCGAAGATGATGATATTGATTAGAGTAAGGGATAAGAGGTTAAAGGTTAGGATGGCAAAAATGTCGTGAAACTATTGGAAAATTTAGCTTTACTAAATACGCTTGCGACTCAGAGTGCCCTCTTTTGCCCCTAGTCTTGCGACTCAGAGTGCCCTCTTTTGTTGTTTATGGCGCGATCTACGACTCGGAGTGCCCTGTTTTGTTCCTAGTCTGCGACTCAGGGTGCCCTCTTTTGCCCCTGGCCTGCGACTCAGAGTGCCTTCTTTTCTGAGGACCTGCGACTCAGAGTGCCCTCTTTTCCGAACTTGAAAGTGATCTACGACTCAGGGTGCCCTCTTTTTTTACCCGTCCTGCGACTCAGAGTGCCCTCTTCTAGGGTAGAGAGAGAGGGCTTCTTTGGCGTCACTCTCCATGCCGACTCCTCGCTCACCCAGCTTGAGCGTTCGGCTATTCGATTTCTTGACCTCCACGATGAAATCCATGTCTGGGTACAGTGTATATTTTGCGTCAACGACCTTCATGTGTTTCCCACGGAGAATATCTGTCTCATAGCGCATGAGCACTCGCTTGGCGTGCAACTCACGAAGAGCCTCCTCAACTCTCTTCATGTTATCATTCCCTCTCTCTGACGTATGCGTGCCACTATCGCGCAAGATCGTGCTCATTTTAATGGTGTAAGGATGGATCAAACTCGCCTGGACATAGTTATGGGCAAGACGCTTGTAGAGCCATCGTGAGAGGCGGTGCTTATACTCCATATACAGGATGTAATCAAATTGCCTATAGGTCAGATGATTGATACACGCGGTCACGAGCGGATTAAATTGGACATAGCATTTGGCTTCTTGCGGGGCGGCAAGCCAATCCATTCTGCTTGCAATCAGCAAGGTTGGGAAGAGAGAGGATTGCATGATGGCTTTCCCGTCTGCCGTCTGAATACTGATACTGGTCAGATTACCAATCTTCAGCGATTCGACGAGATCGGATTTGTCTATGTCATGCCCACGTTCTTTCAGCTCTTTCTTTAATCCATACAAGGTAAATTGTACGCCAGCGACGTCGTCAAGATAGACACCCTTGACGCGATCACTCGCAATTTTTCGTAGTGCCTCCTCGACTAATTCCTCCCGAGGACTCGGGTAGTGCTCCATCTCGGCGCCGTTGGGATAGAGCAGACGTGCGGGGCGGATGTATAGGATATACGTGTCACCTTTGTGCTCAAATTCTCGCTTCAGGACAGGAAGATATTTTCCCCCTTCGCGCATGGACGCCATAATTTTATGGTTGGAGAAATACTTCGGCACAGCGTCATACAATTCGATGGTGTTGGAATAGCGTTCCTCATCAGACAGGAACGTCTGAAACAAGGACAGCTGCCTCGGCTGTGTTCTCTCTAATGTGACCACCTGTCCGTTGATATCTTTTCCCTTCACCCGATCCGTTTTCACTCCTGCACTTGGGTGCTTTGGCATGGGTAGCGCTCCAGGTGATGTATGAATGCCTATACCCTTGTTCCCACGGTGGAAACGTAGGAGCATCGGTGAAATGGCTCCGTATCAGAGGCTTTGACGCTCTTGTGCGAGGGGAGATGGTCATGGAGTATGTATCTTTTTGCATGGGCAATTTTAAATAAAGCTTTAAATTTTGCTTGATTTAAAGTTTATTTGTTTTAATGTCAGCGAAATAGGCTTCAAGTATCTCGATAAGCAAATTTTTAATCGTCATGTCACGGTCAAGGGCCAGCCGTTTCAAGGCTCGCTTGAGCCGTTCGGGTATCTGAACCGTCATCGTGGTTAAGGATTCAGCGCCCGCAATAAAATGCTCCATGTCCTCGTCGATGTCCGAGGTCACTTTCGCTGTCTGTACGGTGTGTCTTCCAGTAATGTCGAATTTTTTTGTCACAGTCCCTCCTGCAACTCTTGAAAAAGATCCCGTATTTCTTGGGCAGCTTTACTCCCGGGATCGTACTCCGCAACGCTCATACCCTGCGAGATGGCTTCCTGATACGTGATGCGGTGATAGAGCGCAGTATCACATACAGGATAACCCAGTTCCTTAATTTGTTCCTGTCCGGACAGGTTGAAGACTGTGCCCGTTTTGAGCATGGTAAAGAGGATCGCTCCGGAGACACGGCCTTTTATAGTGGCCACTTCTTCGACGACTTCTTGAAAGAACCGCGTCGTGGAGAGGGCATCTGGTTTGCTGGCGAGCATAGGAATAAGAAGAAAATCGGCAGCGGCGACAGCGGCCCTAGCCGTGGCAGTTACCCGTCCACCTCCATCAATGATGATCCGCTCGTATTTGGTTTTGAGGCGTGCAATCTCTCGGTGCAGATTGGGAGCCGGCAGACCAATAACGGACACCGCAGGGAGATGAACCGGGCGATCCCGTTGCCAATCAAGGGCCGATTGTTGGGGATCAGCATCAATCAAGAGCACATCCGCTCCGTTGCCGGCGAAGAGGGTAGCCAAATTGGTCGCAACCGTCGTTTTGCCAGTGCCACCTTTCTGATTGACCACCGCTAAGATCATCTGCGTCGTCTCCCAATAAAGTTTTAAAGTAAACATTAAAACAAGCAAAGTTTATCGTCAAGTCTTTTTTTATGTTAAGGGCGTCGAAGACACGAAGTTGTGACGGCAACCATGACCCTGGTTGTAGGTTTCAGACGCCGCAATTGGTCGCAACCGTCGTTTTGCCAGTGCCGCCTTTCCGATTGACCACCGCTAAGAGCATCCGCGTCATATCCCAATAAAGTTTTAAAGCAAACATTAAAACAAAAAAACTTTCATTATCGCGGTGTGCCTCGCCATGTACGGCCTGCACCCCCGCACCCTGGGAAGCCTATGGCGCGCGGCTTGCGCCGCCTGTTGGGCTGCTGCAGCCAGACACATCCCGACCACGAGAAGTATCTCACCCCACCATATCAGTCGAAGAAACCTGTGAGATGCCCTTTGTGCACCTCCATGTGTGCGACAGTACCCCTCTCGCCCTAAGCCCTGGGCTACCTGGCATGTGGTAACTCCGGCAGATCGAGCCAGACAGAGTCCATCCTGGAGTTCGTACTCCGAATGTTCGGGGTGTGGGTCCACCCCTTCACAAAATTCCAGCGCACATGGTAAAACTCAGGCCACTGCAGGATGAGGTACGCGGCATCATGCATGGCCATTTGATCCATGTCCCAGACGATCTTCTTGCGGGCCTCCGGATCCGCCATGAACTTCTGCTGCTCGAAGCGTTTGTCGAGTGCCGGCAACGAATGTCGTTGATACCAGCGCCCTCCCTTGGTCACGAAGAGCTGCCCGAAAGAGTCAATGGGGTCGTCGAAATCCGTGGCTGCCCCCAGAAGCGACATCAAGTAGTGCCCAGAGACTTCGTTGGCCCAGAGCTGGGAAAAGAGCATGGGCTCGAGTTCGACGTTGACGTTGATCTTCTTCAGGAGCTGCTGCATGATCTGCCCATTCTCACAGGAGAATTTAATCGTCGTGGCACACTGCACCTTCAGCTTACTCCAGTCGATTTTCCCCTTCTCCTTTTCGTAGGAGGCCAGGAGTTCCTTGGCGTGCGCGATGCGCTTGGCCATATCTGGGCCGTAGCCGATCAGTTGGTTGCGCATTTCTTTGGGCATAGCCCACGGGCCGAGGGGATAGTTCCCGGTCCCCACCACGCCTGATTGCGTCCCCAGCTCACTAAACGCTTCACGCCGCAGCGCTTCGCTGATGGCCTGGCGCACCCGCAGGTCATCGAAAGGGGGCTTCTCAGTTTGGATCGTCAGGTGTTGGGCACCAAGGACAGGGCTGGAGGAACGCACGATATTGGGATTCTGCTGCGCGACCGATTGGGACAGATCGCGGTCCACATTGGGATGCGGGAACGAGTCCTGCCAGAAGACACGCTTGCTCAGGATCGCCGCCACCATGGCCTGGGGGTCCGTGATGAGGTGGATCTCGAGCTCATCGAGGAAGGGTAGCTCTTTCTTAAAGTACTCCGGGTTACGCTCGTACTTCCAGAGTGATGACGTGGGCGGTTCCTTGAGCCGAAACGGCCCCGTGCCAACAACCGTGGTCTTCAAGGCGTTCACCGGATCCTTCTCGGCAATATGCTTGGGGATGATGACGTTCCAGCCATTGGCAAAGAGCGGTAACAGCAACCCAGACGGCCCCTTGCCATGAATCACCACCGTATCCGGATCGGGCGTCTCGACCCGTTCGATGATCGCCGCAAAGACTGGTCCGCGCGGGCTCACCATGCCCTTGGGTGGGTGCATGATACGCTCAATGGTGTACTGCACATCCGCCGAGGAAAAGGGGGTGCCATCATGCCACTTCACGCCCTTATGCAGATGAAAGGTCAGCGTTTTGCCACCGTCACCGATCTCCCAGGTCTCTGCCAACTCAGGAATGATGTCCATGGCCTTGGGGTCATACGGACTCGTACGAATCAAGCAATTATAGGCAGGGGCTACCGCTGCATAAATCCCACCGAGCGAGGTCTGATGCAGATCATAGAAGGGGATCTCTTCGTTGCCGGCGCTGAGGAATTTCCCGCCATAGCGGGGCTTTTCACCGTGGGCGGCCGCTAAGGCGAGGGCGCCCTCGCGCGCGAGTTCGGCGTCAGATTTTTTCGCCGCCTGCTGAGCGGCAGCAGCCAGACCCATGCCAACGACCAGCACGAGCCCAACCCACCACTGTGGTCTGAGGAACCTGTGATATGCCATGCTTGCATCTCCTCATGAACTGGTTGCGCGTTTTGCGCATCGAGCCCGCATCGTGACGTGGAGGGAGTAAGGCATTGTCACGTTCATGACCAATTGCTCCCAGACGCCTTCCCCTTGAGGAAAGCTGAGGGAGTGGGAATAGCGAAAAGGTAGAGTTCTAAAAGTGGAGATGACGGTAAAAACCAGAGGTTTTACTGCTTTGAAAACAGAGGCTTGTGGACTTACGCAAGCAGCATATCTCCACTTTTAGAACACCACCCGGCATCAGAACCACTTCTCCTTGTCGACGACATTCAGCAGCGGCGCGCCGGCCGCGAAGCGACGGCAGTTCTCCAGGAGTGTATCCTCCCACTTCTGGCGGTAGGGTGCGCCGTGGATCGCGACATGCGGCGTCATCAGGACGTTTGGCATCAACCAGAGCGGGCTCTCAGGTGGCAGCGGCTCGGGGGCGACGACGTCGAGGCCGGCGCCAGCCAGATGGCCTGACCGCAAGGCTTCGATCAGGTCTGCGGTGACTACGACGCCGCCACGGCTGATGTTGATGAAGTAGGCGCCTGGCTTCATGCGCGCGAAGAGCGAGGCGTTGAACATACCGACCGTGTCCGGCGACTCTGGCACGGTCACGAGGACGAAATCGGCCTCGCCAATGCGGTCCGGGAGCGTTGCTGGCGTGAACAGCTCTGCCATGCCCGGCGCTGGTGCTGTCGTGCGCGGGTCGCAGCCAAGGACGCGCATGCCGAAGGCGGCGCACTGCTTGCTCGCCTCGTGACCAGAGCCGCCGACACCGACAATGAGCGCGGTCATATCGGGCAGGTGGAGCATCGTCGGCCCGCGCTGCCAGCGCTTCTGTGGCAGGTAGTAGTCAAAGCGGCGGGCAAAGGCGAGCAGGAAGGTGACGGCGTGCGTGGAGAGGTGCTCGTTGTAGCTGCCGCGCATATTGGTCACGACGACGTTGCTCTGGACGAGCGCGTCATAGAACCAGTCGCCACCCAGGCCAGCGCGGGCGGCGCAGATCCAGCGTAGCCGCTGCGCACGGGCGAAGAGCGCGGGCGGCACCGTCCCGTAGGCCGCGTCGGCGTCCACAATGTCCGTGAGGGCATTTTGGGGATCGCTGAATGCCTTGACGACAACACCGGGGACAGCTTGCCGGATCTTCTCCGGCCACGACGCATCGACGTCTGGGGGCAGCAACAGGATCTTAAAGCTCATGGCAGGACTCCTCTACGAATCGGTGCGTGCCGGCGAGGGACACCGCGTGACGATACGATCCATGGCAGGGCATGCGACGATGCGCTGACCCATCATACCAGCACCAGAGAGGTGACGCCAGCCCTATAAGCCGCTAGAACGCACACCTACGGGAAGGGATCTCGCGTGCAGCGCTGTGATGCACAGCTCACTCTCCCGAGTAGAGACCTCTTCTAGACAGCTCACGATGCAAGACAGCGGCTTTTCAAGGGCTTGCAAACCATACTACCCTAGCCTATGCTGAGGTTACGTCATTGCATGCGTGCAGTCGTCGCACAGGAGGGCCACCATGAAGCTGGGCATCATCAGCGACTTGCGGAATCCCCAGCACCCCAGGTTCCACCGCCCCTGGGTGCAACACTACCACGAGTTCCTGGACTTCATAGTGCAGCTTGAAGACCTGGGGTTTGAGGAGGTCGTGTTCCCCGAGCATCACTTTGAACCTGACGGGTATATTCCCAACCCTATACCTATGATGACGGCCGTGGCCATGCAAACCAAGCACATGCTGGTCGGCGCGGATCTGTTCCGGCTGCCCGACTGGCACCCCGTCCGGTTGGCGGAGGACGTGGCGCTGGTGGATATCCTCTCCAACGGGCGAGTGCTCTTCAAGGCCGGCGCCGGCGGCCCTTTCCCTCCCATCAGTGCCGGCCTGGGCTGGGACGCGCGGCGGCAACTGAGCCGCAGCGCGGAAACGCTGCACATCATCAAGAAATGCTGGACGGAAGACGTCTTTGACTGGGAGGGGACGCACTATCGTCTCCAGCGCGTACGGGCCATGCCGAAGCCCGTGCAGCAGCCCCACCCCCCGATCTTCATGCCGGCGCAGAATCCCAAGGCGATGGACCGGAACGCGCGGGAGGGGTATGGCGCCACCCAGGGGGCGGGCCGGTGGACCGTCGAGCGGGAGGATCTGGGCTGGTGGAAGCACTGGCACACGGAGTGGACGGCCACCCTGGCGCGCTACGGCAGGACGGCCCAGGCGTGCCCGGTGTCGGTCTTCTTCCCCCTGTTCTGTACGCAGGACCCGGAACGGGCGTGGGCCACCTACCGGGAGGGGATTCTGCACATCACCCACGCCTATGCCACGCTGGCGGGGCGCCCGGCCCAGCCAGCGACACCCGAGGAGTTGCCGCACTGGGACAAGGTGTTTCTCACGCCCGACCAGATGGTACGATTCCTGCGGGACATCTTGGCGGGCTCGGCGCCCGACCACTTGCTCCTGTGGGACACCAGGCCCGGGATGCCCTACGAAGAGGCCTATGCGTGCCATCAGTTGTTCGCCGAGGCAGTCTGGCCGCAGATCCAAGATCTCACCTAGGACGGGGGCCCCACGGTGCGCGGGGAGGTGGTGCCACACACTCATACGCAAACTACCCTTTGTGGATCAGTGCAGGCGGGAGGCGGGTTTGCGAGAGGATTTTACTTGACACGATCACTGACTCATAGCATTCTTTCGTTTACTAGCAGTTCACGTATGAGTCATGAGCCTCGGTCATCCGGAGGGTCTCCATGCAAGGGAAGCAAGCCAAGATTGTCAGTCCAATCCAAGAGCGGGCCATTCTGGGCTACCTGGCCACCACCGAGAGCAGGGAGATGCTGGGGGTTATGCCGCCACCGGCATCTCATCCAGCTCAAGGGCCATGTCCGGATACCAGCGCTTGAAGATGACACCCAACTCCCCGTTCAGTGTCCGTACTCGCGTCTGTAACAACAAATGCGCCCCTTCTTTGGACCACTGCATTTGTTGTTTCTTGCAGAAGCGCCTGCTTACCACCTCATTCACCGTCGATTCCACAAACCCCGTCGCGATCGCCTCGCCATGACGGTATCGCTCACCGTAATTCGGGATTAAGTGCCGGTTGTTCCCAATATACGTGCACAACTCCGACAACGCCTTGACCAATTGCGGATACCGAGTATATGTCTGGTGGAAAGGCTCAACTGAGGTTTGCAGGTCGTTTATCTTGCCCAGCGCTTTATCGACTTGACCGTGCCACAGCGACCATTTGAGACGCTCGATCTGGTCGCATATCGCCCCACCCAACTCTGCCTCGCACTGCACCAGGCCTTTACCGTATTGGCCTAATACCGTCAGTTTCATCGTGAGATGAAACCAGTCCAATATATGAGTCGCTTTGGGACTCATCTCCAACTGGAGCGCACGCAGTGTGTCATTGCCATCGGAAAGAAACGTAATCTCCTGGTTCATCTGCAAGCCTTGTGAGTGCAACACCTCATGCAGGCGTCGCTTCGGCTTGGCGTCGTCATACGTTTGAACAAACCCAAAACGTTTGTGCCAGAGGGTCTCGTCCTCTTCACCCTCGCCAACGCTCAGCGTACTCTTACCCACAATGACCTCGAAGTTGTGCTTCTTGTCCACCCAGTTGCGCACGTAGCCTCCGTCAATGCCCACCTTAAAGGAGCCCTCCGGCAGTGGTAAGAGGTCCCAATCACTGGCATCGCCTTCGATGAAACTCGATTGTTCGTCCCCCAACTCCGCTTCCAGGCGCTTGGCCACCTTGAGCGTGTCATACCGCACGGTTTTGACGTCCAGAGTGCGATCAAGCGGCAGAAAGTCCTGGAGGGCATCAAGACTCAAGCCATAGGAGACGAGCGAGGACCACTTGGCTTCCATATAGAGCAGCTCCGGGGCGACCGACTCAGTCAGCAGCGCCGCCAGGGGGCGAAAGGATGTAGTCTTGCGCCGAGTGCAATCGCAATGCTCCAGTCTTGGGCTGGCAAGTATGAAAGTACCAAACAAGGTGCGAAACGAGCGGCTCGTGTGGGCTTTCACCTTGCGCAGGGCCCCACAGTCCGGGCAGGTGGAACACGGATCGAGAAAGGTGTCAACTTGGTGCTGCAGCAGGTGTCGCTGAAGAGTGTTGAGGAGCTGTTTGGCTTCCGCCAGGGTCAACCCGAGATGCTCGATGCGTTCGTTGTTTTTGTTGAGCGTGATCACATCGGTAACGGTCTCTTCCTGACCCTCATCGCGGCACAAGACGAGCTGAAGTTTGACACGCATATAGGAGCTTCTCCGGATTCGAGTGGCAGGTGAATGATCCAGGCCATTGTACTGGAGTTGCTCCATAATCCCCAGCATCTCCCTGCTCTCCGCACCACAGGGCGTCTTGCCGGGGCTTCTTTGCCTCCGCAAGGCTGAGGGAGCAAAAACCATGCCGCGCGGAGGCCGTCGGCGAGGCAACGGCCGAGGTGTGCGCAGGCCTCCGCTGCCGCTGGCCCTCCCGCACGGGAGCGCGAGGAGCGCGACGACCAGGATGCGAGCAGCCCGAGGAGGCCACGGGAGACGAGACCTGTCTCACAATGAGAGGCCGTGGGGTCTGACCACGCATGGTGCACCATGCCAGAGGCGAGCTGTGCGGCACTGAGGCAGGTCGTGGGACACGCCATGGCGTCAACCGACGATCGCATGCTCGGCTTGCGGTGTGATAGACAAGGAATGCTCGCTGGCCATAGCGGCTCCGCAACCCATGGAAAATCGACAACGCTCGTCTGAGATTTTCGCCAAAAAGCATGCGTTTGGTCAAAATATTCGAACTCGCCTTCCTCTAGGAGGTTACACTTCTACCATCGCCCGCCCTTTGGCTTGTCTTCCTCTCCCCTCTCACCCATACTCAGCGTCAAGAGGGATAGCAAAGCCCGAGGGGGAAGACGATGGACTGGAAACACCTGCTCGCATATATCACGGGGACCGTTGATCAGGAGCTGTTGTTACGCAACGAGTACTTGGTGACAGAGAATCGCTTACTGCGCAACCAAATCACGGGACGCGTGCGACTGACGGATGCCGAACGGAAGACTCTCGCGGAGATTGGCCACAAACTCGGTAAGCAGGCGCTGGCGGAAGTCGCCACCATCGTCAAGCCCGATACAATCCTCGGCTGGCACCGCAAACTGATCACCCAGAAGTTTGATGGCTCCCAACAGCGGCAGTCTCCAGGCCGTCCCAAAATTGACCAGGAGCTCGAAACGTTGATTGTCCGCATCGCCCAGGAGAATCGCTCCTGGGGCTATGACCGGATCGTCGGCGCCCTGACTAACCTGGGCTTGACGGTTAGTGCTCAGACGGTGGGCAACGTCCTCAAGCGCCATGGCATCCCGCCGGCCACGGAGCGCAAGACGACCACGACGTGGAAGGAGTTTATCCGCACGCACCTGGACGTCCTCGTGGCGACGGACTTCTTCACCGCTGAGGTCTGGACGCTGGGCGGGCTCGTGACCTATTATGTCTTGTTTTTCCTGCATCTGAGCAGTCGTCAGGTCTCTGTGGCGGGTGTCACGCCGCATCCTAATGCAGCATGGATGACGCAAATGGCTCGTAACGTGACGATGGAGGAGTGGGGTTTGCTGCCTCCCGGGCAGTATCTGATCCATGATCGTGACACCAAGTTCTGCGCCGCGTTTCAACAGATCATCGATGATGCCGGTGTTGAACGTGTGGTCCTACCACCTCGGTCACCGAATTTAAACGCCTTCGCGGAGCGGTGGGTGCGGTCGGTCAAAGAGGAGTGTCTGTCGCGGTTGATTCTGTTTGGAGAAGCGTCACTCCGCCATGCGCTGACGCAGTACGTGGAGCATTTTCATCACGAGCGGAATCATCAGGGCAAGGGGAACGTGCTGCTCTTTCCTACGGTCAGCCAAGACGCAGAGCGTGCAGGCCCGATCCAGTGCCGTGAACGGCTCGGGGGGCTCCTGAAATACTACATGTGCGAGGCCGCATGAGTTTTTTGACTATACGAGATGCACGTGCGTCTGTCATCACATGTTTTGGCCATCATTTACTGCCCTTGACGGCAGAGACGATACATTGAATACTTGTAGCGGATGTATCGCAAACTTACAGGAGGTCCTATGCCGATATCTGTGCGTTTTGAGGACGAGATCGAGCAACGCCTCACCCGGCTAGCACAATTGACGGGGCGCACCAAAACCTACTATATTCGCCAAGCGGTGTACGAAAAGTTAGACGACCTCGAAGATCGCTACATCGCGGAACACCGGCTCGAGCATCCCGCCGAGCGGGTCAGTCTGGCAGAAGTGAGACGCGCTCTTGCCCTGGACGATTGAATTTGATCGCCGCGCCCTGCGTGATCTGCAACAGCTCGATCACTCTGTCCAGCGGCGCATCCTCGATTACTTGGAACAGCGGGTTGCCCCGGCCGCCAGCCCGCGTGATTTCGGCGAAGCCTTAACATCCACTTTTGCAGGGCTCTGGCGGTATCGGGTCGGGGACTATCGGGTGATCTGCCGCCTGGAAGATGCCCGCCTCGTAGTCCTGGTGGTGCGGATCGGTCACCGACGCGACGTGTATGAGCGCTAAAGGTGGGTCGCGTAGCTGTAGGGTGCGGATACTTGAGTCGCTCAATTTCTCGCAGTTTGTAGCAGGCCGAAGTGGTCCAGGCATCTGACAAAATCACCCGTCCTCGCTCTGCCTCATAAAAAAGGGCGCAGCCCCGATCTGCCCCTTGTCGTGCAAGTACCTTCCGCGAGTAGAGCAGAAAACAGGATGCTATAATACCTCCTCACAGGAGTCCCCTACGCCCCAATACCATCGGTGATGCGAACTATGACCGCGACTGGTAGGAGATGAAGGACATGTGAGAAGGGTAGGAAAGGAGCCGTCATGGAATCGCTCCAATGCATCTGCATCGAGGTCGAGTTCCGCACCAGTACTGAAACCAGCACCGTCCATGGAGAGTTTACCGATCTGCGCGGAGCCGCCGCCTACCTGCGGAAGCTCGCGGACGAGATCGAAACCGAGCTACGAAAAGAGCACAGAGGTACCCACAACCCATCCAATTAACCAGACCCATGGCTGTGGGACGCTCTGCTCCTGAGACCCTGTATAACCTCAATCGCAGTTGATCTCCCCTGTGGACACACGCCCTTATTTGACCTGCCATTGTAGCGATGCCACACACAGCGCCGCAATGTCCTGCACCGGTAACGTCGCAGCCGCTCTCGTCTGTGTTGCCGCGGTGATGCAGGCAGCAAGCTGTTCGGCATAGGGTCGGAAGTCTTCGACGGTGCTGGAGGTAATGTTCGTGCCTCCCTCTTTCACGACGGCAGCGACCATGTCCGCAGCGGTCGCCAGACGATTGCGTGCGTCGGCTTGTTGCCATGCCAAGCCGCTCGCGTGGTGCAGCGTCCCGCTGCTATACCACTGACCTACGGCTATACCGGGGAGGAAGATCCAGAGGAGACATCAGCAGTCCTCCTAGTAGAAATTTTTAAGTACAAGATATCTTAGAATAATTAGATATATAAACAATAGGTCAATGGGGTATAGATCGCAGGGGATAGAAGGTTGGATAATCTGAGATGGGGTGCGGCGCGGCAGAGGGTTTTAGGCCTCTTTGGTGTGGGATTTTGCTAAGACGGACTGGATATAGGCTTCGAGGGTTTGGCCTTCGGCAAGGGCGTCGATCATGTTGCGCATATGGTGGAGCCATTCCGGGCCGTAGCGGCCTTCATACCATTGCTCCACTTTCCCGACTGCCTGCCAGACCTTGGGGTTGAGCAGGACGGCTTCGTAGACCAGCATCCGGATACTGGAGGAGCGTCCTGGAAGCGTGCTCAGGGGCTGATATTCGAAATAGCGCTCGTAAAAGCCAATGATGCGGAAGTCGCGGTCTGCAGGCTGCCAGCCGCCCACGAACGCTTTTTCGATGAACTGCTGGATGAAGGTCATGGCGTGTTCCCCTCTCTCTCGGTGGTGGGTAGGACTCAGGTATAGCAGAATCCTGGGTGCGGGGCTAGAGGATTATATGCTGGGTTTTGGCCTGCGCTGTGCTTGGCACAGGATAGAGGTGATGGGAAAGACAACTGGCTGGGAGAGAAAAATATCTGCCGGGGGTGGCAGAGCAGCAGTGCGTTCTGCAAAAACACACCACCGGAGAGCTCACGGGACGAGGAATTCCGCGGCCACCGGTATGCACAAAAGATACATATTTGCCGCTTGGAAACGGCATGCCTACATGAACGGCAAAACGTTCAGGGTCATATCATGATGGGCATTATGGAGGTTGCGGTTGGCAGTTTTCCCCAAGAGCAGTGGATAACTTTTGTGACCTCCGTGCTATCCACATCACCAAACCATCATGGGTTGTGGGCAGGTCAGGAAAAGGCAGGAGTTGCACCGGCTCCATGTTCCAATATGGGTGTGATGGTTTTTAACGCCGCTTCATTTCCCACCCTTCTTTCCTGAGCCAGTTCCCTCGCCTGCTAGCCATTATAGTGGTTTCGGATATACTCATAGACTATGATGTGCGCAAGATCGAGGATGTACTGGAGAGCCACGACATGCAGAGCGAGGAAGAAGCTCACAACGTCAGCGAAGCGGCGCGTGCGATCGCTGAGCCGCTCCCCCAACACGCGGCTGCGGAACCCTTGGTCCAGACCAGCACCCGTGTCCCACAACGGCGGCTGACCACGAGGGAGCTCGCACGGCGGCGCAGACAGCGGCTGCTGGAGCTGCTCCAGCAACAGGCAAAGCAGCCGGCGAGCCACTAGGCAGTGGAGAGCATGGAGATGCTGGGGATCACGCCGCCTCTGCCAGTTCCTCGACCTGCATATCAGGATACCAGCGCTTGAACACCTCTCCCAATTCACCGTTCAGGGTTTTCACGCGGGTTTGTAACAGCAGATGCGCACCGCGTTTCGTCCACTGCATTTGCTGCTTCTTACAGAACCGTTTGCTCACCACTTGATTCACCGTGGACTCCACAAAACCTGTGGCGATGGCCTCCCCATGACGATACCGCTCGCCGTAATTCGGGATGAGGTGACCATTATTCACGATATACGTGCGAAACTCTTCCACCGCTTTCAGCAGTTGCTTGAATTTGGGATACGTCTCTTCAAAGTTGTAGATGAATGATTCGATGTCGTCGATTTTGTAGAGCGCTTTGTAGAGGTTGCCATGCCACAGCGACCACTTCAGCCGCTCGATCTTCTCCCGTATCTCCTCACCCAACACGGTGTCACAATGCACCAGGCCTTTGCCATATTGGTCCAATACCGTCAACTTCATCGAGTCGAGTAAGGGAACGACGTTACCGCCGCCCCCTCCTCTAAGAACCGGACAGATCAGTTTCCCGATATCCGGCTCAAGCCTTTCCGAACACCCGTGTGACGGGGTGCGGCACACGCGTCGAACCCAAGGAGGAATGGAGTTGTCTGTGGCATGTCGGGTGGAGCAACACCCGGTTATCGACCGTATCACTACCCCCATGTGACCGCCAGACTTTGTGGTGGCTATGCCACCCTGTGGTCGTCGTGATCACTTCATGGCAGTGTGGACAGCGTCCCCGCTGACGTTTCCAGAGAGCCAGCAGTGTTTTCCGACCCCTGAAGGAGTTCGTCATCTGGCGCCCGAGGCGCTTTTCGAGGTAGAGTTCCCATTGCGGGTCGTAGGGGTTCACACGGCTGTCAATCTTGATATGGCGTGTAATGGGGAGACTATGGGCGGTGAAGAGGCGGACGGCGCGGGGAGACCCCTTCGGGCCGCGTACCTTCCCCACAAACACCCAGTTATGCCCATCGATGGCCTGAAAGTAGCGGGCCTTCACCCATCGTGTGCCTTTGGTGGGATGGCGGCGCTTGGCCCAGCGCCACAGGGCCTGAAAGATGGCGTGGTCCACGGATTGGAAGACGTGCGCGCTGACCACATGCCGGTGATACAGCGCCCAGCCCCGGATGAGCGGGTTCAGGTGACAGATAAGCGTCCCGGCGGCAGCACTCTTGTTGGCTTTAATGACATTGCGGACATTCCGCAACACCGCTTTGATGCTCTTCATCGACGGCTTAATGAGCAACTTCCCGTGGTATTTGCGGAGGTGTTGTCCGAGGAAATCAAAGCCGTCTGCGATGTGCGTGATGATCGTCTTCTCGGGCGAGAGGGTCAGTCCACGCTCCTGCAGGAACGCTTCGACCACGGGTTTGACCTCGTGCTCCAGCAGTTCCTTCGTTGCGCCCGTGATGACGAAATCATCCGCCAGGCGGATGAGGTTGACCTTGGGACAGACCTGTTTGTGCCCGTTCCAGACATAACGTGGAAATGCGGTCCGTAAACGGACTTCGAGGCCGTCCAGGGCCATATTGGCAATGGCGGGAGAGCAGATGGCGCCCTGAGGCGTCCCTGCGTCCGTGGGATAGAGGATGTTCCGTTCCATGTACCCTGCCTTCAGCCATTTGTGGAGGATGGCTTTGTCCATGGGGATATGGGCCAGGATCCAGTCATGGCTGAGTTCGTCGAAACACGCGCGGATATCGCCCTCTAAGATCCATTGGGGTGATGCGCGCTTTGCCAGCGCGATAAAGCACTGTTCGATCGCATCCGCTGGGGCACGGGAGGTTCGAAACCCGTAGGAATTCGAGTCCGCTTGTGTTTCCGCAATGGGGTCCAGCGCAAGCAAGTATAACGCTTGCATCGCCCGATCCTGCATACACGGAATCCCCAGCCCCCTGCGTTTGCCGTTGCTCTTGGCGATATACACGCGACGCAACGGCTGCGGCCGATAGCCCCGTTGCCGGAGCGTGCCAACGGCCGCGGCTTTCTGCTCCGGTGTGTGCCAGGTCACCCTGTCAACACCGGGTGTCCGTTTCCCTAGGTTCTCCGTCACTCGTCGCACGGCTAATGCTCTGCCGCTGAACGAATGCGTCAGCAAGTGTTGCAGGGCACGTACCTTGCCCCACCGGCTGGCCTGTACTGCCTTCACGATACGGACCTGAAGCCGGCGCACGGTCTGATGGACGCGCCGCCACTCGATAGCGTGCCAGTCCATCGCGTCGTGGGAGACCGCACCAGCCTCCCTGGCCGCTTGCACGGTGGGCTTGGCTGTCATCTGCTTTGCCTCCTCAACCAGTTGGTCAGGTGTTCGCGTGATGAAAGACCAGACGGAAGTCTGCCCGCTTTCGCGTGGGGTGATGGAGCCGAGGCGCAACCCCTATCCAACCCATTACAGGCTGGCGTTCGCTTTTTCCGTCCTCCTGTACCCGCAGCACTATCGGCAGGCCTTGCGGCTTGCTTTCCCTGGGGGGAGTGCTACGGGCTTACCAAGTTCCGCCTGCATCACCGGATGAGGAAGGCGCGCTCTATCCACCGGTGGTGTTGGGTGCCCATGTCACGGGACACCTGACCCCGTGAACCCACCACAGTCAGAGGTGTCAGCATCTTGACCTCCGGTCTGGTTAACGGTGTTTACCGAGCGTTCGCGTGTGCTCGCCATCTCCTCCACCCTCGCCCTACTCCCCGTCGATGCTCGGAGAGACACTGTCGCCTCGCGGCCTCAGTGTCAGCACATGGCTGTTGGTACGTTGTCAGAGGGCAATCAACAGGTCGTTACCTTCCTGCCTCACCTCCTAGAGTACTGGTGATGGGACACCAGGTCCGGTCACGGTTGACCTCGTGCCGGACAATGACACAGGCGACTTCTTGTCGCACCACATGAAACCAGTCCAAAATATGCGTGGCCTGCGGACTCATCTCAAGCTGAAGCACACGCAGCGTGTCGTTGCCGTCGGCAAGAAAGGTGATCTCCTGGTTCATCGGCAAGCCTTGCGCGTGCAACACCTCATACAAGCGGCGTTTCGGCTTGGTCTCCAGCGTCTGCACAAAACCAAAGCGTTTGCTGGAGGGTGTCTTGTCTGCCTCATCCTCTCCAAAGGCATGCA
>Ga0081455_10002443_pt1 | contig 22140 bp, 19 predicted proteins | sample TabmetS3T2R1_FD_70207 | JGI IMG/M metagenome (GOLD analysis project Ga0081455, IMG submission 70207) | Tabebuia heterophylla rhizosphere microbial communities from the University of Puerto Rico - S3T2R1 | ecosystem: Host-associated > Plants > Roots > Rhizosphere ...
GTGTTTGAAGGGGTCGACGCCGTGATGCTGTCGGCGGAATCGGCCGCAGGCCAATATCCTGTCGAAGCCGTGACGATGATGAACAACATCGCCGAGCAGATCGAAACCGACCCTCTCTACCGCAGCATTCTCGATGCCCAGCGCGCCGAGCCCGAGCCGACCACCGCGGACGCCATGACCGCCGCCGCCCGCCAGATCGGCACGACGGTGCGGGCCGCCGCCATCGTGTGCTGGACCACATCCGGCTCAACCGCCTTGCGCGCCGCGCGCGAGCGCCCGGACATGCCGATCCTGGCGCTCACACCGGTCGAAACCACCGCCCGGCGGCTGGCCATCGGCTGGGGGCTCCATTGCGTTCTGACCGAGGACGCTCATGACCTCGACGACATGGTCGAACGGGCATGCCGCATCGCCTTTCAGGAGGGCATGGCCCAGCCCGGCCAGCGTATCGTCGTGACGGCCGGGGTGCCGCTCCGAACGCCGGGAGCCACCAACCTCGTCCGGGTTGCCCAAGTCGGTAACCAACGCCGGGTCGCGATGGAGTAAGGTGCGGCTCGAACCGGCACCGCCTCCACAGAGCTGACGATGGGACCCCCGACCCAAGCGCCTAAAGCGTCGCCCGCGAAGCCGCCAATCGCGCCACCGGCCGAGCGCACCGAGCCCACGGCCCCGGAGAACTCCGCGCCTCAGGACTCGCCGCACGCCGGAGCACCGGCGGTCGGCGCGCGCGGGATCCTGCCTGCCATCGTGAGCACGCCGCTTGCGGTGCTGATCGATGTTTTCGCCCCGGCTCTGCTCTCGGCCATCGTGTTCTGCTCGGGCCTTCTGCTCCTTGTCAGCGCGGCGATGCCGAGCTTCGCCGGCCGCCTTCACTGGCTCGCCAAGCTCGTGCCGCTGTTCGTCGTCGAGTTCTCGAATTTCGTGGCGAGCCTGATCGGCACCGCTCTCCTCCTTTTGGCCGCGGGTCTTTTCAACCGGTTGAAAAGCGCGTGGCGTCTGACCATGGGCCTGCTCGGCCTCGGAGCCGTCTCGGCCTTCTTCAAAGGCGGCGACATCGAGGAAGCGATCATCTTCACGGCGGTCGCGCTCATGGCTGCACCGCTCGGCGGCGCCTTTTATCGCGCAGACCGGATCACTCAGGTTCGCTTTTCCCCCAGGTTTCTCCTGGTCGTGCTGGTCAGTCTGGGCGCGGTCATGTGGCTCGGCTTCTTCGCCTATCGCGACATCGACTACAGCAACGAGCTCTGGTGGACGTTCGTTCTCAAAGGTGAGGGCGAGGCTTCGCGCTTTCTGCGCGCGAGCATCGGCGTGGCGACGCTGGTGCTGATCGTCATCCTGCGCCAAGCAATGGCGAAGTCCCCCAATCCGCCACCTATCGGAGGGACGGTCGAGCTCGAACGCGCGGCGAAGATTCTCGCCGATGCCGAAGACGCCACACCCGAATCAAATCTCGCGCTACTCGGCGACAAGCGCTTTCTGTTCTCGCCTGAGGCCACCGGTTTCGTGCAGTTCGGCGTGCGCGGAAATCTCTGGATCGCAATGGGTGGCCCCGTGGGTCCGCTCAAGGACTTCACCCGGCAAATTCGCGCCTTCCAGGAAGCCGCCGACCGGCAGGGCGCGAAATGCGCGTTCTATGCCCTGGCGCGCGAACACGTCGCCGATTTCGTCGATACCGGATTTGCCGTTCAGAAGATCGGCGAAACGGCGCTCGTCGACCTCGCGGCTTTCGGCCTCGAAGGCCCGAAGAACGCCGAGTTTCGTCACGCGCGCAATCGCGGCGCGCGGCTCGGACTGAGCTTCGAGATGCTGGCCCAGGAAGATTTCACAACCGCCTGTCCCGATCTCGCCAAGGTGTCGGCACGCTGGCTGGACGACCAGAACGGTCAGGAAAAATGCTTTAGCCTCGGCCGGTTCGACCCCGCCTATCTCCAGCATTTTCCGATTGCGGTGATCCGGCGGGAAGGCGAGTTCGTTGCGTTCGCCAATCTGTGGCCCACGGCGATGAAGACGAAGCTGACCGTCGATGTGATGCGCTATTGCCCCGAAGCCTCAAAGGGCTTGATGGACTATTTGTTCGTCGAGCTTCTGCTGTGGGCCAAGGCTCAGGGGTTCAAAACTTTCGACCTCGGCATGGCACCGCTCGCGGGCCTCGAGGACCACAGGCTCGCGCGCCTTGTCTCACGCGTCGGCGCGCTCGTCTTCGCCCATGGCAACCGCTTCTACGGCTTTGAGGGCCTGCGCGCCTATAAGAGCAAGTTCGGTCCGCGCTGGGAACCCGTCTATATCGCAGCGCCGACGCATGGCGAAATTCCCGGTGCGCTCGCCGCGGCGGCGCTTCTCACCAGTGGCGGCATGTCCGGCCTGCTCGGGTAATGCCTATTTGCCGACGTGATGCGGCGGCGTGCTGCGGCGTTCGGAGCTTTCGATGAGCGAGACCGTCAGCCTTCCCAGGTGGTCGGGATCTTTGTCGAAGTGATGGCTGCCCGGCAGCGCGACGCGCGACGACGGGCGAACGCCCGGCAGGAAGCAGCCCGACTGGTCGGCCTCCTCGACACCATAGATGCAAGCCGTTGCCGCCGGCGGCAGCTTTTGCATTTCGGGCGCAAGATCGATATCGCCGCGGCCGATGCCGATTCGTCCGCTCAGCGTCACTTCGAGGTCAGCGGTTTGCTCGGGCGCCAAAAGCACGAGATCGGTGACCAGCGCTTTATCCGTACGCGGAAGGTCGTTGTAGATGAGCGGCACCACATTGGCGCCGAACGAGTAGCCGATAAGGACGACATGGCGCGCCTTCATGAGACGGCCATAGCTATGCAGCAGACTGAGCACATGCGCCGACATCTCCGACCGCGTGCGCTCGTTGTTGAAATAGACGCTGGTGTCGACGCCCACCACGCCATAGCCGCGCGCGGCCAGATAATTCCCAAGCTGGGCGTCGAGATCGCCCCACCAGCCGCCGTCGCCCGAAAGGAGCACGACAAGCGTATGGAGCGACGAGCCGAGCGCCACCTCGACGGTCCCGTCTTCGTCCGGCTTCGGAAATTCCGGTTGATTCTCGGGTTGAGCGCGGGCGGCGGCGCAAAGCAACAACGACGCGCAAACAAGTCCAAGGACCGTGCGTCTGCCTGCGCGCCTCGAGGCTTGCCAGTGGCTCGACATGCCGAAAACTTTCGCGGAGATAGATGAAAATGTTCCGAAATTCCCCCGTTATGCGGGAGAGAACCCGGCATTTTTGGCAAAAACAAGTCCAATTGCCGTGCCTCGACTAAGAGAGCCTTGAGGTCTCGCGTGCTCTCGTGGGCGCGTGCGAACACCGATTAAGAGATGCGGAAGACGATTTGATGACCGCCCGATCTCTTTTCTCGCGTATCCAGCTCGCCTCGCGCGAACCGGTGACGCGGTTTGTTTTTCGCGCGCGCGCCAATCTGGCGCGGCGCCCTTCATATCTGCGCGCGCTGATCGCGCGCCTTCAATTCAGCTTGCGCGAGCGCAACGTTCGCGCGGGTGCGATGGGAGACCGTCCGGCCAGCCGCGTCCCCGCGAGCGTGGTGCTCCGGGCGGTCTACCCACTCGCCTTGTGGGGCCTGCCGTCCCTCCTTGTCGCCACCGGCGCATCCATTGAAGGATTGATGGCGGCAGGTGGCAGCGCGCTTCTGCTCAAACGGCCGCGCGTCTCGTTGCCGCGGATCCTTGTCGAGATCGGCGGCGCCGCAGTCTTTCTGACCGGCTTGGCGCTGGGCGTTCCCCGCTCGGCCTATCTCGTCGCCACCGAGGCATGTGTGAAGGAAGCGTCCAACACCGCCAATGGCGATGTCCGCTCGCTCACCGACACGCGCCTGACGGAGCCGGACCGCCGCTGGGTGGCACGAGCCGCAAGCTATCTATCGTTCGGATGGCCCGCCCGGCGGCTGCCGCCGATTGACGAGGCGACGCTCGCCAACATCGTCGTCAACGCCCCGGTGGTGGTGGCGGAAATCAGATGGCGCGGCCCCAATGAGCCTTTGACCGGGCTCGGACTCTGGGAGGCGAAGGAAGCCTATGCCGCAGGTTACTTCGACCGTCGCCGCGTCTGTGCCCTGTTCCAGACCGGCGCGTACTCCACGGAGCGCGCAGATTTCAACGCAGCAAGCCGGCGGATCGTTGGGACAACCGACCAAGCGCTGGCTCTGATTCTCCCGGCGCTTCAGGCGACCTACCAGGCCCCTTAAGTCTCCTACGCGAGATCGGTGCGTTTTACGCCGGGAAATTTCAGGATGTAGTCGGCGCCGAAGGCCTTGGCCGGGGTTGCGAAGCCCGGGGCGGCCTGTCCATTCATGACGGCGCGTGTGCAGGCGATCGCGGTCAGTGCCGTCAGCGTGTAGGGATTGGGCGTGACGAGGCGGCTCACCGCGTGGGTACCGTTCTGCGCCATGGCGTCGGCCAGGAGCACGGCCGACGAACGGTCGCGCTGGCTCGGCGTGGGGCCCTCGGGCAGGCGCTCGACCTTGCTTGCGATCCAGCGCTGCACAAACGGCTTCCGGTAGAGCCAGCGATGGCGCTGCTTGAAGTCGACAAGCTTCTTGAGACCGGCGCTTGCCTCGAAATAAACCTCGATATTGGGAATGCCAGTCGACATGTGCACCGCGGTGAGATCGCCGACCCCGAGCGTCACCGCCTCGCGCGGCCCCGTGCCGAAATCGATGGCGCAGGTGAGCGGGTCCGGCAGCAGTACGATCTTGCTGTCTCGATAGACCGGCGTGTCCTCGGGCAGGCGCGAGACGATCATGCGCGCCGTTCCGCGTGACGGCATGCCGACGCCGGACACCGCGACGCTGATGCGCGACGGCCCCTCCACACGGTTCGCGACATGAGTGGCGAGGCAGTCGCTCGCCACGACGTCGAAGCCAAAACCGGGCAGGAGTGAAATGCCGACGCGCCGCGCTTCGCCGTCGAGACGGGCGGCCGCCTCGATCGCCTCGATCTCGCCTGTGATGTCGACATAGGAGACGCGGTTGCGCAGACACGCTTCCATCAGCGGCGCCGCGGTCTCGTTGAAGGGGCCGGCCACGTTCAGCACCACACGCGCGCCGCTCAAGAGCTTGTCGAGCGCGGCCGGCTGAGTGAGCGATGCCGTTTGTGCTTCGAAGCCGAGCGAGCTTGCGACTTTCAGGAGCTTGCCGCCGTTGCGGCCCGACAGCAGCGGGTTGAGCTTGTGGGCCTTGGCCGTCGCGGCCACGAGCTTGCCCGTGTAGCCGGTGGCACCGTAAATCACCAAACGTTCGCCCATGGTCCCCCCGCTTCGCCGTGGGGGCCCTGCAACCCCCTACGTCCGTCTCTCCTGTCGGACGCCGGCAAGACCCTCGGGCCGAGGGCCACCCAAAGCCCAATCCAACACCTGAACCGTATGCACCAAGGGCACGTCCACCGCGCTCTTCAGCTGGGTCATACAGCCAATATTTCCACTTACGATGACATCTGGAACGGTCGAGGCCAAGGCTGCCGCTTTGCGGGCCTTCAGGCGGCCTGAAATGTCCGGCTGCAGGAGGTTGTAAACCCCCGCCGAGCCGCAGCAGAGATGGCCCTCCGCAGGCACCCTGACGGTGAAGCCGGCCTCCGCCAGAAGCGCCCTCGGCAGGCCATCGATCTTCTGACCATGCTGGAGCGAGCAGGCGCTTTGATAGGCTATGACCAGGTTTTCCGGGGCTTTGAGCTTGCCCCGGCCGAGATGGGCAACGATTTCGGTGATGTCCAGCGCCTTGGCCGCCACGTCCTGGCCGCGCGGTCCCCGCTCCGGATCGTTAGCGAAGAAATGGCCGTAATCCTTGAGCATCGTGCCGCAGCCCGAAGCGGTCACGGCGATGTAGTCGAGGCCGTCGCCATCGATCTCCGCCCCGAAGGCATCGACCAGCTGGCCGGCATAGGCCTCGGCCGCGGCGCGCCGCCCCATATGGTGGGTGAGCGCCCCGCAGCACCCCGCGCCCGTCGGCAGAACGACATCCGCGCCCAGGGTCGTCAGCACGCGGATGGCCGAATCCGTGATGGCGGGATCGAGGGCGTCCTGCACGCAGCCGAGCAGAAGGCCGACCCGCGCCCGCCGCGGACCTTTGGCGGGAATGATGTTCGTGCGCGGCTCCTGCGCAGGCCGGATCCGCTGCGGCAGGAGATCGAGCATCACGCGCAGCCGCCCGGGAAGAACAGGCGCCAACGGGCGTCCGAGCCGGCCCAAGCCGAGCGCAAGCTTGAACGCCCAACGGTTCGACAGAAGCCAGCCCAAGCCCCGGCGGATCAAGCGCTCGGGCAGCGGCCTGACGTGATGGGCCTCGATGTGCTCGCGGGCCTCATCGATCAGGCGCGAATAGTCGACGCCCGAAGGACAATGGGATCGGCACGAAAGGCAGGACAGGCAACGGTCGATATGGGTAACAGCTTCCGGATCGGGCGGACCCTCCTTCTGCAGCATCGCCTGCATGAGCACGATGCGTCCGCGCGGGCTGTCGAGCTCGTTGCCGTCGAGCACGTAAGTCGGGCACGTCGCGGTGCAGAAGCCGCATTGCACGCAGCGCCGAAACACGCTTGCGCATTCGGCGGTCGCGGGGTTGGTGAGCTGCTCCTGAGAGAACGCGGTGCGCATCAATCAGCCTACGGATGAGTGTCGGGCCGCATCTGGCCGGGATTGAGAATATTTTCGGGATCAAAGGCGCTTTTCAGCCGGCGCGTCAATCCATCGAGCGCGGGCGGTTGAGGCTGGAAGACCGGCACCTCCGCGCGGGTCGCGTCATCTGCACGGATGAGCGTCGCGTGCCCGCCCAGGCCTTCCAGCACATGCCGCACGAGCGGAGCATCTGCGCGCGGTGACGGCGGCACCCTCAACCACACGAGTCCGCCTGCCCAATCATAGAACCAGGCCTCGGCACCGACCGCCTCGACCAGCGCCGGTCCCGCCATCGGGGCCGTCGAGATGCGCCAGACGAACGCTTCGCCGCCGGAGAAGTAGCTGACATCACGCACCTCTCGCCAGAGAAGCTGCGATTGCGCGGCATCGAGCACATTGATTGCCGGACGGAGGCCCGCCGGCTTCACCAGCTGCACGAGGCTGTCGACCCGTTGAGCGAGCGCCGCGGTCGTGCCTTCGAGCCGGACCAGCGTTGCGCCCTTGGTGGCCGCGACCGCGGCGACCTGAGAACACCGCGCGACCGCGGCCGGCAGATGTGCCGCGCCCGACACCTCGACAGATGAGGCAGCAGCATCGCGAAGCGTTTCGATGGCGACGCGATCGGAGAGTCCGCCGACCACGATTGTCGCGACGTCTTCCGGCGCCGGCGCTACGCGCAAGGTGAGCTCCGTCAAGACGGCGAGCGTGCCGTAGGAGCCCGCCATGAGCTTCGGCAGATCGTAGCCCGTTACGTTCTTCATCACGCGGCCGCCGGATTTGAACGTCTCAGCGCGGCCGGACACCGCCACCACACCGAGCAGCTGATCGCGCAGCGCGCCCGCCTTGAACCGCCGCGGACCCGAGAGATTGGCGGCGACCATGCCGCCGAGCGTCGCGCCGCCCGCCCGCGCGCCGAGCAGCGGCCCGAGATCGGGCGGCTCGAACGCGAAAGCTTGGCCACTTTGCGCCAGCAGAGCCTCGATCTCCGTCATCGGCGTCCCGGCGCGCGCCCGCAGGATGAGCTCGTCGGGCTCATAAAGCACCACGCCCGCGAGCCCCTTCACATCGAGAATCTTTTCAGCGGGAACCGGCCGCCCGAGCCCTGCCTTTGTGCCGCCGGCCCGGATTCGAACCGGCGTCTTCTCGGCCACCGCCATGGCGACAGCCTCGCGCACATCGCCCTCGTCGAAGCAGCGCGCGACCTCCATGCCGTCACATCCGCGGCAGATTCGGAAACGGCAGCCGCCCGCCATGCACATGCATGCGGCCGAGCTCGACACAGGCGTGCAACGTCGGGAACACCTTGCCCGGATTGAGCCGCATCCCCGGATCGAACGCGCATTTGACGCGCTGCTGCTGCTTCAGATCCTCGTCGCTGAACATCAGCCCCATGAGATCGCGCTTCTCGACGCCGACGCCATGCTCGCCGGTGAGCACACCGCCCGCGGCCACGCACGCTTCGAGAATGGCCGCGCCCAGCGCCTCGGCACGGGCGGCTTGCTCAGACTTCGAGGCGTCGAACATGATGAGCGGATGCAGATTGCCGTCGCCTGCGTGAAACACGTTGACGATGCCCAGACCAAATTTCTTCGACAGCGTCTCCATCTTGCGCAGCACACGCGACAGCTCGCGGCGCGGAATCGTACCGTCCATGCAGAGATAATCCGGCGAGAGGCGCCCGACCGCGGGAAAGGCGGCTTTCCGTCCTTGCCAAAATTGCAGTCTCTCAGCCTCGCTTTCGCTGAGCCGGACTTGCCCTGCCCCGGCGCGACGCGCGATGGATGCCACGCGCATGATGAGATGCTCGACATCGGCGGCGGATCCATCGAGCTCGACGATCAAAAGCGCCTCTGCGTCGAGCGGATAGCCCGGCTGGCAATAGGCCTCGACGGCTTGCACCGCCGCCTTGTCCATCATCTCGAGGCCGGCCGGGATGATGCCCGCGCCGATGATGGCCGCGACTGCCTGACCCGCGGTCTCGATGCTCGTGAACGCCATCAGCGCGGCGCGCACCGTCTCGGGCTTGCGCAACAGGCGCACGGTCACCTCGGTGACGATCCCCAGCATACCTTCGGAGCCGGTGACGAGCCCGAGGAGATCATAGCCGTCGCTGTCCAGATGCTTGCCGCCGAGCACGACCGTCTCGCCGTTCATCAGCACCATCTTCAGCCCGAGCAGGTTGTTGGTGGTGAGGCCGTATTTCAGGCAATGCACGCCGCCTGAATTCTCAGCGACGTTGCCGCCGATGGTGCACGCGATCTGGCTCGACGGATCGGGCGCATAGTAGAAGCCTTGCCCCTCGACCGCGTGGGTGAGCGCCAGATTGGTGACCCCCGCCTGCGCGGTGAGACAGCGGTTGGGCAGATCGATGTCGAGAATGCGATTGAGGCGCGAGAGCCCGAGCAGCACGCCGTCGGCCAGCGGCAGCGCGCCGCCCGACAGCCCGGTGCCGGCGCCGCGCGGCACGACGTTCACCCCGAACCGATGGCACAGGCGCAGAACCTCGACGACATCGTCGTGAGAGCCGGGCAAGGCGACCGCGAGCGGATGCTGACGGTAGAGGGTGAACGCGTCGCCCGCGAAGACCTCGAGGCGTCCGGCATCGCTGATGACGTTGGCGGCCCCGAGAATCTGGCGCAAGCCATCGACCAGCGCGGGGCGCCGTTCCAGAAGCTCCGGATCGGGGGCAGGCATCTTCATGGTGCGACGCCTTAAGCCGGCGCGCGCGGACTAACCCTGGCGGGCTTTGAAGCGGCGCTGGACCTTATTGATCACATACATCCGGCCCTTGCGGCGGACCAGGCGGTTGGCCTTGTGGCGGCCCTTGAGCGAACGAAGGGAGTTGCGGATTTTCATGGGGTTACACGCGCAAAAAAGGCCGGGCCGTTTCGAGAAGGGCCGGACCATAGGGGCGGGGGCTGCGCGTGTCAACCATCTCGCGGCCGAGAGGAATCGACAAATAAATGTAAAGAATAGATAGTATCAATACGAGTTGTGCCAGAACGGTGGGGGCGCCATGTCACGGGCTTGGCTTGGATGCTTGGCATCGACGGCGAGTTGCGGAGCCCTTTTGCTGTTGCTGTCCTGTGAGCAAAAGACCTCCGGTCAGGCCCAGAAGCCCGAGGATGGCCCGACCGTCGAAACGCCGCCCTCTGCGACGCCTCCCTTACCGGGTTCTCAGAGCGCGCCAGGAGCCCCAGAGACGCCGGCAGCGACTCCATCAGCACCTTCCTCTCCTTTGCCTACAGCCACACCCGGCCAACTTGCACTCACTGTCCCCGCGTCAGCAATAGAGATCGAGCGCAGCCGCGCCGTCCTGATCCGCGTCGATGTCGCGCGGGCGAATAGCGAGCAGGAGGTGAAACTCCGCTCCGACGCGTCGCAAGACTTGATCGCGACGGACGCCGTCGTGGCCGCGGGAGACACGACGCGTTGGATCACCATCGCCGCCGAGGCGGATGCGGCGCTCGGCGATCGAACGCTGACCCTCTCGGCCGAATCGGCGGGTGTGCGCGCGACAGGAACATTGCACCTTCGCGTGGTCGAGCGTCGCCCATCGGCGAATGACTTGATCGCGAAGGCTCTCGCCGACAAGAAAATCAGCGAAAAGCAGGCGCTGCTTTACAGGGGCTATGCCTTCTTCGGCGACCCGCGCCTGCCGCAGGCGTATAGCGGCCTGTCCAATGAAGAGGGCACGGGTCTTTTCGAATCCATCCAAGAAATCCTGCCGAGTCTCTCGCCCGCCGAACAGGCCGAATTCCAACCATTTCTGCTCCGGCCCACAGATCCGAACAGTGCCTATGCCCATGCACGGCAACGTGCGACGCCGGGCGCCACCCCTCCCTGAGTCTAAGATCATGGCCCTTCGATCGACTCACATGATTGCACGTGTTTTTGCGGCTCTGCTCGCCTTGGCTCCACTTGCGTTTGGGGCGCCAAGGGGTTACGCGCAGCAACCGGCTTCGACCGAACTGCCGACGTGTCCGGCAACAGAATTCGTGCCGGTTTCAACGCCTGCAACCGGCTTAGCGCCTTGGATATCGAGAGACGCGCCAACGGCGCCCGTGCGAGTTTGGGCCGACTGCTTGATTGGTCAAGGCAAAGCGCTTGGAGCGATCGACAAAGTGATTGCGGAAGTTGAGCGCGTCTGGACCCCGATGGAACAGATCATGAGAAAGGCGCCCCTTAAGGACAATGGAGGCGGCGATACTCGTGTTGATATCTACGTCACCAACACGCCCATCTTAATTCCGGAGTCGAGAGGTGATGTTAAAAACACTGTCGAAGTCGGGCTTCACGCAAATGGCTACGCGGTGCCAGAAATCGGGACCGTGTATGGTTCGGCTGGATGGGCGGTGATCGGCTATCCTATAACCTTAACGGATCATTTTCGTCTGACGGTCTATCACGAACTCTTTCATCTGTTTCAGTTTGCCCACAACGCGAACGCGCACTCGTGGTTTGTCGAGGCATCAGCGACCTGGGGATCCGTCTATTTCGACAATATCCTCAATCCCAAAGATCCCGGCAATGCACGGAAGGCGATTCACAAAGATTGGGGAAGGCACTACATAGCAAAGCAGCCCCAAAACTATCTGTTATCGCAAATAAACGATTTGGATCCGTATGAGGCCTATCTCTGGCCGCTCTTTATCCAGAACGAGCGCGGGCCTGCAGCCATTGGCAGCATCTGGGCGAGTTTGTCCGGAAAGACCAATCTAAAATTCGTAATGAGCGCTACCGGAACCAAGCAGATCGAAGATGTTGAGGACACTATCGACGCCGCCTTCCCATATGAGGATCATTTTCACGAGTTCGCCATCCGCGATCTCGATCAGGAAGAGTTGCGTGTTCATGCAAATCCTTGGCGCTACGGTGACGATGACAAGGACAAAAGCTTCGGAATCGACTACAAGCCTCCCGAAAACAAGATCGGGCCGGGTGAAACACACCAACTGGAATATCGCAACACTCTGACGTTTGGCCACGACGTCGAAAAGCCGCGTCCCGGTGTTCATAAGCTTACGGTCGATGCGACCGGCTTAACTGAGCCTTATCTGAAGGCGACGGCCATTGGTGATTTTGGTGATGTGGGCAAAACGTTCTCGCGCGAGGTAGTGAACGGACGGCGCCGAACCTGGTGCCTGGATCGCAAGAACGAAAAGTTTTCAAAGATGTATCTCGTGACGAGCCGCGATGTGCGGAACAAGGGTTTCACACCTACGAAGGCGCCCGTTGTGGAGGGCAGCGGCGAGCCCTGCTCCTGTCCCTATCAGGTGTCGGGAACCTTCGGGTCTCAATTCACGCAAGGCGAATATGAGTATCGCGGCTCCGGCGAGGTCACGTATCTCCTTGACCCTCGCTTTAATGCTTTGATCGCAACGGGCCAATGCAACTATTATGCGGCCAAGGTCTCCAAAGCTACGATCGGGGTGACCAAGAAGGCGTCCCCCGATGCGTGCACGGAAATTTTCCCTGATCGCGCCATCGATCCGGGTTCTTATCTTTCGGCGCCCGACTACAAGCCGCCGCCGATTGACTACAGCAACATATCTGCCGCTGCGGTCACTATGGGTTCGTCGGCACAGGGCACGTTGGGTAGTCTCACGATAGACATGTCGAACCCCCAGGACATCCGGTACCGGATCCATCTGATGATTACTGAACAGAAAGAATGGGTCGGGCGCTACAAAGGTCAATGCCAAGTCAGCAGCCAGGCGCCGTCAAGCGGCGGCGGCCACACCGGGATCATGTATTCGGTGTCAGGCGGCGCGCGAGTGGGGAGTACCCCGCCATGGCCCTTTGTCATGAAGGATTTCGTCCTCAAGGAGGACGAGACGGCTTCTATGAGCATCACGGGCGGGATGGCGAGCGGTCTGCCGGGTGGTGCATTGGAAAGCGAACATTCCACCTGGGAGCTATTGGCCACGGGTGATTCGGGAGACCTCGGTATGGGTGATGTTGGAGGCCCACCGCCCCCTTCACCCCCCCCTTCACCCCCCCCTTCAGCGCCCATTAGCGCCCCAGATCTCCGATAGAGGCACACTGATGCGATGACGGTGAGGAATTTCTCACACAGTCATTTTTCGGATGACGTCTTCGCCCACGGTACCGTCCGCCAGGGCTGAATCCCCCGCGGGAGCGGGGCATAGTCGCCCGTAACTCTGGGAGCCCCCATGACGCCAGCCGACGTTGCGGGACCGGGCGGATCCGCTAAAGTCGCGCTATGGGGATTCAATCCGCACGCCGATGTTTCCTGCCGCTTGGCGTGCTATGCGCGCTTGTCACGCTCGCCGCGCCAGTGTCCGCCCGCGCGGCCGAGCGGATCGTGTTCGCGACCGATTGGAAAGCCCAGGCCGAGCAAGGCGGGTTCTACCAGGCTCTCGCGGAAGGCCTCTATGCCGCGCGCGGCCTCGATGTGCAGATTCGCCAGGGCGGCCCGGCCGTCAACGTGCCTCAACTCCTCGCCGCGGGCGCGGTCGATTTCGGGCTGGCCTCCAACAGCTTCATTCCAATGAACATGGTGGAGGCCGGCGCGCCCGTCCGCGCGGTCATGGCGTCCTTTCAGAAGGACCCGCAAGTCCTCATCACCCACAAGCGAACCGATGTGAAAAGCCTCGCCGACCTCAAAGGCAAGCCCATCATGGTGAGCGACGCGGCGATCGGCGCCTATTGGGGCTGGCTGCGCGCGAAATACGCCTTCGACGACAGCCAAATCCGCAAATACACCAACAACCTTGCGCCCTTCCTGGTCAATCCTAAGGCTGTCCAGCAGGGCTACATCACCTCGGAGCCCTATCTCATCACGCGCGAGACGAAGGAAGAGCCGCAACTCTTTCTGCTCGCGGACAATGGCTATCCGAGCTACGCGGCGCTCGTGCTCGTGCCCGACTCCTGGATCGCGAAAAAGCCGAAGCTCGTGCAGGCCTTCGTCGACGCCACCATTCTCGGCTGGCGGCATTATCTGCGCGGCGATCCCAAGGCGGGCAATGCGCGCATCAAGGCCGACAATCCGGAAATGACCGACGACGTGCTCGCTCAGGCGATCGAGAAGATGCGCGCCTATCACCTCGTCGAAGGTGACGGCGGCCACATCGGTGAGATGACCGACGCGCGATGGAAGGATTTCTTCGAGGTCATGTCGGCGCAGAGCGTCTATCCCAAGACGCTTGATTATAAAAGGGCGTACACGCTGAGCTTTGTGAGCCCCAAGGCCGCCCCGTGACCGCGCTTGTGCGCCTCAACGGCCTTTCGAAACGGTTCACGACCGGCGTCGAAGCCGTTCGGGGAATCGACCTCGCCTTGAAGCAGGGAGCGATTACGGCGCTGCTTGGGCCCTCGGGCTCGGGCAAGAGCACGTTGCTCCGCATGATCGCGGGCTTGAGCGCCCCCAGCACCGGCACGCTGACCTGGGCGACCGAGCGCCCGCGCCTCGGCGTCGTGTTTCAGGAGCCGACGCTGATGCCCTGGGCGCGTGTCGAGGACAATGTCGGCTTGCCCCTCGAGCTCGACGGCGTGGCGAGGCACGCGGCACGATCGGCCGCGCAGGCCATGCTCGCGCGCGTTGGGCTTAAAGATTTTACAAAGGCTTATCCGAGCGAGCTGTCTGGTGGCATGAAGATGCGCGTGAGCCTCGCCCGGGCGCTGGTGGGCAATCCGCATCTTCTCCTGCTCGACGAGCCCTTCGCTGCCCTCGACGAAATCATGCGGGCTCAGCTCAACCGCGATCTTCTTGCTCTTTGGGCGCTCGAGCACCCCGCCGTTCTCTTCATCACGCACAGCATCTACGAGGCGGTCTTTCTCGCCGAACGCATCCATGTGCTCTCGCCGCGGCCGGGACGGATCGTGGCCGAGATCCCTGTGTCCTTGCCCTACCCGCGGGACGATGGGATCCGTCTGACGCCGGCTTTTCTGGACATCGCGCGCGACGTCTCGTCGGCGCTCGCTCAGGCCATGGAGACGGCATGACGGGCTCGGTGCTGAAAATTCTCCTGCCGCTGGCTGTGGCGATCGCGGCGTTCGCGACGTGGGAAATTGCGGTGCGGGCGTTTGCGATTCCCGTCTATGTGCTACCGCCGCCCTCAGCCATCTGGACGGCGCTCGTGACGGACCAGGCGAGCCTCTTTCATTCGCTCTGGATCACGCTTCGCGTCACCCTCGAGGCTTTTGCGCTGGCACTCGTGAGCGGGTTTCTGATCGCGGTGCTTTTTTCGCGCAACCGGCTTATCGAGCTGACTTTCGCGCCGTATGCCGTCGCCCTTCAGGCTACCCCGGTGGTTGCGATCGCGCCGCTCATTTCCATCTGGGTCGGCGAGGCCCATCCAGAGCTGGCGCTTCTGATTCTGGCCTGGATCGTCGCCGTCTTTCCCGTGCTGACCAGTGCGACTGTGGGACTGCGGTCGGCGGACCCGAATCTTGTCGACCTTTTCCGCCTTCATGGCGCGGGGCCGCTGCAACGGCTCTGGCGCCTCGAACTTCCTTCAGCCCTGCCCCAGATCCTGAGCGGGATGAAGGTGTCCGGCAGTCTCGCGCTTATCGGGGCGGTCGTGGCGGAATTCGCCGCGGGCTCCGGCGCCGCCACCGGGCTCGCCTGGCGGATTATCGAGTCTGGCAACCGGCTTCAGATTCCCCGGATGTTCGCGGCGCTCGCTCTCCTTTGCGCCCTCGGAATCGCCATCTACCTCCTCCTTTCGCTTCTGGAGCACCGTTGCCTGAGGCAATGGCACGCATCTGCAAAAGCTCGGGAAGGTTAAGCCCCGGCGCCGCGACATCCGGCCGCACAGAGCAAAAACTGTCTCCGTCAGCATTCAGGGTGCGTTCAGCCGGTGCTTGCGAAAGTCCCGGCCATGAAACGGCTTATGTCGCAGCCAATCCCAGTGGCGTCCAGCAAGGAACCGCTCCGATTGGGGTCGCGGCAGGGTGTTCAGGTGTCGGCGGAGCCTGGGGAAAACCGATTTATCGGCCCCTGTCTATCGACATCATCTATGAAAGAGTCGTCGCATCTGTCAGAATGCTGCAGTGCGTCAATAGTTAACGAGCTTTCGATGCTGGCCCCTCGGCCGCACCACCGTTCTGTCCCTCCGGCCGGCAGCCGTGCTTTTGCCCGGCGTGCCGTGTTCGCCAGACATTCGCGGAAGAAGGTTATGTATCGGCGTCAGTTCGTCGTGGGTTCGCTCGCTGCCGGGATCGGAATGGTCCCCGCACTTCTGCGCGACCGCACCGCCCAGGCGCAAACGCCGGTGGCGCCCGCGGCCCAGCCTGCTGCGCCGAAGAAATCGTTGACCGCCCGCCGCTTCGACCGCAACTGGCTGCGTGGCCAGGCCGAGATGCTTGCCAAGCGCCCCTATGTGGAGCCGCGGAAGTCGTTGCCGCCCGCGCTCGAGAAGCTGGATTACGACGGCTTCCGAAAGCTCCGGTTCAACGGCGCCAATGCGCTTTGGGCGAAGGACAATCTGGGCTTCACAGCCCAGTTCTTCCATCTGGGCTTCCTCTACAAGACACCCGTTCACATCTTCCAGGTGAGCGACGGCATCGCCGAGCCCGTGCCCTATTCGCCGGCGATGTTCGATTTCGGCCAGGCGCCGCCCGAAGGGCTCGACATTCCGGATCTGGGCTTCGCCGGCTTCCGCCTGCATTCGCCGATCAATCGTCCGGACTATCTCGACGAGATCGCGGCGTTTCTGGGCGCCAGCTATTTCCGCTGCGTCGCGCGTACCCAACGCTATGGCCAGTCCGCGCGCGGGATCGCGATCAACACGGCGACCCCCAAGGGCGAGGAGTTTCCGCGCTTCACGAGCTTCTGGATCGAGAAGCCGCAACCCGGCGCCGGCTCGATCGTCGTGCACGCTCTGCTCGACGGGCCGAGCCTTTCGGGTGCCTACAGCTTCCGCATCATTCCCGGCCGCTCCGCGGTGGTGGATGTCGATGTCGTGCTCTTTCCGCGTAAGGAAGTTGAGAAGCTCGGCCTGGCACCGCTGTCGAGCATGCATTATTTCGGCAAGAACGACCGCATCGTCGCCGACGATTTCCGTCCCGAGGTGCATGATTCCGATGGGCTCTCGATCTGGACCGGCGCGGGCGAATGGATCTGGCGCCCGATCGTCAACCCGTCGCGACTGCGCATCAGTTCGTTCCGCGATCGCACGCCGCGCGGCTTCGGCCTTCTGCAGCGCGAGCGTCATTTCTCGTCTTACGAAGATTCCGAGGCGCGTTACGATCTTCGCCCGTCGGTGTGGATCGAGCCGCGCGGCGATTGGGGCGCCGGCGCGGTCGAGCTCATCGAGATCCCGACGCCCGACGAGACCAACGACAACATCGTGGCCTTCTGGGTGCCGGAGATTCCGGCCAAGCCCGGCACGCCGCTCACGTTCTCGTATCGCATGCACTGGTGCATGGAGCCGCCCGTGGGGCCTGAGGCTGCGCGCGTCGTTTCGACGCGCACGGGCTTGCCCGGCTACGCCGGCGCACCGCGTCCGCAACGCGGCCGCAAGTTTGTCGTCACATTCGAAGGCGGATTGCTGGGAAATCTTCGCGCCACCGATCCCGTCGAGGCCGTTGTTTCGACATCGAGCGGCACCATCGGCACGATCGTTGCTGAACCTATGCCGGAACTAGCACGCTGGCGCGCCGTTTTTGATGTGATCGCGGGTGGCGACGGCCCGATCGAGCTACGTTCCTTCTTACGTTTTGGACAATCGGCGTTGACCGAGACTTGGAGCTATCAGTGGACACCGTAAGGCTTTCGCGTTCAGCCCTGACCGACCTGGCGTTGCATCGCCAGCCGGACGATCACGCCGCGGCGCATGCACCGATCCTCCTGGAAAGCGCCGCCGATCGCGCCGATCATGTGCGGCTCGCTGAGTGGCTTGCCTCCACCGAGGGCGCGCCGGTCGACCCTGCCCGCCTTGTGCAATCGGGTCCAGTCGATCATCCTCTGAAAATGCCCGTTCAGCCGCTGAAGCCCGCGTGGTTCACGAGCCTGCTCGAGATCGTCGGTATCATGTCCTGGCGGCGAGCGCCGGAAGCCGTCATGATCTCCGGCGACGCCTGATTTCCCGCGATCTCTGACCGGGGCCTTGCATGACTGAGTTACCGGGTCGTCCGACCACGGCGGTTGCACGCACGCTGGTGTTCAGCCTTGCGGTGGTGAGCGCCGTGTTCGGCGCGCATCTCATGGGCCAGATTGCCGGTGCCGCTCCGCGCGATTGGCTTGGCTACGCCCTTCTCGGCCTGTTCGTCGTCAGCTTTCTGTGGCTCGCGTTCGGGTTTTGGACCGGAATGCTGGGCTTCGTCGTCTCCCTGTTCGGCTTGAAGCCGCAAGGTCTGCGCCCCGCCACCGCCCTGTTCAGCACGCGCCGCACGGCCATCCTGATGCCCGTGCGCAACGAGAGCCCGGCGCGCACGATCGCTGCGATGGAAGCAATGGACGAGGCGCTCGCCCATCTCGGCGCCTCCGATCATTTTCATTTCTTCATTCTGAGCGACACCAACGATCCCACGATCTGGGTCGAGGAAGAGGTGGCCTGGGCGCGGCTGGTTGCGCGCCGCGCCGCCGGCAACCGCATCTTCTATCGCCGCCGCCCGCTCAATACAGGCCGCAAGAGCGGCAATGTCGCGGAGTTTCTGACGCGCTGGGGCGGCGGCTACGACTACATGATCGTGCTCGATGCCGACAGCCTGATGGAGGGCCGCACGATCGCGAAGCTCTCCGCGCTGATGGATGCCAATCCGGATGCCGGCCTGATCCAGGTTCCGACCGTGCCCGAGGGCCGGCGCACGCTGCTCGGGCGCATGATCCAGTTCGCCGCGCATGCCTATGGCCCGATGTTCACGCGTGGGCTCGCCTTCTGGCTCGGCGACGAAGGCACCTATTGGGGCCACAACGCCATCATGCGCACCTCGGCTTTCGCGGCCTATTGCGGGCTGCCGAAGCTGCCGGGGCGCGCGCCGTTCGGCGGCGAGATCCTGAGCCACGACGTGGTTGAAGCCGCCTTGCTGCGGCGCGCGGGCTACAAGGTCTTCATCTCGCCGGAGCTCGACGGCTCCTATGAGGAAGCGCCCGCCAACATCATCGAATATGCCAAGCGCGACCGGCGTTGGTGCCAGGGCAATCTGCAGCATATCGCGCTGCTCGGTGCGCGTGGGCTTCATCCGATCAACCGCATTCAGCTCTTTCTCGGCGTCGCGGCCTATGTGATCGCGCCGTTCTGGCTGCTCTACATTCTGCTCAGCGTCGGCCACTCCGTCATCGAGCGTTTCCGCACCATCGAATATTTCACCCAGTCCTACTCGCTCGCGCCGCAATGGCCCGTCGACCAATCCGGCTCGGCGATGATCCTTCTGATCGCGGTCGCGGCCATGCTGTTCCTGCCTCGGCTGTTGTCGCTGTTTCTGATCGCGATCGACGGCAAGGAACGGCGGCGCCATGGTGGGCTTATCCGCCTCATCGGCAGCACGCTGATCGAGACGTTTCTCTCCACGCTGTTCGCGCCGCTGCTCATGGTGTTCCAGACCCGCGCGGTGATTGAGACGCTGACCGGCCAGGATTCGGGCTGGCCGGTTGCTTCGCGCGAGGTGGGCTCCGTGCGGTGGCGGGACGCGGTGCAGACCCATCTGACGCATCTCGTCCTCGGCTTGTTGCTGATGGTGGGCACGATCTATGCGGCGCCGAATCTCGTCTGGTGGCTGGCTCCCGTCGCCATTCCGCTCATCCTGTCCACCCCGCTCGCCGTGCTGTCGGGAAGCGTGAAAGTCGGCGGCGGCCTCGGCCGCATCGGATTGCTGGCGACGCCCGATGAGATTGCGCCGTCCGCGCTGCTGCAACGCGCACGCGCACTCGCCGAAGCTGCCGGGACCGAAAGCGCGGTGCGCAGCACGGCGCTCGACACGGTGACCCGTGAGCCCGCCGCTTATGCGGTGCACAGCCTGCTGTTGCGGCGGACACCTGCGAACGAAGCCATCGACACCACGCTTCTCGCCGCCACGCGCGCGAAACTCGGCCTCGATGGCGCCCAAGGGGGACTAGTGCACGCCGAGAAGCCCGTGCTCACGCCCAAGGAAGAGCTCAACGTGCTGCTCGACCCGCGCACGCTGGAAGAGCTCGCCGCGCGTGTGCAGGAAGCGCCGAGCCCGGCTTAGGCGCACGCGCACTTCCTCCCTCGTTCCCCAATGAAAGTGGATGGTCAAGCGCAAGACATTGACCCGTTGTCTTGACTTGAATCACATCATGCGCTGAATATTCCTAGAGATTAGAAGTGCTGAACGATAGGCATTCGGGGGGATCGATGCACTTGTCGCGCTTGTCTCGCTATGGGCGGGACATAGGGATGCTATGCCTCCTTTTTCTGACAGGTTGCGCGTTTGATGTTCTTCACGAAAAGCAGCTATCCGCTTCCTTTGCACCAATCAGTGGACAGGGCCGCACCTGGACTCTCAACGAGGATCTGGACGTTTCTTTCGAGGGAACGACCTACAAGACCCATCTCAAGAAAGGCACGCGGTGGCAGGAAGTCGGTCACATCGCACAAGGTGATGTTTACGTCACCAAGGATCAGATTGTGACAGTCGAAGGATCCAACATTCATGAAGCGCAAGTTGTCTTGAGCGGCGAATCTGTCGTGGGGTGTTTTCTGCCTGTCGAAGGCACATTTGCACCCGCTCGTAAGCCGGTGGCTGTTCATTTCGCTCAAAATTAAGGTACTGGGGAGGAGTATATGTTCGTGTTCAAGCGCCTGACGCAAGCTATCGTCGCGACCCTCTGTGTATTCGCCTTGAGCTCCTGCGCATCCGGACAGAAGTTTTCCGAGATGAGTTCGAGCATGCCGAAGACACCTACAGGCCAAGGACGTATCTATATCTACCGTACCAGCGCCCTTGGCGCCGCAATTCAACCATCGATCAAGGTCGATGGCGAGGTCGTCGGCAGCGCGGTCCCACAAGGCTTCGTATATGTCGACCGTCCGGCGGGAAATCATGAGATCAGCGCTTCGACCGAGGTTAAGCGCACTCTTTCTTTGACGCTGGCTCCCGGCGACAAGCGATATGTCCGAATGGATGTTTCATTCGGCTTTTTCGCAGGTCACATCTACCCAGTGCTGGTTGAACCGGCAGAAGGTGAAGCCGCGATAAAGAACCTCCACTACATTGGAAAGTGAGCAAACGACCGTTACGCCCGCCTGGCCTGCCGCGCGCTCAAATAGCCGACGGCCAGCACGATCGCCGTCACTACGGAAATCAGAATCGTCGCGAGCGCGTTGATCTCGGGCTTCACGCCGAGACGCGCGGCGGAGAACACGACCATGGGCAGCGTAGTGGCGCCCGGTCCGGTGACAAAGCTCGCGACCACGAGATCGTCGAGCGACAGCGTGAAGGCGAGCAAGAAGCCCGCCGCGATCGCTGGCGCCAGCAGCGGGATCGTGATCACGAACAGGACCTTCAGGGGCCGCGCCCCCAGATCCATCGCCGCCTCTTCGAGCGCGGTATTGAGGCCCACGAGCCGCGCCTGCACCACGAGCGTCACATAGCAGAGCCCGAACGTCGCATGCGCGAGCACGATAGTGAGCGCGCCGCGTTCCGCCGGCCAGCCGATGAAATCCTGCAGAAACACGAACAGCATCAGGAGCGAGATGCCGAGCAACACGTCAGGCAGCACGAGCGGTCCGGCGAGCAGGCTCGAAAATACGCGCCGTCCAAAGAACTTTCCCGCGCGCGCCAGCTCCAACCCCGCGAGCGTCCCGAGCGTTGCGGCGAGCAGGCCTGAGATCAGCGCGAGCCTGAGCGACAGCCACGCCGCGGTCAGCAGCGCCTCGTTCTGAAAGAGCGAGACGTACCACTTGGTCGACCAACCACCCCACACGGTGACGAGTCTGTTGGCGTTGAAGGAATAGATGACGAGCGTGAGGATCGGCAGATAGAGAAACGCAAAGCCCAGAACAAGCAGCACGCTCAGGGAGAGACTGCGGCGCGCCATCAGCCGCCCTCCTCGTCCAGCCGCTGGGCGCGCTGGAGAATGATCATCGCCGGCAGAAGCACGCCCACCATGAGCACGGCGAGCGCCGATGCCGACGGCCAGTTGTGATTCTGGAAGAACTCCTCCCACAGAATTTTGCCGATCATCTGCGTGTTCGAGCCGCCGAGCAGATCCGGGATGACGAACTCGCCGGTGACGGGAATGAAGACCAGGAGCGACCCCGCGATGATGCCCGGCAGAGACAACGGCAGCGTCACGCTAAGGAACGCCCTGAACGGCCGCGCGCCGAGGTCGGCGGCTGCATCCAGGAGCCGCCAGTCGATGCGCTCGAGCGTGGAATAGAGCGGCAGGATCATGAACGGCAGATAGGCATAGACGACGCCGATGAAGACCGCGGTGTCGGTGTTCATCACGCGCCACGGCTCCTGAAGAATGCCCAAGCTGATCAAGGTGTGGTTGATGATGCCGTTGTCGCGCAGAAGCCCGATCCAGGCATAGATACGGATGAGGAATGATGTCCAGAACGGCAGCACGACCGCCA
>Ga0081455_10002444_pt1 | contig 22139 bp, 22 predicted proteins | sample TabmetS3T2R1_FD_70207 | JGI IMG/M metagenome (GOLD analysis project Ga0081455, IMG submission 70207) | Tabebuia heterophylla rhizosphere microbial communities from the University of Puerto Rico - S3T2R1 | ecosystem: Host-associated > Plants > Roots > Rhizosphere ...
CGCTCGAGCCCCGGAAGCGGCCGCGCACGACGCTCTCGCCCTCGCTCGCGCGGCGGGACGGCGAGACGCTCGCGTTCGGCACCCCGGGGGGCGACCAGCAGGACCAGTGGTCGCTCGTCCTTTTCCTCTCGCTCGTCCACTTCGGCCTCAACGCGCAGGAGGCGGTCGACGCGCCGATGTTCCACACCGAGCACTTCCCGGAGTCGTTCTACCCGCGCGGCGCGCGGCCGCGGACGTTGCAGCTCGAAGGCCGCTTCGACGAGGGCGTGGTCGAGGAGCTCGCGAGGCGCGGCCACCTCGTCGAGGTCGACGAGCCGTGGTCGCTCGGCCGCCTCAGCGCGGCCGGCAGGGACGGCGACGGCGTCCTGTACGCCGCCGCCAACCCGCGCGGGATGCAGGGCTACGCCGTCGGCCGCTAGCCGCCGGCGAGCCGCCGCTACATCTCCTGGTCCTTGACGACGCCGATCAGGTTGCCCTCCGGATCCTTGAACTGGCCCAGCTCGACCATGTCCATGATGTTCTCGGGGCCCATCACACGCGTGCCGCCGAGGCTCTCGGCCTTCTGCAGCGCCTCCTCGACGTCGGGCACGGCGACGTAGAAGGTGGCGTGGCCCTCGTAGCCCTCGGGGCCCTGGCCAACGCCGCCGCCGATCCCGGTGTCGCCGCTCACCGTCTTGTTGTCCTTGGCGTCGACCATCCCGTACTGCATGGGGTTGTCGGCGTTGACGTTCCAGCCGAACAGCTCGCCGTAGTACCGCTGCAACTTCTCGCCGTCCTTGCCGACGACCTCGAAGTGCACGACTGCCTGGCCCATCTCGCTCTCCTTCCGTCGGGGTCCTGGGCTGGGACGATAGACGGACGGAAACGTCATCGGCCACGCGGGTTCAAGCGGCTACAGCGCCGCGATGTGCCGGGCGATCCGCTTCGCGTCGTAGCGCACGCCGCCGACGTTCTCGGAGGCGAACGAGTACTGGAAATCGAGGCCGAGGAAATACAGCCCCTTCGCCGCAGCCACGCCGCGCTCGTGAAGCGGCTCGTTGGCGGCGTCGAGCACCGGCGCGTCGATCCAGTCGAAGTCGTGGCGGAAGCCGGTGCACCAGATCACGTTCTCCACGTCCAGCACGCGGCCGTCCTCCAGGAGCGGCAGTCCGTCGCGAACGCCGACCGTCCGCGGGGCGAGCTCGACGCCTGCCGCCAGCAGGTCGTGGCTCTTGACCCGGATCCGCGGCGCACCGCTCTCGAGAATGTGAGTGCGCACCTTCCGTCCGATCGGCGTCCTGACTGTCAGCACCCGAGTAACGACGAACCAGATCAGCGGCATCGCGAGCCGGTGGCGCCTGCTCCCGATCGGGGCCGAGATCTGCCCCTTGTCCGGCCCCGACAGCCACGTCTTGAAAGCCGGCGCGACCTCCACCGCGATGTCGGCTCCCGAGTTTCCGGCGCCGACGAGCAGGATCGGACCGGGACGCAGCTGTGAGGGGCGGCGGTACTCGCTCGAGTGCATGTTGACGATCCGGGGGTCGAGCTCCGCGGCGAACTCGGGCACGTTCGGCGTCCCGTAGAACCCGGTTGCGACGACGACGGACGCGGCCGTGAGACGACGCGAGCCACACTCGACGACGTACCGTCCGTCGCCGCCTGAGAGACGGTCGACCTTCCAACCGCTTCTCACCGGGAGCTCGAACCGCTCCGCGTAGGCCTCCAGGTAGTCGGCGGTCTCACGCGCCGTCGGGAACGACCACCCGGGCGCGGGGAAGCCCCAGCCGGGTAGCCCGTTGTAGCGCGACGGCGTAAACAGCCGCAGCGAGTCCCACGTCCGTGTGCGCCACGCGCCGCCGACGCGCTCGTTCGCGTCGAGAATCACGAACCGCTCTCCGAGCTGCTTCAGGTAGTAGCCCATCGAGAGCCCGGCCTGGCCGCCGCCGATCACGATCGTCTCGAACTCCTCGAACGCCGGTTCCGGTCGCTCCATCGCTGCCTGCGTCGCCGCCATCGGATGCCTCCTCGCGTGTCGTGAGTGCCTGGCTCGACCGTAGGGCGGCGGCGAGGGGCGTACATCGCGCGGATCCACCAACTTCGCGGCGGCCGCCGATGGTCAGTTCTGACCAGTCAGACGAGGTCGTGCTCGAAGGCAAAGGCGCCGGCCGCCGAGCGTGAGCCGACGTCGAGCTTGCGGAAGATGTTCTGGACGTGCCGCGCGACCGTGTGCTGGCTGATCACGAGCTCGTTCGCGATCTCGCGGTTGCTGAGACCCCTCGCGAGCAGGCGCAGGACCTCCAGCTCACGGGAGCTGAGGCCGTGGGGCGGGGCCTCCGCGCCCGTCAGCGCGTCGACGGCCGCGACATCCCCGGCCGCGCCCAGCTGCTCGAACGCCTCCCGGGCCGCCTGGAGTTCGAGGGCGAATGCGTCCTCGTCGCCCACCTCCCGGCAGGCACGGCCCACCAGGACGCGCGTGCGTGCGGCCTCGTACGGCGCCTCGAGCTCGTGCCACGCCTGGAACGCGCGCCGCAGGTGGGCCAGCGCGTTACTCGGGTCGTCCGCCGCGAGCGCGACCGCCCCGCGCAGCTGCGTGAGCTGCGCGCGCAGGAGCTCGCTCTCGCAGTCGTCGCAGATCTGCTCGAGCTCCGCACACGCGGCGCGCGCCTCCTCCAACTCGCCCGCAGCGAGCATGATCTCGGCCCCCGCCGGCAGCAGGCTCGCCCTCCTCAGCGGATCGGCGGTCTCCGCGAGTGCGCGCCTGATGCTGGTGGCCGCAGCCGCGGTGTTGCCCTGTGCCAGGCGCAGGAGCGCCCAGCCGGGCTGCGGCTCGAGGCCGAGCCCGCTCGCGCGCCGGTACGCCTGCTCGGCTTCCGCGAGCTCGCCTTGCAGCCGGCGTACCTCGCCACACAGGTAGGCGGCCTTGGCGACCGCGGCCTGGTTGGCCACCGCCTCGGAGCGGCGGTCGGCCCGATCCGCCTCTGCGAGCGCGGCCTGCCACGCGCCCTGCAACCGCAGGATCTCGGCCCGATGGACGGAGCAGCGGCCGGTGAAGGCGAGCAGGTCGGTCTGCTCGTCGCACCAGCGGGCGAGTGCGTCGGTCCACTCGCGTGCGCGCCGGAGCTCGTGGACGTCCTCGCAGGCGAGGATCACGCCGCAGTAGACGACTCCCGTCATGATCGGGTGGACGTCCGCCGAGGTCACGGTCACCATCGCCTCGTCGAGGAGCGGCAGCCCCTCCCGCACCCGGGCGTGTCGCACGAGGATGTCGCCCTGAGCGAACAGGCCTAATGCGAGGAGGTCGGGGTCGTCGAACCGCTTGGCGGCATCGACTGCCGCGGCCACGGTCTCGACGGCGCCGTCGACGTCGCCCTCCGCCTCCCGTTGCAGGGCGACCGGCATCTGGAGGTAGGCGCGCTCGACGCAGTCGGGCTCGTTCTCGAGGAGGCGGTGCGCGCGGCCGAACCAGCCCGTCGCCGGGCCTGCCTGCCCGCGAAGGGCGAGCTGCATGCCGATCCAGAACGCGCACCGGGCGGCCCGAAGGGCGTCTCCGCTCTCGGCAAAGCGTCCGCAGGCGTCCGCGAGCAGGCGCATCCACTCGTCCTCCCGGCCGAGCATGTAGGCCGCAGTCGCCAGGCGCTCGAGATCCAGCGGCTCGAGCGGCTCGGCCGCCTCGGCTGCCGCGAGGGCGTCGTACGCGGCGGCCCACGACGACCGCGCGTGCGCCTCGCGTCCCCGCTCGACCTCGCCTGCCACGGCTAGACAACCGTACCGCCGAAACGGCGAGAGGGGCCTCGCGGCCCCTCTCACGCAGCTCGTTCAGCGCGCGCTCAGAGTCCGGCGCACTGGCCCTTCTTGGCGCCGGTGACCTGGTTCGGCGAGCCCTCCGAATCCCCGATCTGGGGAGCCGGCGAGTTGCCGAAGCAGCTGAGGCTGCCGTGGATCGAGTTCGTCACGTACTCGTTCCCGTCGGGATCCACGAGCACGTTGCCGCTCAGGTTCACCGAGCCGTTGACGTGGTTGCGGATGAAGCCCATCCAGAACCCGTCGTAGCCGGTGATGCTGACGCCGCCGTTGATGCGGCTGTCCTCGATCGTGGTCCACGTGATGTCGAACGGGCCGCCGAACGGGCCGGAGCCGCCGGTCGAGGTAACGCCGCCGTTGATCGTCATGAAGTGGATCTGCAGGTTCGCGGGGTTCGTTGCGTGGACGCCGCCGCCGATGGTGCCGTTGTCGCCGGGGGCCTCCTCGCTTCCCAGCACGAAGGTGGCGCCGTCCTGGACGAACAAGCCGCTCCTGATCGTGACGCCGCCGTCGCTGAAGCACGACGCGCCGGCCGGCACGACCACTCGCTGGTACGTCCCCGGTGCGAGGAAGTCGGTGCAGCTCGTGCTGGTCGCCGCCCCGGCGCTCCGCGCTGCGGTGCCGACGGCGACCGCCGTCGCCACAAGCGCGAGCGCGGCCAACACCGCAGTCAATCGCGTCATCGTTCTCTCCCTTGCCGCAGTTCGACCGCCCTGCGGCGGCCGTGTCACGGAAGAATCTACGCCATCGCGGTGCACGAGACACTGGACGTTGGGACGGGTCTGTGGATCTGGCGGCGTTCGTACCCGGACTGGCACGAGGGTGCGGGGTGGCCGGAGGTCGTGACGTCGACCTGCGTCGAGAGCGGCGGCGAGATCGCGGTGCTGGACGCGCTCGCGCCGCCGGAGGGCTCCGAGATCTGGGAGCGGCTCGACGCGCGGCCACCGACGCTGGCGGTCGTGCTCAAGCCCGACCACGTGCGCGACGTCGACCTCTTCGTGCAGCGCTACGGCTGCCGCGCCCTCGGGCCATGGCTGTTCTGGCGGTCGAACATCCCGGAAACCGAGCTGGAGCCGATCGAGCCGGGCTCGGAGCTGCCGGGAGGCCTCCGCGCGCTCGACGACGGTCGCGGGCGCATGGAGACGCCGCTGTGGCTCCCCGAGCAGCGGACGATCGTGTTCGCCGACGGGATGATCGGCGGCGAGGACGGGCTGCGGATCTGGGAGACGCCCCACCTCGAGCGTGCGCGAGCAACGCTACGCGGGCTGCTGGAGCTGCCGTTCGAGCGCGTTATCACCGCGCACGGCGAGCCGCTCCACGATCGCGCCGCCTTCGAGCAAGCGCTCGAGCTGCCAGCCTGGCGGGAGTGACGCGTCAGGCCTTGCGGCCGACGAAGCCGCGTTAAGCCTTTGTTGAGCGCGCAATCTCCGCGAAGTGCGCGCCCGTACCTCCTGTCAGACCAAGGAGGCAACGATGACAAGGATCGGGAAACTTCGCGGATCACTTCTCCTCGCTGTGGTGCTGGCAGCGGGCCTGACGGCGGCGCTGCTGGCCACACGCTCGAGCAATGCGAGCGGGGCGAAGACTCGACAGGTCGTGAAGGTGATGCGCAACCCGACGCTCGGCAAGCGCATCCTCGTGACGCGTAGCGGGATGACGCTCTACTCGCTGAGCGCCGAGCGGCACGGCCGCTTCATCTGCACGACATCGGCCTGCGTCTCGCTCTGGAAGCCGCTCACAGTCCCGGCCGGCGTGAAGCCGACGGGCGCGAGCGGACTCTCGACGGTGAGGCGCCCCGACGGCAAGCGCCAGGTGGCGTTCAAGGGCGCACCGCTGTACCGCTTCGTGCAGGACATGAGGCCCGGCGACGCCAAGGGCAACGGGTTCCGCGACGTCGGCGTCTGGCGGCCGGTGGCCGCTAGCAGCCGCGCGGCCCAGGCGCCCGCACCAGCACCACCCGCACCCAGCAGGAGCTCATACGGCTACTGAGTGTTGAAGGAGGTCGCGGGCGCAGCGCTCGCGACCTCCTCCCACTAGCCCGGGAAGACGTTTCGCTCGAGGCTCGCGAGCACGCCCTGCCACCCGTGCCGGTGCAGGCCTTTGATCTCCTCGTCGGCGAAGCCGCTGTGGGTCAGCTTCACGAGCGTCCCGTCGCCGTCCTCGTGGAACTCGACGACGACGAGCGTGTTGTCGCTGCCCGCCATCGCCGGCCCCGGGCCCTCCTCCCAGGTCCACGTGAAGGCGAGCCGCTCGGGCGGCAAGACCTCGCGGTACTCGCCGAAGACGGTGTGCACCTCGCCCTCGTCCGTCTTCATCGAGAGGCGGTAGCTGCCGCCTTCGCACGCATCGACCTCGGCGAGCGGCGTCTCCCAGTCCTGGCCCGCACGCCACCAGCGCCTCAGCACCTCCGGGTTCGTCCAAGCATCGAAGACGCGCTCGCGCGGTGCCGCGAAGCGGTGCTCGAGCTCGAGTGCGACAGCCTGTCCGGTCTCGGTCATGTCTCGTCCTCCTCTCGTAGGTGCCGCTCGACGGTCGCGAACTTCCGCTCCCAGAGATCGCGGTGGAGCCCGAGCCACTCGGTCGCGGCCTCGAGCGCGCCAGGCCGCAGCCGCAGGACGTGCGTGCGTCCCGTGACCGTCCGGTCGACAAGGCCGGCGTCTTCGAGCACCTTCAGGTGCTTCGTGACTGCCGGCTTCGAGACACCGAGATCGCCTGACGCCGCCCCGACAGTGGCCGGGCCGGCGGCCAGTCGAGCCACGATCGTCCGGCGGACAGGGTGCGAGAGGGCGAGGAAGCTGCGGTCGAGTGCGGCACTACTGTTCACCTTTTGGTGAACTATATCAACGAGCTGATGCGGAGCGTGATGCCGCTAAGAAAGCAGGTCGGCCAGGCCGAAGTCGGCCGGTCTGCGACCGTCGTCGGCGGCGAGGCTCGGGTCGGCGCCGCGCTCGAGCAGCAGGCGCGCCAGCTGCTCGTCCTCGTTCTGCGCCGCGCTGTGCAGGGCCGTGAAGCCGCCCTCGCCGCGGCCGTTCGGGTCGGCGCCGGAGTCGAGCAGCAGCCGCGCGAGCGGCACCGAGCGCACGAAGGCCGCGGTGCCGAGCGGCGGCACCTTGGCGATCTCGCTGGTCGAGACGACGTTCGGGTCGGCGCCGCGCCCGAGCAGCAGGCGCATCGAGTCCTCCTGGCCGCCGAAGATCGCGAGGTGCAGCGCGGTGAACCCGTCGTCGGAGAAGGCGTGAGCCTGCTCGGGGTCGTCTTCGAGGATCTGCCCCAGCCGCTCGGTCCGTCCGAAGGCGGCGGCCTCGAAGACCGTCAGCTCGTCGTCGGGCCCCAGGAGCTCGCGCGCCTTCTGCTCGTCCCCCTGGTACAGCGCCTGCAGTGCCTGGCTCATCGTCCCGCTCCTTCGTCCGAGTGATTAGGTAGCCTACCTACTAATATGCCTCCACGCAAGACCGAGGTCGCCGACCGGCTCCACTCGGCCGCGATCCACCTCCTGCGGCGGGCGGCCGAGGAGGACAGAGCCGCCGGGCTGAGCCGTGCGCGCCTCTCTGCCCTGTCGGTCGTCGTCTTCCGCGGCCCGCTCACGCTCGGCGAGCTAGCCGCGGCAGAGGGAGTGCGCTCCGCGACGATGACCGGCATCGTGAACGGCCTCGAGCGCGACGGGCTCGTGCGCCGTCGCCCGCACGGAACCGATCGCCGCGCCGTCCAGGTCGAGGCCACGGCGGCCGGGCGCCGCCTCCTGGAGCGGGCGCGGGGCAAGAGGCTCGAGCTCGTGGCTTCGAAGCTGGCCGACGTCTCGGACGCCGAGCTCGACGTCCTCGAGCGCGCGGCCGACTTGCTGGAGGAACGCTTCCGCCTGCGGGCCTAGAGCGCTGCGAGTGCAGCACGCACCCTGTCGGCCGGCACGACGCTGCCCTTGGCTTCCGCGAGCGAGAGCGCCTGCTCGAGCGCCGCGCGTCGCTCGTCCAGACGACCCGCCAACCGCGCCACCTCCGAGCGGGCGATCGCCAGATCAAAACGCAAGAGGGCGTAGTCGGTGGGATCGACCAGCGCTGCGGAGGCGGCCAGCAGCTCGTCCGCTCCCCCGAAGTCCCCCCGGCGCGCCAGCGCAACGGCCCGGACAAAGCGCTCGCGCCCGTGGGGGTCGAAGTCGTCTTCGGCCGCGACCGCCCGGGCCTCCGCAGCGAGCTCCATCGCCTCGTCGTCGCGGCCGAGCTCGAGCGCCGCCTGGGCTCGTACCCCGACGACCGTCGCCAGAAAGCCGGTCTCTGTGCGCTCTGCGAGGGCCGCGTGCCCTTCGCTGAGGACCTCGTATGCACGCACGGGGTTTCCCACGGCCAGCTCCGTCACCGCCTCGACCGTGCTCGAGCCGGCCCATGAGAGCCGGTCGCCGATCTCACGGAGCAGGTCCCGGCCCGCCGCCATCTCCGCGCGGCCTTCGTCAAGCTCCGCCCGCAACATCCTGGCAACTCCGCGCATCATCATGCCGGTCGCTTCGAGGTGCTTCGACTTAGTGTTCCCGAGGATCTCGTCGCACATGGCGATCAGCGCCTCCACGTCGAGCGGCCCCCACCACGCGCCCCAGAGCATCCAGTTGCGGACGTCGTCGGCCACTCGCGGGCTGATGCGCTCGCCCCGCTCGAGCGCCTGGCGCCAGTACTCCTGGCCCCCGGCGGTGTCGCCGAGCCAAGCGGTGAAGTTTCCGAGCATCCGCAGCGCCCAGACCGCTCCCACCTCGTCGCCCGCGCGCTCGAGCTCGACGAGCGCCCCCCTTGCGCCTTCGAGGGAGGTCGCCATCGTCATGCTGGGGTCGGCAAGGGACAGGTAGTCGATACGAGCGAGCCGGCACCGCGCCAGCAGGGCCTCGTCGTCCATCTCGCGAGCCGCGGCCTCCGCCTCGTCGAGCAGGCCGACGGTCCGGTCGAACTCGCCGGACGCGAGCAGCTGGCTCGCGAGCTCGAGCTGCACTCGCGGCCGGTCGACCCCGCCGGGCGGGAGAAGCTCGATCACGCGCGAGAAGAGGGCGACCGCCGCCTGGCCGTCGCCTCGCTCCTGCGCCCGCTCGGCGCTCGCCAGCAGGCGCGCGGCCGCTCGCTCGGCGAGCCCGGCGCCCTCGTCGACGGGCCCGAGCTCGGCGCGGTAGCGATACGCCTGTTCGAGGTGGTAGCCGACGATCTCGTCGAGCTCGACGAGCCCGGCGCCGTATTCCTCGAGCCACGCCGCGAAACGCTCGTGGAGCTCGGCGCGCGTCGCCTTGGGCAGCGCCTCGTAGGCGGTGTCGCGGATCAGGAGATGGCGGAAGCGATAGGCGTCGTCGTCGGGCACCACGGGCGGCTCGGGCCGGACGAGGTCCTTGCGCACGAGCGCGACGAGGCGCCCGTCGACCTGCGTCTCCGCAGGCGCGAGCGCGGCGACGGCGCCGCGGTGGAAGACCTGGCCCTCGACGGCTCCCCGCTCGAGCACGCCGCGCTCGGAAGGATCGAGCTGGTCGAGCCGGGCGGCGAGCAAGGCCTGGATCGTCGGCGGCACCGCCACGTCTGCGCCGCCCTCGCCCGCGATCGCCAGCATCTCCTCGACGAAGAGCGGGTTACCTCCGGCCGCGCCGAGGATTCGCGCGCGGAGGTCGTCATCCACCCCGCCGCCGAGCGCTTCGATCAGGCGCTCGGTCTCCTCCAGCGCCAGCGGCTCCAGCAGGACGTTGCTCGCGTTGAGCTTGCCGCCGCCCCAGGCCGGACGGACGTCGAGCAGCTCGGGGCGCGCCATGCAGAGCAGCAGGATCGGCGCGTCGCGGCTGAGGTCGGCGACGTGCTCGACGAGGTCGAGGAACGTCGGCTCGCCCCAGTGCAGGTCATCGAAGACGACGATCACGGGCCGCTCGGCTGCCTGCGACTCCAGCAGCTTGCGAAAGGCCCAGGCGATCTCCTCCGGCGAGCTCGGGGTCGTCTCGTCGCCCAGGATCGAGGCGAGCGGCCCGGTTGTCCCTTCCGGAACGAGCTGCTTCACGACCGCGGTCACCGGCCAGTAGCTGATCCCCTCGCCGTAGGAGAGGCAGCGTCCGCGCACGACCGTCGCGGCCTCGACGCCGGCCAGGAACTCCTGGGCGAGACGCGACTTTCCGACGCCGGCCGCGCCGAGGATCGTGAACAGGTGGCACGAGCGCTCGCTGACGACGTTCGCGAATGCGCCCTCCAGCAGCTCGCGCTGGCGCGCACGGCCGATCATCGGCGCGCCGTGGCGGCGCTCCGGCGCCTCGTCCCGCACCGACACGAGCCGGTGCGCGACGAGCGGCTCCGACTTCCCCTTCGCCTCGAGCGGCGGCGCCTCCTCGGCGACGACCGCGTCGCGCACGAGGCCGTACGTCTCCTTGCCCAGCAGCACCTCGCCCGGCTGGGCAGCCTGCTCGAGCCGCGCCGCCACGTTGACCGCGTCGCCGGTCGCCAGCCGCTCCTCCGTCCCGGTGACGACCTCGCCGGTGTTCACGCCCATGCGCAGCTCGAGCTGCGTCCCGTAGTCGCGCTCGAGCTCCTGGTTGAGCCCGGCCAGGCCGCCGCGCAGCTCTGACGCAGCGCGCACCGCCCGCAACGCGTCGTCCTCGTGCACCGTCGGCACGCCGAAGACGGCCATCACCGCGTCGCCGATGAACTTCTCGACGGTGCCGCCGTGCCGCTCGACGATCGCCTTCGCGGTCTCGAAGTAGCGCGACATCACGCGCCGCAGGCTCTCCGGGTCGATCCGCTCGCCGAGGGCGGTCGAGCCGGTGACGTCGCAGAACAGCACCGTCACGACCTTGCGCACCTCCCGCGCGGGCGCGGTCTCGGCCAAGGGCGCGCCGCAGGAGTCGCAGAAGCGTGCGCCCTCCCGGTTCTCGGCCCCGCAGCTCGCGCAGACGAGCACGGGTCAGCTTAGGGCGATCTCGGTCTCCGGGTCGAAGAAGTGCAGGCTCGCCGGGTCGACTGCGAGCGTCATCATCTCGCCGAGGTCACACGGCGACTGGGTGCTCAGGCAGGCGCAGAAGTCGGAGTCGCCGATCGACGCGCAGTCGAGGTCGAGGTGGACGATCGTCTGCGAGCCGACCGGCTCGGCCAGCGCGACCGGCGCGCGCAGCACCGGCCTGCCGTCGGCGCCGCTCGCGAGCTCGAGGTGCTCCGGGCGCATCCCGACGATCACGTCGCTGCCCGCGCGGCCCGCGACCGACGCCGGCACCAGTCGCGTCGCAAGCTCGAGCGTCGTCGAGCCGAACGACGCGATCAGCGAGCCGTTCGAGCCCTCGAGCCGGGCCCGCACGAAGTTCATCGCGGGCGAGCCGATGAAGCCGGCGACGAAGAGGTCGGCAGGGTGCGTGTACAGGGCCTGCGGCGTGTCGACCTGGATCAGGCGTCCGTCGCGCATCACGGCGACGCGGTCGCCCATCGTCATCGCCTCGACCTGGTCGTGCGTGACGTACATCGTGGTCGTGCCGAGGTCGTTCTGGAGGCGCTGGATCTCGGCGCGCATCTGGACGCGGAGCTTCGCGTCGAGGTTCGAGAGCGGCTCGTCCATCAGGAACGCGGCCGGGTCGCGCACGATCGCGCGGCCCATGGCGACCCGCTGGCGCTGGCCGCCCGAGAGCTGGGCCGGCTTGCGCTTCAGCAACTCCGTCAGCGCCAGCTTCGCGGCCGTCTGCTCGACGCGCTCGCGGACCTCCCGCTTCGGCGTGTGACGCAGCTTGAGCCCGAAGCCGATGTTCTCCGCGACGGTCATGTGCGGGTAGAGCGCGTAGTTCTGGAAGACCATCGCGATGTCGCGGTCCATCGGGTGGAGGTTGTTGACGACCCGGTCGCCGATGCGGATGTCGCCCTCGCTGAGCTCCTCGAGCCCCGCGGTCAGCCGCAGCACGGTCGTCTTGCCGGACCCGGACGGTCCGACCAGGACGAGCAGCTCGCCGTCGGCGATCTCGAGGTCGACGTGGTCGACGGCGACGGTGCCGCCCGGGAAGATCTTGGTGACGCCTTGCAGCGTGACCTCGGCCATTGCTCAGCCTCCGTTCGCGTGTCGTGCGATCAGGTCGCGGTACCAGAGCGCGCTGCGCTTCGGCGTCCGACGCTGGCTCGCGAAGTCCACGGCGACGATCCCGAAGCGGCTGTCGTAGCCGTGCTCCCACTCGAAGTTGTCGAGCAGCGACCAGACGTAGTAGCCGCGCACGTCGACGCCCTGCCCGACGGCGAGCTCGACGGCCGCGATGTGGTCGCGCAGGTAGGCGACACGGTCAGGGTCCTCGACGACCGCTTCGCCGTCCACCGGTGGGTCGTCGAACGAGGCCCCGTTCTCCGTGATCACGAGCGGGATGGCGCCGTAGTCTCGCCGCAGCCGCAGCAGCAGCGAGGTCAGCGAGGTCGGCTCGACCGCCCATCCCATCGCCGTGCTCGGCCCGTCGATGGGCATGTCTTCGACTGCGAGCGGCCCGTCTCCCGGTTCTACGACCGCCGGTCGGTAGAAGTTGACGCCGAGGAAGTCGATCGGCGCCGCGATCTCGTGCAGGTCGCCGTCGTGCACGAAGTCGAGCGGCCCGACGCGCTCCTCGTACAGCTCGACCATGTCCACGGGGTAGGAGCCGCGCAGCACCGCGTCGAGGAACCAGCGGTTGCGGTGGCCGTCCAGCCGCCGAGCCGCCCCGGGCTCGCCGGACACGTGAGTCAGGTCGAGCGTGATCCCGATCTCCCCGGTGCCGCCGCCGTCGCGGTAGGCCCGCGCCGCCCGGCCGTGCGAGAGCAGGACGTGGTGCGCCGCGGCAAGCCCCGCGTGCCAGTCGGTGAGCCCCGGCGCCTTGGTGCCGTAGGCATAGCCGAGGATCGACGTCACCCAGGGCTCGTTGTGTGTGATCCACGAGTCGACGAGGTCGTCGAGGGCGTCGAAGACGAGTCCCGCGTAGTCGACGAAGCGGTCGACGACCTCCCGCGAGGCCCAGCCGCCGCGGTCCTGGAGCTCCTGCGGCAGGTCCCAGTGGTAGAGCGTCGCGAGCGGCGTGATCTCCCGTTCCAGCATTCCCTCGACGAGGCGCCGGTAGAAGTCGAGCCCTTTCTGGTTCGCGGGCCCCTGGCCGGTCGGCTGGATCCGCGGCCACGCGATCGAGAAGCGGTAGCCGTCCAGGCCGAGGTCGCTCATCAGCGCGAGGTCGCCGGGCCAGCGGTGGTAGTGGTCGCAGGCCTCGTCGCCGGTGTCGCCGTTCGCGACCTTGCCCGGCGTGCGGCAGAAGCGGTCCCAGATCGACTCGCCGCGACCGTCCGCATGCGTCGCGCCCTCGATCTGGAAGGCGGCGGTGGCCGCGCCCCAGGCGAACTCCCGCGGGAACGTCATCCCTTGACCGCCCCGCGCATGATCCCGCTGATGATCTTGCGGCCCAGGAGGACGAAGACGACGAGCAGCGGGATGATCGAGACGAAGGTGCCCGTCAGGACGAGCGCGTAGTCCTGGACGTAGCCGCTCGCGAGCGTCGAGACGGCGACCTGCACGGTCGGGTTCCGTGGGCTCAGCACGACGAGCGGCCAGAAGAAGTCGTTCCAGGTCGTCATGAAGGTCAGCAGCCCGAGCACGGCCGCGACCGGGCGCACGGCCGGCCAGATCACGTGCCGGAAGACGCCGAACGTGTAACAGCCGTCGACGCGAGCGGCGTCGATCAGCTCGTTCGGCACCGAGCCGACGATGTACTGGCGCATCAGGAAGACGCCGAACGCCGAGGCGAGGTTCGGCGCGATCACCGCCTGGAGGTGGTTCGTCCAGCCGAAGTGCACCATCTGGATGTAGAGCGGGATCACGCCGAGCTGGACCGGCACGAGCATCGTCGCGATCACCGCGACCAGCAGGAACTTGCTGCCGCGGAAGCGCAGCTTCGCGAAGGCGAAGCCGGCAAGCGAGCTGAAGAAGACGACGGAGACGGTGACGACCGAGGCCACGATCGTCGAGTTGATGAGCGCCGTCCAGAAGTTGACGTTCACCTCGCCGGAGTTGAAGAGGCGGCTCACGTTGTGCCAGAGCTGGTTCCCGGGCGTGAGGACGGGCGGGTACGCCGCGATCGCGGAGTTGTCGTGCGACGCGACGACGAGCGACCAGTAGAGCGGGAACAGCGACAGGATCGAGACGAGGATCAGGAACACGTAGGTGAACGGACCGGCGGCGCCCAGCTTCCTCGAGAGCGGACGCCGCCGTCCGCGGACGCGGGCCTCGTGAGCGACGGTCGCCATCAGGCTTCCGCCGATCGGATTCGTCGGACGATGAGGAAGTTGATCAGCGAGATGACCGCGATCAGCAGGAACAGCGCCCACCCGATCGCGGCGGCGTAGCCGAAGTCGAACTGCGTGCCGGCGAACGCCTTCTCGTAGAGGTACATCACGACGGTCTGGTACTGGCGCGCCGAGCCGCCGGTCGAGCCCTGCGCCGACGGCTCGAACAGGTACGGCTCCGTGAAGAGCTGCAGGCCGCCGATCGTGGAGACGATGACCGTGAAGATGATCGTCGGGCGCAGCAGCGGGATGGTGACGTGGCGGAACTGCTTCCACTTCTTCGCCCCGTCGATCGCCGCCGCCTCGTAGAGCTCGTCGGGGATGCCCTGCATCGCGGCGAGGTAGATCAGCGCGTTGTAGCCCGCCCAGCGCCAGGTCACCATCACCGAGATCGCCACCCACGACGAGAGCCGCCCGGCCTCCCAGTCGATCTTGTGGATGCCGAACTGGCTGAGGACGTAGTTGATCAGGCCGTAGTCGTGCGAGAAGAGCTGCGTGAAGATCAGCGCGACGGCCACGAGCGAGGTGACCTGCGGGAGCAGGACGAACATCCGGAAGAAGGTCCGCGCCCGCAGCTGCGTGTTCAGCACGTGCGCCAGGAAGAGGGCGAACAGGAGCTGGGGGATCGTCGAGATGAGGAAGATCCCGAGCGTGTTCTCGAGGGCGTTCCAGAAGTACGAGTCGTGGACGAGGGCCGTGAAGTTCTGGAACCCGATGAAGTTCCAGGTGGGATCGAGCAGCGTCCGGTCGGTCATGGCGACGTACGCCGTGTAGCCGAGCGGGAAGAGGCCGAACGTGCCGAAGAGGATGAAGAAGGGCGAGATGTAGAGGTAGGGCGCAGCCTTCGCGTCCACCCGGTGCAGCCGGCGGCGAACGGTCCAGCGCCTGCGTGCGACCACGGGAGCCTCCACTGCCGTCTGTTCGCTCAAGCCTCGGTCCTTTCCTTCGCGCAGTTGCCGGCGAGTGCCCGGCTCGAGAGGAGGGCGCTTCTCGAGCCGGGCCGACTCACCGTCGGGGCAAAGCGCTTACGCGACCGCCTTGACGTCCTTCAGGAACTGCTTCCAGGACTTGGCCGGGCTCTGCTTGTGCTGCTCGACCCGCTGGATCGCGTTCGTGGATGCAGTCTGGATGTCGCCCTGGTGCGGCCCCAGGATCTGCGGCTTCAGCTCCAGCGCCGAGGTCCCGAAGATCTTCCCCACCGGCGCGTTGTTGAAGAACGGGTTCTTGAAGGCGAGCACCGCCTTGCTCTTGAGGAGCTTCGGCTGGCTCGGCAGGTTCCCGGTCTGCTTGAAGACGTAGGCCTCGGACGCGGGCGAGGTCAGGTACTTCGCCAGGTCGTAGGCCTCCTTCGGGTGGGAGCTCTGCTTCGGGACGGTCAGGAACGACCCGCCCCAGTTGCCGCCGCCGCCCGGGACGGCCGCGATGTCCCACTTGCCCTTCGACTTCGGGGCCTGCCCCTGGATGTAGCCCATCATCCAGGCCGGGCACGTGACGGTTGCGAACGTGGCCTTCTTGTAGCCGGTGTTCCACTCGTTGCTGAACGCGGCCAGGCCGGCGCTCTCGTGCGCCTGGATGGCCTTGATCGTCAGCGCGTACGCCGCCTTGACCTTCGGGTTCGAGCTCACGATGACCTTGCCCTTGGCGTTGTAGTACGCGGGGTTCAGCTGCCCGATCATGGCGTTGTAGACGTTGCTGCCGGAGTCGAAGAACGAGACGCCCTTCGGCGCGTGCTTCTGGAAGCGCTTGCCGGTCGCGACGTACGCCTTCCACGTCGGCCAGAGCTTCGAGACGGCCGTGCGGCTCGTCGGCAGGCCGGCCTTCTTGAACAGGTCGCGCCGGTAGCAGATCGCGAGGCTGCCGACGTCAGTGCCGAGCCCGATCTGGGCGCCGTTCGGGGCGACAGACTGCCGCCACTTCCAATCCAGCCACTGGCTCTTGAGCTTCTTCACACCGAGCTTGTTCATGTTCACGAAGTTGCTCGGCTGTGACTTGAAGTTGGCGATGAACCCGACCTCGATCGACTCGATGTCGTCGGCGCCCGACCCGACCGCCAGGTGCTTGGCCAGGTTCGAATGGTGGTCGGGGTAGCTCTGGACGTCTTCCTTGATGTCGATGTTCGGGTGACTCGCCTCGTACTTCTTGTAGAGGTCGTGGTAGCCGAAGTCGCCGAACAGGCCGACTCGGAGCGTGATGGTGGCCTGTCGCCCGCCCGAGGCCGTGCTCGCCACAAACGCGGTCGCGCACAACCCGAGGACGATGACGGCCGCCGCGAGCGTCGTCACGCGGCGCCGCGGGGTTTTCAGAAACGTCTTCATTCCGGTACTCGCCTCCCTTTTCCTTTCCGTGATCCGTTCGTCGACGTGACTGCCCCGCGGCGGTCGGCTCCTCGGTGAGCCGCCCGCCCCCAAACGTTGCTAACCCACCTCCTCGCTCTCGCGCGCCGCTGCCCTCGGCGCTCCGTTTGCCCCAGATGACGCGCGGACGACCAGCGTCGTCGGCACGAGCTGCCGCACCGGTGCCGCGTCCGGGTCTTCGATCATGCGGCCGAGCCCCTCGGCTGCCGCCTCGCCCAGTGCGTGCATGTCCTGCCGCACCGTGGTGAGCCGCGGCGTGATCAGCGAGGCGAGGCCGATGTCGTCGAAGCCGACGACCGCCAGGCCGCCCGGCACCGTGACGCCGAGCTCGTTGGCGGCGCGCAGCGCTCCCGCGGCCATCAGGTCGCTGGCGGCGAAGAGCGCTGTCGGCGGCTCGTCCAGCTGGAGCAGCTCCCGCGTTCCGCGGTAGCCGCTCTCGTCGTAGAAGTCTCCCTCGACGATGTACTCGTCGCGCGGCTCGAGGCCGAGGCGCTCGATCTCCTCGCGGTAGCCGTCGAGACGGTCGGCGCCCGGCCTCGTGCGCAGCGACCCGGTGACGGTCGCGATGCGCTCGTGGCCGAGCTCGTGCAGGTGGCGCACGGCGAGGGCGGCGCCCTCGCGGTTCTCCGACATCACGTAGCCGGTCCGCGGGCCGTCGAGGTCGGCGTCGATGGCGACGCACGCAAGACCCGAAGCGGCGAGCTTGACGATCTCCGCGTCGCCGTCGAAACCCATCACGATCGCGCCGTCGACATGGTGGTGCTCGGCGCGGCGGAGATAGGAGTGCGTGCCGCCGAACCCGTTCCCGGGCTGCTCGCTCGCGAACAAAAGCAGGTCGTATCCCTGGGCGCCCGCGCCGTGCTTGAGGCCGACGAGCACCTCCTGGAAGAACGGGTGCTTCAGATCGGGGTGGCCGGGGCCGGTCTCGAGGACGACGCCCACGACGTGCGAACGGCGGCTGACGAGCGTCCGCGCGGCCGCGCTCGGCGTGTAGTCGAGCTCCTCGGCCAGCGCGACGATGCGGTCACGAGTCGCGTCGCTGACCTCCGGCGAGCCGTTCAGGGCCCGGGAGACGGTGGCGACCGAGACGCCGGACTTTTCTGCGAGCTGTTGGATGGTGGTCATCTTCGGAAACGTTTACGGAAATTCGATGGGCGCGAGCGTAAACGTTTCCGGAAATCTTGTCAAGGTCCGACCGGAAACGTTTTCAGTCGCGGAAGGAGACGAGCCCGCGTTACGCCGGCACGCGCGTTCGAGCTCGCCGGCGCGACGACCGCACGCCGAGCGCAAGCAGCCCGAGCGCCCCTGGAATGCCGAGCGCGAGCGGGAGGATGCCCCCGGAGTTCAGCGTTCTCCGGTCTTGGATGCGAACGCGGATCGTCGCGCCGGTCGCCGGCGGGACCGGGGCGCCGCTGCGAGGCAGGACCGCAACGTAGATCCCCACCGCTCCCGCGTTGACGGCGTTCATCGGCCAGGTCAGCGTCGTCGAGCCGCCGGGTGGGATCGGGTGCAGGTAGCGCGTGCGCTGCGACGACCAGTCCTCCGGGTCGACGTAGGTGTGGCCCGAGAGGTCGACTACGTTCAGGTGCGCGACGAGGTCACGTGCAGGTGCGGCTCCGTTGTTCTCGATCGTCGAGTGGAAGATGAACTTGTGCCCGAGGCGCGTCTCGATCGCGACGTGGTCGTTCCGGATCGACACCGCGGCTTCGGCCGGCGCGGCGAGCGCCAGCGCCACGAGCGCGCCGAGCAGCAGCCGCCTCACCCGCGCGCGCCTCCACCGAGCCTGATGTAGCGGGCGCCGACGACGAGCGCGGCCGTTGCGAAGACGGCGGCGCAGACGAGCGGTGAGATCAGCCAGGAGACGTCGGCGGTCCAGGAGCGGCCGTTGGTGACGATCTTGCCGACGTAGTGCTCGCCCGCGGTGATCGGGTTCGCTCGCAACAGGAGGTCACCGGCCCAGCCCTGCTGCGCGTTCGAAGGCAGCTGCGTCGGAACGAACAGCGCGAGCAGCAGGAGCAGCGAGAGCGAGAGGCTGACGCGGTTCGACGACGCGAAGACACTGATCAGGACACCGAGCGAGCCGAGAAAGACGGCCAGCAACGTGCCGACCACGGCTCCGGTCAGCAGTGCGTCGCCCGTGAGCCCGACCCCACGCGCGAGGAACCAGACGTACGGGATCGCGACCAGGAACGCGACCGCCCAGAGTGAGAGCGCGCCGAGCAGCTTCCCGACTGTGAGCTCGAGACGCGACAGGGGCGTCAGCAGGAGACTCTCGAGGGTGCCGCGCTCGCGCTCGCCGCTGATCGTGTCCGCGGCGGCGAGGAGCGCGAGCAGCGCGCCGACCGCGATCGCGACCTGCAGCAGCAGGTTCACGGTCTCGCGGTGCTCGAGGAAGTTGAGCCCGCGGTTGGTCGCGACGAGGTACGCGACGACGCTCAGCAGCAGGCTGAACGCGAACGTCAGCACCAGGCCGCGCCCCCCGAGCCAGAGGTCGCGGAGCTCCTGCGCGGTCACGACACGCACGTCAAGCCGCCTCCGTCATCGCCAGGAACGCGTCGCTCAGGCGCGCGGACTCCAGTTCGGCGCCGAGGACGGTCACCTCTGCCTCGGCGAGCGCGAGGCGTGCCCGCTCCTCGTCGGCGGCCGGGATCCGCAGGCGGGCGGCCCGCGGCGCCGCGGCGCGCGCCGCCACTTCGGCGACCGTCCCCTCCGCGGCCACGCGGCCGCCGTTGAGGATCAGCACGCGCGAGCAGGTCTCCTCGACCTCCGCGAGCAGGTGCGTACTGAGCAGGACGGTCGCGCCGCGCTCGTCGGCGATCCGCCGCACCGTCGCGAGCATCTGCCGCTGGCCTGCCGGGTCGAGCCCAAGGGTCGGCTCGTCCAGGAACACGACCTGCGGCCCGTTCACCAGGGCACGGGCGATGCCCAGCCGCTGCCGCATGCCGCGGCTGTAGGTCGAGATCAGCGTCGGCCCGCGATCTCCGAGGCCAACCTCGTCCAGCAGCCCTCCGGCCGCCGCCTTTGCGTCGGCGCGGCTCCGCCCGTAGAGACGCGCGTGGTAGCGGAGGTACTCCTCGCCGGTCTGGTGCTCGGGGTAGCCGGCGCTCTCGGGGAGCACGCCGATGCGCCGCCGGATCTCCGCCGGCCGCGTGTGCAGCACGCCGGCGACCGCGAAGCTGCCGCGGCTAGGCGCGAGGATCGTCGTGAGCACCCGGATCGCGGTCGTCTTCCCAGCGCCGTTCGGGCCGAGGACGCCGAGGATCTCGCCGGGCTCGGCCTCGAAGGTGAGGTCGGCGACGGCCACGAGCGGGCCGTAGCGCTTCTCGACCCCGTGCGCCTCGACGGCCGCGCTCACGCGCCCCATCGGAACGACACCAGCTCGTTCCGCTCGTTGCCGCCCTTGACCGTCTGCTCGAGAACGGTGCCGATCCCGCGCGCGTAGTACTTGTGGTCGATCACATCCGGCTCGAGCGGCGTCCACTCCTTCGTCAGCATCGCGCCGTGGAGGGTCTTGAACGGCACCGTCGCGACGACGCCCTTCGCGACGACCTGGAAGTGGTCCTCAGCCTCGCCCTTCAGGTACTCCTGCCGCGCGGACTGGCCCACGCGCGGGCGGGCGAACATGAAGATCCCGGGCTTCGCGCCTTGGACGCCGGCCATCCAGCTGCCGGAGGTGTTCTTGACGTTCCCCTGCTCGTCGAGCTCGGCGGTCTTCTCGCCGAAGTACCAGACGTTGCCCTTCGCGTCCTGCGTGTAGTAGTCCTCGGTGCGCTCCTCGAGCTTCCCGCGGATATAGAGCAGGTCCGAGACGACGACGCAGCGCGCACCGTCGATCGTCTTGGTGCGGTGCGTGACCGTCATCACCTCGCGCGAGGGCTCGCCGTCCTTGACGCCGCGGTAGCGGTAGACCGAGCCGGGGCGCAGCGGGAACCACGGGTTGGTCACGTTCGCGCTGAACCCGGTGCGCTTCGCGCTGGTGGTCTTCGTCTGGGTCTTGTCCGACGAGCCGCAGCCCGCGGCGAGCGCCACGGCGAGGAGGGCGACGAGCGGCGTTCGTCTCATGCGGTGCACCGTACGGAGGCCAGATGAACAGGCGATGAACGGCACGTTTCATCTCATGTTCATCCGAAAGCGGCACCATTCGTCCATGCGCGTGCTCGTGGTGGAGGACGAGCTGCGGATGGCGAGCCTGATCCGCCGAGGCCTGCTGGCAGAAGGGCAGGCGGCGGACGTGGCGCCGAGCGGCGAGGACGCGCTCTGGATGGCCGAGGCGCACGACTACGACGCGATCGTGCTCGACGTGATGCTGCCCGGGATCACCGGCTTCGAGACGTGCCGGCGGCTGCGGGAGGCCGGCGTCTGGGCGCCGGTGCTGATGCTGACCGCGCGCGACGCGGTCGAGGACCGCGTGGCCGGGCTCGACACCGGGGCCGACGACTACCTCGTGAAGCCGTTCTCGTTCGCCGAGCTGCTCGCCCGCCTGCGCGCGCTCGCGCGGCGGGGCGAGCCGGAGCGGCCGTGCCTGCTCAGCGTCGGCGACCTGACGCTCGACCCGGCGACACGTGCGGTGCGCCGCGGCGACGAGGAGATCCCACTCTCGGCAAAGGAGTTCGCGCTGCTCGAGACGTTCATGCGCCGGCCCGGCGAGGTGCTGTCGCGGCTGCACCTGCTCGAGCACGCGTGGGACTTCGCCTACGACGCGCGCTCGAACGTCGTGGACGTCTACATCCGGCACCTGCGGCGCAAGATCGACGAGCCGTTCGGGCGGAGCTCGCTCGAGACGGTGCGCGGGGCCGGCTACCGCCTGAGGGTCGAGGCGTGAGCGGCGTCCCGATCCGCGTGCGGGTGACGGCCGCGTTCGCGGTCGTGATGGCCCTCGTGCTCGCCGCCTCGGGCTGGTTCCTCTACTCGCGGCTCTCCTCGCACCTCTCGACGCAGCTCGACCGCGAGCTCCAGGTGCGCGCACAGGATCTGAGCGCGCTCGTCCGGCACCCGGGCGCCTCGCTCGCGTCCGACGAAGGCGCGCGGCTGGTGGAGCGAGGCGAGAGCTACGCGCAGCTGGTCGACGGCTCGCGCGTCGTGGACGCGACGCCGCCGCTGTCGGGGAAGCCGGTGCTCGGGCCCGGCGAGTTGCGCGCCGCTCTCGGCGGAGCGGTGTGGGCGGGCGTCGGTCCCGTGCCGGGCCTGAACGAGCCCTCGCGCGTGCTCGCCGTACCGGTTTCCAGCGCCGGTCGGCGGCTGGTGCTGGTCGTCGGCACGACGACGCAGGACCGCGCCGAGACGCTCGCGACCTTCCGGAACGAGCTGCTGATCGCGGGGCCGATCGCGCTGCTGCTGGCGTCGCTCGCCGGCTACCTGCTCGCGGGCGTCGCGCTGCGGCCGGTCGAGGAGATGCGCAAGCGCGCGGCCGAGATCTCCGCGGAGACACCGGGCGAGCGCCTGCCGGTGCCGGCCACGAACGACGAGCTCGAACGGCTGGGGGCGACGCTGAACGAGATGCTCGAGCGGCTGGAGGACGCCCTCCAGCGCGAGCGGGACTTCGTCGCCGACGCCGGGCACGAGCTGCGCACGCCGCTGGCGCTGCTCCGCACCGAGCTGGAGCTGGCGCTCCGCCACGCGGACTCTCCCGAGGAGCTGCGGGCGGCGGTGCGCCGGTCGGCGCAGGAGGTCGACCGGCTCGCCCAGCTCGCGGACGACCTGCTCCTGATCGCGCGCTCGGAACGCGGCGAGCTGCCGTTGCAGGTGGAGA
>Ga0081455_10002445_pt1 | contig 22116 bp, 21 predicted proteins | sample TabmetS3T2R1_FD_70207 | JGI IMG/M metagenome (GOLD analysis project Ga0081455, IMG submission 70207) | Tabebuia heterophylla rhizosphere microbial communities from the University of Puerto Rico - S3T2R1 | ecosystem: Host-associated > Plants > Roots > Rhizosphere ...
AGAAGAGCTCGGAGCCTAAGTTGGAGCTGATTTGGCAGGGGATCGCCAGAGCATTCGAACTGGTTTTCGGTTTCGATGCCGAAGTGTGGGCGATTACGTGGCTCTCGCTCAAGATCTCGGGCAGCGCGACCTTCATCTCGCTTGTACTCGGTGTGCCCTTGGGCATCGCGCTGGCGCTCATAAGATTTCCTGGGCGCGACACAATAATTGCTTTGATCAATACCGGAATGGGTCTGCCGCCGGTAGTGGTAGGGTTATTCGTATCGATTTTTTTATGGCGCAGCGGTCCCCTGGGATTCATGGAATTGATCTATTCGCCGACAGCGATGGTGATCGCTCAGGTGATCATTGCATTTCCCATCGTCGCCGGGCTGAGCCTCGCGAGCTTTCAGGCACTCGATCCCAAGCTCGCGCTGCAATTGCTCGGCATCGGCGCGTCGAAACCGCAACTGCTGTGGCTTTTGTGCAAAGAGGCGAGACTACCATTGCTGGCGGCGGTCATGGCAGGCTTTGGAGGCGTCATTTCTGAAGTGGGTGCATCAATGATGGTGGGCGGCAACATCCGGGGCGAAACTCGCGTTCTGACGACGGCTACGGTGCTTGAAACCGGCAAGGGCAACTTCGACATTGCCATCGCTTTGGGTCTGATCCTGCTCGGGCTCACTTTTGCAATCAATTTTGTTCTTACGCGCATCCAGCAGCGAGAGCAGCTCCGGTGGCCGAAAATCTCCTAACCCTCCATTACGTCACTGTCCGTCACGGCGAGCACGTTGCTCTGCAAAGCACTGCTCTAGAAGTTTACGACGGTGACTTATTGGCGTTGATCGGTCCTAACGGTGCCGGCAAATCGACTTTGCTACGGGTGATGGGGATGCTCCAGCGTCCCGAGAACGGGACTGTCGTGTTTCGCGGTCAAAACGCACTTAACGGCAATTCTCTTGAGCTTCGGCGGCGCATTGCGACCGTGTTTCAGGAGCCCCTGTTGCTGAACGCGACGGTTCATCAAAACGCTGCCCTCGGACTGAAACTGCGCGGCATCGGCCGTGCTGAGATCGATCGGCGTCTCGACCCATGGCTGCAGAGGTTGGGCATTGCCCATCTGGCGGCACGCTCCGCGCGCACGCTTTCCGGCGGTGAGGCGCAGCGCACGAGCTTGGCGCGGGCGCTCGTGCTCGAGCCGGAGCTCCTCCTCCTCGATGAACCTTTCTCGGCGTTGGATCCCGAAAGCCGCAGGGCTCTACTGTGCGACTTTCAGCGGATTGTGAAAGAAACCGGGATTACCACCGTGTTTGTCACCCATGACCGAGACGAGGCGTTTACTCTCGCCAATCGTGTCGGCGTGTTGGATCAAGGATACCTGCTGCAGATTGGTTCTCGTGAAGATGTGTTTTATCGACCCGAGACAGAATCTGTTGCCGAGATCGTCGGCATTGAGAACCGTCTAGCTGGAGTGGTCGAAATTTCTCATAGGGACGATGTCACGATCAGGATTGGCGATAGACGAGTCCAAGCCAAAGGACGCTTTAGCGCTGGGGCGAAGGTCGTTGCTTGTATTCGCCCGGAAGAGGTTTCTTTCAATCACGCGCACTGCGAAGCAAATGGCTTGAACCAACTCAGGGGTCGGGTCGTCGCCGTATCGTCAGGTATGACCCACCATCGAGTCATCTTCAACTGTGGGGGATTCGATCTCATCGCGCTTGTGGATCGGACGCGATATCCCGACCGAGATCTATCCGACGGCGATGAGTTGACCGCGGTAATCAACGCGACCGCAGTTCATATGATCGATAACGGTTACCGACGTGGCTCAGCCGTGGAGGCTATTTTATTGTAGTCCAGCCGCCTTGAGGTATTGCAGGTCGATGAAGCGCTCCGGTGGTGGCAGGGGCGGTTTGAGTTCGCCTGCTTCAGCCATAAACTGAATGACCTGGCCCATTCCTTTAATGTCCAATTCAGCTTGCTTGGGGACGACGCCGCGATCAGGATCGAAATAGAGCGAGAGAGTCTGGCGGGCGATTTCCTCGGACGAACCCGTGGTCTCGACGGCCATGCGGACGACCTCATCGCGGTTGTTTGGGTCGCGCATGAAACGGTAGGAAGACGCGAGGCCGCGGACATAGCGCACCAGAGCCTCTTTGTTTTTCTCTCCCCACGATTTTCGTACGGCACTCACGGTAAACAGAAAACTCGGGACCGCGTCGGTGGAAACACCGAGCCGTTGGTAGCCCTGGCTCATGAAAACGAAATCTTCAGGTTGGCCAAGCGGCACCGCGTCGCACTCGCCTTTCCTCAAGCAGTCGGCGCGCACCGGTGTGCCGACCAGTTCTTTGACTTTAAAGTCCCCTTCTTTGATGCCGTTTTTCTCCATAAGCTTGCGGGTAGAAATGGAGATCGTATCGACGGCCAGAGACAAGCCGACGACTTTCCCTTTAAGACCGGCGAATGTTTTTATCTCGGGTTTGGCGATCAAGCTGTAAATCGGCGTTAACGTTTCGCCGGCGATAGCCACGCCGTCGGAGCCCTTGAGCGCGTGCTGGATCAGGTAGGGCGTCGCGGTGCGCGTGATGTCCACGATACTCTTATTGAGCGCGACGACCATGTTGGCGGCGCCCCCCTCGATGGGCATCACTTCCAGGTTAATCTCTTCCTGTGCGAAGAGGCCTTTCCGCTGGCCAATGGAAAACGAAAGGGCAGATATGGTCTTGATCGTGGATGGAATCTGTCCGTAGCGGAGGGTAACGGACTGGGCGTTGACGTTCCAGAATGGGAGCAGCAGAAAAGCAGCAGTTGCGAGTGCGGCGGGGAAAATCGGTCTCATTAACCTTCCTGTGAGAAACGGTTTAAATTTCTGAAGACTCATTCACGGCTTGGCGATTTTGAAAAATCTTTAGGAGCCTCCCGGATTTTTTCCAGGAGGCTCCATTTAAACCAGGCTAGTCGACGGGTAACCGTAGCCCTGGAATTATCAGCTCTTGGTCCATACACGAGATCTTACCGAGAGGAATTGGCCCATCTTGCGGTGCGCCCGCGTCGACCTCGCCAACGTCGCGAGGAGAATTGTCCCGCCGATTGCCGTCGGACTGGGATGTGCAAAATAGCTTTCCGGTAAGAAATGGGCTCGTTGGGAATTCAAGAATGTGTCTGTTTCCCTCTTCCGTATCCGCCGAATTTCTCAAACCAGCCGAGTTCACCGGGTTACGGAACACTTCAAAGACTTTTCTATGTCTCGTAACGATTGCCACCGCGTTCCGCTCGTTGGCATCCACCCAGATATTCCCATCCTGATCGAGGGCGATGCCGTCGCCGCCTTCGAGAATAGGATGAGCGACGACGACATTGCTGAGGCAGAGCGTGTTGGCGGTGAATGTGGTATCACACCCGGTCGGACTCTTGAGATTTCCATACAGGTCGAATTCTATTTTCCATAGTGCTCCGCGAGCGGTATCGATATTGAAGAGAACGCCGTTCTTGTTGAACGCTAAACCGTTCGCTACGAGCGGCTGGGAACCCAATGTGTTGGCAGCATTGCGAGTCGTTGGGGTCACGGTTATTGTCCCTGGCGGCAACGTACGGACGTCACGTCCGATTCCTCCGACGTTGTTGGCGTCGAGATTCGCCGTGTTCGACATTGGCTGGATGCGAAAAACCTCTTCGCAATTAACAACTGGCGTGGAACAGTTGGCTCCTGGGCTGGTTATTTTCCAAACCCTTCCTTGCCCCGTCGTTCCATCGCTAGCCCAGAGATTCCCCTTCTTATCGAAGGCAAGTCCGTTGGCTCCCGGAACGCCCAAGGCAAAAATGGCGGCGATGGGCGGATTCTTCGCACTGGGGTTAAAGAAATAAATGGTTGCCGCGGCGCCATCAGCGACGTAAAGATTGCCCGCCACATCGAACGCAATGCCGGTGAAATTGCAGGCTGGGGTGGCGGGGGGAGGCGGTTGTGTTGATACGACGGATCCCACTTCAGTCAGGACGGGATTGTCGAGATTAATTTGCCAAACGGGGCAGGGAGACGTGCCTGAACCCCCGGTATACAAATTGCGCTGGTTATCTCCGGTTAGCCCTTCGATGGCGCGCGGAGTCGTGATTCGAGTTGTAAAGGTGGCGTCCTTCGGGAACGGAAGTGTATCCTCGTCTCCCCAGGCTGACGCTCCACCTAAATCTGGGACAGATTTCGGCGCCAGCAAAGAGAAAGTAAGTGTGATTGACAGGAAGGTTACTAGACTAATCCATCGTGACTTCATGTTTCTATCCTCCGTGTTAGTGTGATGTTTCAGATGAATCAGTTGGGTTGGTTCACGGCTGCGTCCTAATGAGTTACGTCATGCTTTCCTCCTTTCCTGACAACAGGAGTAGACAACAGTATTTTATGGGCTATGTAGGCTTGATGAAGATACTCCGACGGTGCTTTGCCGAACTGTGTTTATCAGAATGATACTCGGAAGGCAACGATCGTTTCTGACGAGTGAGTTGGTTTCGGTCGCGAGATAGTGGAAAATAGTTTTGCTTGACCTCCGTCAGCTCTTATGGTGTTTTGTTGGGAACCGGCTGTGAAAAAGCCATCCGCTTCGTTGCGCTAAACCGCCTCATTCCAAAGTTGTAGAGGAGTTCTTACTCGTCGTTTATCTTGCGCCTCGGACCCGGGACCTTTTAACTAGCCGATCGCCCAGCTTTTCCAGATACTTAGGAAAGAAAATGAGAATAACGGCTATCAGAGGCTTCTCCGATATCCTGCCGGGCGAGGTCGAGATCTGGCAGGCGGTTGAAGCCAAGGCGCGCGAAGTCTTCAGCGCCTACAATTTTTCTGAGATTCGCATTCCCATATTGGAAAAGACCGAGCTTTTCAGCCGCTCCATCGGCGAGGCCACCGATATCGTCGAGAAGGAAATGTACACTTTCGAGGACCGCGATAGTCGGAGCGCCGACATGTCGGAAGCAACCAAGCTTACATTGAGGCCCGAAGGAACGGCCGGGGTCGTGCGTGCTTATGTCGAGTCTGAGATGTACAAGAGCGAACCGGCGCGTAAGCTCTACTACATGGGACCGATGTTCCGGCGCGAACGACCTCAAAAGGGCCGGATGCGTCAGTTTCACCAGATCGGCGCCGAAGCGTTAGGGCGCGGCGATCCGTTTATCGACGCTGAAATATTGCTGCTGCTCAGCGATTTTTTTAATGCCGTGGGTTTGACCGAGCCGTCGTTACAGCTCAATTCACTCGGGGATTCGGAATGCCGTCCTAAGTACCGCGAAAAGCTTTGGGCGTTCTTGAAGGAGCGAGAAGAATCGTTGTGCGAAAATTGTCGGCGGCGCATCGACCGCAATCCATTGCGGGTTTTAGATTGCAAAGAGCCCGGTTGTATCCGCGCAACCAAGGATGCACCCTCCATACTCGATTGGCTTTGCGCCAACTGCCAAGAGCACTTTCAGACGGTCCAGCGCTTACTGCGGGAGACCAATGTTCAATTCACGCTTAATCCGCGTATGGTGCGGGGGCTCGACTATTATTGTCGCACCACCTTCGAGTGGACAACCACGCAACTAGGCTCGCAAAGCGCGGTGGCAGCCGGTGGGCGATACGATGGCTTGGTTCAGGAATTGGGCGGTCCGGCAATTCCGGGCGTAGGATTCGCGATGGGTGTCGAGCGCCTGACGATGTTGCTCAGAACGCAGGAGATCGCAGCGGCCAATGGACCATTATGTTACGTCGTCTGGGTCGGGGAAACGGCGCGTGACTGGGTTTTTCCTCTGGTACACCGGCTGCGGCAGAAAGGTCTGTCCGTAGAGATGGAAGGGGAGGCGCGAAGTTTAAAGAGCCAGATGCGGCGCGCCGATAAACTCAAAGCAGTTTCAGTATTGATCGTGGGTGACGATGAATTGGCAAAAGGCAAAGTGGTGTTACGTAATATGGTGACCAGGGAGCAACAAGAAATCAGGTTGGATAGGATCGAGGCTGAGTTGACAACGAGGAAGGCGAATTGATGGCGACGGAGCGGATTTTTTCCGATCAGTTGGGAGATTGGAAGCGCAGTTGCTACTGCGCTGAGCCGCGTACAAAAACAGTGGGCGCTGAGTTAACTCTTTTCGGTTGGGTGCGAAGCCGGCGCGACCATGGAGGGGTTATTTTTGTCGACCTGCGCGACCGGAGCGGCATCTGCCAGATAGTTTTCAACCCGGAAGTCGACGCGGCAGCGCATGAAAAGGCCAAGCAACTGCGCTCCGAAGACGTGATCGCGGTGCGGGGCAACTTGTCCAAACGATCGCCGGAAACAATCAATCCTGATCTGACGACAGGTGAAGTGGAGTTGACGGGAAAGGAGTTGCGATTGCTCAATGCCGCACAGGTGCCGCCATTTACGATCGAAGACGAGACCGAGGCGAACGAAAACACCCGGCTTAAATACCGCTATCTGGATCTGCGGCGACCGCAGAGTCTCGCTCCCCTTGTATTGCGCTATCGCATGACCAAATTGATACGCGACTATTTAGACGGCCTGGGGTTTATTGACGTCGAGACGCCGGTGCTTACCAAGAGCACCCCCGAAGGCGCACGTGATTACTTAGTTCCAAGCCGCATCTACCCTGGAAAATTTTACGCTTTGCCGCAATCGCCCCAGTTATTCAAGCAGATCCTAATGGTCGGTGGTCTAGATCGCTACTTCCAGATCGTCAAATGTTTTCGCGATGAGGATCTGCGCGCCGACCGACAACCGGAATTCACCCAGCTCGACCTGGAGATGTCTTTCGTCGAGCCCCAAGACGTGATGCAGGTAATCGAAGGGATGATCTCTGTATTGTTCAGAGAGCTCAAAGGTATCGATCTCAAGCGGCCCTTCCCAAAGTTGACCTATGAAGAGGCGATGAACCGCTTCGGTTCGGACAAACCGGACATCCGCTTTGGACTGGAGCTCAAGGATTTTACCGACGCGTTGCGGAACTGCCAGGCGAAGGTTTTTGCGACGGCGATTCAAAAAGGCGGAATAGTCAAAGGCATTCGGGTGGCCAAAGGCGGAGAGCTATCACGCAAGGACTTGGACGACCTGACGCCGTTTGCGGCGACCTTCGGAGCGAAGGGAATAGCGTGGACGAAGCTCACCGAGGAGGGTTGGCAATCGCCCATCGCCAAGTTTCTCTCCGAGACGGAACAAGCTGAGATCGAAAAAATTGCCGGGGCCGAGGTCGGCGATGTTATTTTGTTTTCCGCGGATATGGCAAGCATCGTCTACGATGCTCTGGGGAACCTGCGCCTGTACCTGGCCGAGAAGTTGGGCCTGATCCCGCAAAATGAATACGCTCTCGTTTGGGTTGTGGATTTTCCGCTTATGGAATTTGACACCGAAGAGAAGCGCTATGTTGCATTGCATCATCCCTTCACTGCGCCGCATGATGACGACTTGCAGTTGCTCGATACAGAGCCAGTCAAAGCACGTTCGAAGGCCTACGATCTGGCTGTAAACGGTATCGAGGCGGGCGGAGGAAGCATCCGTATCCACCAGGTTGAGCTCCAAAAAAAGGTTCTCGGGTTGATGGGGGTCAGTGCGGAAGAAGCGGAAGCGAAGTTTGGATTTTTTCTCGAGGCTTTGAGTTTCGGCGCGCCGCCCCATGGCGGCATTGCCTTCGGCATCGACCGGTTGGCGATGCTTCTGAGCGGGGCAAAATCCTTGAGGGATGTCATTGCGTTTCCGAAGAGTCAGCGTGCCGTGTGTATGTTGACGGAGGCGCCATCGACGGTGGACCCCAAACAGCTGCGTGAGTTGGGAATCAAAGCGAACATAATTGGATAGGGAAGCGTTTCGTTTTTTCACTTGAGCGGTATCCTAGCTTCTGTTATTGTGCGGACTACTCCAAATGTTAAGGTTTCTAATTGGCATTGTTCTGTGTTGTGTTTCGGCCTGTAGTTTCTTCGCCCCCGCGAACATCCAAACGAAGAATTCGACAGATCTAGAAGCTCGCGGCATCAAACGGATCGCAGTGATTTTTCCTAACGGCAGGGTTCCTGAACCGACAGCCCAACCCACCTACGCCCCTCCTGAAAAAGGACCGACAGAAGAAGAGCTTGCAGAGTTGCTTGCCAGGCTTGTGTATTCGAGTATGGCGTCGATGCCTAGTTGGCAGATTGTATCGGAAAAAGAAGTCAGAGAGGTGGGGCTAAGCGTGCCGGCCAGCGCTGATGTGGCGCGTCTGCGTAAGATTGCGGAGATGGTTTACGCTGATGCATTGATCGTGGGGCGGATGGAGCGTTACCGGGAAAGGATAGGCAACGAGTGGGGCGCCAAAAGTCCGGCGTCCGTGGCTTTTGCCCTCAATCTCATCGATGTTCGTCGCGGCGACGTTATTTGGTCCGCCCGTTTCGACGAAACACAGAAGCCATTGAGCGAGAATATCTTTGCGATTGGCCAAGTCGGACAACGCGGTATCAGATGGTTAAGTGCCGAACAGCTTACTCAGGAGGGCGTGAAGAAAGCCGTGGCTCAGCTGCATCAAAGCTTGGTTCGTAGCCCGGCTGCTTCCTAGACCCGGTTTCGAGCCCGGCGAGCAGGCGTCAAGCCTACGCGCAGGACCGGGTCGACATCAAGCGGTTTGTCAAGTCGGCTGCTTACCCTTCGTCCCAATTCTTCCAGTCTCCTAAAACTTCCGCGGTCGAGCAGAATGGATTCACCGTCCTGCGCGAACAAGCGCAACGAGGGCACGGGGAAAGTTTGCGCGGCTGAGGAGCCTGCGACGGCGAAGCCGCTATATACCTGGTCGACGCTAAGCTTAAGCCTGTTGATTTCGAGATAGGCAACCGACAGCAACGTTGTTTGATAAAGGCTCCGTTTCTTTAGAGTGACTTGTTGTGCGGAGTTATCGATAATAATCGTTCGCTTCTGGGAGAGCAGATAGAAAGAAATCCCAAAGAGTATCGAGTTCATCACCGGAAAATACCATAGTGAACCGGCAGCACCGACGAACCCATTAAGGTAAATAGCATATAGGATAGGAAGGGAGACAGAGAGCAGCAAGAGCGCGATGCCGAGACACAGAAAGGCGGGGAAGCGAGGACCCTGCCACACCAAAGAGAGTCTTTTGTCGGTATCCTCTGCGATCCGAAAGCCGAGGCGATTGCCAATCGCTTCGAACTGGGTTGGATTACCGTTCATTTGTGGCTGAAACGATGAAAAGAGCGTTACTGTTTCTGTTCTTTCCGTTCCCGGTAGAAATCTTTGAAACGGTAATCCTTTAGCCGGATGAGATTCTGGTACGATCCGAACCGGCTTGTGGAGTCATCGACTGCATCGAGCAGATCCACCGGATTATCTTCTGACTCGAAGACGCGGATCTTTTGATAGGTCGTCGACCGTTCGGCGGGAATACGGCCCATTTCGCGGACCAGGTTACGAAATTGGGAAGGTTTCATGAGTTGTCCGTGGCTGGCTCCGGCGGCTGTCGAAATGCTTTCGTTGATCAGCGTGCCACCGAAGTCATTGGCGCCTGCCAACAGTGCAATCTGTGAAAGCTTGGGACCTTCCTTTACCCAGGAGACCTGCAAATTCGGAATCCAGTTATTGAGCGTGAGTCGAGAGACCGCATACATCTTCATGACTTCGGCTCCACTGGCTCCGGAACGAAGCCCGGGGATGCTTTTACGGTGGAACATGGGAGCTTCTTCGTAGACAAAACTCAACGGCACGAATTCGGTGATTCCTCCCGTACGTTTCTGAATGTCACGCAGAATATCGAGATGAACCGCCTTGTGACGCGACGATTCAATGTGACCGTACATGATAGTCGAGGTCGTCGGAATGCCTATCTCATGGGCGGTCTGGATCAGGTCAATCCACTGGGCGGTGCCGATTCGGCCAGGCGAAATCTGGAGACGTATTTCGTCCACCAACACCTCTGCGGAAGTCCCCGGGAGACTGCCAACACCGGCTTCCTTAAGTGCAAATAGATAATCGCGAATCGAGACACCACTGAGCGTGGCTCCGTACAAAACCTCTTCCGGCGAAAACCCATGGATGTGCAGGGTCGGAAGGGCTTCCTTCAACGTGCGACAAAGGTTGATATAGTGCCAGCCGTCCATACCGGGGGCGAGACCCGCTTGAACGCAGACTTCGGTGGCACCCAGGTCGCGGGCTTCGGTTGCGCGCCGGATGATTTCCTCGTTAGGTAGGAAGTAACCTTCTTCGGCCAAATGCCCTCTGCTAAAAGCGCAGAAACCACAAGCCTTGACACATACATTGGTGAAGTTGATATTGCGATTAACGACATAGGTAACGACATCGCCCACGGTCTTGGCGCGGAGATGGTCAGCAGCAGCCATCAATGCCAGTAGGTCGGAACCGTCGGCGTCAAAGAGACGGGTTGCCTCATCGACCGTAATGTCCGCGCCAGCCAGAGCGCGATCCAGGATGCGACCTACGGTGGGGCTTACAGTTGACAGCAATCGATCGAGGGCTGTTTCTAAATGCGGCAGACTCATGCGGGGACTCTAGCCTTTCATTATGACAAAGACAATAATGTGAACGCCGACAGATCTAGCGTTGCATCCAGTAGCGAGCGAACTCGGTGAGGAACGTAAGCGTGGAGAAATCACGCATGCGATCGAGATACACTTTTCCGTTCAAATGGTCCCACTCATGTTGAATCACACGGGCATGGAAATCGACCGCGATGAATTCCAACGGTTTGCCGTCGCGATCCCGAGCCTTTACTTGAATGCTCTTGTGACGGGGGACTTTGCCACGAATGTCGGGAATGCTTAGACAGCCCTCCCAATCCTCTTCCATTTCATCCGTCAGCGGGGAAATCTTAGGATTGATCAGAACGGTCAACGGAACGTTAGGCTTGTTCGGGTAACGTGGATTCTCAGCGACTTCGAGCACCGCAATCTGCTTCGATTCGTGGACCTGATCGGCGGCCAGCCCTACTCCATCGTATTCTTTCATGGTTTCGATCATGTCATCGATGAATTTCTGAGAAGTCGGCGATTGAATCTCGCGGAGCGTCAGTGGCGCGGCAGTTTTCCGCAACACAGGATTCCCCAGGCGTGCAACTTTCAAAATCGCCATCGCCGTTTCATAACATAGGGAAAGTGGCCATTGAAGAGAACCGGGTGAAAATCCTTGGGTTTTAAGACGATATATTGACAAAGAAGACCTAGAGAGTCTATATTGTTTTTAGTACATGAAACGGTCAAAAACTCGGATAGAGCGAAGCTCGTTGATGAATGTTGGTCGGCGGGTGGATTATGCGGTCCGAGCTCTGTCGTTTCTTGCCGGCCAGCCCGCTGGGAAGGTTGTCAGTCGCGCAGAGATTGAAAAGAGTCAAGATATTCCATCGTTTTATTTGTCTAAGATTATGAAGGACTTGGTGGCGGGGGGATTGGTCCAGTCGCACATCGGTTCCAAAGGCGGGTTTTCGTTAGCCAAGCTTGCCACTAGTATTAGTATCAAGGACGTCTATGAGACGGTGGAACGGCCGCTTGTGCTGATGGATTGTCTCGAGAAGGGTACCGATTATTGTTCCTATTGCTCGGTTTGTACACAGAAGTCGATCTGGGAAGAGGCTCAGAAGGTCCTTTCGGAGTTCCTCGGAAGAACCTCGATCAGCGATATCGCTGATCGGGAAGGATTGAAGGGACGATTAGTCGGGCGTTTGCAGAAGGTGGGTTGAGTCGGGAATAGCGCATGCTGGAAATAAGAGACTTACGGGCACAGGTTGGGGAAAAAGAAATTTTGCGCGGGATCGATCTACGGGTCGGTGCCGGGGAAGTTCACGCTATAATGGGTCCCAATGGCTCGGGCAAGAGCACATTGGCCCACGTACTCGCAGGGCGGGAGAATTACCAGGTGACGGGTGGAGAGGTGCTCTATGACGGCAAAGATCTCCTGGCTATGAGCCCCGAGGTGCGGGCACGAGAGGGGATCTTTCTGGCGTTTCAATACCCCGTCGAAATCCCGGGCATTAGCACGACCTACTTCCTCAAGGCTGCCGTCAATGCCGTGCGAAAACATCGCGGCCTCGAAGAGCTGGATGCCATGGAGTTCCTTACGCTTATCAAAGAGAAGATAAAATTGGTCGAGATGGAGGAGAACCTCATCAACCGGCCGCTCAACGAAGGTTTTTCCGGTGGGGAAAAGAAACGCAACGAAATTCTACAGATGGCGGTTTTGGATCCGAAACTGGCGATACTCGACGAGACTGACTCGGGTCTGGATATCGACGCCTTGCGTATCGTCGCCAACGGCGTCAATGCCTTGCGTCGTCAGGACCGGGCGATGATCGTCATTACTCATTATCAAAGATTGCTCAACTACATCGTGCCGGATTTTATCCACGTTCTTCATCAAGGGCGGATTATCAGATCAGGAACGAAGGAACTCGCGCTGGAGCTCGAAGTCAAAGGTTACGACTGGATCAAGAGTGAAGCGAGTGCACCGCAATAGCAACCCGTATGATGCCGAATCGTCAGGAAACCGAACCATATCTCTCTGCTTTTAGGCTTTATCAAGAGAACGGTGGTGGTCGTGGCCCCGGGTGGTTGAGAAAACTCAGGGAAGCTGGAATCGCCAGTTTCGAAAAGCTGGGCTTTCCAACCAACCGCAATGAGGACTGGAAGTATACGAGCGTTGGTCCGCTTGCTACGACGTTCTTCGAGCGAGATGCACACCGCGGAAACGATACGAGGGCGATTGCAGCCGATGCGATCCGCACGTTATCGTTTACCGATGCCTCTTGCAACCGTCTGGTTTTCGTCAACGGCGTCTATGTGTCTGAGCTATCCGAGTTAAATGGATTATCCCCGGGTGCCCGGGCCGAGAGTCTGGCAGACGCTGTGCGGCGCGACGATGATATTTTGCACGCTCACTTGTCACGATACGTTCGGTACCAGGAGCATTCGTTTGTTGCGCTTAACACGGCTTTCATTGAGGATGGTGCTTTAGTTGTTATTCCCAAAGGCGCGGTGGTCGAAGAACCCATCTATTTGGTATTCGTTTCGACGGGTGAATATGGACCCGTGGCCTCTCATCCACGTAATCTGATCGTTGCCGGGGAGGAAAGCCGAGCCCGGATTGTCGAGATTCATATCGGCGCCGGTCGCGGATCTTATTTCGCCAACGCGGTGACGGAAGTCTTCGGCGGTAAAGCGGCATCGCTCGACCATTACCTATTGCAACGAGAAGGGGACGCGGGTTTTCATATCGGGACGCTTGAAGCACAGCTGAGTCGTCAATCGAACCTTGTTACCCATTCGATCACGCTAGCGGGCTCGTTGGTCCGTAACGATGTGCACGTGGTTCTCAACGGGGAGGGCTCCGAGTGTAGCCTTGATGGTCTTTACCTGATGGACGGCAAACAACATGTCGATAATCATACGGAAATCGAGCACTGTATGCCGCACGCGAAGAGCCAAGAGCTCTACAAAGGTATCTTGAGCGGGAGCGCACGGGGAGTATTTAACGGGAAGATTTTAGTTCACAAAGACGCACAAAAGAGCGATGCGCGCCAGACAAACAAAAACCTGGTGCTTTCGGAAAATGCGGTGATCAACACCAAACCTCAATTGGAGATTCATGCGGACGACGTCAAGTGCAGCCACGGGTCGACGGTTGGCCAGTTGGATCCCAACGCGATGTTCTATTTGCAGTCGCGGGGAATCGGCTCAGCCGAGGCCCAAACTCTTTTGTGTTATGCCTTTGCCAGCGAGATCGTTGGCAGGATCAAAATCGCTCGCATGCGGGCGCAGTTAAACGATTACCTACTAACGAAATTCGCAAGCAATCAATGCGCGAGTCAGCCATGAAAGTCGCTCACGAAATCGCTACGCCGGGCCGATTGATAGAAACGTTGGATATCAGCAAAATCCGCGCGGATTTTCCGATTCTGAAGCAGAAGGTTCACGACAAGCCCTTGGTGTACCTCGACAACGGCGCTACCAGTCAGAAGCCGCAGAGTGTCATCGACGCATTGAATCGCTACTACAGCACAGAGAATTCGAATATTCATCGGGGTGTCCACTATTTGAGCGAACGGGCGACCGCAGCCTATGAAGCGGCGCGCCAGAAAATCAAGAGCTTTGTCAACGCCAGGAGCGAACGGGAAATCATCTTCGTTCGGGGCACTACGGAGGCGATAAACCTGGTTGCGCAAAGTTATGGGAGAACTTTCCTCAAGAAGGGAGACGAGATCATCATCTCGGCGATGGAACACCACTCCAATATTGTTCCGTGGCAGATGCTCTGTGAACAGACCGGCGCGTGCTTGCGGGTGATTCCCATCAATCACGACGGCGAGCTAGTTCTGGATGAGTATCGGCGCCTGCTCGGCGAGAAGACCAAGCTGGTGTCGGTGACCCATGTTTCCAACGCATTGGGAACGATCGCCCCCGTCAAGGATATTGTCCGTTTGGCGCACGCGCGGAATGTGCCGGTCTTGTTGGATGGAGCGCAAGCCATTCCGCATCTCAAGGTCGATGTTCAGGAACTCGGCTGTGACTTCTATGCGTTTTCCGGACACAAGCTTTTTGGGCCGACGGGCGTTGGAATCCTCTATGGTCGAACGGAGTTGCTGGACGCAATGCCTCCGTATCAAGGGGGCGGCGACATGATCAGTCTCGTGACTTTTGAGAAGACTCATTACAACGTGCTGCCTTATAAGTTTGAAGCCGGAACCCCACACATCGCGGGCGGAATTGGGCTTGCAGCGGCGATCGATTATTTAGCTACACTGGATTGGAAGCAGGTCATGGCGCACGAGCATGATCTGCTCGCCTATGCGACGTCCGCTTTGTCCAGCATCGACGGTCTCAGAATCATCGGGACCGCGAAGGAAAAAGTGGGTGTGATGTCCTTTGTGTTTGACCACGTTCATGCTCACGATGTGGGGACGATTCTTGACCAAGAGGGAGTTGCGGTGCGTGCCGGCCATCATTGCGCCATGCCGGTCATGCAGCGTTTTGGCGTGCCGGCGACAACCCGGGCGTCTTTTGCCCTATACAATACCCGAGCTGAGATCGATGCTCTGGTGCGGGGAATTCATCGGGCCTTGAAGGTGTTCAAATAATGTCACAACTCGACGAGCTGTATCAAGAGGTCATCCTCGACCACAACCGCAGTCCGCGCAATTACCGGGCGATGGCGAATGCCAATCGCAAAGCGCAGGGATACAATCCGCTGTGCGGTGATCAGGTGACTGTGTATGTAGATTTGAAGGAGGGCGTTATCAAAGACATTAGCTTCCAAGGATCCGGCTGCGCCATTTCCAAAGCCTCCGCGTCGATGATGACCGCGGAGTTAAAAGGTAAGACCGAAGCCGAAGCCAAAGAGCTTTTCGACAATGTACACAAAATGCTTACTGGCGAACCAAATAAGGATGGACCGCCGGACAAGCGTGAAGTCGGCAAACTCGCGATTCTCTCGGGTGTGTGCAAGTTTCCCGCCCGCGTAAAATGTGCGAGCCTCGCCTGGCATACCGTCAATTCGGCATTGAAGGGTGGAGCGGGAGTGACCTCGACTGAATGAACGAAAATTGAACGGGAGGTGATTGTCCCGATGAACAGCGAAAAGCCCGTTGTTGTTAAGCGCGATTGCCCGGCAGTCATGGTTCCAAGCGGCGAAGCAACCACGCTGCCGGCCGGAAGCTCCGTTTGGGTGACACAATCCCTCGGCGGGACTTATACGGTGATGACCGACCGCGGCTACATGGTACGCGTCGACGGCATTGATGGCGACGCGATCGGGATGGCGCAGGTTGCAGAGCCCAAACAGAATGAATCTATAACAGTTGAGAACGGCGAAGAGGTGGAGAAGCGTGTTTGGGATCAATTGCGATCCTGCTTCGATCCAGAAATTCCAGTGAATATCGTTGATTTAGGTTTGATCTATCATTGCGATGTTACACCTCTGTCCGGCGGAGGCTACAAAGCGATCGTGCGGTTTACTCTGACGGCTCAAGGTTGTGGAATGGGTCAGTTCCTAAAGGCAGACATCCAGAGAAAGTTGTTGAGCGTTACCGGCGTGCGTGAGGCCGATATCGAGATCGTTTGGGACCCGCCTTGGAGTCAACGCATGCTCTCAGAGGCCGCGAAGTTGCAATTGGGAATTTCATGATGCGTCGCAGGCATTTCAAGAGGATGAGACCATGAGCTCAATCGATAACCTGGTCATTGAAGAGCAGGTCTTAGAGGCACTTCGTACCTGCTACGACCCCGAGATACCCGTTAATATTTATGAGTTGGGCCTGGTGTATGAAGTCGATGTTGACGGTGAGGGCGTCGTTTCGATCAAGATGACCTTGACGTCGCCGCATTGCCCTGCGGTGCAGTCACTGCCTGCCGAGATTGAAAACAAGGTGAGAGCTGTTTCCGGTGTTACCGATGTGAAACTTGATCTCGTGTGGGAGCCTCCATGGGATCCCAGCAAAATGTCCGAAGCAGCCCGGCTCCAGCTCGGGATGATGTAATATTCTCGGAGCATCCTTCCAGGCAACCATTCGAAAACTGAATGCATCCCTCATGGAACAGACTTTTTTTGAGCAGCTCGGAGGCGAGCCGAAGTTAAGAGCAATCGTTGATACTTTCATTGACCGAGTATTCGACGATCGGATGATCGGGTTTTTCTTCCGTAACGCCGATAAGCGGCGTATCAAAAACATGGAGTATCAGTTGGCAGCTCATGGCTTAGGGGCTCAAGTAGAATATCAAGGCCGCCCGCTTGATCAGGTACACGCAAAACATCCAATCATGGGCGGGCATTTCGACCGGCGCCGGCAGATTCTAAAGGAAACGCTGGAGTTCTATCATGTAGCAGAGCCGATCAAAGCCGCTTGGTTAGCGCACACCGATACACTGAGGCCACTCATTACTCCGGAATCGGATTCGGCTTGCGATCCAAACTCGGTACGTCACAGGGCCAAGTCTCGTTGAGGACCGGCTGGGCTTCCCACGAGTTGAGACCTACGATAAAATTGTGTTATTAATTGGTATCCGCCGAAGGTTGTCATCAAGGATTTGCTTGCGTGAAATTAGCCGACCTTTATGCCCGGCCCGAGTTGACCCTATCGGTTGAATTCTTTCCTCCAAAGACGGACAAAGGCGAGGAAAACCTCTTTAGCGAAATCGAAATCATCAAGAGGCTGAATCCTGCCTTTTGCTCTGTCACGTACGGGGCGGGCGGAAGCACGCGCGAAAAAACCGTTGATCTGGTCGATCGGATCCACCGGGAATGCGGGTTGGAGGTTATGTGCCACTTGACGGTTGTCGGCCAATCGAAGGAAGAGGCCAGGTCTATTCTTAGGATGCTCAAGGAAAAAGGAATCGAAAATATGATCGCGCTCGGAGGCGATCCGCCCCAAGGAATGGTGGACTGGAAGCCTCATCCAGACGGATTTCAGCACGCGGTGGAGCTCGTGCGCGAAGCGGTGACGTTGAGCAGTTTCTCCATCGCCGTGGCGGGTTTTCCCGAAGTTCACCCTAGGGCGGAAAGTCGGACCTGCGATCTCAAATATCTTAAGGAGAAAGTCGACGCCGGTGCCGCGGCGATTATCACCCAACTCTTTTTTGACAACGAAGACTACTATCGTTATGTCGAGGATGTGAGAAAACTAGGCGTCCAGGTGCCGATCGTCCCCGGAGTGTTGCCGATTCTTTCCGTGTCACAGATTCGCCGTTTCACGTCCCTCTGCTGCGCGAAGATTCCGGCGCAACTGGAACGGGATTTGATCAAGGTTGAAAACGACGACGAAGGGGCAGTGCAACTAGGTATTGACTATGCAACTCGCCAGTGTGAAGGGTTGATCAAATTCGGCATTCCAGGGTTGCACTTCTATTCCCTCAATAGGTCCTATTCCCTCCAGGCCATTTGCAAAAACCTCAACTTGTAGGTTTGCGCTAACTAAATGGATCAATTGATGGCAACAAACAACGAGAATAATTCGCCAGAAACATCCCTTGAGCAAGTTGAGGTGCGCCGGCAAAAGCTCGCCAAACTCAAAGAGGCAGACCATTCTTTGTACCCCAACGATTTTAGACCAAGTCATACGACGGGAGATATTCTCGCTGAGTTCGGGAGTTTGAGCGACCAAGAGTTGGCAGGCTTGAGCTCCGAGTTCCAGGTTGCGGGCCGGATCATGGGGATGCGTAAAATGGGGAAGGCCTCGTTCTTTCACATCCAGGATCGGCGGGGACGGATCCAGGTCTATGCCCGGAAGGACCAGCTCGGTGATGCGGGTTATGCTTTGTTTCAGTCCTTGGATGTGGGTGACATTGTCGGAATCCGCGGCCGCCTCTTTCGCACGAAGACCAACGAATTGACGATCGAAGCCCACAGGCTGCGGTTGCTGACCAAGTGCCTGCGACCCCTGCCCGAAAAGTGGCACGGTCTTGCGGACGTTGAGGCGCGCTATCGCCAACGGTATGTCGATTTAATGGTGAATCCGGAAGTGAGAGAGCTTTTCGAGAAACGTTCGCGCATCGTGCGTCTCGTGCGGCGCTTTTTCGAGGAACGGGATTTCTTGGAAGTAGAAACACCGATGATGCAGACAATTCCCGGCGGAGCGGCGGCGCGTCCTTTCATGACGCATCACAACGCCCTAAATATGGATCTGTATCTTCGCGTGGCGCCAGAGCTGTTTTTGAAGCGCCTTTTGGTGGGAGGGTTCGAACGAATATTTGAGTTGAATCGAAACTTTCGCAACGAAGGGGTCTCGGTGCGCCATAACCCGGAATTCACCATGTTGGAGTTTTACCAGGCCTATGCCACTTACGACGATTTGATGCGTCTAACGGAAGAGCTTTTTGTCACCCTTGCCGAGAAAATCGTTGGCTCGTTGGAGGTGCGCTATGGCGATCACGTTATCGACCTCAAACCGCCCTGGCAGAGGCTTACCATCAGGGAGGCGGTTGTGCGGCAAGGTGGAGCAGAGGAGCAGGAAGTTTGCACACTTGAGGGGGTGCAACGCTTCGCCAAGCGGCGAGGCCTGCACGTCGATCTCGACGTCTCCTATGGCAATCTCCTGGTCGCCGTCTTTGAACAGGTCGCAGAGTCCAAGTTGATCCAGCCGACGTTCATCACCGCCTATCCCTTGGAGGTCTCACCGCTGGCGAGAAAAAATGAGGCGAACCCGGCCTTGGTCGACCGCTTTGAGCTGTATATCGGAGGCCGAGAGTTGGCCAATGCTTTCTCGGAGCTAAACGATCCCGCAGACCAACGTCAGCGATTCCTCCAGCAAGTGGAGGCAAGAAAGGCCGGTGACGAGGCCGCCAACCCCATCGATGACGATTATGTTCGGGCTCTCGAATATGGTATGCCTCCCGCCGCCGGTGAAGGGATTGGGATTGATCGGCTGGTCATGTTCTTTACGAATTCCGCATCCATTAGAGACGTTATTTTTTTCCCGCTGCTGCGGCCCCAGCGCTGAGACCGCAGCAAAATTTCCTGATGCGATACGAACTCTTCATCGGCCTTAGATACTTGCGCGCCCGCCGCCGTGAAACTTTCATTTCTCTCATCACCATCATTTCGGTGCTGGGTGTCATGATCGGCGTCATGACCTTGAACGTGGTCATGGCCGTCATGACGGGTTTTGAGGAAACGTTGCGCGACCGATTGCTTGGAATCAATGCCCACGTGGCGCTGGTTAAATCTGGTGACCAGCTCAGGAATTATGACAAACTTCTTGAGCAAGTGCGGCAAACAAAAGGGGTGGTTGCGGCGTCGCCGTCGATTTACGGACAGGTAATGTTGACCTCCGGACCGCGAGTCTCCGGAGTGGTCGTGCGCGGCGTCGATCCCGATAGAGTCAATCAAGTCGTGGATATTGAGCGTTATATAAGAGAGGGCAGTCTCCAAAGCCTCAAGCAGCCACAACCTCTTCAAATCCAGGGTCGCACTGTGCTTTTGCCTGGGGTTATCATCGGGATCCGGCTCGCCAATCAACTGGGTGTTTTCCTAGGAAGTCCTATTCAAGTTGTCTCTCCTCTGGGTAGCCCAACCGCCATCGGCGTCATTCCGAAAGTTCGCCGCTTCGTCGTTGTCGGGATTTTTGATTCCGGAATGAGCGAGATTGACTCAACCCTGGTCTACATGAATTTGGCGGATGCACAGAAGTTTTTTGAACTTGGAGATGCGGTTACCAATATTGAAATTCGGGTGCAGGATGTCTACCACGCCCAAAGCGTGGCGCAAGATATTCAACGCCGATTGGGATTTCCTTACCTGACCGAAGACTGGTCCCGTCTCTGGCCCAATCTGTTTTCTGCCCTGAGACTTGAAAAAACGGTCTACTTTCTCGTCTTGCTCCTAATGGTGCTGATAGGCGCGTTCAATATTATATCCACATTGATCATGGTTGTGATGGAGAAGCGCAAGGATATTGCCATCCTACAGTCCATGGGTGCGACTCGAGAAAGTATTCGAAAGATATTCCTGATCAAGGGCTGTGTGATCGGTGTTGTAGGGACTCTTCTCGGCGTGTTTTTGGGATTGGCCATTTGCCTCTTGATTCAAAAATATCGCTTTATTGAGCTTCCCAAAGATGTCTTTCTCATCTCTACCGTGCCCGTGAGAATCTACTTGAGTAATTTCTTGCTCGTGGGTTGTGCTTCGCTTTTTGTATGCCTGATCGCCAGCATCTATCCGGCGCGGCAGGCCGCAAGACTCGACCCGGTTGAAATCATCCGGTATGAGTAACCTGCTTTCAGTCAGAAACCTTCACAAATCATTTGTCGAGGGGGGTGAAGAGATACAGGTTTTGCGAGGGTTAGACCTTGAATTGAAAACCGGCGAGCGCCTAGCCGTGATCGGCGAGTCCGGTGTAGGAAAGAGCACGTTGCTGCATGTCCTTGGCACCCTCGACCGTCCGACGGCGGGCCAAATTTTGTATCAAGGCAAAGAGATTCCGATGGATGACGGGGCGGCGTTATCCCATTTTCGAAATCGGGAAATCGGATTCGTCTTTCAGTTCCACTATCTGTTGCCTGATTTTACGGCATTGGAAAATGTCATGTTTCCGGCGCTGATTCAGGGGATTGAAGCCCATCGGGCAAAGAGAGAGGCGGAGCAATTGCTGGAAAATGTTGGCCTGAAAGATCGCGTGCATCACCGCCCGGGAAAGCTGTCGGGTGGAGAGCAGCAGCGCGTGGCTGTAGCGCGCTCGGTGATTTTGCAACCCAAGCTCATTTTGGCGGACGAACCCACGGGTTCGTTGGATTTGAGGATCGGCACGGAAGTCCAGGATCTGCTGTTTCGATTGAATCAAGAAAAGGGTATAGCTTTGATTGTCGCCACCCATAATCGAGAATTTGCCGAGAAGATTGGTCGCCGGATGGAGCTTCAGGCCGGGCGGTTGGTCCCTATGTGAGATTTTTCGAGCCAAAGAATTAGCTTTACAAAAGTACGTGAATTTGCTACAAAAAAAGGAATTTATTGTCCGTCCCCGTAGCTACCTCCGAGTCATGAAAACCGGTTTGGAATCCTGTCAAATTCACTTTCTTGTTTTTCTCCTGAACTTAATTGCGGTTATCGGCTCATTTACCAACGGTAGCGCGCAAGAGAAGGTCGTCTTAAAAGAGGTTAAAATCACCGGTAACCTGAGGGTGGAGGAAGATGGGATTCGCTTGCACATCAAGAACCGCCCGGGAGAGCTATTCGATCGGGCCGTAGTTGAGCAAGACGTCAAGGCTATTTACCGCATGGGCTTCTTTGATGACGTTCAAGCGGAATTTTCGCCGGATGGGATTTTAACCTACACGGTCAAGGAGAAACCGTACGTTCGAGAAGTCAAAATACAGGGCAATTCTCAGATTAGCCGCGACAAGATTGAAACAGCCCTCGGAATAACCCCGAGAACAATTCTTGATCACGGGAAAGTAGCGGAGGGAGTCGACAAGGTAAGAAAGCTCTATAACGAGCAGGGATACGTCAGTGCGAAAGTGGACTATGCGCTTTCCGTGGAGTCTAATAATCAAGCGGTTGTGGTATTGGATATTATCGAAGGGAATCGGCTGCTGATCAAAAAGATTTCCTTTGAGGGTAATAAAACCTTTAGCGAGGGCGAACTCAGGGGATTGATGGCCACTAAAGAAGAGTGGATTTTTTCTTTTATCACCAACCGCGGAGTTTTGGACCGCGATATTCTGAC
>Ga0081455_10001467_pt1 | contig 22114 bp, 23 predicted proteins | sample TabmetS3T2R1_FD_70207 | JGI IMG/M metagenome (GOLD analysis project Ga0081455, IMG submission 70207) | Tabebuia heterophylla rhizosphere microbial communities from the University of Puerto Rico - S3T2R1 | ecosystem: Host-associated > Plants > Roots > Rhizosphere ...
GCGTACGGCTCGACGAGGTGGGTCGAGACCTCCTCGTCGCCCTCCTTCAGGTAGTCGACCTCGACGAGTCGGCGTTCGCGCAGCCCGCGGCTGAGGGTGCCAACGAGGTCCTCCTCGGCGCGCTGCACCTGCGGCTCGGGCGTCTGCGCGAGCTCGAACTCGCCGAAGGTCTCCTCGAGCTTCGCCCGCACCCGCTCGAGCGGCGTGCGCGCGTCGGCGGCGATCATCGGGCCGACGAACTCGAGCGCGAGCCGGATCGCCCGCGCCTCGAGCGGCGTCAGGCGCGGCGGCGCGCGGAAGGTGTCGCCGAAGAGCTCCTTGTCCACGCGGACGGTGTCGCCGTCGAGCTCCGCGTAGACCGCGTAACAGCCGCCGCCGAAGTTCACGAGGTTCAGCAGTGAGAGGTGCTCCTGCAACTCCTCGGCTGAGCCGATGTTGAAGTCCTGCAGCAGCTCGCGGGCGGGGATCTCCGCCTCCGTGTCGTCACCGCAGCGGTCGAGCAGATAGGCGAGCAGCGCCTGCAGGACGGCAAAACGCTCGGGGTGCAAGGGCGCGGCAGGCCGCTCGACGAGCTCCTGCTCGGCGTGACCGGCGATCTCGCCCGCAAGCTCCATCGGACGGCCCTCGTGGCGCTCGCGGACGGCCCTCAGCGCCCGGGCGACCTCGCGCCGAAGCTCGTCCGGCGCCTGCGGCACCGCCCGGCCGTCCTGTCGCAGCACCCACGAGGCGAGCAGGGCCAGGCTCGAGTACTCGGTCGCGAAGACGCCGTCGTCGACCTTCGTGCCGAACGTGCGCTCGACCCACCAGGCCGTGTCGCCCGTGACCTCGATGCGCGCCTCGCCCACCGGGTCGCCGATCTGCCACGGCGGCCGGCCGCGGTAGCGGTCGACGTCGAACTCGGCCGGTAGCCGGAAGTCGCGCTCCCGCCGCGTCGCGAAGCGGATGTCGCCGCGGATGCGCGAGACCCGGAACGTGCGCTCGTCGCCCGCGTCGAGGTCCTCGCCGACGACGTACCACGCACCCGCATCCGCGAAGAGCGCGTACGGGTTCACCGACCGCTCGCGCTCCTCGTCGCGCGAGATCGACCAGTACGGGAACTTGACGGTGCGCTGCTTCGAGATCGCGGCCTCGAGCTTGCCGAGCCGGCCTTGCAGCTCGACCGAGTACTCCGGGTCGAGCACCTCGACGCGCATCGCCGTGTCCGTCGGCGCCTCCGCGAACCCCGGCCGGCCGAGCGCGAGGTTCTGCAGCGCGAGCCGCAGCGGCTCGGCGTAGGCGAACTTCCCCTCGAGCAGGTAGAAGCACGTCTGCAGCGCCGCGAGCTCGTCGTCGGTCAGCTCCAGCGGCGGGAGGAAGTAGCGCTCGGAGCGCATCGTGTAGAGCTCTTCGCCCGTGTACTCGTCGCGCTGGGAGTGGAGCGGGACGCCGAGCGCGATCAGCTCCGCGCGGTCGGAGTAGAAGCGCCGCGCGAACGCCTCGTCCGACATCTCCTGGTAGCCCTCGACCTGGCCCTTGATCTCGCGCGCCGTCACGGCCCGCCGCTCCGCCATCAGGAAGGCGACGAGCGAGAGCTGGCGGATCAGCTTGTCCGTGTCGTGCGACACCCTGGGCGAGACTATCGCCTAGCGCCCAGGTGGGCTACGCCGCGACCTTCGAGCGCTCGAGGTGCTGGTGCGACGGGCAGTAGTCGCGCTCGGGCAGCGGCGTGCGCTGGCACGGCTTCCCCTTGCGCGTCGTCGCGCGGCAGCGGGCGACGCCGCCGTCGAAGGCGCCGGCCTCGATCTGGCTCTCGATGAACGCGACCGCCGCGGCAACGCCCTCGCGCACGGCCCACGCGACCTGCGCCTGGCACGTGATCGGGAAGTAGCGCCGGATGTCCTGGAAGAGCGCGCGGTCGGGCTTCGCGAAGTAGAGCGGGTCCTTCGCCAGGCGCTCCATGGTCTGCTCGCAGGCTTCGAGCACCTCTCGGCGGTACTCGATCCGCGTCTCCGGGGTGACGTACGGGTCGACCAGGTCCTTGACCGACCGGTAGATCGCACGTGAGTACTGATACATGCAGGCCTGAATCTGAAGCGTCCGCTCGTCCACCGTCAGTATCTCCCGCTGCGATTAATCTCCCGCAAAGCTTTGTTAATTGGGGGTTAATCCACTCCCTGGGGCTGGGCTGCGGGTCGGAGTCTAACGAACCCGGGCCGTGTTACAAAGTCCCCGATTACGTTTGCTTGTCGGTAAACGTCGGAGACAGCGTCTTACGGCGTGATCGGACGCGGATACGGCCCGCGGTATCCGTGGCGGTGCGCCTCGATCACGTGGCTCTGCGCCTCGGCCTCCGAGTCGTAGATCCCGGCGAAGACGACGAAATACCCGGGGTGCAGGCTCGAGAAGCGCGCGGAGTCGAGGACGCCGACCTCCTTCATTCCGAGCCGCGCAGCCTGTTTCGCCTCCGCGACCGCACCCGCGCGGCCGTTCGTCGCCGGCACCGAGTCGAGCACGATCGTCCAGCCGCTCTTCCCGGCCGGCCAGAAGACGAGCGCAGCCTTCCGGGCAGGAGTCGGCGGCTTCCGCGGCGTCGTGCCGGTGGTCGCGGTCGTCGTCGTGGGAGCGGTGGTCGTCGGCTCGGGAGCCGTCTCTCGCGGCGGCTCGGTCGAGGGCCGCTCCAACGTGCGGACGAGGGTGCCGCCCGCGGAGCTCGACTCGTCGGCCAGGAAGATCGCGGAGAGCAGTCCGGCGACGACCGCCACGACCAGCGTGAGCAGCGCCGGCCAGATCCAGTCGCCCGGGTACCAGCCCACGCGGCGGCGCCAGCGGTTGCCGAGTCGCGTCGTCAGCCCCGGCGCCGCGGGGATCCGCTCGCCGCACTCGAGGCAGTACTCCTGGCCCTCCGCGTACGGCGCGGCGCAGCGCGGGCAGCGCCGCTCGTCCTCGCGTCCGGCCATCTAGCGCTCCGGCTGCTCTGCCGAGTGGAGAACCGTGTCGTCCACCTGCGGGGGCGGGAGCTCGGGCCGCTCGTCGGGCTCGCTGCTCTCGACCTGCCGTCCGCAGCTGGCGCAGAAGCTCGCGTCCGCGGGGAGCGGATGGCCGCACCCCTCGCAGGCGATGACGGGCTCGGCGCCGACGGGCCGCCCGCAGTTCGCGCAGAAGTGCGACCCCCACGGAACCGGGGCGCCGCACTCGCACGTCTTCGGGGCGCGGCGCGCGGTCGCCACGGCCTCGAGCATCGAGTCGAGCTCGGCAAGCCGTTCCTCGAGGGCGACGATCTCGCGGCACTGCTCGATGAGCAGCTGGTCGCGGAAGCTCGAGCGCCGGTACATCTCGAGCGTGAGCCCGCCGAGGTTCCGGATCCGCTCCTCGCGCGCCTTCACGATCGCCCGCCGCTCGCGCCTCAGCGCCCCGGGTGAGGGCGCCCGTCGGCGCACCGGCGGAGGGCTCGCGACGGAGTCGTCGCTGGACCGCCTGCGTACGCGGTTTAGCAGGGAAAAACGCGCCACGAGCGGCGCGAGTCTAGCAGCGGGTCGGCGTCGCCTAGAACTGGTGGTCGTCCGCCGCGCGGCGGCCGAAACCGGCCACGAACGCGATGAACAGGAGCAGCCCGACGATGCCGACCGCAATGCCGACCCACGGGATCACGAACGCGAAGACGATTCCGATCACGATGAGGGCGATGGCAACACCGATCATGAGCGCTGGCTTCCCGACGAGCTGCGGCACAAAACGCTAGAGATCGATGACCACCAGACGCTCTTCGGTCAGCTCGCGCACCGCGTACGCAGGGCCTTCGCGGGTGTTGCCCGAGTCCTTGACCCCGCCGTAGGGCATCTGGTCGGCGCGGAACGTCGGCGCCTCGTTGACGATCACGCCGCCGAACTCGAGCTCCTGGGCCGCGCGCATGGCGGTGTCGAGACGGCTGGTGAAGATCCCCGCCTGCAGGCCGTAGCGCGTCGAGTTGGCGAGCTCGATCGCTTCGTCGAGCGAGTCGAAGGCGTTCACCGTGACCACCGGCCCGAAGACCTCCTCGCAGCTCACCTTCAGCTCGGGCGAAGCGCCGGCGATCACCGTCGGCGCGATCAGACCGTCCTGTTCCTCGCCGCCGGCGAGGATCTCGGCGCCGCCGTCGCGGGCCTCGGCGACCCACTCCAGGATTCGCTCGCGGGCGTCCTCGTCGATCACCGGCCCGACGTCGGTCTCCTCGTCCGCCGGGTCGCCGATCTTCAACGCTTCGACCTTCGGCACGAAGGCCTCGACGAACCGGTCGTACGCCGCCCGCTCGACGTAGACCCGCTGGACGGAGATGCAGCTCTGGCCCGCGAAGGAGAAGGCATGGGCGGCCATGGCCGTCGCAGCCGTCTCGATGTCGGCATCCGCGGTGACGATCACCGGGGTCGCGTTGCCGAGCTCGAGGTTGACCTTCTTCCTGGCCGCGCGCGCGGCCAGCCCCCAGCCGACCGCGCCCGAGCCCGTGAAGGTGATCGCCTTCACGCGCTCGTCCTTCACGAGCACGTCGCCGATCTCGGCCGAGGGGCCGACGACGACGCTCAGCCAGCCCGGCGGCAGGCCCGCCTCGTCCTCGAGCTCCGCGAGCAGGAGCGCCGACAGCGGCGTCTGCGTCGCGGGCTTCAGCACGACGGGGCAGCCCGCCGCAAGGGCGGGTGCGAGCTTGTGCGCGACGAGGTTGAGCGGGAAGTTGAACGGCGAGATAGCGCCGACGACACCGATCGGGCGCCGTAGCGTGAAGGCGAGCTTGCCCTCGCCGGCCTGCGCCGCGTCCATCGGGACCATCTCGCCGGCGAGCTTGCGCGCCTCGACAGCGGCGAACGTGTAGGTCGACATCGCGCGCGAGGCCTCGATGCGCGCGGCCTTCAGCGGCTTGCCGGCCTCGTCGGAGATCTGCCGCGCGATTTCGTCGTGACGCCGCGCGATCCCGGCGACCACCTTGACGAGGATCTCGGCCCGCTTGTGCGCGGGGAGCGGGTCTTGGAGCGCCTGCTCCGCGGCGTCGATCGCGCGCCTCGTCTGGTCGGCACCGCCCTTCGCCACGCGGCCGACGACCTCGCCCGAGTAGGGGGAACGGACGTCGATCCAGTCACCCGTCTCCACCCACTCGCCCGCAACGAACAGCTTGCGCTCCGCGACGGTTGTGGCCATGGCGCAAGTCTAGGAATACTCAGCGGTGTGGCGCCAGACATCCGCTACGCCCGGAGCGGTGGGCTCTCAATCGCCTACCAGGTGGTCGGGGACGGAGATGTCGACCTGATCTACGTCCCGGACTACATCTCCAACCTCGTCTACGGCTGGGAGTCGCCGCATTGGCGCGAGTTCTACGAACGGCTCGCCCGGAGGTTCCGGCTGATCCTCTTCGACAAGCGCGGGACCGGCCTGTCCGACCTCGGTGGCCACTTTCCGGCACTGGAGACCCGCATGGACGACGTACGCGCCGTCCTCGACGCGGTGGGCTCGACGAGTACTGTCCTGCTGGGTTCGCACGACGGCTGCTCGATGGCCGCCCTCTACGCGGCGACCTACCCCGAGCGTACCCGGGCCATCGTGCTCTTTCACCCCGTCTCACACGATCCGGCGCCAGAGACCGAGTGGGCCCTCGAGGCGCTCGCACCGCTGCGGGACGAGTGGGGCACGCAGAAGTTCGCCGATGAGCTTCTCGCCCAGGGCGCCCCGTCCCTCTATGCAGACCCGAAGGAGCGTGAGTGGTTCGCCAACTGGCTGCGCGTCGGAGCGAGCCCGGCCGTTGCCTACGCGTTGAACCGGGCCTGGGTCGAGACGGATCTGCGCAACGTGCTGCCCTCGGTCCGAGTGCCGACGCTTGTTCTCTACCGGCATGACGCGCCCTTGGACCTGATGGGCAACGCCGAAGACCAGGCCCGAGACGTCGCGAGTCAGATTCGCGGCGCGCGGCTCATGCGCGTATCGGGCAGAGACCGCTTCATGATCTGCCTTTCGACGGACATCCCGGACGAAGTCGAGCGTTTCGTGGCGGGCGAGGCGATTCCGGAGATCCCTGAGAGCGTGCTCGCGACGGTCCTGTTCACCGACATCGTCGGCTCCACGGAGCGGGCGGCGGAGCTCGGCGACCGCCCGTGGCGCGACCTGCTCGAGCGGCACCACGCGCTCGTGCGCCGTGAGCTGACGCGGTACCGGGGCGAGGAGAAGGACACGGCCGGCGACGGGTTCTTCGCGACCTTCGACGGGCCGGCGCGCGCCATTCGCTGCGCGCAGGCTGTCGTCGAGGGCGTCGGCGAGCTCGGGCTCGAGGTTCGGGCGGGAGTGCACACCGGGGAGTGCGAGTTGCACGAGGGCAAGGTCGCCGGGCTCGCCGTGGTGATCGGCGCCCGGGTCGCAGCCGCCGCAAGTGGCGGTGAGGTGCTCGTCTCGCAGACGGTGAAGGACCTCGTCGCCGGGGCGGGTGTCGAGTTCGAGGACCGAGGCGAGCGCGAGCTCAAGGGCGTTCCCGGTGCGTGGCGGCTCTATTCGGTGGCGGATGTCACCCGCTGACGTGGAGATCCCGGACGTCCACTACACGCGGAGCGGCGATGTCTCGATCGCCTACCAGGTCGTGGGCGAGGGCCCGCCGGATCTCGTCTTCCTGCCCTTCCTGAGCAGCCTCTGGTGGCTCTGGCAGTACCCGCACTTCGCGCCGTTCGTCGAGCGGCTGGCGCGCGAACGCCGCGTGACGCTCGTGAACTCGCGCGGAATGGGTCTCTCGGACCGGCCTCGCGTCACGACGATCGAGTCGCGGATGGACGACGTGCTCGCCGTGCTCGACGAGCTGAAGATCGAGCGCTGCTCCTTGCTCGGCATCGGCGAGACCGCTGCGACATGCATCGTCTTCGCGGCGACGTACCCGGAGCGCGTGGAGCGGCTCGTGGTCTTCACGCCGTTCGTGCGCGGGCTTGCGAGCGACGACTACCCGTGGGGAGCGAGCGCCGATGAGTGGCGCGAGGAGCAGCGCGAGTGGCGCGACCGCTGGGGCAGGCGTGAATACATGGAGGAGTTCGCCCGGGTCATGAACCCGCAGTGGGCCGACGATTCGGCGTACGTCGAGGCGTTCGTCTGGGGGCACCGCCACTCGCTCACCCCGAGCGCGGCCGCGGACTTCCGCCGAATGCAGATGGAGACGGACGTCACCGACGTCCTGTCGATCGTGCGAGTGCCGACGCTCCTGCTCGGCAAGTCCCGGCACGAAGGGTTCGTGCGGTACGCGGCGGAGCGGATTCCGGGTGCGGAGCTGCGCGTGCTGCCCGGCGAGGGCGCGGCGATCCACGAGGACGATGGGCTCCACTCAGTGGCCGCGATCGACGAGTTCCTCGCCGGGGCTCGTTCCGATGCGGTGCCGGACTCGCTGCTGACGACGATCCTCTTCACCGACCTCGTCGGCTCGACCGAGCGCGCGGCCGCGCTCGGCGATAGCGCGTGGCGCGACCTGCTCGCAGAGCACCATGTCGCGGTGCGGCGCGCTCTCGCGCGGTTCCGCGGCGAAGAGCGCGACACCGCCGGGGACGGGTTCTTCGCCACCTTCGACGGGCCCGCGCGCGCGATTCGCTGCGCCGAGACGATCGTCGAGGACGTGCGTGGGCTCGGTCTCGAGGTCCGCGCCGGGATTCATACCGGCGAGTGCGAGTTGCACGACGGCAAGGTCGCCGGCCTCGCCGTCTCGATCGGTGCCCGCATCGCCGCAGCCGCCGGGGCAGGGGAGGTGCTCATCTCGCAGACTGTGCGAGACCTCGTCGCGGGCGCGGGCCTGGAGCTGACCGAACGCGGCGAGCGCGAGCTGAAGGGCGTTCCGGGCACCTGGCGTCTCTACGCTGTGAGGTAGTGACCGACGCGTTCATCGTCGACGCCGTCCGCTCACCGATCGGGAAGCGGAACGGCACCCTCGCGTCGCTGCGCGCCGACGAGCTCGCCGCGCAGGTGCTGAACGCGCTCGTAGAGCGGAACGACCTCGATCCGGGCGAGGTCGAGGACGTGCAGATGGGCTGCGTCTCGCAGGTCGGCGAGCAGGGCTGGAACATCGCGCGGATGGCGGCACTGCTGGCCGGATGGCCGGAGTCCGTCGCCGGCTCGACCGTCGACCGCCAGTGCGGCTCTTCGCTCCAGGCGGCGTTCAACGCGGCGACGGCGGTGTCGGCGGGCCAGCTCGACGTCGTGGTCGCGGCCGGAGTCGAGTCGATGTCGCGCGTCCCGATGGGCTCGAGCGGCGGCGATGTGTCCGACACGCTGCTCGAGCGCTACGAGATCGTCCCGCAGGGCGTCTCGGCGGAGCTGATCGCCGAGGAGTGGGGCCTGTCGCGCGAGGAGCTAGACGCGTACTCGTACGAGTCGCACCGGCGCGCACTTGCCGCGATCGAAGAGGGGAGGTTCGAGCGCGAGGTCGTGCCGGTCGAGGTGTCGAACCCGCACACGGGCGTGCTTTTCGGCGTCGACGAGACGCCGCGGGCCGACACGTCTCCGGAGGCCCTGGCGGCGTTGAAGCCCGCGTTCTTGCCGGAGGGAAAGGTGACCGCCGGGAACTCGAGCCAGATCTGCGACGGCGCCGCTGCGGTGATCGTCGCGAGCAAGGCCGCGTGCTCGCGCCTGGGGCTCGAGCCCCGCGCGCGGTACGTCTCCTTCGGGCTCGTGGGTGTCGACCCGCGGCTGATGCTGCACGGCAATCCCGAGGCGTGCTCGCGCGCGCTCCGCCGCGCAGGGCTCGCGTGGGACGACGTCGCGGTGGTGGAGGTGAACGAGGCGTTCGCCTCGGTCGCGCTCCAGTTCATGCGCGACAGCGGGCTCGTGGAGCGCTGGGCGGACGTGAACCCGAACGGCGGCGGGATCTCGCTCGGCCATCCGCTCGGCGCGACAGGTGCGCGAGTCACCGCGACGCTGCTGAACGAGCTCGAGCGCCGCGGCGAGCGGTACGGCGTCGCCACGATGTGCATCGGGTTCGGTCAGGCGATCGCCGCAGTGGTGGAGCGGCTGTAGACGACCCGAAAGCGATCGTCCGCGCCGGCTACGACGCGATCGCCGACCGCTACGCGGTGTGGGCCGCAAGCTTCGAGTCGCCGGTGGGAACGTGGCTCGCGAAGTTCGTCGAGCGGGTTCCGGCGGGCGCGCGTGTGCTCGAGCTCGGCTGCGGCGGCGGAAATCGGGCGACGCAGGTGTTGGCGGAGCGCTACGAGTATCTCGGCGTCGATCTCTCGCCGGTGCAGATCGAGCGGTCGAAGGCGGCCATGCCGGGCGTCCGGTTCGAGGTTGGCGACGCGACGAGCCTGGAGCAGGAGGCCGCGGCGCTCGACGGGATCGTCTCGCTCTTCATGCTCGGCCACGTCCCACGGGCGGAGCAGGCCTCGCTGCTGCAGCGGATCGCGGCGTGGCTGCGCCCGGGCGGATGGCTGCTCGCCACGATGGGCACAGCGGTCGCCGAGGACGAGGTCGACCCCGACTGGCTGGGCGCGCCGATGTTCTTCGCGTCGTTCGACGAAGCGACGAACCACCGCCTGCTGCGGGGCGCCGGCCTCGACACGGTGGAGGCGAGAGTCGTCCCCTTCGAGGAGCCCGGGCACGGCCTCGTGCGCTTCATGTGGGTGCTCGCCCAGAAGTCACACTCCCGGCACGAAGCCGACACACACGCGTGACGATTTCGCCGGTACTGTCGAAACCGGGGGCTAGGGGCCGAAGGCCCCCGGGGGGAAATGTTCACGCGCTCGGGGGAAGCCGGGACGCCGAGCGCATAGGATCGCGCTCCGTGGAGATCTCACGGGTCGGTGTGGTCGGGCTCGGCACGATGGGTGCCGGGATCGCGCAGGTCTGCCTGCAGGCCGGCCGCGAAGTCGTCGGCCGCGACGTGACGCTCGACCTCGGCGAGACCGCGCGCGGGCGCATCGACCACTACCTCACGCGCGGCGTCGAGAAGGAACGCCTCACGCAGGACGAGAAGGACGCGGCCCTCGGGCGCCTGAGCCTCACCACCGAGCTCGCAGACCTTGCGGGCTGCCAGCTCGTGATCGAGGCCGCGTTCGAGGACCTCGACGTCAAGCGCGAGCTCTTCGGCGAGCTCGACCGCATCCTGCCGCCGCCGGCGATCCTCGCCACGAACACCTCGGCGCTCTCGGTGACGCAGATCGCCGACGCGACCGCGACCCCGGAGCGGGTCGTCGGGCTGCACTTCTTCAACCCGGCGCCGGTGCTGCCGCTCGTCGAGGTCGTCCGCACCGCGCACACGAGCGACGAGTCGTTCGCCGCCGCCTATGCCTTCGCGGAAGACATCGGCAAGGAACCGGTCGCGTGCAACGACACCCCCGGCTTCATCGTCAACCGGATCCTGATCCCACTGCTGAACGACTGCGTGCGCGTGCTCGACGAGGCGCGCGTCAGCCCCGAGGACGTCGACCGGGCGATGCGGTTCGGCGCGAACTGGCCGATCGGGCCGTGCGCGCTGATCGACCTGATCGGCGTCGACGTGCACGTCCACGCCTCCGAGGCGCTCCACGGCGCGCTCGGCGAGGAGCGGATGGCGCCGCCGGAGCGGCTGCTCGAGATGCAGCGCGAGGGGCAGCTCGGCCGCAAGACCGGCCGCGGCTTCTACGAGTACGAGCCGCGCTAGCGCGCGAGCCGCGCCCAGACGTTGTCGACGAGCCGCGACACCGCGGGGTTGTTGATCGAGGCCACGAAGTTGACGGCGCCCGCCGCGAACACGCGCGCTCCAGCCTTGGTCTCGTAGTACGTCATCTCCGCGTCGCGCCTGCCGATCAGGTTCGGGATCCGGGCGAGCACCCGCGTGCCCGCCGGCGAGCTCGGTGCTCGCGCGTCGATCTCGAGCCCGTAGCGCCCGAACGTCGAGCCGTTCCGCAGCCCCGTGCCGGCGAACGCCCACGGGCTCGTGGTCGCGCCCTGCACGACGTATGGCGCCTGGCGGCGTCCGCCGCCGGCCGCCCACTGGGCTCCGACCAGCGACGCCTCCGGGCGGCCGAGGCTCCGCCACATCGCCACTCGCCGCAGCACCTGTCCCTCGCGCTTCACGCGCCAAAGGAAGTTGTCCCCGGACAGGAACATCAGGCGCCCGCCCAGGTCGCGGTAGCGGCGAACGACGTCGTAGACGTGGCCGCTCGCGTACTCCTCGTGCCCGGGGAAGACGACGAGGTCGTACGCGCGGCTAAGGGCCTCGCCGGTGCGGACGCGCTCGAGGTCGTCGTCCGAGAGGAAGTCGACTGTCTTTCCGGTCCGGTTGAGCCAGGAGATGAAGCTCAGGTCCCAGTCCCGGTACCGCGACGGCATCCCGAAGCCGAGGTACCGCCGCCGCAGGTCGACGGTCGCGGCGGCTCCGAGGTTCCAGCTGTCGCCCCAGCCGTCGCCGCTCACGTCGTCGAAGTTGTACGCCTGCCACGTGTTCGTGGAGAGGACGACCGCCACCCGGTGCTCGCCGAGCGTGCGCGGCCGCAGGACGAGCGGCGCGTAGCCGACGCGCCCGTCGGAGGCGGTCACGCGCAGGACGTAGAGCCCACTTCTCACCACGTCCGCAGGGTTGATCTGCACGTAGTGGGTGGAGCTGCCGCGAACCTGCCAGTCGATTCGCACTGCGGGGCCGACGGGGACTCCGCGGGTGCGCAGGTCGCGAACGCTCGGTCTCGGCCGGTTCGCGAACGACACCAGCTGGAGCCTCACCCGCCGCGCATCGCTCGTGATCGCCACGGTCGCCTCGCCTCCGACCGGGTAGCTGCGTGCGAGGAAGCCCACCTCGAGGCTCTGAACGCGGACGACCAGGCCGCTGGTCAGCCTGCCGCGACGCGGAGGCTCGAACCCGTAGACGCGCCGGGCGCCGCCCGATCCCACCACGACGAAGCGGAGCAGGTACGTGCGGGAGGATGTCGAGCGCTTCGGCTTCCAGGCGATCACGTGCGGGCCGGCCGCCAGCTGGCGCCGCACGCTCCAGACGGTCTTCGCGGGCTGCTGCACCTCGGCCGTCGCGACCGCGCGGACCTCGACCCTCGCCGGGCGGTCGAGCTTGAAGCGGATCAGCGCGCGGTCCCGGAAGCCGTCGCCGTTCGGGCTCACCGTCGCCAGCCAGGGAGTATCGCCTGCAAACGGTGTGCCTCCGTTGGAGATGCGCAGGCCGAGCAGGTTCGGCGGCCCGGGCTGCGCCGGTGCGGAGGCCGCGAGCCCGACCGCCATCAGAGCCGCCACAACGGCCGAAAACCCCGCTCCTCGTAGACGTTTACGCATTCCTTACAACCCGCTTATCCCCAACTCACCGGGGGTACCGATACTTTCGAGCGCATGAGAAGGCTTCTCGCCATCGCAACTGTGCTCGCGGCCACCACGGTACCGCTAGCGCTCGCAGCCGACACGCCGGCCGACGGCACGCTGTCGGTCAAGCGCGGCCGCGGCGCCGTCATGCTCAAGCTCAAGGGAACCGTGATCGGGCGGGTCGCGCGGAACGGCCGCGTCCAGGTTCGTGACTTCCGGCCCTTCGATGCGAATCTTCCGCAGCTCACCTGCAAGCCGCATGCGCGTCGCATCGCCGTGGGCACGTGGGTCTGCAAGGGCCGCAACATCGCCTTCCGCATCGACAAGGGGCGCTTCAACGTCAACGTCCGCGGCACGAACATCTCGATCTCCGCGGTCGGCCACGGCAACGTCACCGTCGACGGCGCGGGCGACCTCGGTGTGAACGACGGCACCATGTCGATCGACTCGGCGCCCTACGAGTCGCTTCCGGACTTCTCGACGACGTTCTACCTCGGAACGCCGCCGCCGCCGCGGGGCTGACTGCCGTCTCTGGCATCCTGAGTCCGGTGACAGCTCAGGCACAGACGGTGCTGGTGGTCGAGGACGAGTCCTCGATCGCGTCCTTCGTCGCCCTCTACCTGAAGAACGCGGGCTACGCCGTGCGCACGGCGGCGACCGGCGGCGACGCGCTCGCCGAGGCGGAGTCGCAGCGGCCCGACCTGATCGTCCTCGACCTGATGCTCCCGGACGTGGACGGAATCGAGGTCTGTCGCCGGATCCGCCAGCGCTCCGACGTGCCGATCCTGATGCTCACCGCTCGCGACGAGGACGTCGACAAGATCATCGGCCTCGAGGTCGGGGCCGACGACTACCTGACGAAGCCGTTCAACCCGCGCGAGCTCGTGGCGCGGGTGAAGTCGATCCTGCGGCGCGCGGTGCCCGACCGGCGCGAGAGCGAGTCGAAGCAGATCAAGCACGGTGACCTCGAGATCGACGCCGGCCGCCGCGAGGCGCGCGTGGCCGGCAAGGAAGTGCAGCTCGCGCCCAAGGAGTTCGACCTGCTCTGGGAGCTGCTCGACCACAAGGGTCTCGTCCTCACGCGCGACCAGCTGCTCGAGCGCGTCTGGGGCTACACGTTCGCCGGCGACACGCGCACCGTCGACGTGCACGTGCGCCAGCTCCGCCGCAAGCTCGGCGAGGCCTCCCCGATCGTCACGGTCTGGGGGGTCGGGTACAAGGTCGCTCCTTCGCGGGACGCGGCCGTGAGCGCCTAGCCGAGCCGAGGCCGCGATGCTGCGGTCGCTCCGCTTCCAGCTTCCGGCCCTCTTCCTACTGGCGGTGGTGATCTCGGGGCTGGTCTCCGCGGCGATCGCGCTGCGGCTCTTCCGCGAGTACGCGCAGAACCAGGCGCGCACGCAGGCCTACCAGGAGCTCGGCCGCGAGGCCGACGGGCTGACGCAGCTCTATGCGAAGCGCGCGGGGGTGAAGCAGCTTCCGGCGTCCGGGGTCGAGCTCGCGACCGGCGACAAGCTCTTCTACCGGGGGCTCGACCTCTTCACCGGCAGGATCACACCGCTGCCGAAGGGCGTCGTGAACGAGCGGGCAATCCGGCAGCGGAAGAGGCCGCTCAACTTCACCTTTCGGCCTACCGGGAGCGACCAGACGCTGCTCGCCGCTGCGCTGCCGCTGCGCGTCGGGAACAGCTTCTTCGGCACGCTGGTCGTGGCGAAGCCGGAGACGGTGCTCAACCAGAAGTGGCTGGCGCTGATCGAGCGGCTGTTGCTCGCGTTTGCCGGCGGAGTGCTGGTCGCCGGCGCCTTCGGCTGGTACCTGTCGCGGCGGATCACGACACCGGTGCTCCAGCTGACGCACGCCGCCGACGAGGTCGCGCGCGGGAACTACGACGTCGAGGTGCCGAGCGGCGCCGCCGGCGAGATCGGGCTGCTGTCCGACCGCTTCGGCGAGATGGCGTCGCGGCTGAGCGAGTCCGAGGAACGGGAGCGGAACTTCCTGATGAGCGTGACGCACGAGCTGCGCACCCCGCTCACCGCGATCCGCGGGCACATCGAGGCGCTGCGCGAGGGCGTGGTCACCGACGAGGAGATGCGTAGGGCGTCGTTCGAGGTGATCGCCGACGAGGGGGAACGGCTCGAGCGGCTCGTCGGGGACGTGCTCGACCTCGCCAAGCTGGACGCGCACCGGTTCACCGTCCTGCAGGAGGAGGTCGACATGGAGCGCCTGGTCGACCGCGCGTACACGACGTTCACCGAAGAGGCGCGGCGCCGCGGGATCGAGTACCACTGCGACCTCGAGGCCAGGCCGGTGATCGTCTCCGACGGCGACCGCGTGCTGCAGATCATCTCGAACCTGCTTTCGAACGCCTTCCGCTGGACCCCGGACGGCGGCTCGGTCGGGCTCGAGCTCTCGGCCACGGACGGCACCGTCTACGTCGGCGTCGCCGACAGCGGCCCGGGAATCCCGCCGTCGGAGCGGGAGCGGATCTTCCGGCCGTTCTGGTCGCGCGGCGGCGGCGGCACGGGCCTCGGCCTCGCGATCGCCAACGAGCTCGCGGCCGCGCTCGGCGGGAGGATCAGCCTCGAGAGCTCGGCCGAGAAGGGCAGCCGCTTCGAGCTGATGCTGCCCGTTCGCCCTAGGTAGGGCGCGCGACCGGCAGAATCCGCGCGTGGCCGCCGCCCCCGAGCTCGTCCCACTGCCGAGCCGCCGCTCGCCCACGCGCGCGCTGCTCGTCGCGCTGCGTCCGCGGCAATGGTCGAAGAACCTGCTCGTGTTCGCCGGCCTCGTCTTCGCGGCGAAGCTCGGCGATCCGTGGCGCTGGCTCGACGCGTGCGTCTGCTTCGTCGCCTACTGCGCGATCTCGAGCGCGTCGTATCTCGCGAACGACGTGCGCGACCGCGAGGACGACCGGCTGCACCCGATCAAGCGCTCGCGCCCGATCGCGCGCGGCGAGCTCTCGCCGCGGGCTGCGCTGACGATCGCCGGCGCGCTCGCGCTGCTGGCGCCTTTGCTGGTCGCGCCGCTCGGGCTTCCCTCGGTGCTGCTGGTCTTCGCCTTCGCGATCCTCCAGGCCGCGTACACGCTGCGGCTGAAGCATGTCGCGCTGCTCGACGTCAGCGCGATCGCGGCCCTGTTCGTCATCCGCGCCGCGGCGGGCGCGGAGGCGGTGCACGTGCCGATTTCTGGCTGGCTGCTGCTCTGCACGGCGCTGCTTGCGCTCTTCCTGGCCCTGGCGAAGCGCCGGGGCGAGCTCGTGCTCGTCGGAGCGGGCCGCACGCCCGGGCGGCCGGTACTCGACGGCTACTCACTCGAGCTCGTCGACCAGCTGACCGCGATCGTCGCCTCGGCCACCGTGATCGCCTACGCGATCTACACGCTCACCGGCAACCACTCGCGCGCCCTGCTCGCGACGGTGCCCTTCGTCGTCTTCGGCGTCTTCCGCTACCTGCTGCTGATGCACCGCGACGACGTCGGCGAGGAGCCCGAGCAGGTGCTGCTGACCGACGTGCCGATCCTGCTCGCCGTGGCCGGCTGGATCGTGACCGCCGCGGCCATCCTCGCCTTCTCCTGAGGCATCGCTTGCGATGCCGTTCTCAGGACACGCGCGCTCCGCATGCGTGTCCGTCTGAAATGACCGCACGAGGCGTTCAGTCGTGACCGCAACCGCTGTGCGAACGCTCGTCCTCGTCGTCGTGCTCGCGGTCGCCGTGGTGCTCGGCCTGGGGTTGTATGCCAACTTCGACCAACTGGGCGACGAGCTGGCGAGCTTCCGGTGGGAGCTGTTCCCGCTCGCGCTGGCGTTCACGGCACTCAACTACGTGCTGCGCTTCGGTCGCTGGCAGCTGTACCTCGACCGTGTCGACGCCCAGGTGCCCTGGGGCGGCAGCCTTGCGATCTTCGCAGCCGGCCTGACGATGACGATCACGCCGGGCAAGCTCGGGGAGCTGCTGAAGTGCGCGCTGCTGCACCGCTCGTATGGCGTGCCGGTGCGGCGCTCGGCGCCGGTCGTGCTGGCGGAGCGCGTCACGGACGCGAGCGGCGTCGTCGTGCTCGCGCTCGTCGGCGGGGCCGGGACGCGAAGCTGGCCGCTGCTGGTCGCCGCGTTCGTCGGCGTCATCGGCGTGGTGGCGGTCGTGCGCAGCCCGCTGCTGGAGCGCTTCGCGTTCTTCGGCGAGGCGACCGAGGCCTCGCGCGCGCTGCTGACGACGCCGTTGCTCGTCGGGATGACGCTGCTCTCGGCCGTCTCCTGGTTCTGCGAGTGCCTCGCGGCCTACGTCTGCGTGCGGGGCCTGAGCCTCGACCTTTCGCTGGCCGACACGGTCGTCGCCTTCTCGCTCGGCAGCCTCGCGGGCGCCGCCTCGTTCCTCCCGGGCGGGCTCGGCGTCGCCGAGGCGAGCATGACCGGGCTGATCCGCGTGCTTGGCGACACGTCGAGGGCCGCCGCCGCAGCAGCGACGTTGCTGATCCGCCTCGCGACGCTGTGGTTCGCGGTCGCGCTCGGGCTGATCGGGCTGGCGGTTGAAGGACGTATCGCGCGGGCTCAGCCCGTGCGGCGCTCTTCCATGCGGTAGACCATCGCGCCTTCGCTGCTCTCGAGCTTCCGCTCGAGCGTCGACAGGCGTCGCTCCACCGACTTCCAGCTGGAGGTGATCAGGTCGACGAGCAAGCCGAGGTCGTCGACCCGCGCGTGCCGCTCCGAAAGGAGGTCGCCCTCTACCCGCTCGAGCCGCCGGATCACCTGGTTCATCAGCCCGCGGATCTCGGCGAGGTTGCGTCCGACCGGGCGAACCTGCTCGCGCAGGCCCTCGCCGACCGCGTGCTCGACCTGCGTCGGGATCGTCGCCTCGAGCTGGGCCGCAGTTTGCGCCAGCTCCTCGACCTGCGCCCGCGCGCGCTCCAGCACGGCGTCCACCGCGGCCGCGTCGGGGCGGCCCTCGGCGGCTTCCCGCAGCCGTTCTCGCGCCTTCTCGATGGCGTCGTCGGTCATGGGCGGAGAGCGTAGAGCTGCCGTCGGATGGCACCCTGTACCTGAGATGAGCGTCCCCGAGCGGACAATCGAGCGTGACGAGTTCGTCGTCGACACAGGGCGCCAGTACACCGAGGGCGAGCCCGTGCTCGTCAGGATCCGACGGCGAGGGCGGAGACTCGAGTTGCGCGACGACGGGCGCGCGCTCGAGCTCGCGGGCCGGCCCGCCGGTTGGCGCGAATGCGCGACCCACGTCGTCGACGCCTTCGACCTGAACCTCACGCGCACCGGCGTGGTCTTCGTGCCGGCGGTCGAGGGTGGCGTCGACCGGGACTGGCTCGCCGGCCGCGTCGCCGAGACGTCGCTGGCGCTGTACGACGCGCTGCTCGAGCTCGAGTGAGGACCTCCGAGCTCGACTACACGCTGCCGCAGGAGCTGATCGCGCAGCACCCGCTCGAGCGTCGCGACAGCTCGCGCCTGCTCGTCCACGACCGCGTGACCGGGGAGACGCGGCATCGCCGCTTCGCCCAGCTGCCGGCCGAGCTTCCGGAGGGGACGCTCGTCGTCCTCAACGACACCCGGGTGTTGCCCGCGCGGATGCGGTTCGAGCGGCCGGGTGGGGGCGAGGCCGAGGTGCTGCTGCTCGAGCAGCTGGGCGAGAACGGCACCTGGGAGGGCCTCGCGCGCCCGTCGCGCAAGCTCCGGCCCGGCCAGCGGCTGGGACCGGTGGAGCTGCTGGAGCCGCTCGGCGAGGGCCGCTGGCGGTTGCGGCTCGAAGGCCCCCCGGACGGCGAAGCGCCGCTGCCGCCGTACATCCACGAGCCGCTGGCTGATCCGGAGCGCTACCAGACCGTCTACGCGGCCAATGAGGGCTCGGCCGCCGCCCCGACCGCAGGCCTGCACTTCACGCCGGAGCTGCTCGCGCGGTTCGACACCGAGCGCCTGACGCTGCACGTCGGCCTCGACACCTTCCGCCCGCTCGCGGCCGAGGTCGTGGAGGAGCATCCGCTGCACAGCGAGCGGTACGAGGTGGCGCCGGAGGCGTGGGAGCGGATTCGCCGCGCCGAGCGTGTGCTCGCGGTCGGGACGACGACGGTGCGCGTGCTCGAGTCGCTCGCGCGCGGGGCGCCGCTGAGCGGGCGCACCGACCTGTTCGTGACGCCCGGGTTCGAGTTCCGGCGGGTCGACGCCCTGCTGACGAACTTCCACCTGCCCCGCTCGACGCTGCTCGCGCTCGTGATGGCGTTCGCGGGCGTGGAGGAGACGCGGCACCTGTACCGGCTCGCGATCGAGGAGCGGTACCGCTTCTACTCCTTCGGCGACGCGATGCTGCTGCTGTGAGCGAGCTGGACGTCACGCGCTCAGAGCTCGCCGACGTCGACGAGATCGTCGGCACGCTGTCGGAGGCGGCGCGCTGGCTGCTCTCGCGTGGGATCCGGCAGTGGCCCGACCCGTTTCCCCGTGAGCGCGTCGAGCGGCTCGTCTGCCGTGGCGACGTCTACCTCGCGCGGCTCGATGGCAAGCCGGTGGCCACGCTCGCCTTGCAGTGGGCCGATCCCGCGTTCTGGGGCGAGCAGCCGGACGATGCGGGGTACGTACACGCGCTTGCGGTCAGGCGATCGCACGGGGGCCGCGGGCTCGGCTCGAGGCTCCTCGACTGGGCCGAGGCGGAGGTGGTCGCACGCGGCCGCGAGTTTCTGCGCCTCGACTGCCTGACCGAGAACGACGCTCTGCGGCGCTACTACGAGGGGCAGGGGTTCGAGCCGCGGGGCGAAGTGGTGGTCGACGACTTCGTCGCAATGCGCTTCGAGCGCCGGTGTGCTCACGCGTCACGGCTCCCGGGTGGAGAAGTCGATCCAGAACCGGCACACACCCGTGACAGACATGCGCGACTCGCGGGGGTACGCTCGCAGTGGGTGCGAGGGAGGCCCACGAACCCCACCCAAGAGGGAGGGGGTGCGTCTTTTGGCTGACGGGCCGTTCACCGTTCACGCGACCGACGGCGAGGCCCGGGCAGGGGTGCTCCGCACTGTCCACGGTGAGCTGCGCACGCCCGCGTTCATGCCCGTCGGCACCAAGGCAACGGTCAAGGCCGTCGACCCCGAAGAGCTGCGCGAGCTCGGCGCCGAGATCCTGCTCTGCAACACGTACCACCTGCACTTCCGGCCCGGCGCCGACCTGATCGCCGAGCTCGGCGGGCTGCAGCGGTTCATGGCCTGGGACGGGCCGATCCTGACCGACTCCGGCGGCTTCCAGGTCTTCTCGCTGCGCCACACGATCCTGCGCCAGGACGACGAGGGCGTCACCTTCCGCTCGGTCTACGACGGCGACGAGGCGCGCTTCACGCCCGAGCTCGCAGCGCGCATCCAGGCGCAGCTGGGCTCCGACATCGCGATGTGCCTCGACGTCGTGCCGCCGCCGGACACCCCACAGCGCGAGCTCAAGGAGGCCGTTCGTCGCACCACGCTCTGGGCGCAGCGCCAGCAACGGGCCGAGCGCGCTCCCGGCCAGCTCCTCTTCGGCATCGCGCAGGGCGGCACGGACCGTGAGCTCCGCCGTCGGAGCGCCGACGAGATCGCAGAGCTCGGCTTCGACGGCAACGCGCTCGGCGGCCTCGCGATCGGCGAGTCGCGCGAGGAGATGCTCGACACGACCGCGTGGGCGGCCCAGCTTCTCCCCGCCGACAGGCCGCGCTACTTCATGGGCATCGGTGATCCGGTCGGCATCCTCGAGGTCATCGAGCGCGGCATCGACATGTTCGACTGCGTGCTCCCGACGCGGAACGCGCGCACCGGCAGCGCCCTCACCTGGGAGGGCCAGCTGAACATCAAGGCCGGGAAGTTCGCGCGCGACCCGCGCCCGCTCGACGAACGCTGCGGCTGCCCCGCCTGCACCAGGTTCACGCGCGCGTATGTGCGACACCTGCTCAACCAGCAGGAGATCCTCGGGCTGAGGCTCCTGAGCCTGCATAATTTGCGTTTCGTGCTCGACCTCGTCGCCGGTGCTCGCGCCGCGATCGAGCGGGGAGAGCTGCAGTCGTACAAAGAGGACGCGCTGGCGAGGCTCCAGCGCTCCGGGGAGGCAGAGTGGGCAGCTACGTGATCATCCTCGCCGCGGTCTTCGCGCTGATGTGGCTGCTCCTGATCAGGCCGCAACGCCGCAAGCAGCTCGCGCAGTCGCGGATGCAGGACTCGATCGAGGTCGGCGACGACGTTCTGACGGCAGGCGGCATCCACGGAACCGTGCGCGAGATGGAGGGCGAGATCGTCCACGTCGAGATCGCACCCGGAACGACCGTTCGCCTCGATCGGCGCGCCGTCGCCGCGGTCGCGCAGGAGCCGGAGCCTGACACCGAGCCCGAAGCTTTGGCCCAACCGGAGCAGGCCGCCTCGGGCGACGAAAGCTAATCTGTTCCGACTCGTCGCGTGGCCACACGTCGTTCACACCTGATTCTCGTCGGCCTGATCCTGGCCGCTCTGGCCGGAGTGGCGCTGCTTGCCATCCCCGGTTCGCCCGCGCACAAGAAGGTCACGCTCGGCCTCGATCTGCAGGGCGGGCTCGAGGTCGTCCTCAAGGCGGTGCCGCCCAAGGGCAAGACCTGCGACGCCGCCTGCATGGACCGCTCGATCTCGATCATGCGGAGCCGCATCGACAAGCTCGGCGTGTCCGAGCCCGAGATCCGCAAGCAGGGCTCGAACCAGATCGTGATCCAGCTGGCGGGCGTCCACGACGTCAACAAGGCGGCCCAGATCATCGGCACGACCGCGCAGCTGCAGTTCTACGACTTCGAGAACGACCTCGTCGGTCCCTCGAACGACGGCGGCCGGGCCGTCGCCACCGCGAGCCTCTACAAGCTGCTCACGCAGGTGAAGGAGGATGCGAAGAAGGGCACCCCGACCGCCTACTACCTCTTCAACAAGCAGAAGAAGGTGATCAACGGGCCCGAGGACACCGTCGAGAAGCTGCTCGACACGCCGAAGCTCAACGGCAAGCAGCCGAAGGGCTCGACGATCCTCGCCGTCCCGGAGGGGATGACCGTCGTCAGTTGTGAGGCGACGACCGGCTGCCTCGGTCAGCAGCAGGCAGACGCTGCCGCGCCGGTCCTTTACTACCTCTTCAAGTACGACCCCGACAACGAGACGAACCCGATTCCTGAGGCGACAGGGAAAGACCTGAAGCTGTCGTCGATCCGCGCGGACATCAGCACGCAGGGCCAGGGCAACGTCGTGCAGCTCGGCTTCACGGGCGACGGCGCGACGAAGTTCCACGACATCACGCGCGAGGAGGCCCATCGCGGCGCTGCGCTCGCCGCCGCCGCTGGCCAGACGGGGAGCGACCTGGCGACCGTCCAGCAGTTCGCGCAGCACTTCGCGATCGTGCTCGACAACGAGCTGCGCTCGACGCCGTACATCGACTACAAGCAGAACCCGGACGGGATCGACCCCAGGGGGACCGGGGCCGAGATCTCGAACATCAACAGCCTCGGCGAGGCGAAGGACCTCGCGCTCGTGCTCCAGACCGGGGCGCTGCCGGTCGAGTTCGAGCAGATCGAGCGCACCGACGTCTCGGCGACGCTCGGCAAGGACTCGCTCAGGGAGGCCAAAACAGCGGCGCTGATCGGCCTGCTCGTCGTCGCGGCCTTCCTGCTGATCCTCTACCGCTTCCTGGGCGTCGTGGCGGTGATTGGCCTCGGCATCTACGCCGCCTTCCTCTACGCGGCGATCCTGCTCTTCGGCGTCACGTTGACGCTGCCGGGCTTCGCGGGCCTGATCCTGACGATCGGCGTCGCAGCAGACGCGAACGTCGTCGTCTTCGAACGTATCAAGGAAGAAGTACGGTCCGGGAAGTCGGTGCGCGCCGGAATCGCGGCCGGCTATGCGAAGGGCTTCCACACCATCATCGACGCGAACGTCGTGACCA
>Ga0081455_10002446_pt1 | contig 22113 bp, 16 predicted proteins | sample TabmetS3T2R1_FD_70207 | JGI IMG/M metagenome (GOLD analysis project Ga0081455, IMG submission 70207) | Tabebuia heterophylla rhizosphere microbial communities from the University of Puerto Rico - S3T2R1 | ecosystem: Host-associated > Plants > Roots > Rhizosphere ...
GCTGGTACGACGTCTATCTCGGCGTGGTCGTGCTGGTGCGCATCGTCGACGGCACCATGAAGAAGGGCCAGCGCATCCGCATGATGGGCACCAATGCGGCCTATGACGTCGAGCGCGTCGGTTTCTTCACGCCCAAGATGGAGCAGGTGGAAGAGCTCGGCCCCGGCGAGATCGGCTTCATCACCGCCGCGATCAAGGAAGTGGCCGACACCCGCGTCGGCGACACCATCACCGACGACCGCAAGCCGGTGAGCCAGGCGCTTCCCGGCTTCCGGCCGGCCATTCCGGTGGTGTTCTGCGGATTGTTCCCGGTCGACGCCGCGCAGTTCGAGGATTTGCGCGCGGCCATGGGCAAGCTGCGGCTCAACGACGCAAGCTTCACCTACGAGATGGAGACCTCGGCCGCGCTCGGCTTCGGCTTCCGCTGCGGCTTCCTGGGACTGCTGCACCTCGAGGTCATCCAGGAGCGGCTCGCGCGCGAATTCAATCTCGACCTGATCGCCACCGCCCCGTCCGTGATCTACAAGATCACGTTGACCAACGGGGACCAGCTCGAGATCCACAACCCGGTGGACATGCCGGATCCGGTGCGCATCAAGGAGATGGAAGAGCCTTGGATCCGCGCTACCATCATGACGCCGGACGAATATCTCGGCAGCGTGCTCAAGCTCTGCCAGGACCGGCGCGGCGCGCAGATCGAGCTGACCTACGTGGGCAATCGCGCGATGGTGAAGTACGACCTCCCTCTCAACGAGGTGGTGTTCGACTTCTACGACCGCCTGAAATCGGTGTCGAAGGGGTACGCCTCGTTCGACTATCACCTCACCGATTTCCGGCCGGCGGACCTGGTCAAGATGCAAATTCTAGTCAACGGCGAGCCGGTCGATGCGCTCGCCATGCTTGTGCACCGCACGCGCGCCGAGAGCCGCGGCCGCGCCATGGCGGAAAAGCTCAAGGAGCTCATTCCCCCGCACATGTTTCAGGTGCCGATCCAGGCGGCGATCGGCGGCAAGATCATCGCGCGCGAGACCGTGCGCGCGCTGCGCAAGGACGTGACCGCCAAATGCTATGGCGGCGACGTGACGCGCAAGCGCAAGCTGCTCGAGAAGCAGAAGGAAGGCAAGAAGCGCATGCGCCAGTTCGGTAAGGTGGAAATCCCGCAGGAAGCGTTCATCGCGGCGCTGAAGGTGGACGTGTGATGGGCTCGGCTCAGGCCTACCCCCGATCGAGCTCCTGATCCGGCATCGCTACGAAGATCAGCACGGCCATGATAGTGATGAGGAAGCGGAACGCGCTCGGCACGCCGTTCCACTGCTGCGACTGCCACATTCCGAACCATTCGCCGCCGATCGACATGAATCCGACCTGCCACAGCAGGAAACCGAGCGTTAAGCCGGCAACCGCGAAGCGCTTGGCCCGGTTGAATGCACCCGCATCGGCGCGCAAGCGGCGGGCGAGCGCCGCCGCGCCGATCCAGCACAGCAACGCGGTGGCCGCCTCGGCGGCGATGATGAGGGCATAGGCCGCGTGCGCAAGCGCCGGGCTGGTGATCGCCCGGTACTTGATCGTCGAGAACGGAAAGATCGTATCCATGGCGAGCACGTGCTCCACGAAAACGAAATTGGTGTTGTAGTCGGTGAGGTTTCCGAAGGTGACGAGACTGGCGAACAGCGCGATGGCGGCGACGGTTGCCGCCTTCGCCGCGCGAATGGCGATCATCGACGTCTCCAATGCTTACAGACGGAATTGATGCGATCACTTCACAAATAGCGCCATGGCCTCGTCGGCCAGCACGCCGCCGGTGATCGAGATCGGGGCGAAAGGCGCCTTGGCCGCAAGCTCTGCGCTCGAGACCATGATCTGATTGATCTTGGTCGCGAGTTGCGCAATCGACGCTGCAAAAACCAGACGCCCCATATGGCACCAGAGGATGGCGCCCATGCACATCGCACAGGGTTCGCCGGAGGTATAGAGCGTGCTGCCGCGCAGCGCCGCACTGCCGTGATCGGCAAGACAGCGCCGGATCGCCACCATCTCCCCGTGCGCGGTCGGGTCGCCAGTCGTGCGGCCCAAATTGCGGCCGCGCGCGATGACCGCGCCGTCGCGCACAATCACCGCGCCAAAGGGAAAATCGGCTTGGCGGGCTTCGTCGATGGCCATGCGCATGAAACGTGCGTCGTCGGCCGACGCACCGCCGGTCTGCGCATGCGCGGCGATCGGCGAGATGGCGGCACACGCAAGGCCGGCGAGGAAAGAACGCCGGCTTAAAGCGGCGATCGCGCCATGGCAGGCACAGCCCTGATTCATATGACAAGCTCCATTCGTGATGCGCGTGTCGCGGGGCGAGACTATTTGTGCGCCCGTCATGTATCCTGCAACAATTGTCCATCGACTGGCGAGCACCATGATCCCGAACGTGAACAAATACGGCCTAGCCACGCTCGTCGCGGCACTCCTTGTCTGCGCGGCAGCGACGACACGCGCCGACGATATCGTTCTCAAGGACGCCGCATCCATGACCGGCGCAGTGATGTGGCTGAGCTCCGGCGCGCCCGGTCTCGTGCTCGCGGTGGTGCGTGGAGAAGACTCCATCGTGCTCGGCTTTGGAGAGACGCGCCCGGGCAGCAAGGTCGAGCCCGACGGCCGCTCCATCCTGCGCATGGGCTCGATCGCCAAGGTGATGGCGGGCCAGACGCTCGCGAGCATGGCGGCCGACAGCACGGTGAAGCTCGTCGAGCCGCTCGCCAAATATGCGCCGCCCGGCGCCAAGGTGCCGGCATTCGCGGGACGCGAGATCACGCTCCTCGATCTCGCGACCTACACGGCCGGCCTGCCACGCGAACTGCCGGACGCGCCGGACCCGCAACCGGGAGAGAATCCGTTCGCGCGTTTCCAAGCGGACGCCTACTGGCGCTGGCTCGCGCAGGCAAAGTTGCCGTATGCGCCGGGCTCGGGCGCGATGTATTCCAATCTCGGGTTCGGGCTGCTTGGCGAGGCGCTCGCCAAAGCGGGCGGCAAACCCTATGCCGCGCTGCTCGCCGAGCGCGTGGCGGGCCCGCTGGGCATGGCGGACACCACGATCAAACTTTCCGCGGAGCAAATGCCGCGCGCCATGACCGGCATCGATCTCGACGGCAAGGAAGCGCCGCTGTGGGAAACGCCGGCGGCAATGGATCCATCCGGCAATGTCTTCACCACCGGCGACGACATGACGAAGTGGATGCGCTGGCATCTCGCGGTCAACGATGCCGCGGGCGCCGAGGTGCGCATGATCGATCACGCCCCTTATCGCTGGCATGACGGGCTCAAGGCCGCGGTCGGGGTCGGCGGCAACGACATGGACGCGCTCGGCCTGGGCTGGATCATCTCGCTTCCCAAGGAGAAGCGTCCGTTGATCATGACCAAGAGCGGCGGCCTCGCCGGCTTCATGACCTACGTGGTGCTGGCGCCGACGCGCGGCGTTGGCGTTTTCGTCGCCGTCAATCGGCTCAACTTTGCCATGTTCGAAGGGCTGACCAGCTCCGCGCATCAACTCGTCGCCGACCTGGCGCCGCGCTGAGACGTTCGATGCAGAACGCCCCCTGACGTCATTCCGGGGCGCCGCGAAGCGGCGAGCCCGGAATCCATAACCATAGGATGGGTGATTATGGATTCTGCGCTCGGGCCCCGGAATGACGGCCTGGGAACGATCTGTTAGAGCCAAATCACTAGTGAATGGAAATTCTGGTGTTGCCCAGGCCTTCCCTCTGCACCAGGGAGAACAGAACGGCGGCATTGGACGGATGCAGCCTGATGCAGCCGCGCGACGCCGGCCCGCCGAGCTGCGCCACGTGCGTCGTGCCGTGGATGGCGAAATTGCCGTCGTAAAAAATCGAATACGGCATCGGTGCGTTGTTGTAGATCGTCGAGCGGTGGTATCGCTTGAGCGACTGCGGGCGAAAGCTCCCGCTCGGCGTGCCATAGATTCCGGTGGAGACCGCCCACGTATAGCGATGCTCGCCATTCACCATCACGGACATGCGTTGGCTCGACTTGTCGATTCTGACCAGAACGTCAGCGCAGGCCTGAGGCGGCATTGACAGCATCGACAGGGCAATCGCGACCACGGCGGCGCCGGCAAGTCCTCCTCCCTTCGCAAGCTTTTGAATCATCCACATGCGCTCCGATACATCCACAGATGCACTACCACCGGAAGGCTAACGCTCCGTTGCCGTTGACGTGACACTTGCAAGCCCGCTTGGTGTTCCTGGTCGGCGGCAGATGTTCGACTAGTCCAATGACGCACCCCTGCGACGTCCTGACCATCGGCCACTCCAACCTTCCGACCGATCGTTTCATGGCGCTGCTCGCGAAGGCCGACGTGACCGCCGTCGGTGACGTGCGGTCGATCCCGTTCTCCCGCTGGTGTCCGTGGTTCTCCGCCAAGGCACTGGCGCAGCGGCTTCTCGGCGAGGGCATCGCTTACATCGCCTTGGGTGAGCAGCTCGGCGGGCGCCCGCGCGATCCAAAGCTCTATCGCAACGGCGTCGCCGACTACGAGGCGATGGCTGCGAGGGCGGAATTCGTGGCCGGTCTCGAGCGTGTCGTGGATGAGATCGCGCGCCATCGCGTCTGTCTCATGTGTGCGGAGCGGAAGCCGCTCGACTGCCATCGCTGTTTGCTGGTCGGCCGCGCGCTGACCGAGCGCGGACTGACGCTTGGCCACATCCGCGCCGACGGCACCATCGAATCCCATGCGGCGACGGAAGAGCGCTTGCTCGCGCTAGCCGGCCACGACGCAGACCTTTTTCGCGACCGCGCCGAGCGCCTCGCCGACGCCTACCGATGCCGCGCGCAAGCGGTGGCGGCGCGCTTGAAGGCTTGAGCATCAAAGGGCATTCTCGCGCCCCGTTATTGCAAATGGTTCTTAATTGCAATACTACGGGAATTGCAGGGAGGATGCAGCTCATGAGTCCGATCACGTCGATATCGCAAATCACCGCCGCGTTGCTGTTCGCCGCGACGATCGCCCATGCCGCCGGCGACCTATCGCGCCAAGAGCCGATCGAAGTCACGGTCGACCTCGGCAAGCCGGGCCAGCACGTCTTCGTGCCCGATAAACTGCGTTTCGAGACCGGCAAGCTTTACAAGCTGGTCCTGCGCAACCCGAGCAATGATCCGCACTACTTCACCTCACATGCTTTCACGCAGCTCATCTACACGCGCAAGGTTCAGGTCGTGCAGAACCGCGATGGCAAGATGGCGACGCTTGCCGAGTTCAAGGGCGCGATCCGCGAGATCGAGGTTTATCCCGGAGCGACCGCCGAATGGTGGTTCGTGCCGGTAGCCGCGGGGCGTGTGACCGACCTGCGTTGCGGGATCGTCGCCGCCGATGGCAAGAGCCACGCCGACCACGGCATGCTCGGCGAGATTGTGATCGAGTGAACGGCGATCCCCTACCGGGCGATCGAGCCGCGCCGCTGCGCAGGCGTGGTGGCATGACCGCTCGACCCGACGAACCCGGCGAAAATGGCCGCGCGGAGCACAAGTCGCCGAGTGTGGTGACGACCCGTTCAAAATGTCGCCCAAGAGCGGCGGCAGGATCTTTGACGGGACGAATCCCGCGCTTTTACCCGGCCCCATAGGGAGCCCGGCGCCGCCTTGAGAGTCGGCGCAAGCTCCGGAGGGACCGGCGGAACTCTCGATCGGGGCAAGCATGACGATGATGAAGGCGTCGAGCGGCACAAGCCGTCGCAGAATCGCACCGCGCGTCGCTCTCGGGTTGTTCGCTGCCTTGCTTCTGCCCTTGAGCGCGGCCGCACAGGATAGGGGTACCGTCAATCCGAAGCCGCTGCCACCGCTCGCCAAGCCGGACGACCCCGCAACGCCGGCCAAGGAGCTGTTCGCCCGCAAGCCCGCGCCCGCGCCTTTGCAAGCGCGCACCATCGGCTTTTATTCAAAAGGCTGCCTCGCCGGCGGTACGGCGCTGCCGATCAACGGCCCGACCTGGCAGGTGATGCGGCTATCGCGCAACCGCAATTGGGGCCATCCCAATCTCATCGCATTCCTCGAGCGGCTCGCCGCCCAGGCGCCGAAAACCGGCTGGCGCGGGCTCCTTGTCGGGGACCTCTCGCAACCGCGCGGCGGCCCGATGCTCACCGGCCACGCCAGCCATCAGGTGGGCCTCGACGCCGACATCTGGCTCACGCCGATGCCCAACCGCGAGCTGACCCGGCAGGAGCGGGAAGAAATATCGGCGACCATGATCGTCGCCGAAGACCGCAGGGACGTCGACCCGCAGGTGTGGACCCCGGCGCACACGGCCGTGATCAGGGCGGCGGCGAAGGATCCGCAAGTCGCCCGCATCTTTGTCAACGCGGCAATCAAGAAGGCGCTCTGCCGCGAGGCCGGCAACGACCGGCACTGGCTGGGGAAGGTGCAGCCGTGGTGGGGGCACGACTACCACTTCCACGTCCGCATCAACTGCCCATCCGACAGCCCGGACTGCACGCCGCAGCCCCCGCGGCCCGCCGACGACGGCTGCGGCGCGGAGCTCGACCATTGGTTCACCGAGGCGGTGCTGCACCCCAAACCCTCGCCGTTCCCAGCGAAGCCCAAGCCGCCGCTCAAGATGGCCGATCTGCCTGACGCCTGCCGTCAGGTGCTGCTGGCGCCGTAGGGCTTGGCACGCGTTAATGGGTGTCGTCCCCGCGAAAGCGGGGACCCATATTCCAGAGGCGGTGGTTATGGGTCCCCGCTTTCGCGGGACGACAGTACGAGCTTGATGAGCTCGGTCTCGCGAGAGTCGGCGTCGCCGGTCGTACGTTAGAGCGGTCTGCACTGATTTCGCTCCCCTACAAAGCGCTGTAAACTTCCATCAATGGCCGAAGGCGCCGCGACCAATCCCAGCGCGCGCGAGCTTGCGATCCTGCGCGAGCTCGAGAAGAAGGTGCTGTGGCTCGCGAGCTGGACCATCCACCACGCCAACCATCTGCGCGAGAACATCGACGGCGTGAAGGTCGGCGGACACCAGGCCTCCTCCGCCTCGCTCGCCACCATCATGACCGCGCTCTACTTCGACGTGCTGCGCGCGCAGGACCGCGTTGCCGTCAAGCCGCACGCCAGCCCCATCTATCACGCCATCCAATATCTGCTCGGCCGTCAAAGCCGGCAGAAGCTCGCGGACTTTCGCGGCTACAAGGGCGCGCAGAGCTATCCCTCGCGCAGCAAGGACACGGACGACGTCGACTTTTCCACCGGCTCGGTGGGCCTGGGTGTGGCGCAGACGCTGTTCTCCTCGCTGGTGCAGGATTACGTGCGCGCCCACGGCTGGGGACTGCAGCGGCCGGAAGGCCGCATGATCGCGCTCATCGGCGATGCCGAACTCGACGAAGGCAACATCTTCGAGGCGATCCTCGAAGGCTGGAAGCAAGGACTGCGCAATTGCTGGTGGATCATCGACTACAACCGCCAGAGCCTCGACGCGGTGATCCGCGAGGGCCTGTGGGCGCGCTTCGAGGCGCTGTTTCAAGCCTTCGGCTGGGACGTGATCATTCTCAAATACGGCGCGCTGCTGCAGCAGGCGTTCCGCGAGCCGGGCGGCGAGCGCCTGCGCCAATGGATCGATAATTGCCCGAACCAGCTCTACTCCGCGCTCGTGTTCCAGGGCGGCGCCGCCTGGCGCCGGCGGCTGCTTGACGAGATCGGCGACCAAGGCGACGTCACGCGGCTGATCGAGGCGCGCTCCGATGACGAGCTCGCGCGGCTGATGACCAATCTCGCGGGCCACGATCTGCCCTCGCTGATCGAGGCGTTCGGCAAGGTCGACCACGAGCGGCCGATCTGCTTCATCTGCTACACCATCAAAGGCTTCGGGCTGCCGTTTGCCGGGCACAAGGACAATCATGCCGGGCTGATGACGCCGGCGCAGGCGGAAAGCCTGCGCGCCGCGATGAACATCCGCCCGGGACACGAGTGGGACAAATTCGAAGGGCTCGAGATCGCGCCGGCCGAGCTGCAGCGATTTCTCGATCGGGTGCCGTTCGCCGCCGGCAGCCGCCGCCACCATGCCGCGCGCATCGAGGTGTCGGCGGATTTGCCGATGACGGTCCAGGCGGTGATGTCGACACAGACGGGTTTCGGCACGCTGCTCAACGAGCTCGGCCGGGGGAAGAGCGCTATCGCCGAGCGCATCGTCACGGCGTCACCCGACGTGACCGTCTCGACCAATCTCGGGCCTTGGGTCAACCGGCGCGGGCTGTTTGCGCGCGAGGCGCTCGCCGACACCTTCAAGAGCGAGCGCATTCCCTCGACCTTCAACTGGGATTTCTCGCCCAAGGGCCAGCACATCGAGCTCGGCATCGCCGAGATGAATCTGTTCATTCTGCTGTCCGCGCTCGGGCTCTCGCACGCGATCAACGGCGAGCGACTCGTCCCGATCGGCACGCTCTACGATCCTTTCATTCAGCGCGGACTCGATGCGCTCAATTACGCCTGCTACCAGGACGCCCGCTTCATCCTGGTGGCGACGCCCTCGGGCATCACGCTCGCGCCCGAAGGCGGCGCGCACCAGTCGATCGCGACCCCGCTCATCGGGCTTGCCCAGGACGGGCTCGCCGCCTTCGAGCCGGCGTTCGTCGACGAGTTGGCGGTGATCCTCGCGTTTGCCTTCGACTACATCCAGCGCGACGCCGAGGCCGAAGCCTCCGAGCGCAACTGGCTGCGCGATGAGACCGGCGGCTCGGTCTATCTTCGCCTTTCGACTCGCCCGATCGAGCAGATCAAGCGGACGATGACCCTGGAGCTGCGGCAGGCGATCGTTGACGGCGCCTATTGGCAGCGTCCGCCCGGTCCGAACTGCCAGGTGGTCGTCGCCTATGCCGGGGCGGTGGTGCCGGAGGCGATCCAGGCGGTCGGGCTGATGGCCGAGGACCGCCGCGACGTCGGCCTGCTGGCCGTCACCTCGGCCGACCGGCTCAATGCCGGCTGGACCGCGGCGCAACGCGCGCGCGAGCGCGGCCTCGTGCACGCGCGTTCGCACATCGAAAAACTATTGGCCGATGTGCCGTCCCACTGCGGGATCGTCTCGGTCATCGACGGCCATCCGGCAACGCTTGCCTGGCTCGGCGCCGTGCACGGCCATCGCGTGCGCGGGCTCGGCGTCGAGCATTTCGGGCAGACCGGCTCGATCCCGGAGCTTTATCGGCACTACGGCATCGACGCCAATGCGATCGTCGCCGCCGCGGCGGCCCTGACGCCGGGCCGCCCGATCCGCCATCTCAAAGCGCTGCCGTAATATGCACTCAGCCCAGCGACTCACCGAGTGCCAGACGGAGGCCGTCAAAGATCCGCGATCGGCCGCGACCGTTGATGTTATTGCTGTCTTCGATCGGTCGGTTCATGAACAGCCGCGTGCGGCCCGGCGCCATTTTCGTTAAAGCCGCAACGTATTTCGCAGCGTTCGATTTATCGCCAATCGTGGCGTAAATGGATGCCAACCACGCCTGCACCAGAGGAGACCTGGGCATGACGGCGTTGGCGCGCAATGCCCGGTCCAGAGCGGCCCGATCTTGGCCGAGCTCGAGCTCCGCCTCGGCTGCGAAAAGATACCAGTAGCCGATCGCCGGATCATTGGGCGTTGCGATACGAATGATTTGAAGGATTTGTTCCAAGCCTTTTTGCGGTTGTCCGGTTCTGGTGAGGATATTTCCGATCTGGCCCTGCGCAGGAAGGAAGCTCGGGTTGAGTTCGAGACAGCGTTGCAGAGACTGCAAGCTCGCCTGGTATTGACGGCGGTACTTCTGCAATAGCGCCAGACTGTAGAGTGCGGAAACCGAAGTGGGAGATTTGGCCAATGACTCGTTCAGCAACCTCTCGGCCTCGCCGAGATCAGGTGAAGGATCAAGGTCGATAAAATTCATCGCGGCGATGATATGCACCCGTGCAACCGCCAGCTTCGTGGGCTGATAGTGAGGATCGCGCCGCAAAGCCTCGGCGAACGACGCCATAGCATCGGACAGGTTTTCCCGTGAGGCGCCGCCCTGTAAAGCCAAATAGCCGCGTGCAACCAATTCGCCGACCGTGAGTTGTGAACTCGGTTTGGCGCGCTGGCTCAGTGCGCCCAGACGGCCAATCTGGATCGCAAGCACCCGGGCGATTCCACGTGCCGCCTCATCCGCAACACGTGTTGGGTCGTCACGCTCCCGCTGCAGATGGTTGGACCAGACATTCGTTCGGGTCGCCGTATCCACCACCTGAAAGTCGATTCTCAGAGCACTGTCATTGCTTTGCACGTGGCCGACGACCGCGTATTGCACGCCGAGGTCCGTCATAAGACGTGCCGCGTCCATCTCGCGATCGCGATAGAAGTCCGATGTCTGCTCTGAGATCACCCGTAGATTACCGAAGCGGCTGAGATATCCGATCAGATTATGGGTGAGGGCCCGGCCGAAGGCAGGATCGTCGGCGGCGAAGGGCAGAACCACCAGGCCTTGGCTCCGCGGCAGATCGCTCAGCGGCGGCGATAATTTCGGTGCGTTTGCGAGCCCCAGCGCGACGATCGTGCCGATCGCGAGAGAGGCTACCCATGCAGCGGCAAACGGCCGACGACGCCAGAACGGACGCGCTTGTATGGCCGCAGCCACGGCCGGTGCGGGAACCGAAGATTCCTCGGTCTTGCGCACTGGGAGCGACTGTGGTGGCGGCTCCGGCACGCTGATCGGTTGGACGACGGGCTGCGCCGGGGGCGGCGCACGATTGGGCGTATGCGCCGGTTCAAAATCGCCTCGTTTGATGGCGTCGATCAAGGCGCGCGTTGCTGCTTCGGGAGAAACGCCAAGTTCGCCGCGTAGCAGATCCGTAAGCAGCTTTGCCCGGCTCAGTGCGGCTTCACGGCCCTTGTAGCGTGCAACCAGCTTCAGCGCGGTCCGCTGTCGATCCTCGCGCGTCGGCTCCAGCGCAACCAACCGTTCAGCAGCCGCGACGGCGCGCTCGCCATCGCCATGCGCATCGGCGCTCCGGCAAAGGGTCTCGAATACGTCCGCCGCCATCGCTGAAAGCCGATTGCTCTCCTGACGATGCCACGTGTCGAACTCTTCAATGTCTAAAGTGAGCTCTGGCAAAAACGCTCCCTGCCAAATCTCCGCGGCCTGGGTGAGTTCGTCCGGCTTGGTCGATCGGGCAAGCGACATAAACCGACGCGAATCGAACGCAGACCAATTGCGCGTGTAGCGCGATGGCTTCTCGATCCACTATGAGGATTTCCGATGCCAGGCACAGATCCTGGCGCAGCGAAATCAGGCATTGCCGCAGGCTGTGCCGCGCCACGCTATCAGGATTGTCACCCCAAAATAGGGTCGCGAGTTCTTCACGCCTTGCCCGGTAGTCCGGTTTCATCGCCAGATAGCCGAGCAGCGCCCGCGCCTTTCTGGACCGCACCGAAACCGGAATGGGACGCCCCACGTCCGCTTCGATCGCGAATGTCCCAAGTAGACGCAATGTGACGCGGCTTAATTTGGACATCGGCCCACCCCCGACAACTTTCGATCCGTAGGCCCTAAGCAGAACGGCTTGGAAAGGGCCCTCGCGAACCTTGCGTGTCCGTTAAATACCTCATTCACCGAAAGGTTCCCTTTGACGACGGGATGACGTCGCGTTGACCACTGCTATGCCACTGTCGCCGGCATGACGGTCGATCCAACCGAGCCGGAAGAGCGAAGCCAACATGTCGGCGGCGACCCGGCGCCCGAGAGGACAACATTATGACCAACCCGAGATTTGAAGCAGCACTCGGATTGCATCGATTCGGCTTTGGACCGGTCGCCGGTTCAACCGCCGCGATCGCGGACGATCCGCGCGGCGCATTACTCGCCGATCTCGAACGGCCAGGCGCCGGGCGGGTCGCGGCGGCGAATCTGCCCAACAGCGGCCAGGCGGCGCGAGCCTTGTTCGAGTTCCGCGCCGAACGGCTGGCGAAGGAAAAGTTGGCGCAGCGCGCCAAGAAGGAGGCGGAGGCGAAGGGCATCGTTGTCGGCGCGGCCGACGGCGATGCGATGAACCCGACCGGGGATGCGCAGGCTCCCAAGCCGGAAGCGGCTCAGACTCAGCAGAACCAGCAACCGCCACTGCCCGCTCAGCTTGTTCAAAACGAGGCCAAAGTCCGCATCGAGGCCGCCGTGGCCGCTGAGATCGGCTTCGTCGAGCACCTTGTTTGGTTTTGGTCGAATCACTTCTGTGTTTCCGCCAACAAGATCGTCTCAATGGCCGGCGCCTATGAGCGTGAGGCGATACGCCCGCACGTGCTGGGCCGCTTCGTCGACATGCTGACCGCGGTCGAAAGCCATCCGGCCATGTTGTTCTACCTCGACAACGTGCAATCCATGGGCCCGAATTCGGTCGCCGGCATTAACCGCGACAAGAGCTTAAACGAAAACCTTGCTCGTGAGATTCTAGAGCTGCACACGCTCGGCGTCCGCACCGGCTATTCGCAGAACGACGTCACGCGCTTCGCCAATGTGCTCACCGGGTGGACCTGGATAGGGCTCGGCGAGCCCAATCGCGGCGGGGAGTTCGTTTTCGTCAAGCGCCTACACGAGCCGGGCGAACAGACCGTGCTCGGCAAGACCTATCCCGACACCGGGATGGGTCAGGGCCGTGCGGTGCTCGCAGATCTGGCGCGGCATCCGGCGACTGCGACACATATCGCATACAAGCTCGCGCGGCATTTCGTGGCCGACGAGCCTCCGCAGTCGCTGGTCGACAAGCTGACGAAGAGTTTCAACGACAGTGACGGCAATCTGAAGGAGCTGGCTAAGACGCTCCTCGCGGCCGACGAATCATGGACGCCCAAGCGCACGAAGCTCAAGCGTCCATTCGAATGGGTCATATCTGCGCTGCGTTTGACGGGTGCGCAATGGGCCGTCGGCCGTGTCATGGGCGGGCAAGCGTTGCTCGGCGAACCGCTGTGGCGTCCGCCGGGTCCGAACGGTTTCGCCGATCACGAGTCGGCCTGGATGGATGGCTTGTCGCAACGCGTCGACATAGCCAACGAGTTCGCCGGCCGCGTGGCGGAGCGGCTGGATCCAGTAGCGCTTGTCGAGGCCGGACTCGGCCCGTTGGCGTCGGCCGAGACGCGCAACACGGTCGCCCGCGCGGAGAGCCGCGCGCAGGCGCTTACCTTGCTGCTGATGGCGCCAGAATTCCTGCGGAGATGAGTCATGACCAAACTCCACGTAACGTCACGCCGAGAATTGCTGCTCGCCTCTGGGGCTTTGTTCGCCTGGGCATATGTCCCGAAGTTCGCGCGCGCCGAAGGGCGCGACCCGCGCTTTCTTACGATCGTGTTACGCGGTGCGCTCGACGGCCTCGCGACAGTGGCTCCGGTGGGAGATCCGGATTGGGTTTCGCTGCGCGGCGATAATGCGCTTACGCTCGACGGCAAGACATCAGCACTCAAGCTCGACGATTTCTTTGCGCTCAATCCAGCAATGCCGAATCTGCACCGCATGTTCAAAGCGAACGAGGCGATTGTCGTCCACGCCGCTGCTACGCCCTATCGCGAGCGCTCGCATTTCGACGGCCAGGACGTGCTCGAGGGCGGTGTCGAAAAGCCGGGCGCGACCCACACCGGGTGGCTCAACCGCTTGCTCGTGGGCCTTGCGCCCGGAGACCGGGTCAATCCGAACGGCGGCAGGGCCTTCGCGGTCGGACCGGTGACGCCGTTGGTCGTGCGCGGACCAGCGCCGGTGCTGTCATGGTCGCCGCGGCGAGCCCTGCCCGCGAGCGACGACACGATCATACGATTGCTGGATCTCTATCGGCACACTGAAGTCAGCTTCGCACGCGTCCTTGAAAGCCGCGCGAAGCTCACGGCAATTGCGCCGCCCGGCAGCATGGAGCAGAAGCCGATTGGCCAGATTTCCGCTCCCGACCTCGCTCAACTGCGTGCCTATTTCTCTGAGGCCGTTGGCACCGCCGCAAAATTCCTGGCGCGGCCCGACGGTCCGCGCGTCGGCGCGCTCGCGCTCGACGGTTGGGACACGCACTATAACGAAGGCATCGCAACCGGCTGGTTGGCGCAACTGTTGGGCGCGCTCGATGGGGCTCTCGTCGCGGTCCAAGATAATATGGGACCGGCGTGGCGCGAGACCGTGGTGGCGCTCGTCACCGAGTTCGGGCGCACGGCACGTATCAACGGCACTGCTGGCACCGACCACGGCACCGCCACCGTCATACTCCTCGCCGGCGGCGCGCTCAAAGGCGGTCGCGTAATCGCCGACTGGCCTGGGCTGAAGCCAGCGAATTTATTGGAGAATCGCGACCTCAAGCCGACTATGGACGTGCGCGGCGTGCTCAAAGGATTGCTGAAAGATCATCTTCGGGCGAATGACCGCGCACTCGCGGCCGATGTATTCCCCGGCAGCGATGATGTGAAGCCCATCGCAGGCTTGGTCGCATCGGCTTGACGTGCGCTCCAAAGCGGCCTCCGCTCTGCGCTGATGCCAGGCAGCATCGCTCGGCTCATCATGCCGCGCTCCAATCTGGCCGAATCGGTCCGGACCCGCCGTCGAACGCGCCGTCACCGCGGCCTCGATGCGCTCACCTACGCCTCACGCACCACAGCTATCACCTCTGCGGGCGGCTCTTCGCCCACTCGGTGTATTTCTTGGCCTTGGCGTGGGTGTCGGCGAAATAGTTGGCGTATGCCTCGCCCACCATGATCTTGATGGCGAGCCCCTGGTTTTCGAGCTTGCCGAGGTGCTCGGGATCCTCCATCGCTTTCTTCAGCACGTCGCGCAGCTTGCTCACAATCGGCTCGGGCATGCCCTTCGGCCCCGCGATCCCGCGGGTCGAGCTTGAGATGACGGTCGGGTAGCCCAACTCCTTCATCGTCTGCACGTCGGGCAGGAACTTCGAGCGCACGTCGTCCATGACGGCGAGCGCTCGGATCTCACCCGACTTCACTCGCGGCGTGATGGTGCCGACATTGTCGAAGGCGACGTCGATATTGCCGGCCATGATCTCCTTGAACTGAGCCGCGCCTCCTTCGAGGTGCACGAGTCGGAAAACGGCGCCGGGCGCCGCCTCCTCCGTCATCAGGATGGCGAGATGATCGTCGGAGAGGATGCCGGTGGTGGCGGCGCGGATGGTGTTGGGCGATTTCTTCGCCGCATCAATCAGGTCTTGCACCGTCTTGTAGGGGCTGTCCGCCCTGACCCAGATCACTCCGGGATCGAGCACCTGATTGATGATCGGTGTGAAGTCCTTCTCCGTGAAGATCGCCTTGCGGTCCGGGTCGAGGATGACCGTGTTGGTGGCCGGCAAGTTGATGAAGCCGAGGTAGTAGCCGTCCGGCCGCTGGCGCACGAGCTCGGTCCAACCGACCTGGCCGCCGGCGCCGCCCTTGTTCACCACGACGATCGGTTGACCCAGCGATTTTTCAGCGATCGCGCCGACGATGCGCGCGGCAATATCGGTCGACCCGCCGGCCGGGTACGCGACCATGAGCTGCACGGGCTTGTTAGGAAAGTCCTGCTGCGCGCCGACGCTGCCGGTCGTTGCGGCAAGCGCCAAAGCTGCACCGATGGTGGCGATGCGAGACATCATTGACGTTCCTCCTTCTCGTTGATTGCCATTACGCATTCGATTGACGCAGCTCGGACGGCGGCGGGCGCAGCAGCGAGCCAACAACAACGACGAGGGCGGCAAGCAACAGCCCGAGGCATATAGGCCGCGTGTAGAAGATCGAGAAATCGCCGCCTGACATCTCGAGCGAGGTGCGCAGCGATTTCTCGATGAACGGTCCCAGGATCAATCCGAGAATGAAAGGTGCAAGCGGAAGATCGATCTTGCGCAGGCCATAACCAATGATGCCGCATACGATCATGATGCCGACATCGAACACGCTCTGCTGCAGGCTGTAGGCGCCGATGACACAGAACAGCAGCGTGCCGACGCACACGTACTGATACGGCAGACGCAGCAAGCGGGCCCACAAGCCCACGAACGGCAGGTTCAAGATCAGCAGGATGACGTTGCCGACCATGAAGCTCGCGATCACCGCCCAGACCAGGTCAGGACGCTCCTTGAAAAGGAAGGGGCCGGGGGTGAGGCCGTTGATGATGAAGGCACCCATCAGCACCGCGATCGTCGGCGAGCTCGGGATGCCGAGCGTCAGCAATGGGATCATCGCCGCGTTGGCGTAGGCATTGTTGGCCGTCTCGGGTGCGGCCACGCCCTCGATGGCACCGTGACCGAACTGCTCCGGCGTCTTCGAGAGGCGCTTCTCGAAGACGTAGGCGACAAAGGTGGGGATGATGGCGCCAACGCCGGGGATCAAGCCCAGGAAAAAGCCAATGCCCGTGCCGCGTGCGATGGCTCCGAACGAGCGCCGCCATTCCTCGCGCGAGGGTAAGAGCGACATCAGTTTCGTCTTGATCGCCTCCCGGTACGGCGCCTCAAGCGTGAGCAGGATTTCGGCGATGCCGAAGAGACCCATCACCACCGGGATGAACCCCACTCCGTCATAGAGGCTGGGAATGCCAAAGGTGAAGCGGGGCGCTCCGCGCACGGGATCGATACCGACCATCGCGATCAGTAGGCCGAGCACGGCCATGACGAGACCGGTCAATAGCGACTGTCCGCCGAGACCGGTAATGAGACACAAGCCCACCAGCATGAGCGCAAAGAACTCGGGGGGGCCGAAGCTCAACGCGATCCGCGCAAGCGGCGGGGCGACTACGATCAGCGCAACGGTGGCGGCGATACCGCCTATGAACGAACCGATGGCGGCAATCCCCAGCGCGGTGCCGCCGCGGCCCTGCTTCGCCATCTGATAGCCGTCAAAAGTGGTGACGACCGAGGCCGCTTCTCCGGGCACGTTGATCAGCACCGACGTGATGGTGCCGCCGTACATGGCGCCATAGTAAATGGCGCTCAGCATGATGAGAGCGCCGATCGGATCGAGCGCGAAGGTGAGCGGGATCAGGATCGCCGTCCCGGCCGCCGGCCCAAGCCCCGGGAGCACGCCGATCAGCGTGCCCAGGAAGCAACCAATCAACGCGAAGCTGAGATTTTGCAGGCTCGTTGCCGCCGCCAAGCCCGCTGCGAGATGCTGGAAGGTGTCCACTCTGCATCCCTCTCAAAGCCCGAGCGCGCCGATCGGCAGCGGCACCTTGAGCCAATAGAAGAAGACATGAAAGACGCCGAAACTTCCCGCCAACGCGGTGAGCACGATGGCGAACGGCGAGCGCGCGCCAAGCGCAAACAGGAGACCGGCGATGAAGAGCAGCATGGTCAGCCGGAAGCCCAGCGGCTCGAGCAGTGCGGCTGTGGCTGCGAGCGCAATGAGCACGCCGCCGACCTGCCAGGCCGCCTGCCCACTCGGCAGAATACTGCCGCTGCCGCTGTCATGGCTGCGCGCGGTCTCGATCAGGATGGCGACCGTCAACGCGGTCCCGAGCACGCTGAGCCAAAACGGAAAGAAGCCCGGCCCCGGACCCAAGGCATCCATGAGCGAGTAGTCGAGCGAGGTGATCAGGGCAGCCGCGAAGATGCCCAGCAGGCAGACGCACGCAACAAGGCGCCCGCGTCGCACAGTTCCCCGCCATTGATTTGTTGTTGTTGACCGAAGGCTAACACGAGCCGCGCGGATGGGACAATCGAAGACCTGACGCGGCAACGCCCGTCGCCTGCTTCAACTCAGGTTCCTTCGCCTACGCAACGGGCGCGGGCGCGCTGGTAAGCTCCTCGAGCGCGCAGCCGCGTTTGATAGGCGTCGAGCGCCCCGGGTAGCGTCCCAGCCAGCGCCCCTTGCCAGATGCCAAGCGCACAGCTCACGGAAATATCAGCGAGGGTGAGGCTCTCACCGGCTAGGTATGAACCGTCGCGGACCAACGTCGCCGCGAAGCGCACGGCGCGGTCGATGCGTTGTTCTAGCCCCAGCACCGACCAATTTCGCTTGTCCTTTTCCGGGGCCATGAAGCGCGCCGCCAAAAGGGAATTGAGGTTCATTCCGATTTCGGTCTCCCCAAACAGGGTCAACTGGAATACGCGTGCCATCAACGCATCATCGGCCGTGGGCAGCAACGATGTGGGGCCGTATTTCTGCGCGACGTAGAGCATCATCGCGACTGATTCATTGATAGCAACGCCGCCGGTGTCTTCAAGGAAAGGGACGGTGCCAAGTGGATTGAGCGCGCGATAGCCTTCGTCCACGGGAAACGGATGATTTTCGACGACATAGGGAAGGCCCATCTCCTCGCACTGCCACATCACTCTCTGGCCGCGGGCTCCACGAGCAAAGTTGTGAATTTTGATCATGCTGATTTGCCAAAGGATGGTTTTCGCTAAGAGCCATACGGGCGACCAAGGCTGATTATAGTCGTTCATCTTTCAGGAATGGAGCAACCGCCTCGATGTCGGGGTACCCCTCGTGCCCTCCAAAGCGCATTGGTGCGTCGCTGAGGCGCCTTGATCGGGGAAACGGCTTTGCCATCATGGGACGAATGGTCGGCTCACCCCGACCACACGGGAGGACGAATATGATTTCGACCATCAGCCGGCGTAATTTCCTGACAACCACGGGTGCAGCGGCGCTGTCCATGGTCGGACAGTCTCCGGCTTTCGCGCAGCAGTTTCCCACCCGCGGCATCCTGGTCATCGTGCCGTATGCGGCGGGCGGCGGTAGCGACGTCTCCGCGCGGCTGCTCGCAAGAGATCTCGAACCGCTCCTCGGCCAGCCGGTGACGATCGAGAACCGCGCCGGCGGCGGCGGCTGGATCGGTTGGGGCTCACTCGCCGCCTCGAAGCCCGACGGCTACACCATCGGCTACATCAACGCGCCGAGCATGTTCGCCGGCTATCTCGACCGGGCGCAGGGCGGCGCGCGCAAGGAGAACCTGGAGAGCTTTACGCCGCTGATTAATCACGTGGTCGATCCCAATCTCTGGGCGGTTCGGCCGGACAGCAAGTTCAAGAGCGTGAAGGACGTCATCGACGAGGCCAAGCGTCGCCCGGGCACGATCACGCTCAACGGCGGCGGCCACGGTACTGACGATCACGTGGCGGCGCTGGGCATCGGCGCCAACAATGGCACGAGCTTCCAGATGGTCCACTTCCGCGGCACGCCGGAAGGCAAGACCCAGGTGCTGGCCGGCAACATCGAAGTGCTCGCCTGCAACGTCAGCGAGGTTGCCGAGGACGTCAAGGCCGGCCAGTTCCGCATCCTCGGCGTGATGTCGGCCGAGCGCTCGCCGTTCATTCCCAACGGGCCGACGTTCCGTGAACAAGGTTTCAACGAGGTGTGGTCGGTGTCGCGCGGGATCGCAGCGCCGGCCGGCTTGCCCAAGGACGTGGAGGCGGCGCTGATCGGCGTCCTGGAGAAGACCATCAGCTCGAAGGAACACAAGGCCAAGGCCGAAGCCTTGTCACTCGACCCGCAGATCATCAAGGGCGAGGACTACCGCAAGTTCCTCAAAGACAACGAACAGGCCACCAAGAAATTGATGGGTTGGTAGCTATCGCGCGGCCGCAAGCATGCCGGTCGCGCTTTGCCTGGTGGTGCGCCGCGAACTGGCCGGTCAGTGCTCGGCCGCGAAGGAGCCGCGCCCCGCGTCCGTTGCCTCGATCGTCGGCATCAGCAGCCGGGCGAGCGTCGGGATCACGAGCAGGCTGCAGATCGGCGACAGCAACATGCCGCCGACAATCACGCAGGCCAGCGGCTGCTGCACCTGGGAGCCGATGCCGGTGGAAACCGCGGCCGGTAGCAGGCCGATGCACGCAGAAAATCCGGTCATGAAGACCTGGCGCATGCGCGATCTGCCGGCGCTGATGATCGCCTGCTCGGTTCCCATCCCGTCCTCGAGCGCACGGCGGATGTAGGACACGAGCAAGATGCCATCCATGGCGGACACGCCGAACAGCGAGATGAATCCAACGGCGGCCGAGACGCTGGCATTGAGGTCAGCGACATAGAGTCCCAAGATTCCGCCGCTGACCGCAAATGGAATGCCGGCGAGTGCGATCAGACTGTCCCGTATGGAATTGAACAAGCCATAGAGCAGCATCATGATCAGCAACAGGCTGAGCGGTACGATGAAGGCCAGCCGCTTCTTGGCCTCCACCAACGCGCCGAACTCTCCCGTCCATTCCATGCGGTAGCCCTGCGGCAGCGGCACGGTCTTCGCCAGATGCGCCTGCGCCTCGGCGACCGTGGAGCCCAGGTCGCGCTCCCGCACGCTGTATTTCAGCGGAATGAACCGCTGGCTGTTCTCGCGATAGATGTAGGAGGCGCCGGTCTCCACTTTGACCTCGGCGACGTCGTTTAACGCGATATAAGTGGTGGGCAATTTCGGATCGGAATTCGGGACCGCGACCGGGACCGTGCGGATGGCGTCGACGTTATCGCGATATTGCGGGGCCAATCGGACGGTCAAGGCGAAGTGCATCTCGCCTTCGAAGACCCGCGTGATTTCTTGCCCGCCGATCGCGGCTTGCACGACCGCGTTGATGTCGCCGACCGAGATGCCGTAACGCGCGGCCTTCGCGCGATCGATGCGAATCACCAGGTTCGGCTGACCGATGAGGTCGAACGCCGCCGGGTCCTTTACGCCGGGCACCCGCGCAAGCTGGGTTTTGACTGATCGGGACAGACTTTCCAGCTCGTCGAGATCGCGTCCGAAAATCTTCACCGAGTTCTCGCCCTTCACGCCGGACACTGCCTCCTCGATGTTGTCCTGAATATACTGTGAGAAATTGAAATCGACGCCGACGATCTCGCGATTGAGCCGTTCGCTCATCTGCGCGACTAATTTCTGCTTGGTCAGACCCCACGGCCATTCGTTGAGAGGCTTCAACGGCACGAAGAATTCCGCCAGAAAGGAGCCGTCAGGATCGGTGCCGTCCTCGCCGCGACCCTGCTCGGAAAACACCGTCCGCACGGGCTCGTAGCTGCGGATGATGTCGCGAATTCGTGCAACGGTCTCTATGCCGGCGTCGAGCGCGATCGTCGGCGGCATCATCCCGCGGATCCACAAATTGCCCTCTTCCAGCTTCGGCAGGAATTCGGTGCCAAGCCTGGTCGCGAGCGTGCCGCAGATGACAAGAAATGCGAGGGCGATCATTGCCGACAGACGATATCGACGCACGGCAAGCGGCAGAACGAACTGATAGACCCTGCGGATCTGGCGCACCACGACGGTTTCGACCTCGCTCACCCGCTCAGGCAGCAGCAGCGAGGCGATCACCGGCGTCACGGTGAAGGTTGCGATGACCGCGCCGAGCAAGGCGTAGGCGTAGGTGCGCGACATCGGACCGAAGATCTGGCCTTCCACGCCCTGCATGGTGAACAGCGGCAGGAACGCCGCGATGGTGATGATCACCGAGAAGAAAATCGGCCGATCGACCTCGACCGCCGCCGCCAAGATGCGGCGCAACTTCTCCGACAGTCGTGTGTCGGGATCGGAGACTTCGCGGCGCACGGCGTGGGCGAGATGGCGAAAGATGTTCTCCACCATGATAACGGTGGCATCGACAATGATGCCGAGGTCGATTGCGCCGATCGACAGCAGATTGGCGGACTCTCCGCGCAGGACCGTAATGATGACGGCGAGGAACAACGCTACCGGAATGGTCGCCGATACGATCAGCGCGGAGCGCAGGTCGCCGAGGAACATCCATTGAATGAGAAAGATCAGCACCACGCCGAACAGCATATTGTTGAGCACCGTGCGCACAGTGATCGCCACAAGGTCGCCGCGGTCGTAGAAGGAATCGATATGCACACCGGGCGGCAACGTGCCGTCGGCGTTCATTCGTGCCACCGCGGCTCGTACGCGCTGCACCACGTCCATCGTGCGCTCGAACTTCTGCATCAGCACGATGCCGGTCACGACGTCGGTCGTTCCGTCGCGTCCGGCGATGCCGAGCCGCGGCGTGAAACCGATCTGCATTTTGGCCACATCAGAGATCAGCACCGGAAGGCCGCCCTCCTGGGTCAGCACGATATTGCCGATGTCCTCCAGCGATCTCACAATGCCGACGCCGCGGACATTGACCGCCTGTTCGCCCATCGCGATCGTCCGGCCGCCGACATTGGCGTTGTTGGTGGAGATCGCGGTGATGATCTGCGGTATCGAA
>Ga0081455_10002447_pt1 | contig 22104 bp, 17 predicted proteins | sample TabmetS3T2R1_FD_70207 | JGI IMG/M metagenome (GOLD analysis project Ga0081455, IMG submission 70207) | Tabebuia heterophylla rhizosphere microbial communities from the University of Puerto Rico - S3T2R1 | ecosystem: Host-associated > Plants > Roots > Rhizosphere ...
TGCTCGCCGCGTACGGGCCCGGTGGGGCGCTGCCGGCGAACCTGCCGCAGGTGGCCGAGATCATCGGCGACCAGCTCGCGCTGTACCAGCGGCTGCACGCCACCATGGGCAACCTGCGGGAGGCCCGGGCCCGGCTGCAGGAGACCGTACGCGCGCAGGCCGACACCCTGGCCGACCTGGAACACCAGCTGGTCAGCCCGCTGCTCACCGCGACCAGCCGGATCGACCGGCTGATCCAGGGCGGCCGGGTGGACAGCCGTACCGAGGCGCAGCTGCGGGCCGCGCGCGGCCTGTGCCGCAAGGCCAGCCGGGTCGCCATGTCGGCGGGGGTGTTCGCGGGCCTGAGCCGGGACATGCCGCCGACGCCGCGGCCGGACCTGCTCGGCGCCGACGACGTGCTGCGGGTGCTGATCGCCTGCGCCGACGACGCGCAGCTGCTCAGCAACCCGCGGCGCCGGATCGCCTTCGACGTACGCCGGGAGTCGGTACGCCTGCTGGGCCGGCGGCTGGTCCGCGGCGACCGCTCGTTCCTGGAGCAGTGCGTGGGCAACCTGCTCGACAACGCGGCCAAGTACTCCTACGTGGACACCGCCGTGGACATCGCCGGCACGGTGCAGGGCGAGATGTTCACCATCACCGTGACCAGCCGCGGGCTGCCCATGTCGGCCGCGGACGTCCGCGACTGCCTGCGGCGCAACTGGCGCGGTGCGGCGGCGAGCGCGACCACCGGCGAGGGGTCGGGGCTGGGGCTGTGGATCGTGGCGAACCTGATGGAGTCGATGCGCGGCAGCGTCTCGGTCAGCGCCGCGGGCGATGAGACCGCGGTCCGGCTGAGCCTGCCGATGGCCTGAGGGGGTTGGCGTGCGGATCCTGATCGTGGAGGACGACCACCTGCAGGAGGGCCCGTTCGAGGAGCACCTGCAGGACGCCTTCCCGGACGCGCAGATCGACACGGTGCCGACCGAGAAGGACTTCCGGCACCGGCTGCCGCAGCTCCAGGCGCAGCCGCCGGACGTGGTGGTGATGGACGTGATGCTGCGCTGGGACTTCCCCCGCCGCGGCGCCCCGCCGCCGCCGGAGGACGTGCAGGAGGGCGGCTACCACTGGGCCGGCGTGCGGTGCGCCGAGCTGATGGCCGCCGACCCGGCGCTGCGCCGGACGCCGGTGGTCTTCTGCACCATCGTGGAGCGCGCCGACCTGGAGCGGGACGGGCGCACCCTGCCGCCCAACAGCAGGTACGTACGCAAGAGTGCCGACCTGGACGGGCTGACCCGGACGATCCGGGGGGTCTGCGGGCGGTAGGCGCCGATATCGTGACTGATCGGACGCGCGGAGTAGGCATTTCTCACGGGAGGGGGCCGGGTGAGCGACGAGGACGGGGCGCCGGAGCCGGAGCCGGCGGGAGAGGGCGGGCACCGGCGGGGGTGGTGGCGTACGGCCATCCCGATGACCCGGCTGGTGGTCGTGCTCGTCCTGATCGTGGCGGTGGTCGTGATCGCCGGCGTGGTCGCCGTGGTGGCCGGCCCGCCGTCCGAGGACGACCTGCTCAAGCAGGCCGGGATGACCGGCAAGCGCGAGCTGCTGATCGGGGTGAAGGACGACCAGCCGGGGGTCTCGCTGCTGGACCGGAAGACCGGCCGGTTCACCGGGTTCGACGTGGACATCGGGTACCTGATCGCCAGCGACCTGGGATTCCGGCCGGACGAGGTGCGGTTCCTGCCGATCGAGAGCGAGGACCGGGAGCGGATGCGCGCCTTCGACCCGCGCGCCAGCAGCTTCGTGACCGTCGACCTGGTGATCGCCAGCTACAGCATCACCCCGGCCCGGGTCGCCGCCGGGGTCAACTTCTCCGCGCCGTACCTGGTGACCGAGCAGTCGGTGCTGACCCGCAAGGGCCACCCGCCGGTTGCCGCGCTGTCCGACCTGGCCAACGAGACGGTGTGCACGATCAGCACCTCCACCTCGGCCGGGCCGCTGCCGCAGGCGGGCATCAAGAACATCAAGCTGGAGCGCGGGATGAGCGCCTGCGTCGACGGGGTGATGCGCGGGGTGTACGACGCGGCCACCACCGACGCGGCGATCCTGGCCGGCTTCGCGCACGACCCGCGGTACCGGGGCAAGGTCCAGTTGCACGACATCGGGCTGGAGACCAGCGAGAAGTACGGCATCAACGTGGGCGCCAACGACGCGCTGCGCACGCTGGTGAACCTGGCGCTGTACCGGTCCTGGCACGATCCCGGCGACGAGCGCTGGGAGGACGCCTACGACCGGGACCTGCGGGTGGAGCAGCAGGACGCCGAGCCGCAGGACGTGGCCGTCGACACCCAGCCGGCCGTGGACAAGCCGGCGGTGCGGCAGTGGCCGTGGCAGCGCTGAGGCCGGGGTGAGCGAACCGGGCGCGCCGCGGGTCCGGGACCGGGCCTGGCTGCTGGCGCTGCTGCCCGCCTTCCCGCTCGTGCTGCTCGTGCTGCGGCTGTGGTACCTGAGCCGGCAGGACCTGCCGACCATGCTGCTGCTGGTCCAGTACGCCTCGCCGCTGGGGCCGATCAGCGCGCTGCTCATCACGCTCATCTGGGCGTTCCCGGTGGTCGTGCTGGTCGGCGCGGCGCTGGGCGCGCTGCTGCGGGCCAGCGCGCCGGACCCGATGGCCTCGCGGCTGGGCCGGGGCAGCGCGCGGCTGCCGGACTGGGTGGTGGTGCTGGCCGTCCTGGTGGCCGCGCTCACCTGGCAGCTGCGGTTCCTGCCCTCGCTGGCGCTGCTGACGCTGATGATCCTCGGGCTGGAGGTACGCATCCGGCACGGGGACCGGGCCTGGTTCGTGCTGGGCCTGGCGCTGCCGGCCCTGGTCGCGGCGGTCGAGTACGGCTGGACCGGGCCGGCGATCGTGGCCGGGTTCCGGGCCGGCGAGCCGGTGAGCGTGCTGCTGTTCCTGGTCCCGCCGGTGGCCACCCTGGCGCTCACCGGGCGGATCCCGGCCGGCACGGCCCGGTCGGTCACCTCCGGCAGCGCCATGGCCGCCGGCCTGGTGGCCCCGTTCGCGCTGGCCGCGGTCTTCCTGCGTACGCCGGTGCTGCCGATCACCGCGGTGGAGCTGGACTCCGGCTCGGTCCTGCGCGGGTTCGTCATCAACGTGGACGACACGAGGACCACCGTGCTGGACGAGGACGGGGCGGTGCACTTCCTGCCCAACGCCTCGGTACGGTCCCGGATCCTGTGCCCGGACAGCGGGGAGCCGCCGAGCAGCACCGTGGAGGTGCACGGCTGGCCGGTGGAGCAGACCGCGCTGGGGTGGATCGCGCCGCACCGGGAGCCGACCGGGGTCGACCCGCGGTGCGCCGGCCGGCCCGTGGGGTGAACGTACGTTCGATATCTGTTGTACGGTGGGCCGGTGCAGGCGTCGCTGTTCGATGTCGAGGCGGTGGGGCTGGGGCGGTTGGCTCCCCAGCGTGCCGGCCTGTCCTCGAGCGCCTGGATCGACGTGCAGCCGGGCTGGTTGAGCGGGGCGGAGGTGCTGTTCGAGCACCTGGTCGCGGGCGTGCCGTGGCGGGCCGAGCGGCGCCGGATGTATGACCGGACCGTGGACGTGCCGCGGCTGCTGTGCTTCTACGGCTCCGGCGCGGCGCTCCCCCACCCGGTGCTCGACCAGGCCCGGGACCGGTTGAGCGCCCACTACCGCGCCGAGCTGGGCGAGCGCTTCCGGACCGCCGGGCTCTGCTACTACCGGGACGGGCGCGACAGCGTGGCCTGGCACGGCGACACCATCGGCCGCGGCGCGCGCGAGGACACCATGGTCGCGATCGTCTCGGTCGGCACCCCCCGCACCCTGGCCCTGCGCCCCCGCGGCGGCGGCCCCTCCCTGCGGTATCAGCTCGGCCACGGCGACCTGGTCGTCATGGGCGGCTCCTGCCAGCGCACCTGGGAGCACGCCATCCCGAAGACCACCTCGGCGGTCGGCCCCCGCATCAGCATCCAGTTCCGGCCGGAGGGCGTCCGTTAATGGGTTTCGAAAGCGGGCCCCGGGTCGCTGGACAACCAGCGAATTCCGTAGGCGAGGCCGGGAGTGAGGCGGCGAAAATAAAGGCGCACCTCGCCCACGGCGTCGGTGGAGAGGACTTCGGCGGTGGGTGGATTTCCTGAGGCGTCCCAGTCGGCGCCCCAGCCAATGGCGCCGTCCCGGCCGTCGACCCGCTCGATCCGCCGGGGCAGGTGCGTCACGTCGAAACGGACACGAATGTCGAACCGCTCGCACTCGACCTCGGGGCGGCACACGAAATAGGGCGTGCTCTGGTGCACCGGCGCGAGCCGGTAGCGCAGCGCGAATTCGTGCGGGTCGTTCGCGTTCAGCGCCACCGGCAGGCGGATGCCGAAGGAATTGTCGGCGTACGGCGTGAGTGCCGCCCCGTACAGCGCCTGGGCCTGCGGGGCCTGCGCGCCCTGCGGCTGACCCACCCGCAGGTCCAGGTCGGACAGCTTGTACTGCCCGGACACGATCCGGCGGACCTCGATCGCCTCCGGCTGCGGCTGGTCCAGCAGCAGCACCGAGCGCAACTCCTCCACCCACCAGCCCTTGTACGGCTGCTCCACCCCGCCGCGCGAGGCGACCTCCACCAGGTGCACGAAACCGACGTCGATGCGCCGGCGTACGGTCCGCTGGTCGAGGTGCCATTTGTCGGCCAGCCAGCGGATCCGGTTCTCGTAGAACGGCAGCCGCGCCTCCGGGTGGGTCGCCAGCGCCACCCGGACGGCCATCCGCAGGTCCAGCGGCATCTGCGCCGCCAGCCGGTCGACGGTCGCGGCCAGCTTGTGCCGTACCTCGGCCGGGGTGTCACTGGGCGTGATCAGGCACAGGTCGGTCAGCGCCGGGCCGATCTTCGTCCGGATCTGCGGGTCGTCCATGCCCCGCCCGCGCCGCAGGTTCCGCAGTTCGGCGCCCAGGCCCTCGTGCTCAGCCATTGCCGGTCGCCCTGTTCGTGGGCGCGCGAGAGCTGCCCGGGTGGGATTGGTGCATGGGAAGATCCTTTTGGTCCGGCGCGGGTCATAAACTCCGAAGATCCTTCAAGTTGCAGCTCAAGAACCTTCGCAGTGATTGCTGCATTGTGCCCCGCATGATTCCCCTAGGGAAGCCCGCGCGCTATTCGGGACAGAATGTGGGAAGAGGCCCCCTGGCTGCAATCAGCGGGCCCCTTCGACGTCGAAGACCCCGCCGGACCAGCAGACAGCATCTCGACAGAGTCAGTGTGCCTGCGGCCGCCAGTGCAATTGCGCGGCCCTTCCCCTTTGACCCGCAGCTGACAGGACTGTCAGAAACTGGACAGAATGTCGCTGGTGGAGACTGCCAGCGCGGCGAGGGTGACCAGGACCGGGTGGTAGGAGGTGAGGAAGGTGCGCTTGGGGCCGACGGCGGGGGCGTACTGGGGGACGTGGCCGTCGGGCTGGACGGCGGCGGCGAGGCGGTCCAGCTGGGCGGCGGCCGGGTCGGGGCTGATCCAGGCGTGCGCGAGCAGGAGTTCGGCGGCCAGATCGTGGTCGGCGCGGTCCAGCCGGGCGGCGGCCAGCGCTGGCAGGGCGGCCGACAGGCGGTCGGTGGTGGCCGGGTCCCAGTGCCCGGGGCGGCGGCCGGCGTCGGTGGCGTACAGCAGGTAGTGGGTGAGGTGGTAGAGGGCCGAAGAGCGGGTCAGCCGCCCGCCGGACAGGTCGGCCACCTCCCGCTCGACCGCCAGGGACATCATCTCGCCGTGGTCGGACAGGCCGGCCACGTCGCTGGCGTACAACACGTCGGCGGGCGCGTTCGGGGCGGCGGCGCAGGCGCGGATGGTGGCCAGCGCGGGCTCGTGCGCCGGCAGCGGCTCGCCGGTCAGCGCCTCGGCCAGCGGTACGCACATCGCCAGCGCCATGCCCACCGACCAGCCGGACGGATCCGGGCGTACGGCCGCCCAGTCGACCGCGCCGGTGAGCGTGCCGACTGCCGGGCGGATGTGCGCGCCGATGCCGGCCGCGAACGCCCGGTGCACCGCCGGCACCCGGTCGGCGGTCAGCACGCGCAGGATCAGCAGCAACTCGGCCAGCGGCCGCACGTCGGCGACGTTCCGCGGCGGGCGGCGGGTGCCCAGCAGGAAGCCGGGCACCCTCCGTTCGACCCAGTACGCGCAGCGTGTAGCCGCCTGGCTCAGTTGAGCCTGCTCACGCTGGTCGAGCATGACCCGGACATCTCTGTCATGACGAAGGTGTCGACGTCCACCGAGAACGTCAGCGACTTGCCGTTGTCCTCGGACTGCAGGGTGCAGATCTTGCCCGGGTCGTCGGCGGTGCCCTCGGAGGTGTACGAACCGGCCGAGGAGCCGTCCGCGACCTCCATGCCGATCCACCAGCTGTCCTCGCCGGAGCGCAGGAAGCCGGTGTTGTAGCCGACCGACAGCGGGCCGGCGCTGGCGCCGCTGGGCACCGTCCAGGACCCCTGCTGCGGCGGGTCGTCGCTGTACTGGTGTGCCAGGTGGATCGTCGCGGTGCCACCGGTGTTGTTGGTGACGAAGATCTGCGCGCTGGAGTTGTACGACATGAGACCGCCTCTCGTGGGTACGCACCGCCGGGTCGGGCCGGCGGCGAGAGGGGCCGTCAACGCGTTGCCACCGCCGATCATTGTCACCCGGGCGGCCGGCCGCAACCCGGCCCCACCACCCACTTGGAGGGTGCGGTCCCCGGCGACTAGTACCAGAATCTGGTTCGGGCTCTTGGTGTGCCAGGGCTTGCCCGTCGAGCGGAGCGGCGCCGGCGCCGGGTCATCCCGGCGTGCCGAGGGCGGGCAACTCCGACACAGCCCGAGGGGCCAGCATGAACACTCGCATGTGGACACCGCCCACCCGCGCCGGTCAGGTGGTGGCGGCCGCGACTGTGATAATCACAGCCGCCCTCACCGCGGTCGCCAGTACGGCCGGCGGCGCCACCGCCGGCAACCCGCCGCCCGCGGCGGCGGCCGCGGCGCACCTGCCCGGCTTCCTCGCCCATCCGGTCGCGCGCACCGACACCGGACTGGTCCGGGGCACGGCCACCGCCGGCGTCCGCTCGTTCACGGGTATCCCGTACGCCGCCCCGCCGGTCGGCGCGCTGCGCTGGCGGGCACCCCGGCCGGCCGCCCGCTGGGCCGGCATCCGCGACGCCAGCCGGTTCGGCGCGCACTGCGCCCAGAACGGCGGCAGCTTCGGCCAGGCCAGCACCGCCGAGGACTGCCTGTTCCTCAACGTCTACAGCCCGGCCCGCGCCGGCTTCCCGGCCACCCGCCGCGCGCCGGTCATGGTGTGGATCCACGGCGGCGCGCTGGTCACCGGCCTCAGCGACAGCTACGACCCGACCGCCCTGGTCGGCCAGGGCACGGTCGTGGTCACCATCAACTACCGGCTGGGCGCGCTCGGCTTCCTGGCCCACCCGGCACTGTCGGCCGAGCAGGGCGACGGCGCCTCCGGCGACTACGGGCTGATGGACCAGCAGGCCGCGCTGCGCTGGGTGCGGCGCAACATCGGCAACTTCGGCGGGGACCGGAACAACGTGACGATCTTCGGCGAGTCGGCCGGCGGCCTCAGCGTGCACTCCCAGCTGGTCTCCCCCGGTGCCGCCGGCCTGTTCGGCAAGGCCATCGTGGAAAGCGGCGCCTACAACCTGGACCAGGCCTCGCTGGCCACCGCGCAGGCCAACGGCACCGGATTCGCCACCGCCACCGGCTGCGCCGACCAGAGCGCCGCGTGCCTGCGCGCCCTGCCGGTCGCGACGATCCTGGCCCGGCAGCCCACCAACATCGCCCCGAACGTGGACGGGCGGGTGCTCCCCCGGACCGTCCGCGCCGCCTTCACCAGCGGCCGGTTCAACCGCGTCCCGGTGGTGGAGGGCTCCAACCACGACGAGTGGCGGCTGTTCGTGGCGGTCACCGAGCTGACCACCGGTGCGCCGCTGACCGCCGCCGGCTACGTCGCGGCGATCCAGGCCACCCTGGGCGTCCCGGCCGCGACCGCCGCCGCGCTGGCCGCTGTCTACCCGGTCGGCGCCTACCCCAGCCCCGCCCTCGCCCTGTCCACCCTCGGCACCGACGCCATCTTCGCCTGCAACGCACGGCTTTCGGCGCGGCTGCTGGCCCAGTTCGTACCCACCTACCAGTACGAGTTCAACGACCCGGACGCGCCGATGCTGTTCCTGCCGCCGGTGAGCTTCCCGACCGGGGCGTACCACGCGGCCGAGCTCCAGTACGTCTTCCCGCCCGCCACCTCGCGGCTGACCGGCGACCAGATCGCCCTGTCGCGGGCGATGGTGTTCAACTGGGCGAGGTTCGCCCGCACCGGGAATCCGGGCCTGCGCGGGGCGAGCAGTTGGCCGCGGTACGGCGCCGCCGACAGCTACCAGGCGCTGCGCCCGCGGGACCGGGGCGCCGCGAGCGGGTTCGCCGCAGACCACCGGTGCGCGGTCTGGGGGTCGGCCTGAACCAGCCGCCCGAACGGCCGGTCTGAACGCAGGTTCAACCGGGTGCGCCCAAGTGGGTGATTGAGCAGTCAACGTGCATCATCTCGTGCGCATCGCCTTCCGACCAGGTGGATTCTTTGCCTGACACGGGGGAGGCACACGTGATTCCGCACGGCCCGGGCCGGCCGCGTCCGCCTGACCCGGCTGGGTCAGGCGCGCTGCCTGACCTGCTCAACCGGCTCCGCCAGCTGCTCAGCTGGGCCGGGGAGCTGCCACACGAGGCCGTGGCCCGCCGGGTGAACGCCGCCTGGCGGGCCGCGGGCCGGCCCGAGCGCACCTCGCGTACCGCCGTCGCGGCCCTGTTCGCCCCGGGCCGGACCCGCCCGGACGAGCAGCTGGTGCTGGCCATCGTGCACGCGCTGACCGGGGACCAGGCGTACACCCAGCAGTGGCGGCAGGCCATGCGCATCGTGCGCGACTCGATCGCCACCGCCACGTTCGTGGCCGCGGCCGACCGGCTGCCCGAGCCGATCGCCCACTTCACCGGCCGCGCCGCCGAGGCGGAGCGGCTGGCCCAGCTGCTGACCGGCGAGGAGCCGGTCGCGGTCACCGTGGTGCACGGCCCGCCCGGGGTGGGCAAGAGCGTGCTGGCCACCGCGGCCGGGCACCGGCTGCTCGGCACCGGCGCCGTCGACCACATCCTGTACGTCAACCTGCGCGGCGCGCAGACCGACCCGCGGCAGCCGCCGGCCGACCCGGCCGCGGTGCTCGACTCCTTCCTGCGCATCATCGGGGTCGACCCGGCGCAGATCCCGCGCGAGCCGGCCCGCCGCGCCGCGCTGTACCGGGCCCGCATGCAGGACCGGCACGCCCTGGTGCTGCTGGACAACGCCGCCGGCACCGACCAGATCCGCCCGCTGCTGCCCGGCGGCCGGTACTGCCGCACCATCGTCACCGCCCGCCGCGCCGTACCCGGGCTGCCCGACTCCGCGCACCTGGCACTGGCCCCGTACGAGCCGGCGGAGGCGCTGCGCTACCTGCACCGCGCCGGGCCGGCCGGGGTGATCGGCGCCGACCCGGAGGCCTCCGACCAGCTCGCCCGGCTGCTCGGCCACCTGCCGCTGCCGCTGAGCCTGGCCGCCGCGCAGCTGCGTGCCCAGCCCGACCTGCCGGTGGCCGACCACCTGGACCGGTTGGTGGAGCGGCAGGCCGACGACGCCACCGCGGCCGCCTTCGAGGTCTCCTACGCCCAGCTCGACCCGACCGCGCGCCGGATGCTGCGGCTGCTGGCCGGCCACCCGGGCGCGGACCTGGCCCGCTCGGCCGCGGCCGCGCTGTCCGGCCTGCCGCTGGACCAGGCCGCCGACCAGCTCACCGGCCTGGTCGCCCGCGGGCTGGTGCGGCGCCGCGAGGCCGGCCGGTACGAGCTGCACGACCTGGTCCGCGGCCTGGCCGCGGCCCGCGCGCAGGAGGAGGACAGCGGGCAGGTACGGCGGGAGGCGCTGCGCCGGCTGTTCGACCACTACCTGGGTACGGCCGCGGCGGCGATGGACGCGGTGCAGCCGGCCGACCGGCCGCGCCGCCCGACCCTGCCGCTGGAGCTGCCGGTGGAGCTGGCGATGCGGATGCCGCCGTTCAGCGACCGCACCGGCGCCGACTGCTGGCTGCGTACCGAACTGCCGAACCTGCTGGCCACCATCGAGTACGCCGCCCGGCAGGGCTGGCCGGGGCACGCCTGGCGGCTGGCCGGGACCATCTGGGGCTGGCTGGACGCGCACGACCAGCACGCCGAGGCGCTGCCGGCGATCGAGCGGGCGGTGGCCGCGGCGGTCGCCGACGGCAGCCGGACCGGCGAGGCGCGCGCGCTCCAGCAGCTCGGCGTCGCGCACGACCGGCTGGGCAACCACCCGGGTGCGGTGTGGTACCTGGAACGCGCCCTCCAGGTCTGGGGTGAGGCCGCGGACGAGGCCGGTACGGCCGGCAGCCTGGTCGCCCTGGGCCACGCGCTGCACCGGCAGGGCAACCCGGCCCGGGCGGTGGCCCGCTACCGGGACGGCCTGCGGCGCTACCGCGGCGTCGGCGACGAGCGCGGCGCCGGCGAGGCCCTGTACGCGCTGGGCGCCGTACACCGGTCGCTGATGAAGTACGAGGCGGCGCGCGAGTACTTCGAGTCGGCGCTGGTGGCCGCGCAGCAGTCCGGCGACCGGCCGAGGCAGTCCGCGGCGCTGCGCCAGCTCGGCGAGATCGCCGGGCTGCTGTGGCGGTACGAGCAGGCCGAGTCCTGGTTCGGCCAGGCGGTGGTGGTCAGCCGCGAGGACGAGGACCTGCCGGGTACCGCGGCGGCGCTGGCCGGCCAGGGCGCGGCGTACCTCAGCCTGTGCCAGCCGCTGGACGCGGCCGACCGGCTCACCCGCTCCCTCGGCACCTACCGCGAGCTGGAGGACCGGGCCGGCACCGCGCGCGCCCTGACCGAGCTGGGCCGGCTGAGCCAGCGCACCGGCCGGCTGGACGAGGCGATCCGCCGCCAGCAGCAGGCGGTGGCGCTGGCCCGCGCCGCGGCCGTACCTGAGCTGACCGCCCGCGCGCTCAACGGCCTGGCCGGGGCGTACCTGTCCCGCGGCGAGCCGGACCTGGCCCTGGCCCACCACCGCTCGGCGCTGGCCGCCGCGCAGGAGGGCCACGCCGAGTGGGAGCGGGCCCGCGCGCTGGACGGGATCGCCCAGATCCAGCTGTCGGCCGGCAAGGCCGAGGAGGCGCGCCAGCACTGGGAGGAGTGCCTGGCGGTCTACCAGGCGCTGTCGGTCCCCGACGCCGAGACCATCCACACCCGGCTCGACGCCCTTTGAAGAGCGGTGTTCAGACGGTGACCGGCGCGAGGGTGGCGCTGCTGCGGTACTCCAGCAGCCAGGCCGGGAAGTCGGTCACGGCGATGGGCCGGGTCAGGTAGTAGCCCTGGACGTGCGTGCAGCCCATCCGGCGCAGCATGTGCCAGATCCGGGCGTTCTCCACGCCCTCGGCGACCACGTCCAGGCCCAGGTTGGTGCCGAGGTCGACGATGGAGCGGACGATCTTCTCGTCGTCGCCGTTGTCCTCGATGCCCATGACGAACGACTTGTCGACCTTGATCTCGTCCAGCGGCAGCTTGCGCAGGCTGGACAGCGAGGAGTAGCCCGTACCGAAGTCGTCGATGGACAGCCGGATGCCCATCCCGTGCAGCTCCCCCATCAGGGCCGCGACCCGGGCCGGGTCGGTCATCATCGAGCTCTCGGTCAGCTCCAGGGTGAGCGTGGCCGGCCGGCAGTCCTGGTCCTCCAGCAGGGCCTTGACCTGGCCCGGCAGGTCCTCGTCCAGGATGCCGCGCGGGGACAGGTTGACGGCGATGCCGAGCGGGTCGCCGGCCCGCTGCCAGCCGGCGGCCAGCGCGATGGCCTGCCGGAGCATGGCGGTGGTGAGCGCCCGGATCAGCCCGTGCCGCTCGGCGATCGGGATGAACTCGTCCGGCATGATCAACCCGTGTACGGGGTGCTGCCAGCGGGCCAGTGCCTCCACCCCCACGATGTCGCCGGTGACCGCGTCGGCCTTCGGCTGCACGTACAGGCGCAGCTCGCCGTTGTCGATGGCGCGCCGGAGCTCGGCCACCAGGGCCAGCTGGGCCGGGGTGTCGGGGCGGGCGGTGACCGAGTCGAACATGGCCACCCCGCGCATGGTGTTCTTGGCCTGGTACATCGCCATGTCGGCGCGGCGCAGCAGCCCGGACACGTCGTCGGCGTGGTCGGGGACGACCGCGATGCCGAGGGAGGCGTTGATGTCCAGCTCGATGCCCTCCAGCGACATCGGCTCGGCCAGCGCGCCGAGCAGGTCGCGGCCGGCGCTGACGGTGCTGTCCCGGTCGCCGGCATCGGGCAGCGCCACGGCGAACTCGTCGCCGCCGAGCCGGGCCAGGTAGCTGCCCTCGGGCACCGCGGCGCGCAGCCGGAAGGCGACCTGCTGGAGCAGGGTGTCGCCGAGGTGGTGGCCGAGCGACTCGTTCACCTGCTTGAAGCCGTCCAGGTCCAGCACCATGACCGCCACCCGCCGCTCGCCGCGGTGGGCGATCAGGTCCTGGGTGTGCCGGCGCAGGGCGGTACGGTTCGGCAGGCCGGTGAGCGCGTCGTGCGCGGCCTCGTGCCGCAGCTGGCTGATGAGCTGGGCGTTGCGCAGCGCGCCGGTGGCGTGGTTGGCCACCGTCTCCAGCAGGCGCATGTCGTCGCGGGCGAAGCTGCGTACCTCCCCGGCCCGGTCGGCAACCATCATCGCGCCGATCAGGCCCGCCTCGCCGCGCAGCGGCACCACGATCGCGTCCCGCAGGTCGTGGGCGGTCAGGAAGTCGCGGTCGGCCTGCTCCCGGGTGTCCCGCGGGATCAGCACCGGGTCGCCGTCGACCGCGGCGCGCGTCCACGGGCTCGGCGTGTCCAGCTCGGTGTCGGTGCGCAGCAGCCGGCTGCCGGCCACCACCGAGACCCGGACGGCGCTGGTGTCCCCCTCCCCCGGCAGGACCAGCACCTCGGCGCGGTCGGCGCGCATCACCTCGCTGGCCTGGGCCAGCATCGTGGTCAGCACCTGGTCGACCTCGGGCCGGGCGCTCACCACCTGGCTGAACCGGTACAGCCGCTCCAGCGCCAGGTGCCGCTCGCGCAGCGACCCGTACGTGCGGTAGCCGAGCACCAGCGCGCCGAAGGCGACCAGCGCGAGGGCAGCGTTCCAGCGCGACTGCTGGATCAGCGCGACCACCATCAGGCCCGGTACGGCGACGGTGATCGAGCTGACCACGCCCGTGGCCGGCTCGGCCAGCAGGTCGCGCGGGTGCAGCGAGCCCTCGGCCAGCGCCACGATGCCGGTGGTGCTCAGCGCGCTGATCGCGCCGACCGCGGCGGTGGCGGCGAAGGCGGCCAGCCAGCGGGCCGGGATGCCGGTGCCGACCAGGTCCAGGACCGAGCCGAAGACCAGTACGGCGACCGCCGACTCCAGCGCGATCTGCGCGCCGTTGAACGCCAGCTTCAGCGGCGCCTGCCGGCGGTGCAGGACGCAGACGGCCAGCACCCCGGTGACCCGGCCGACCAGGAAGCTCACCGGGGTGGCGAAGAACAGCCCGACCACCTGCGGTACCTCGCTCAGCGAGATCGCCTGCGCCTCGCGGCGTACCTGGATGTGCAGGACCACCAGCTCGGCCGCGGCCGACAGCGCGGCCAGCAGCAGCCAGTGCAGGTGGGTGCCACCGCTCTGGTACGCCGGCCGCCGCGCCGCGACGCCGCACAGGACCACCGCGAGCCCGGCGAGCAGGCCGATCGCGGGTACCACGCGTCGGGTAACGCGGTGGGACATCGCGATCGGCCTCTCTCCTGGGGTGATCAGGGCGTACGGGTCGTGGTCAGGACCAGTCGCCACCGGCCCAGGTACGGCTGTCCGGGTCGGAGCTGGCCGGATCGGCGCTGGCCCAGTTGCTGGTGATCCAGTCGCCGACGACCCAGGTGCGGCTCACCCAGGTACGGCTGACCCAGGTGCGGCTCAGCCAGTCCTCGCTCACCCAGGTGCGGCTGTCCCACTCGCCGGCCACCCAGGTACGGCTGACCCAGGTGCGGCTGTCCCAGGTGGTCCCGGTCCAGTCGGTGCTGGCGGTCCAGCCGGTGTCGCCGAGGGTGAGCCACGCCGGGTTCGCGGCGCTGCCCGGCCCGGTCCAGGGCGTACCGAAGATGTCCTGCTCGCCGGACAGCACCGCGTCACCGATCGCGACGTGCGCGCTGCCGCGGGCCGCCTCCAGGCTGCCGGTGCCGGTCGAGGCGGGCCAGGTCTGCGCCGGGGCCAGGTCCGGGTCGCCGGCCAGCGCGCCGCCGGCGTCCAGCACGCCGGCCTCGCCCTGCTGCGCGGTGCTGGTGACCAGGTACTTGAGCTGGTCCGGGGTGGCGTCCGGGTACCGCTGCGCGAGCAGCGCGAGGACCCCGGACACGACCGCGGTGGCCTGCGAGGTGCCGCTGCCGCGGATGAACCGGTCGCCCACCTTGCCCTCGGGGTGGGTCTGGTCGACGTACCCGTTGGGGACGGTCAGGCCGAGCACGTGCAGGCCGGGGGCGACGATGTCGATCTGCCGCGCGGTGCTGCCGCGCTGGGTGAAGTCGGCCACGGTGTCGTCGGCCGGGGACAGCGTGCCGTGCGTGTCGTCGGCGCCGACGGCCAGCACGTACGGGTCGCTGGCCGGGTCGGCCAGCTGCTGCCGGGTCGCGCCCTCGTTGCCGGCGGCGGCGACCACCACGATGCCCGCCTGCCAGGCGCGCTCGACCGCGTGCGACAGCGGGTCCACGTCGTACGGCTGGATGCTGTCGGTGCCGTAGGACAGGTTCAGGACCCGGATGTTGCGGCCGCCGTCGTGCGCGTGCCGGACCACCCAGTCGATGGCCGCGATGATCTGCGTCACGTCGGTGGCGCCGGTGGCGGTGGCCACCTTGAGGCTGACGATCCGGGCGCCGGGCGCGATGCCGGTCAGGTCCGCGCTCTTGCCCGCGATGATCGAGGCCAGGTGGGTGCCGTGGCCGAAGGTGTCGCGGTGCGCCACGTCGGCGTACCCGGCCTCGAAGGACAGGTCGGGCCCGTTGACGACGTTGTCGCCGTCCAGGCCGTCGACCGGCGCGACGCCGGAGTCGACCAGGGCCACGTCCACGCCCGTGCCGGTGTACCCGGCCGACCAGGCCTGCGGTACGTGCAGCATCTGCTCGATCCAGGCCAGCGAGCCCTCGTCGGTCGAGGTGGGGTCGGTGTTGTCGGTGAGCCAGTTGCTCATCGTGGTGGTGGCAACCGTCGTCGGTGAGGGGACGGGTGCCGCTGGTGTCCCAGCGTTGGCGGTGGCCGCCGCCGACAGGGCGGCGAGCGCGGCGAGGGGCAACACGGCGAGACGCCGGAGCGACGATCCGTACGATGCGGTCAAACGTGCCTCCATGGGTGAGTCCGGTACTGGCGGGCACCGGCCACCCCCTATCGGCAGTTCCGCCGGGCGGCCGGAGATGTTTGGGCCGGCGGTAGGTTTCCGGCATGGAGCTGTACGAGGCGTTGCGCGGCACCGGGGCGGTCCGCGCGTTCACCGGCGAACCGGTCACCGACGAGCAGGTCGCGGCACTGCTGGACATCGCCCGGTTCGCGCCCAGTGGGGGCAATCGGCAGGCCTGGCGGGTGCTGCTCGTCCGCGACCGGGACCTGCTGGTACGCCTGCGCGAGCTGTACCTGCCGCCCTGGCACGACTACCTGGCGATGTCGGCGGCCGGGCTCACGCCGTGGGCGCCGGTGACCGACCGGGCCCGCGAGGAGGCGGCGGTGGCGGCGGTGCGCAGCGGAGAGGTCGCCCCGGACCCGGCGCGGGACGCCTTCGCGGCGGCGCTGGACACGGTGCCGGCGCTGCTGGTGGTGCTGGCCGACCTGCGGCTGCTGGCCGCGACCGACCGCGACCACGAGCGCTACACGCTGGCCGGCGGCGCCTCGGTCTACCCGTTCGTCTGGAACCTGCTGCTGGCCGCCCGCGGCGCCGGCCTCGGCGGTGTCATCACCACGATGCTGGTCCAGGCCGAGGACGAGGTCCGCGCGCTGCTGGAGATCCCGGCGGAGTACGCGGTGGCCGCGGTGCTGGCGATCGGCCACCCCGTACACCAGCCCACCAGGCTGCGCCGCGCCCCGGTCAGCGCCTTCGCCACCCTCGACCGGTTCACCGGCCCCCCGCTGGCCGGCCCCGGCGAGTAGCCCGAGCTCAGCCGCCCAGGGAGGTGAGGACGGCGGCGATGCGGTTCGCCCGGGTTTCGGGCTTCTTGGCGGACTCGACGCCGGTGGCCGCCTCCTTGCGCCTGGTGTAGCTGAGCGCCGCGAACGCCCCGGTCAGGCCGGCGGCGGCCAGCGCGGCGGCCAGGTCGTCGGGCACCGTCACGGTCCGCTCGGCCAGGTCCGGCTCCAGGGTCACCAGCACGCTCTCCCCCGGCCCCTTGGCGATCTTCGCCCGGATGTCCTTGAGGATGCCGATCGCCCGGCGCTCGGTGCCCATCGTCATGACCGAACCCCGGTACGGCACGCCGTCGAAGGTGGCCAGCACCGGGATGCGGGCCTTCCCGCCGAGCGCTGCCACCACCTCATCCGGCACGCGGACGTACATCCCGCCGCGCCCGGCCTCCAGGATCGTCGCCTCGAAGCTCTCCACGCCGCCGCACCGTACACGGCCGGGTCAGCCGCGGCGGTGCCGGCCACCCCCGGGCTGCGGCGCGTACGCGTGCGTGGGCGGCCGGGGCGGGTCGGGTGCACCGGCCACCGTCCCCACCGGGGGTGCGGTGGGCAGCGGGGTGGCCCGGGGCGGCGCGTTGCGGGTGGCGGCGATGATGCCGCGCCAGCGCCACCAGGCGTAGGTGCGCCGGTAGCCCAGGCTGTCCAGCACGGCCGCCACGGTGCTGGCGCCCAGGTCGCGCCAGCGCGGCCGCTGGTAGAGGTTCAGCTCCTGCATGATGATCATCACCGCGGCCAGCGTGGTCGCGTAGCCCAGCCAGGCCAGCACGTACGCGGCCAGCAGCACGCCGCCGATCAGCCCGAGCCCGTACGCGCCGAGCAGGGCGACGAAGCCGATTGCGCCCAGCACCGGGCCCAGCGCCTCGGTCAGCCCCATCCGCGGCAGCGGCGGCAGCGCGCGGCCGCCCATGGGCCGCTCGGTCCAGCAGGTGGCTACCACGAACACCGCCCTGCGCTCGCGCCGCTGCTCGGCCGGCATGCCCTCGGGCACCCGCAGCCGCAGCCGGGCCAGCAGGTCGGCCTCGGCGGCCGGCCGGTCCGGGTCCAGCCCGGTGGCCTCCACCAGCGACTCGCGCCGGTACATCCCGAAGCCGAGCGAGGCGACCAGCATCCCGCCCAGCCGGCCCCACCCGGAACGGCCCAGCAGGTACGCCCGCATGTAGCCGATGATGTGCGTCCGGGCCCGCCACGAGCGCGGCATCCGGACCGCGACCAGCCGGCCGCCCTCCACCTGGCCGTTGGCTGCCGGGCGTACCGCGCTGCCGGTGGCGACCACGTGCCACGGGTCGTCCACGAACGGCTTGGCCAGGTGCAGCAGGAGGTCCGGCGCGGCCAGCGCGCCGGCGGGCAGCAGGCACACCAGCGGGTTGCGGGCCGCGTTGATGCCGGCGTTCAGCGCGTCGGCGCGCCGGCCCACCGACTCCTTGCGGACCACGGTCAGCGGGACCCGGCCCGCGGCCAGGTGCACGCACCGCACCGCACCCCGTACCGGTACGTCCTGCCCGGGCGCGGCCGGCACCTCCACCAGCCCGAACTCGGCGCGCAGCCGCTCGAAGGTGCCGTCGGTGCTGCCGTCGTCGACCACCACGACCTCCAGCGCCGGGTAGCGCTGGCCGAGCATGGCGCGGACGGTCCGGACGATCCGCGCCTGCTCGTCGTGCGCGGCGATGACCACCGAGACCGCGGGCGTCAGCGGGCTGGCGAAGATGCGGTCGGTGCCGGCGAAGGGCAGCCGCCGCTGCTGCCGCAGGAACAGTGCGGTCGTCATGATCGCCAGCACCAGGTACGCCAGGTCGAGCAGGACCAGGTACCCGAAGGTGACGCAGCCGACGGCCAGCAGCAGCGCGTTGGCCGCGTTGTTCAGCGACTCCAATAGCGGGTCCCGGTCAGCTGGGTTCCGGTCAGCTCGGGTTCGGCCGCGGGCGTACGGGCCGGGCGCTGGCCGCGGACGCCGTGCCGGGCCAGTTCGGCCTGGGCGTACCGGCCGGCGGTGCTGCCCGGATGGTCGCGGGCGACCTCCGCCAGCGCGGCCAGCCCGCGCGGCCCGAGCCGGGCCAGCGAGCTGGCGGCGGTGCTGGCCAGCGAGTAGCCGGAGTCCAGCAGCCGGGTCAGCGGGGCGATCGCGGTGGGGCTGCCCAGCTCGGCCAGCGCGGTCGCGGCGGCGCGCCGGACCTGCGGCGGCTGCTCCTCCTCCAGCGCGCCCAGCAGCGGGTCGACGGCGGCGGGCAGCCCGAGCCGGCCCAGCGCGCTGGCCGCCCGCGCCCGGACCGCGGTCGTACCGCCGGGTTCGTGCACGACCTCGGCGAGCCCGGCCGCGGCCTCGGCGCCGGCGGTGGCGCCGAGCAGCCCGAGGGTCTGCGCGGCGATCTCGCGTACCTCGTCCGACCCCGAGCTGAGCGCGACCAGCAGCTGCGGGGTGACCGGCGAGCCGAGCCGGTGCAGTACCTCCACGACCAGCCCGGCCGGCAGCTGGCGGGCGCCGGTGGCGGTGCGCAGCAGCGCGTCCACCACCCAGCGGTCGACCCGCTCGCCGTCCAGCACGATCGGCAGCCCGGCCGCGGCGATGTTCCGGACCTCGGCGGTCGGGTCGTTGAGCAGGGCGGCCAGCTCCTCGGCGGCGGCCGGCGGCCCGGCCCGGCCGAGGATGTCGGCGCCGTGCGCGCGGCGGACCCAGCTGCGGCTGTGCACGTCCTGGTACGCCCGGGGCACGGTGCCGTCGTGCATGAGCTGGTCCAGCAGCGGCTGCCGGGCCGGGCCGCGGATCTTGGCCAGGAAGCTGAGCACGACCTCGGTCAGGGCGCGCCGCTCGGCGCGGTGCAGCCGGGCGGACAGGGCCCGCAGCTGCTCGGCGCCGGAGCCGTCCTCGGCCGCGACGATGCCGGCCACCACCGGCCGCAGCCGCGCCACCGCCTTGGCCCGGCCGCGCCAGGAGCCGGCCAGCCGGAGCCGGGCCACCGTGGTGAACACCAGCAGCGCCGGCAGGGTCCCGCTGAGCGAGATCATGGCCACCAGCAGTAGTGCGCTCACCGGTGCGATCTGGCGAGCACTGCCTGCACGCGGGTCAGCAGCTCGCGCGGGCTGAACGGTTTCACCACGTAGTCGTCGGCGCCGGCGCTGAGGCCGCTGGTGACGTCGGCCTCCTGTGCCTTGGCGGTGAGCAGGATGATCGGCACCTCCGAGGTGCCCTCGTCCTCCCGCAGCGCCGCGCACACCTCGAGCCCGCTCAGGCCCGGCATCATCACATCGAGAACCACCAGGTCGGGTGGTTCCTGGAGCGCACGGGCCAGGGCCTCGCGACCGTCCACCACGGTGGTCACATCGAAGCCCGCCGCCTCGAGCTTGAACAGGACAAGGTCCCGGATGTCCGGGTCGTCCTCGGCAACCAGAAGCCGCTGCATGGACGCACCTCCTTCGCCGCAGAACCGAATCTCGTATCTCTCTGTATAGCACCAGTTACACATTGTCACTAACTGGCGAGCTTGCCTCAACCGGGCGGCGGAGCTGTCGACAGGAAGCCGTGACCCGGACCGCACCGCAGGCCGCAGAGGAGCAGGCCACGGAGGAGGCCGCCGTCCGCGACATCGCGGTACGGCTGAGCCCCGCGCAGCTCACCGAGCTGTCACACAACCTGCGCGGGCCGCTCACCACGATCCTGGGGTACGCCGAGATGCTGGCCGACGAGCTCACCTCGGCCGCCGAGGTGCCCGAGGCGCAGGTGCGGATGATCGAGTCGATCCAGCGCAACGCCGTACGCCTGGCCCGGTTGCTGGACAACCTGGGCACGCTGGCCGACCTGCGGCTGTCCCCGGTGCCGCGGAGCTGGGAGAGCATCGACGTGGCCGCCATGCTGCACGAGCTGCCGGCCGAGCTGAGCATCGAGAGGGGCGAGACCGGCGTGCTGCTGGCCGTGCTGCCCACCGGCCGGCCCACGGTGCTGGGCGACGTGCGCCGGCTGCGCCAGGCCGTACGCGAACTGGTCCGCAACGCCATGGTCGCCAGCGGCGCCGGTCAGACGGTGATGATCAGCGCGGCGCTGGTGGCCGCCGAGCCGCTGGTCACGATCCGGGTGGAGGACTGCGGCCACGGCATCCCCGCCGACGAGCTGCCCGCCATGCTCGAACCGTTCACCCGCACCCACCTGGCCTGCGAGCGCCAGCAACCCGGCGTCGGCCTCGGGCTGGCCGTCGCCGACGGCCTGATCCGGGCGCACGGCGGCCGCCTGGAGCTCACCTCGATCGCCGGCCAGGGCTCCCGCGCGGTGATCACCCTCCCGGCGCTCACCTGAACCCTGAGCTCACCTGAGCGCTCAGCCGGTCACCCAGACCTGGTTGCGGCCCTTCTGCTTGGCCGCGTACAGGGCGGCGTCGGCGCGGGCCAGGACCTGCTCGGGCGAGTGGTCGGTGGGCTGGCACATGCTGACCCCGACGCTGATGGTGACGTGCAGCGGCCCGTCCGGGGTGAGTACGACCGCGTCCTGGACCGACTGGCGCAGGCGTTCGGCCAGCGCCACCGCGCCGGTCTGGTCGTTGCGGGTCAGCAGCGCGAACTCCTCGCCGCCGTAGCGGCCCAGCAGGTCCTCCCGGCGCAGCGCCCCGGTCAGCCGGTCGGCCACCACCCGGATCGCCTCGTCCCCGGCCGCGTGCCCGTACCCGTCGTTGACCTGCTTGAAGTGGTCGATGTCCAGCATGATCGCGGCCACCGGCTGGTGGTGCCGCTGCGCCGCGGCGATCTCCCGGCCGGCCAGCTCCATGAAGTGCCGGCGGTTGTAGATCCCGGTCAGCCCGTCGGTGATGGCCAGCCGCTCCACCTGCCGGAACAGCCGGGCGTTGTCGTAGGCCGCGGCCGCCTGCCGGGCGAAGACCGCGGCGATCCCGGCCGCCGGCTGGCTGCCCAGCCCGCCGCCGGCCAGCACCAGCACGCCGAACCGGTCCCCGCGCGCGGCCAGCGGCAGCGCCAGCCAGCGCAGCGGCCGGCCCAGCAGCTCGTACAGCGGGTTCGGCAGCCGGCCGGCGTCGGCGTCGGAGACCAGTTCGGTCGGCGCGGCCAGCGCGGGCGGCAGCAGCACCGGGCTGCCCACCGCCAGCGCCCCGTCGCCGAGCCAGCCGTACCCGCTGCCGACCGCGGCCAGGCCCGCCACCGGCGCGTGTACGGCCGCGTCCGCGGCGGCGCTGGCGGCCGACTGGACCGCCTTGCCGTACACGGCGGCGACCCGGGGCTGGAGCCGGTCCACCAGCAGCACGCAGCCGGCGTCGGCGCCCACCATGTCGGCGGCCAGGTGCAGCGCGCGGTCCAGCACCTCCTCCGGGTCGAGGGTGCGGGACAGCTGCCCGGTCGCCTCACGGAGCTGGTCGGCCAGCTCCCGCTGCCGCCGCTCGGCCTCGACCTGCACCTCCAGCTGCGCCGCCCGGGCCGTCTCCAGCGAGGAGGCGATCTGGTTGGCGATGGCCACCAGGATCTCCTCGTCGGCCGCCGCGAACACGCCCTTGGCCACGGTGCTGTCCAGGTAGACCACGCCGAGCAGCCGGCCCTCCAGCTGCATCGGCGCCACGATGATGCTGCGCAGGCCGTGCGCGACCGCGCTCTGCGAGCCGACCGCGGCACCGGCGTCGGAGCCGGTCACGATGAACGGCCGCCGCTCGGCCCGGGCCCGCTCCACGACCGTACTGCTGTAGCCGACCAGTTCGTCCAGGTCGTTGCCGTCGGCGTCCCGCCCGGCGTACCGCTCCAGCGGCCCGTGCTCGGTCGCGCAGGCGAACAGGTACGCCCGCTCCGCGCCGAGGATCTTCAGCAGCTCGTCCAGCGCGGTGCGGGCCAGCTCGCGCGGGTCGAGGACGGAGGAGGCGACGGTGCTGACCTGGAGCAGCGCGTTCAGGTAGC
>Ga0081455_10002448_pt1 | contig 22100 bp, 15 predicted proteins | sample TabmetS3T2R1_FD_70207 | JGI IMG/M metagenome (GOLD analysis project Ga0081455, IMG submission 70207) | Tabebuia heterophylla rhizosphere microbial communities from the University of Puerto Rico - S3T2R1 | ecosystem: Host-associated > Plants > Roots > Rhizosphere ...
GAGTCATGTCCGGGTGGGAAGACGTTGTGGCGACAGGCCTGATCGGCACTGACCGCCGGCCGGTGCCTGATGGCCTGCCGCCGAGCTGGGGCGCGCAGCTTGATCAGACCCTCCATCCCGCCCACGCCATCTTGACTCTGGCAGCGCGGCATCGCGCGGTGGCGCGAGCCGGCGGGCACCTACCCTCCTGCCCGGCGGGCGCAGTTGCACCACCGAACAAGGTGCCGGCCGCGAGCACCGCGGCGCACGAGATATTGGCAGCCCTCTTGGCTTCGGCTCAGATCGATTTGCTCAACCTTTGGTTGGCCACCGCTGTCCACTATGGCCAGCGCGTGTCAGCGGCATATTGGACTCCTCTAGCAATCCTGGTGGCGCGCAGCCATGACTTTGACCGCGCGTCGCTCGCCAAGGCAATCGGCGACCGCGGAGTCTGGTTCGTCGAGCAGAACCCGCAGTGGGCGCGGCTTGCCAATAGCCTGCGGTCACACCTTCAAGGCGCCTCTGAGAAGCAGAGTGTCCCAACTGTCGATGTGACGGGCGATGCCGTACGCGCCGATCCAGAGCTGATCATGAACGCTGCCACCCCGTGGTCCGACCAGCTCACCGAGGCGGTCATTGAGATCATCGAGAGCGGCCAGCTCCGCCAGCGCGGCGCGCGTTACGCCTCCGCGGTCGGAGCCCGAATGCCGCTGCACCATTACGACGTGCTGCGATCAGCAGTACCGCAGATCGCCCAGCATCAGGACTTGTTGACGCCGGCCGCCGTGCGGTCAGTGCGGGAGGCGATGCTTGTCTTGGAGCGTACGGTTTGGCTCCGCATTGAGATGCGCAGCGCCTTCTCCGGCGAGCCGATCAAGGTCGAACGTCTGGAGATACCGCCGTGGTGATGTCCAGCGACCGCGACAGGCAACGACAAGGAGACGCAGTGAGCCATCCGTTCGAGGCGGCAAACCAGCCGCTCCGGCCACATGCGGAGCAGGCTTATCAGGTCGAGCTGGCCGCGTTGCAGGCCGCAGACGACAGGCCGCGGCCTCCGCATTGGCGGCTGTCCCCCTGGGCCGTGGTGACGTACCTGATGGGCGGCGGCCTGGCCGACGGCACAGTGATCTCGCCCAAGTACGTCGGTTCTCGGCGGCTGATCGAAGTGGCGGTGGCGACCCTGGCAACCGATCGCGCGCTGCTGTTGCTTGGCGTGCCGGGTACGGCGAAGTCTTGGGTGTCGGAGCACTTGGCTGCCGCAATCTCAGACGACTCGACCTTGATGGTTCAGGGCACGTCCGGTACAGCGGAGGAGGCCATCAGGTACGGGTGGAACTACGCCCGGCTGCTTGCCGAAGGACCGAGCCCGCAGGCTGTGGTTCCCTCGCCGGTGATGGTGGCAATGGAGCGTGGCTCGATCGCTCGGATCGAGGAGCTGACGCGTATCCCGGCCGACGTGCAGGATGCCCTGATCATGATCTTGTCCGAGAAGACCCTGCCGATCCCGGAACTGGGCCGAGAAACCCAGGCTCTTCGGGGATTCAATGTGATCGCGACGGCCAACGACCGCGACAAGGGGATCAACGAGCTGTCCTCGGCGCTTCGGCGGCGCTTCAACACCGTCGTCATGCCGTTGCCCGACAGCGAGGACGACGAAGTGAACATCGTCACGACTCGAGTAGCCGACCTCTCCTCCTCGCTCGAGCTGCCGCAGGTTCCAGCCGCCGTCGACGAGATCCGTCGAGTCGTCACGGTCTTCCGAGAACTGCGAGCGGGCGTCACCGCAGACGGGCGCACCAAGTTGAAATCGCCCTCTGGTTCGCTCTCGACAGCAGAGGCGATCTCAGTGATCACGAGTGGGATAGCGTTGTCCGCCCACTTCGGCGATGGCCAGCTCAGGCCAGCCGATGTCGCTGCCGGAATCGTCGGGGCAGTGATCAAGGACCCGATCGCCGATCGGGTGGCGTGGAGCGAATACCTTGAAGTGGTCGCGCGCGATCGGGAGGGCTGGTCGGAGTTCTACACGGCCTGCCGCGAGGTCTCGTGACTTCTACCTTGCCCCGTGCTGCGGTTGACGTTCAGCTCGTCGATCACCGATCCGAGAATGCTACTGGCGAACGGCATCCGGTGGAGGTGTTCGGGATTCGCCATCACGGGCCGGGTTCGGCCCGCTCACTGGTCGCGGCGTTGACGGACTTCCAGCCGGACGCGGTACTCATCGAGGGTCCCGCGGATGCGGATCGGTTGCTTCGCTGGGTGCTGGCCGAAGGCATGGTGCCGCCGCTCGCCCTGCTCGGTTACGCACCGGACCATCCGCAAACTGCGGCGTTCTGGCCGTACGCGGTCTTCTCTCCTGAATGGCAGGCCATGATCTACGCGCTGCAGCGCGGCATCGACGTCGGCTTCTGCGACCTTCCGGCAGCCGCGATGCTCGCTCGCTGGCCGCGCCGCCAGTCACCAGATGATGATCTTGGCGATCCGGACGATGCGCCACCCGAGACGCTCTCCGGGCCCCCGATCGAGCAGCAGGATCCGCTGGCTGTGCTGGCCGCAGCGGCTGGCTACGACGATCCTGAGCGGTGGTGGGATGATCTTGTCGAGTCGCGACTTGACTCCTCCTCGCCATTCCCCTTGATCACCGATGCGATGGCGGAGCTACGGATGATCATGGACCAGGGCCGCGACGCGGAGCGCGAAGCCAGGCGTGAGGCGTACATGCGCCAGAAGATCCGGGAAGCTCTCAAGCGTGGACGTGAACGCGTGGCCGTGGTATGCGGCGCGTGGCATGCACCTGTGCTGCGTTGGCCGCTGCCTCCGGCGGCGGCCGACATCCGTACGCTGCGCGGCGCACCTCGGCGCAAGATCACCTTGACCTGGGTGCCTTGGACCCATCAGCGACTTGCCTCGGCAACCGGCTATGGCGCCGGTGTCGCCTCGCCTGGTTGGTACCACCATCTCTGGATCACCCCAGATCGGCCGATCGTGCGCTGGCTTGCGAAAGTGGCGCAGGCCCTGCGCGTTCGCGATCTTCCGGTGTCGAGCGCCCACGTCATCGAGGCTGTCCGGCTTGCCGAAACCCTGGCCAGCTTGCGCGGTAGACCGCTCGCCGGTCTGGCGGAGGTCACCGAGGCGACTCGGGCAGTGCTGTGTGACGGTGACGAGCTGGGGGTCCGCTACGTCACAGACCATCTCGTGGTCGGCGAGGCGCTTGGTTCGGTCAGCGAGGCCGTGCCGACAGTCCCGCTGGAGGCCGACCTGGCGCGAACTTGCCGTACTCTGCGGGTTCGGCGAGAGGCACAACTGCGGTTTCATGATCTTGACTTGCGAAGGTCGATCGATCAGGCGCGATCCGAGCTGTTCCACCGCTTGCGGCTGATTGGCCTGAGGTGGATCGTCCCGGCTGAGAGTTCGGTGCAAAGTCAGGGCACATTCCGGGAGACATGGGAATCTCAATGGGATCCCGAGTACTCGGTGGCGATCGTCGAGGCATCCGTGTGGGGCACGACGGTGGAGTCGGCGGCAACGGCTCGGGTGGAAAAGATCATCGACGAAGGTTCTTTGGTTGAGCTGACCCAAGCGGTCGAGCGCTGCCTGCTGGCCGATCTACCCCTGGCGCTGACCCGGCTGCTCGCGACGCTTGCCGACAAAGCGGCGCTGGACGCAGACGTTGTGCACCTGATGGATGCACTGCCCGCGCTGGCGCGAGCCCAGCGCTACGGCGACGTACGACAGACCGACACTCAGGCGCTGCGCAAGGTAAGCGAGGTCATGGTGGTCCGGATTTGCGCCGGGCTCCGGCAAGCCGTCGCGAGTCTGGACGAAACCAATGCCGCCACCATGCGGCGCCGGATCGATAACGTCAGCACCGCGATCGGGCTGCTCAGCGAGTCGGTCAACGGCACCAAGGATTCGGCACTCGACAGACAGCCCGATCTGCGCAACGGCTGGCTGGAAACGCTCGGCACCATGATCGACCGAACTGACGTGCACGGCCTCCTGCTGGGTCGCATCGTGCGACTGCTTCGAGATGCGGAACGGCTCAGCGACGCTTCCGTACGGCTGCAGCGCGCCCTGTCTGCCGGAGTCCCCGCAGCGGGCAAGGCAGCCTGGGTCGACGGGTTCTTCGCCGACGGCGCGCTACTGCTGATTCATGATGCGGAGTTGCGGGGCCTCCTGGACGACTGGGTGTGCCAGCTGGACCACGTCGAGTTCGTCGACATGCTGCCGCTGCTGCGACGAACTTTCGGCACCTTCGCTGCCGCCGAGCGTCAAACGATCGCGGAGCGGATTGCAGCCGGGGCCGAGGATCTCGATCGCGAGCGTTCGGAAGAGGTTGACCTTGAGCTGGCGGCCCCTGCGTTGGCGACCGTCGATCTCATTCTTGGCACGCGTCATGACTGAGCCGGGCGCGAGGACTGAGCGTCAGACCAGGCTGCTGCGCTGGCGGCTGCTTCTCGGAGATGCGTCCGCGGAGGAGCTGAATACGTCACTGAGCCGGGAGGAGCAGAAGATGGATGCCGCGCTCGCCGCGCTCTATGACACGGCCGAGGAGGATGGCATTGCGTCACCGCGGCGCTCCGGAGGACTCGGTTCGTCGGCTCCGCGGGTAGCACGGTGGCTCGGCGACATCCGGACCTACTTTCCGACCAGTGTGGTCCAGGTGATGCAGCGAGATGCGATCGAGCGGTTGCATCTCACCTCCATGCTGCTGGAGCCAGAGCTGCTCGATTCCATCCAGCCCGATGTCCATCTGGTCAGTTCCCTGATCAGCCTCAGCAATGTGATGCCGGACTCAACCAAGCGCACAGCTCGTGTGGTCGTGGGCCAGGTTGTCGCCGAGATCGAGCGTCGCATTGCCAACAAGACCCGGGCGGCCGTGACTGGCGCGGTCAGGCGTGCCAGCCGCACCAATCGCCCACGGCCGCGAGACATCGACTGGAACTCCACAATTCGCCGCAACCTCGATCACTACCTCCCAAAGCAGCGCACCATCGTCCCTGTGCGACTCGTGGGCTACGGCCGCGGGGCGAACGCCATCGTGAAAGAGGTGGTGGTCGCGATCGACCAGTCCGGATCCATGGCGGAATCGGTGGTCTATGCCGCGGTCTTCGGAGCGACGCTGGCATCAGTCCGATCTGTCAAGACTTCGGTGATTGCCTTTGACACCGAGATCGCTGATCTCACCGACAAGCTGTCAGATCCCGTCGATGTCCTCTTCGGCTGCCAACTCGGCGGAGGTACCGACATCAACCGGGCGCTGGCGTACTGTCAGCAGCTCATCACTCGCCCGACGGAGTCGATCCTGGTGCTGATCTCGGACTTGTACGAAGGCGGAATCGCCGAGGAGATGTTGCGCCGGATAGCCGATTTGTTGCGTTCTGGAGTCACTGTGGTGATCTTGCTTGCTTTGTCCGATTCAGGTGCGCCGGCGTACGACCACGAGCATGCCGCAGCCTTGGCTGCGCTTGGCGTACCAGCCTTTGCCTGTACTCCGGATCTCTTTCCTGACCTGCTGGCTGTGGCAGTCAGCAAAGGCGATATCGGTCAGTGGGCCGCCAACGCCGCCAGTGCCGCCGCCGTACCCAGCCCCGCTATGCCGAGTCGTTGAGGGCCGCCGCAGCCGTGAGATGATCGGCTCCGTGGCAGCCGTTCCGTCCGTCTCGTATTCGATCACCGTGCGGTTGGAGGTTCCGGCGGGGGGAGCCTCGGTCAGCCAGTTGACGACGGCTGTTGAGCAAGCTGGTGGGGCGGTTACTGCTCTTGATGTGACGGCGTCTGGACATGAGCGCTTGCGGATCGACGTGACCTGCGCAGCACGCGACACCGACCATGCCGAGCAGCTCGTCGAGGCAATGCGCAGCGTGCCCGGGGTCATGATCGGCAAAATCAGCGATCGCACCTTCCTGATGCATCTGGGCGGCAAGATCGAGATGAACACCAAGCATCCCATCCGCAACCGCGACGATCTGTCGATGATCTATACCCCGGGTGTGGCACGAGTGTCGATGGCGATTGCCAAGAACGTAGAGGACGCTAGGCGGCTGACCATCAAGCGGAACAGCATTGCGGTGGTCACCGACGGGTCCGCTGTCCTTGGGTTGGGCAATTTGGGCCCGGAGGCTGCATTACCGGTGATGGAAGGAAAGGCCGCGCTGTTCAAACGTTTCGGCGACATCGATGCCTGGCCGTTGTGTCTTGATACCCAAGACGTCGATGAGATCGTCAAAGTGGTGCACGCTATCGCGCCCGGCTTCGCCGGGATCAATTTGGAGGACATTTCGGCCCCTCGCTGTTTCGAGGTGGAGCGCCGGCTGCGTCAGCAACTGGAGATCCCGGTCTTCCATGATGATCAACATGGCACGGCGATCGTGGTGTTGGGTGCGCTCTACAACGCCTTGCGGGTAGTCGACAAGCAGATTTCTGACGTCAGGATTGTGATGTCGGGCGCTGGTGCAGCAGGTACAGCGGTCATCAAGCTGCTGCTTGCCGCCGGCGCGCGTGATGTCGTGGTAAGCGACATCGCAGGGGTAGTGCACCGCGGTCGCAGCGATCTGGTTGGTGAGTTGGAGTGGCTGGCCGAAAACACCAACCAGCTCGGATTTACCGGTTCCATCACCGAAGCCGTGGCGGGTGCCGATATCTTCATCGGCCTTTCGGTGCCGGGTGTGCTGTCGGGTTCCGATGTGGCGTCGATGGCAGATCGGTCGATCGTGTTCGCTTTGGCCAACCCAGTGCCCGAGGTGGATCCCGCGGAGGCGTCTCGGTACGCGGCGGTCGTCGCCACCGGTCGTTCGGATTTCCCGAACCAGATCAACAATGTGTTGGCGTTCCCTGGGGTATTCCGGGGGCTCCTCGACGCCCGCTGCGCCCACGTCACGTCGAGTATGCTGCTGGCTGCCGCCCGTGCACTCGCCGGCGTCGTTACCGACGACGAGCTGAATGCCGCCTACATCGTGCCGAGCGTGTTCCACGCTGACGTGCACCACACGGTGGCGACGGCAGTGCGCCGAGCAGCCGGGGGGCCAACCGAATTACCGACCGACACCGAAGTCGCCCTATAAGCAAATGCAGTACTCAGCTTTGTCGCACCGCTCGCAGGTCTTGCCGCTGCGTGGCTGGCATGTGGCTGCCGCGGGAGCGGTGATAGCGGTGTTCCTGCAGCTGTGGGGGCTTTATCGGGTTGTCGGCCCGCCACAGCCGCCCTGGTTCCCGCTTGCCGACAAGCTCGAGCATGCTGCTGGGTTTGCCCTGCCGGTGATGTTGATCCTGCTGGCGGCCGCGCTGCGCCGGCAGCCAGGTTGGCGATGGCCTGGTGCCGCAACAACGGCAGTGGTGGTTGGTCTTTTCGCAGCGCACGGCGTGGTCAGCGAAGCGATTCAGCATGTCTGGTACCGCCACCGCACGGGCGATCCACTCGACGTGCTGGCGGACTGGGTCGGTATCGCAGCGGGTGTGGTGTTGCTTCGAGTGATCGTGGTACGCGGCTCCCGCAGCGCCTACCGAGGGCTTCCAGCGTCGTGAACATGCAAGTCGGGCGCCACCCAGCCGCCGGAGATCTGCTGGTGGCGAGCATCATGCTTGCCGATGGTGTTTTCAACCAGACGGTGGTATTGATCTTGGATGCTGACGAGGACGGTGCCCTTGGGGTGATCTTGAACGAGATTTCCCAAACCCCCCTGGATGCGGTATTGCCGGACTGGGTGAGTACGGTGTCCGAGCCTCGGCTGCTCTTTCACGGTGGGCCGGTCTCGCCCAACGGCGCGATATGCCTTGCCAGTGTGGCTGCGAACGGAGAGGAACCGCCAGGCTGGCGACCGCTGTTCGACAGCGTCGGTCTGCTGCATCTCGACACACCGATCGAGATCGTCTCTGGCGCATATCGCGACCTGCGGATCTTCGCGGGCTACGCAGGGTGGGCTGCCGGTCAGCTGCAGGCGGAGATCTCCGAAGGCATGTGGCATGTGATGCCGGCGGATTATGGCGACGTATTCGGCGGTCAGCCACTGGAGCTGTGGCGTGCGGTGCTGCGGCGCCAGCGAGGTGAGGTCGCGTTCTTCTCGACATGGATGGAGAATCCCGAGCTCAATTAGTTTGGTGCCCGCTCGCGCAAAGTTCAATGGCTCGCTCCGCTCGCGAGGATCGCGTTTGGAAGCCGCTGCCTTCCTCTCTCGCTCGCAGACGAAAAGCGTGTCTGCTCGTTCGTTCGTCCAGGACAACGGCGCGCGATCCTGGGCGTGCGGTGCATCCGGCTACTTCGTCGTCGCTCGCAGAGGAAAGAACGCCTCTGCTCGCTTCTCCTCAGCACGGCGCGCGATTTGCCGACGCTCGCACGCGATATGCGCACTGTGCTTGGTCAAAGCGTAAGGTCCGGCTGTGGCGACACCATCCGATTGCTATGTAGCTTGTTTTCAAGGTGCATAGGATTACGTCGCAGGAGTCGCCTAGTGAGAAGGTCATCGCGGGTGTGCTCACCGAGACGTCGGTGTTCATATCGCACTGACGGAAGGGATACGGGTGTCTGAAACAACCAAGAGTGCAGGTGCGCGCAGCCGGGTGCTGGTGGTTGACGACGACGCGGCGCTCGCTGAGATGCTGTCGATCGTGCTTCGGAACGAGGGTTTCGAGCCGATCTGGTGCGCGCATGGGGACAAGGCGTTCTCGGCATTCAAGGAGGCCAGGCCGGACCTGGTGCTGCTGGACTTGATGCTGCCGGGGCGGGACGGTGTGGACGTCTGTCGCGACATACGCGCTGAATCCGGGGTGCCGATTGTGATGCTGACAGCAAAGACCGACACCATCGATGTGGTCGACGGGCTGGAAGCTGGCGCCGACGACTACGTCGCCAAGCCGTTCAAAGCCAAGGAGCTCGTCGCCAGAATCAAAACTCGGCTGCGCCGGATGCCGGCGTCGGAGGAGGTCGACGTAGAGACGCTGCGGATCGGCGACCTCTCGATCAGCGTCGATGGACATTCAGTGAAGCGAGACGGGGTTCAGATCCAACTCACGCCATTGGAATTCGACCTGCTACTCGCCTTGGCGCGGCGGCCCTGGCAGGTCTTCAGTCGCGAGGTACTGCTGGAGCAGGTGTGGGGCTACCGCCATGCCGCCGACACACGGCTGGTGAACGTACACGTGCAGAGGCTGCGTTCCAAGATCGAGAAGGATCCCGAGCATCCCGAGATCGTTGTAACCGTACGCGGGATCGGCTACAAGGCCGGCGAAACCAACCAGGTCCGATAGCCGGTCCGCTCGATGGCGGCCTCTGACGCGAACCTCGGCTTATGGTCTCGATCCTGACACCTCTGAAATCCCGCTGGTGGCGGTTCCCCATCACGTGGTGGTGGCGGTCCTTGCCGCTTCGCGTGGTACTGACGCAATTCGTCGCGTCGGTGCTGGTGCTGGTGCTGGGCGGCTTCTTGCTGATGCAGCAGGCAACCATCGGGGTAATCGACGGCAAGGAGGGGACCGCAAAGAACGAGGCCCGGCAGGCTGTCAACACTGCACAACAGCAGCTCAACGCCGCTGATCTCACCGGTGAGGTCAATGTCGACAAGCTACTTCTCGATCTGGCCACCGGATTCGCAAATCGGCCCGGCGAGCAATTTGAAGTGATCATCATCTCGCGCGGCCAGACGATCACCGCTGGTAACACGGCAGCCGGCAGCATTCCGGCCACGTTGCGCAAGCAGGTTGAGCAGAGCAACGACCTGCTGATGACCTCGACCCAGATTGCCTACCGCGACATGCGCGCCGCGGTCCCAGGACTTGCCGCGGGCGCAACCCTGACTCTGCCCGGCACCGGGCGCTACCAGATTTACCTGCTGTTCCCGCTCTCCCAGGAGGTTGCCACTCTCAACGTCCTCCGCTACGCCGTGGTGACGACAGGCGCCATCTTGGTGATCTTGCTTACGCTCATCGCAGCGCTGGTCAGCCGTCAGGTCGTGACGCCGGTACGCGCGGCTCGCCGGGCAGCCGAAAGCCTCGCATCAGGCAACCTGCATGATCGAATGAAAGTACGAGGCCAAGACGACCTGGCTCGCCTGGCCACGTCGATGAACTACATGGCCTCCGAGCTCGAGAAACAGATCAACACGCTCGAAGAGCTCTCCGCGGTCCAGCAGAGATTTGTCTCCGACGTCTCCCACGAGCTGCGTACGCCGCTGACCACGGTCCGGATGGCCGCCGAGGTATTGCACGAGGCTCGCGAGGACTTTGATCCGGTGGCTGCGCGCTCCGCCGAGCTGCTGTTGAACGAGCTTGATCGCTTCGAGTCACTGCTCACCGACCTGCTTGAGATCTCCCGCTTCGACGCGGGGGCGGCCGTGCTCAACGTGGAGGAAATAGACCTGCGCGATCTGGTGCACGAAGTGGTGGAGGCCAATGCACGGCTCGCCGAAACCAATAACGCCGAGATCACGATTCATGCGAGCGGCGATGCGACGGCCGAGGTCGACACTCGCCGGATTGAGCGAATCTTGCGCAATCTCCTGGTCAATGCGATCGAGCACAGCGAAGGCCATCCGATCGACGTCTTGATCGAAGGCGACGAGGCTGCGGTCGCAGTCGCGGTTCGTGATCATGGTGTTGGCTTCGAAGCCAGTCAGGCCAGGCAGGTCTTCCATCGCTTCTGGCGCGGCGACGCGGCACGGGCACGCGCCGTCGGCGGAACTGGTCTCGGCCTGGCAATTGCCATGGAGGACGCGAACCTCCACGGCGGCTGGCTTACGGCATGGGGGCGCCCAGCCATGGGGGCCCAATTCCGGCTCACCCTGCCGCGGAAGGCCGGAGCGATCCTGGAGACGTCACCGCTTCCGCTGGTGCCACGCGACCTGGTCGGACCGGGTGGCACCCGGCTCGAGGGCCTCGAAGCTCCGGCGCCTCTGGCTCCGATGCCGCCGCCGCCGTTGCCCCTCTCCGCACCACAGCCCTCGACCGCCGAGGAACCGGCCGTTGCGGAATCAACAGCCGCGCAAACTACAGTGAGCAAATCGTGACGAGGGCACAGCGTCATCTTGCCGGAATCCTTCTCGTGATAGCCAGCTTGCTGGCTGCCGCCGGCTGCGTCAGCGTCCCGGTAACCGGACCGATCGAGAAGGTGGGGGGCTCGCAGCCTCCCTGCCAGAACTGCGTGAATGTCGAAGTGGCTCCGCCTGCCGCCGGCGATGGGCCGCGGCAGATCGTCGAGGGCTACCTCCGGGCGACCTCCAACTATCAGCCGAACTATTCCGTGGCCAGGCAGTTTCTGACCCGGATGGCAGCCGAGAAGTGGAGCCCCGAAGAGGTGTCAATCTATCGAGGTTCGCTGGTGGCGGCGGCGAGAACCACTGTCACGCTGAGCGGTCAGCTCGTCGGCTCGTTGGAAAAGGACCGCACCTATACCGCACACGACCAGCCCCTCGAGTGGAACTTCGAGTTGCTACAGGAGGACGGGGAGTGGCGGATTGACAAGCCACCGCCTGGGCTCATGGTTGCCGAGTATTCCTTCAAGTCGTTCTATCAGCCCTACGATCTCTATTTCGTCGGAAACGGCAGATCGCTTGTTCCCGACCCGATCTATCTTCCAGCTCTCAGCAATCCGGCCAATGTCGCATCCGCCCTCATGAAGGCGTTGCTCACTGGACCGTCGAAATGGCTGAGGCCTGCCGTGTCTAGCGCAATCCCGCCGAATACCAGCCTGAGTGTCGACTCGGTCACAATCACCAATAGCATCGCCGAGGTACAGCTCAGTGACTCGGTGGCCGCGCTACCGGATCCGCAGCGCAGCTTGCTGGCGGCACAAATCGTTTACACCCTGAGGCAGGTTGGCGGGGTGAAGGGCGTTGTGATCAAGGTGAACCAGCAGCCGTTCCGAGTGCCAGGAAGTGACCCGTCCACTCTCGCGATCTCTGTTGACGCCATTTCTCGCGACATGGATCCGATCCCATTCGTGACCGGGGATCAGTTATATGCGGTCCCCCGCGCCGGACCTGGCGTCAAGGTGGTGACCACGACCGCCGATTCGCCGGCCACCAACCCGGGTCCCGAACCGCTGGGCAAGTTGACAGTCGACGCATTGGCGGTGTCGACGACCGGCACCGATCTCGCGCTCACCACTGACAATCAAACGACGCTACGACGTGCGCCACTAGCAAGTGGGCAGCCACTCACCCTGCTGAACGGAGTCACCGAGCTGCTCCGGCCACAGTTCACCAGATACGGCGAGATCTGGGACATCGGAGTCCAGGGTGGCCGGCAGCGGATGTGGATGTTCACCGCCGACAAGAACCGCCCGGAACGCCCCGGCATCAAGATCGAGATCAACTCACCAGTGCTGCAGGACAGCAAGGTGGCAGCGTTCAAGATCTCCCCCGACGGCACTCGGATGGCGTTGGTCCGTAATACCACGGCCGGGAAACACGAGCTCGGGATTGCACGCATCGTCCGATCCGACAGGATCATGGTTGATGGCTGGCGACCTCTGAACATCACGCAGAACCACATGCCGCGGATCGAGAGCATCAGAGATGTCGCGTGGCTCGATGCCACGGAGCTGATGGTTTTGGGGATCACGGACCAAGGCACCGCTGTTGCGCCGTTCCGGGTGGTGGAGGATGCGTCGCGGATCACACCTGAAGGCGAGCCTGAGAACTGGGATGCCGTCGGGCTCGCGGTACTTCCTCGCACCCAGACCGCGATCATCATTGGTAAGAGGGGCCACACCTGGAAAGACAACGGCAGTCAGTGGCTCCACTTCTTGGACAACGTTCGGACCATCGCCTATCCCGGCTAGCTGTGACAGCAATCCACAGATTGCGTAGTGTCAGCCGGTAGCAGCGCCTGGAAGCGACAAACTCAGCCGGTGAGCTTTGAGCATTGGCTAGCGGCAGCCGGTGATCTGTTGCTCGGCGCTAGCTGCCATGGCTGCGGGCGGCCCTGGTGGGGGATCTGCCCTAGCTGTCGGCAAGAACTCTCCAGCCGGCGTCCCTTCTTCACAACTCCAGTTCCCTGCCCCGACGGATTCCCGGTGACGGTCACATCCTCGGCGTACGACCCGATCTTGCGAGGAGTGATCAACGCGCACAAGGAGCGGCAGGCGCTGACACTGACGAGTTTCCTTGCCGCGCGACTGGCGCTGTCGGTGCATGCGTTACTCATGAGCGAAACCCCGGGTGCTGGCGACGGCAGAATCATCCTGGTGCCGATCCCCTCGGCGTCCCGAGCGGTTCGCCGGAGGGGGTTCGATGCCACGGCGTCGATCGCCCGGGGTGCGGCCCGCCGGCTCCGCGTCCGGTACCCGATGACTGTTCGGCCAGCCCTGACGCAGGGGCGGCGGGTTGCCGATCAGGCTGGCTTGCGCGCAGCAGCCCGGCAGGAGAACCTCTTTGGAGCCTTCCGGCTGCGGATACCGATCACGACAGGCGTAGCTGTTCTCGTCGACGATCTGGTGACAACCGGCAGCAGCCTTGCCGAGGCCGCGCGGGTGCTTCGAGCGGCCAGGATTACGGTCCTGGGTGCAGCAACGGTGGCCGCAACCGTACGACTGCGGCCCCCGAATTCGCCCGAAATCGGAGACTTTTCCCGGGCAATGTTCACGGACTGAGAAGTCAGTGAGGATCCCGAGGAAGCGGTAGAAATACCCCATGACAAGGATTAGCGTCTTGTCTATGGCGCTTGCGCACCAGGGGGATTTCAGGTCAGGCCGGAATCAAGGTGCGTTCAGTGCCTTCGTCATTTCTGGGCCGCTCTCGCTGTGCGGCCTGCAATCGCGAGTGAACGCCGGGCGCATGCTCGCCTGATCGTGTCGTTCGAACTACCCACTCCTCGATGGAGGTAGACATGGATGTTGTCGTCAAGTCCCGACATTGCAACGTGTCGGATCAGTTCCGCTCCTACGTGGATGAGAAGATCACCCGACTCTCCAAGCTCAACGACCGGGCGATTCGCGTCGAGGTAGAGGTATCGGCGGAGCGGAACAGGCGACAACAGAACCAGGCGAGCCGTGTCGAGATCACGCTTCGCACCAAGGGCCCGGTAGTGCGGGCGGAGGCAGCGGCCGAAGACAAGGCTGCAGCCTTCGATCTGGCGTTGGACAAACTGATGGCGCAGCTACGAAAGGCAGCCGACCGCAAGCGGGTGCATCGCGGTCAGCACTCTCCGCGCTCCTTGCAGGAAGCAGCGGCCGAACTGCCGCTGATGGACGGCGGCGCGTCTGAGACCAATGGGTCGTCTGTGCGCAAGATCGCCGGAATTGAAGTGCATGGCGACGGGCCCATGGTGGTGCGCGAGAAGTTTCATCCGGCGGTGCCCATGAGCCTGGACCAGGCGCTGCTCGAGATGGAGCTGGTCGGGCATGACTTTTACCTGTACATCGACTCCGAGTACATGGCGCCCAGTGTCGTGTACCGCCGCCGTGCCTACGACTACGGCGTGATCCGCCTGGACACTGCCTACGCCATGGTCTCCTGACGACCAACTGAGATATGTGCCGTGAGCTCGTCGAAGGGCACGGGCTTCGACAGGCTCAGCGCGCAGTCAATGGTTGAGACCGCATTCATCAGCTGGCAGGCATTAACTGTCGGTGGGTTCCACTACCGTCTCCTGAGTGAGAAGGGAGACGCTGCGCAAGGCTGAGGCGAGGCGGATCGCGCTCGCTGCGCAGGGCTTCGGTGTTCCCAAGCGGGAGCGGCCGCTCACTCTGCGCGATGTTCAAGCTGCGACGAGCCGCGTGGCGCAGTTCCAGATCGACTCGATCAATGTCGTCACCCGGGCACACTTCATGCCGCTGTTCTCGCGGGTGGGACCGTACGATCAAGGCCTCCTGGAACGCGCCGCCTATCAACCCCCGCGTCGGCTCTTCGAGTACTGGGGTCATGCGGCCAGCCTGATCGACGTCTCCTTGCAGCCATTGCTGCGGTTTCGCATGCAGCCGGGGTTTCGCGACGTCTGGGCCGGGGTCGAGCGAGTAGCGAAGCAAGAACCCGATCTGGTCAGGTTCGTCCTAGATGAGGTGGCCGTGCGTGGACCGATCAGCGCCAGAGATCTCGAAATCGTCGAGGAACGCGACCGCACCAACTGGGGTTGGAACTGGTCCCGCGTGAAGACTGCTCTGGAGTGGTTGTTCTATATCGGCGAGGTCACCTCGGCACGGCGCAATTCCCAGTTCGAGAGGGTCTACGACCTTCCCGAGCGGGTCATTCCCCACTCGGTGCTCGCGATGCCGACTCCAACGCCGGAGGAGTCAGTCACTGGTCTGATACGGCGCGCGGCGAGAGCCCTCGGGATTGCAAGCGAATCCTGTCTCCGGGACTACTTCCGTACTCGCCTGCCTATGACGCGGCAGGCCATCGCGACGCTGGTCGAGAGCGGTGAGCTGATTCCGGTGATGGTCCAGGAAACTGGCAGCCGGCCATGGTACCTGTGGCATCGGGCGCGGATGCCGCGTCGCATCGCCGCCCGCGCGCTACTGAGTCCCTTCGACTCGATGATCTTCGAGCGCGCCAGACTGGAGCGCTTGTTCGACTTCAGCTATCGGATCGAGATCTACACCCCGGAGCCGAAGCGCGTACACGGGTATTACGTCTACCCGTTTCTGTTGGATGAGAGGTTCGTTGCTCGGGTTGATCTCAAAGCGGATCGTGCGCGCGGCATGCTGCGGGTCAATGCCGCCTGGATCGAACCCGGCTGCGACTCGTGGGACGTGGCAGCCGAGCTGGCAGCTGAGCTCAAAATCATGGCCGAATGGCTCGGCCTGGAAGGAGTAGAGATCCTGCCACGCGGCGACCTGGCCAGCGCCCTCGCCGCCGCATAAGGACTGGGCAGGATGCTGCGAGCGTCGGCAATCGCGCGCCCGACGCACGGAGGAGCGATGAGCGAACACGTCTTTCGTTCGCGAAGAGTGACGACGAAGTAGGCGGCATGCTGGCGCGATCCGCTGCGAGCGGCAGCGAGCAATCCAGCAGTGCGCGAGCAGCAAGCCAAACAAAGCGACTTACCATAGGGGACGCGCTGCGGCACTCCTACGATGGATGGAGTTTGACGTGGGCCGAGCGGCACGAGGGAACATCTCGGCGCTGCAGACCGTGCAGGTAAGGGATAACGACGTAGGGAGCCAGTTTCCGTGGCTTTGATGGATAGGTTGCTGCGCTTAGGCGAAGGCAAGCTTCTCAAGCAGCTCGCGAACATCGCCAAACAGGTGAATGCGATTGAGGACGACTTCGTCGCAATGAGCGACGAGGAGTTGCGTGGTCAGACCGGCGACTTTCGGACGCGCTTCGAGAAAGGCGAGACGCTCGAGTCGCTGCTGCCGGAGGCCTTCGCGACCGTACGCGAGGCAAGCCACCGGGTCCTCGACAAGAGGCACTTCGATGTCCAGGTGATGGGCGGTGCCGCGCTCCACCTGGGCAACATCGCCGAGATGAAGACTGGCGAGGGCAAGACGTTAGTTGCGACCATGCCGTCGTATCTGAACGCGCTCACCGGCCGGGGCGTTCATGTGGTCACGGTCAACGACTATCTGGCCAAACGTGACTCGGAGTGGATGGGACGCATCCACCACTTCCTCGGCATGGAGGTCGGCGCCATTCTGTCGCAGATGGACTCGGCTGATCGTCGCAGGGCCTATCAAGCCGACATCACCTATGGCACCAACAACGAGTTCGGATTCGACTACCTGCGTGACAACATGGCGCTCAACCTCGCGGACTGCGTACAACGCGAGCATCACTACGCCATCGTCGACGAGGTGGACTCGATCTTGATCGACGAAGCGCGTACCCCATTGATCATCTCTGGGCCGGCCGAGGATACCCACAAGTGGTATCCGGAGTTCGCCAAGCTGGTGAACCGGTTACGCCGAGACGAGCAGTACGAGGTCGATGAGAAGAAGCGAACCGTCGCGATCAATGAGGCCGGAATTGATGCGGTCGAAGACTGGCTCGGCATCCACAATCTGTACGAGTCGGCGAACACGCCGCTGATTTCGTATCTGAACAACGCCATCAAGGCGAAGGAACTGTTCAAGCTGGATCGCGACTACGTGGTGATCGAGGGCGAAGTCCTGATTGTCGACGAGCACACCGGGCGCACCTTGATCGGTCGCCGCTACAACGAAGGACTGCACCAAGCCATCGAGGCCAAGGAGCGGGTCCAGATCCGCGACGAATATCAAACGCTCGCCACGATCACGCTGCAGAACTACTTCCGGATGTACGAGAAGCTCGCCGGCATGACGGGCACCGCGCTCACTGAGGCCAGCGAGTTCCAGAAGATCTACGGGCTCGGTGTGGTGCCGATCCCCACGAACATGCCGATGATCCGCGGTGATCAGCGCGATCTGATCTATCGCACCGAGGAGGCAAAGTTCGAGGCCATCGTGGAGGATGTGGCCGAGCGGCATGAGAAGGGCCAGCCGGTGCTCATCGGCACCGCATCTGTCGCCAAATCCGAAATCTTGTCCGGTCTGCTGAAACGCGCCGGAGTCAAGCACGAGGTCCTCAACGCCAAGCAGCACGAGCGCGAAGCAGCGATCATCGCGCTGGCGGGTGCCAAGAGCGCAGTCACTGTGGCCACGAACATGGCCGGCCGCGGTACGGACATCATCCTGGGTGGAAACGCTGAGTTTCTCGCCGATAAGAAGCTGCACGACTCTGGAATCGATGCGCTCGAGAACTCCGAGGAGTACGAGAAGCTCTACCCCGAGCTCCTCGAGACCTTCGTGGAGGAAACCGAGGTTGGACACGATGAGGTCGTCGAGCTTGGTGGGCTGTACGTCGTTGGATCAGAACGGCATGAGTCCCGCCGCATCGACAACCAGCTGCGTGGCCGGTCGGGGCGCCAGGGCGATCCCGGAGAGAGCCGGTTCTACTTGTCGCTGGGCGACGACCTTATGCGGTTGTTCAAGTCCGACATCGTGGAGTGGGTCCTGCAGGCGCTCAAGATGCCAGACGACGTGCCCATCGAGAACAAGCGGGTGACTGCCTCGATTGCCAGCGCACAGAGCCAAGTTGAGGCCCAGAACTTCGAGATCCGCAAGAACATCCTCAAGTACGACGATGTGATGAACCGGCAGCGGCATGCCGTCTACGGCGACCGTCGCAAGGTGCTGGAGGGCGCCGACGTCGAATCGCGGCTGCGTGCCACCGTGGACACAGTCGTCGAGCAATACGTCATCGGAGCGACTGAAGGGTTCGCTGAGGACTGGGATCTGGAACAGCTGTGGAGCAACATGAACACGCTCTACCCGGTGTCCCTGGTACGCGCCGATTACGAGGAGCGCGACGACCTCGACCGGCAGATGCTGGTTGATGACTTCAAGGCCGACGCCCAGGCCGCGTACGACAGGCGCGAGGAGAACCTTGGTGAAGAAGTCATGCGTGAGCTCGAGCGCCGGGTATTGCTGACGGTCCTGGACCGTAAGTGGCGCGAGCATCTCTACGAGATGGATTACCTACGTGAGGGCATCGGCTTGCGGGCCATGGCCCAGCGCGATCCGCTGGTGGAATACCAGCGCGAGGGCGGCGCCATGTTCAACTCCATGATGGAAGCCTTCATGGAGGAGGTCGTCGGCTATGTCTTCCACCTCGATGTCGAGGTGCAGGAGGCCCCGACGGTCGGCGTGGTCACCGACCCCGATGGTGGGCCGATCCAGATTGGTGCCGGCCGAGAGGGCGGCAGTCCGAATGGTCACGATCGCGCCGGCCGTCACCTCGTGGAGTCTGGGCCGGATCCGGACGGTCCGGGCGTCGCGGTGCACACAATCGATGACGACGAGTCTGAGCCTGACGACTTGGCGGAGGAACCGGTCCCAGCCCTACCGAGAGTCAAGGCCAAGGGCCTCGCCGGCGAATCCAGCCCACGTACCCCGCTCAGCTACTCGGCACCGGCCGAGGACGGCACCGTCAGGACGACGGGCAAGGCGGGGAGCAAAGCTGACAATCCGTACGCCAACGTGGGCCGTAATGCGCCTTGTCCGTGTGGCTCCGGCAAGAAATTCAAGATGTGTCACGGGCGGCCAGGCGCTGTTTAGTCTTCTGCGCCAACAGCTGGACCACCTTGCAAGATTGCTGAGGGCGCCCGCTATGCCCACTCGTTCATGATCCGATCCCGCATCGCAATCGTCAGCGCTGGCCGGCCGTCGTGGTCGTCGGCGGCATCGGCCTTGCGGCTGTGATGGGCGGCGAAGAGTCAGATACGGAGACGACCAACTCCGTCGCAGCGGAGTCTCCAGCGCCGATGCCGACGCCTTCATCGACGATGCTCGCCGGCTGAATGATCCGAGGACTAGGGCGGCGGGAGGGTGACTCCGAAGCCGGCCATCGCCAGCCGGAGCAGCACTTGGCCGGGCCGTAACAAGTCGGCGATCTTCGCAGCTGCAAGCACCTCGAGCTCAGCCAGGCGATCGTTGTAGGTGTCGGCTCCCTGCAGGCGCGCCCGCTGCAGCTCGGCCACATTCAGCCAGACCTTGTGACGAGCCTCGCGAAGGAAACGTCGTGAGCTCAGTCGATTCGCCGGCGTAAGAATCCGGTCGAGCAGGCTGCGGGTGCCACCGATCGCGTGATCCTCCGCCGTCACGCGGGTAGCCAAGATCTGGTCGATGCGCTCATGATCACGACGACGCCGGTCGATCAGTGCAGGGTCTTCGAAATCACGGTCAGTGATCACCGAAAGGGTTGCCGGTGGCAGGTCGTAGTTGATGTGCGCATTCATTCCCAAGAGCAGATGGACGATGTTGGGCAGACCCGGATCAGCCTGGAATGCCAGCCGCCACGGTCGCGGCACATGGCCGCTCAGCTGGTCTGCGTCATGTGCCACGATGAACAGGTCCGCGAATGCGATATCCCAGCGCACGACCCAATCGGGATCCTCGAAGAAGGCGGCATCAACCGCATCGCCGACGGCCTGCGTGGTCCGCTGATAGGTCGTGATGAAGCTGCGGCGGTGCACTTGATCAGCCGGCAGGGCGTCAATCCGGTGTTGCAACTGCTCTACAACATCACCGATGGTGGATGCCGGTTCACCGGTGCTCCCCCAGGGCATCGTCACGGGGTTCGTCCTTGGCAATGCGGGTTCGACGGAACGATCGCCGAGCATCGGGTCGTGTAAAGCCGATCAAGGTGGCAGCCCCCAGGCGGCCCGAGGGTCGGCATCGATGGACACTGACTTTAGGAGCAAGGTGAGCGGGATGGCCAGCACCGCGTGCCATGGGGCCGCTGGCGTCGCGTGTCTTCTGTCGATCATGAGCTTGCCGCAGACAGAAGCGGGGACCGGAGCGTTGGTTACCGGCCAGACACTGGCCATCCTGTATAACCGGATCTTCCTTCTCTCACAGCGCCTCATGCTGGTCGTGAACGACCTCTTGCTGGGCTTCCTGTTGTACCAGTCACGCTTAGTGCCGCGGGTTCTTCCCTTGCTCGCGTTCATCGGAGCGCCCCTGCTCCTCGCTTCCTGGATCGGCGTGTTGTTCCGCCTTTGGGGACAAAGGTCCACGGTGCCGGTGTTCGCCGCGCTTCCGGTCGCGCTATTTGAGTTCTCGCTGGGCCATTATGTGACCGTCAAAGGTTTTAAGCCTTCGCCCATTACAGCTGACATGGTCTGAGGTCACTTGTCATTGGTGTGCATCGTTGGTCGAGGCGTTCGCCCCGCGATTCAAAAAATCGAGGCATGAGCGCCCACGCCAAGCCCCAGGACGAAATGGCCACGATCAGCGAAGTGGCTGACTACTTGACGTGTCTACGACCTTCCTGCAGCCTTGGGCACTGGCCGACTTCGGCCCGACTGTCTCCAACCTCGACAACGGCTTTCGGTGCCGCCGCGATGAAGTGATCGAATGGCGTGAGAAGACCTGGAAGCAAGATCGGTAGTACAAGCTGGTTGAGCAACATGTGTCTTGCTTGGCAGCCGCGACGGGCGCTGACCCATAGGGTCCTTCCATGAGCGCACAGATGTGGTCTTGCCCCAATCCCGAATGCCCACCAAGCGCAAACGCTCCGAAACAGATACCGATCGTGGAGCAGCTGACCCAAGTAGGCGTGGCGCCTTTGGAGCACTTCCGCCCGTGGCAGCCACCGTCAGCCGTAGTCCGTCGTGTCTGCGGTAGCGAGTGCGGCAACGTCTACCGGCTAAGCGAGTTCAGGAAAGTCATGGACAGGTAGCCACGCGGCGTCATCCTGCGTTCTCTGCAGCCCGAAGATCAACGGCCTTGACCCATCCCTGCCGCCCCGCTGTTCGGAGCGCGGACCCTCCGAGCCACATCGTGCGGTCCTTCACCCACCAGTTGAGCTGGCCGCCAGTGGACCATGTGGCTGACTCCACTTCGATTGGCGGATCGACCTCCCGGCAATTGGCTTCGCCGTACCGACTCGGTTCGAGATCACGCATAGATCATCCGAACACAGATTCGATCGTGGTGGAAGCGAGTGATCCCGCGGTCAAACACAGACCGCAAGATTTCGCGCAGATCGGTTCTGTTTGAGATAAATCGCGTCAGGACCTGGACATCTGACAAATTCTGCGCGCAAATAGTTGCAGGGCCATAACAGGGGGAGAGGCTCCAGCTAGATGGCGGCACAAGACCTGGAGCTAGCTGGAGTCTCCTGCTGAAGGTACCTCGTGTGCGTAAATCCGTCCGCCACATGGCGATGGCGAAATCCGGCCGTGATTCTCAATCCGGTTGTCAAGCCCAGGAAGCATCCAAAGACTCAATCCTGGCGCTACAGGATCTTGTGTCACCCGTCGCTGGGCTTGTTCGTGACCGCTACCAGACAGGCCCACGAGGGAAGAGGAGGTGGATGCGGTAAGCCACCTCCAGCATGACTCGGTGGGTAGAAGGCGGCGATAGGGGAGGAATGAGTGACATCCGGATCGGGATGTCGGGATGGAGCTACGACCACTGGAACGCCGTCTTGTACGGGCCCTCGCTGGCACGGCGTCTGTATCGGCCCGAGCCATGGACTTCTCGGCTGGTGGAGAGTTGGCATGAGCTCGGGGAGCGACGGGAACTGCCTGGAGCTCGAGATGCGTGGCCAGAGGCGAGTGCCGCCGGTCAGGGTGACGAACCGGTTCCGTTTGATCGCCGCTTGCCCGGCGACGGCCTTCTTGGCCTTAGCGATCTGCTGGTCGATGCCGTGCGGGGTGCGCCGGGCCCG
>Ga0081455_10002449_pt1 | contig 22098 bp, 21 predicted proteins | sample TabmetS3T2R1_FD_70207 | JGI IMG/M metagenome (GOLD analysis project Ga0081455, IMG submission 70207) | Tabebuia heterophylla rhizosphere microbial communities from the University of Puerto Rico - S3T2R1 | ecosystem: Host-associated > Plants > Roots > Rhizosphere ...
CCGGCGACGCGGCCGGCCGCGTTTCTCTCCGTGTTGCGGGGCGCGGGCCTGCCGGTCGCGCTGCCCGGGGTGGTGCCCTTCGACGTCGCCAGGCCGTTCGACCGCACCTCGTTCCGCGATTGGGCCGACGGCATCGACGGCCTCAGCATTCCCGCGCCCGCGCCGGTGGGCGACTTCTCCGCCGCCGAGGTCGCGACGGCGATCGGGCAGGCCCGGCAACTGGTGGCCGCGCTGAACCTGGACCGGGAGGTGATCGAGGGGCGACGGTTCGACCGGTACCTCGGGCTGCTGGCCGAGTGGGACCGAGAGGTCGCCCAGGGCGCGGTGACCGCGCGCAGCGAGAACTTCCCGCCCTACCTCACGGTGGTCGCCGACGGGTTCCGGCTGCTTCCGGCCACCCCGAAGGCGCGCGGCCCGATGACCGTGCGGCCGGGCGCGCGGGGCGAGTTCAACCTGCACGTCGAACTCAGAGTGGCATATGCGTTCGAGCCGGGCGACGGACTGGTGGTCGTCGAGGGCGACCTGATCACGGTCCACCACACGGTGCTGGACCTGGTGTTCCGCAAGTCGCCACCCTTCAAGCCGGCCACGAGCGGCCTGTCGTTCGCGGGCGTGGGTAGCGCCCTGTCGCCGGACGGCTGCCGGTACGCGCGGCGGAACCTGCTGGCGCCCCCGTTCGCGGACCGGTCCCGGCCACCCTGTACCCGGTAACGATCTCCGCCTTCCGGCGACAACCAGACAAGATCGAACCGGAGGGGCAGGTCCGAAATGGACGACTACGACATCGGGGAGCACCCGGACCTGCGGGATCCGGACTGGCAGCAGCGCGCGGTCAAGGAGGCGTGCGGCGACCTGCGCCGGCAGCGCCGCCGCGCCCGCCGGGGCAAGTGGCTGGCCTGGACCGCCGCCTCGCTCGTCGTCGTGGCCGGCGCCGTGTTCGGCCTGATCCAGTGGGGCAAGTCCACGTCCGCCCGGTACGACGGAAGCGCTCCCCCGCCGGCCGAGATGCGGCCCAGCGCGCCGAGCGTGCTGCCCGACATCGCGCGCGTCGACCTGAACCACCCGTTCGCCGGAACCCCCGCGGAGACGTGGAGCGAGTCGGTGGATGGGCTCGCGGTGCCACCCGCCGGGCCGGTCGGAAGTTCAGTGCAAGCCAGGTCCAAAACGCCGTCGGCCAGGTGAAGAGCGTCATCCACGCGTCGCGGCTGGACCGGCACACCATCGAGGCGCGGGACGCGACGGCCTACGTGAACCTGCTGGCCCCGAGTATCCGGGCGGAGACCGCAAGTGAGATCGCGAACCGCGACAGCCTGATGTCCGACGTGAGTTTCGCGGCCGAGGGCTTCAAGCTGCTCCCGGCAGGCCCCCGGATCAGCGGGACGATCACCGCCAGGCCCGGCACGGAGGCGGGCCGTCTCGCCCTGCACGCCAGCTTCGTCGTCGCTTATGCCTTCGACCCTGCCGGATACACGCCGATCCTCAGTCCGAGCTATCTCGACGTGTTCATGCGGCACGAGGTTGATTTCGAAATGATCGACGGCTCGGGCTATCCCAAGGCCGACCGCGGGCTGTGGGTGACCTCGACCGAGTACATCGTCTTCTCGATGGCCTGCGAGGCGTCCAAGAAGGGCTTCCTGGCACCCGCATTCAGCGAGACCGACCCCGGCGGCACGGAGGCCACCGGCTTCGACGAGGCAGCGATGTACGACGTCACGAAGCCGATCCCCCAGTTCACCGGCGGTTGCCGCGACTAGTTCGACAGGACAGACTCATCAGTCTAGCCTGTGCATATGACCCGGGTACCGAACGACGTGGCGCGCCTGGCCGGAGCCGTGCGTGCCGTGGTCGGCCAGTTGCACCGGCGCCTGCGCCAGGTCGACAACGCGGGTGTGCTGACGCCCTCGCAGTCGACGGTGCTCGCCCGGCTGCACCGGGACGGGCCGGCCACCCAGGCGCAGCTCGCGGCGGCCGAGCACGTGCGGCAGCAGTCCATGGCGGCCGCGCTCGCCGCGCTCGACGAACTCGGCTATCTCACCCGCACGCCCGACCCGCGGGACGGCCGCCGTGTGGTGGTCGCCCTCTCGGACCTGGGCGAGAAGACCGTGCGCGGCGTGCACCAGCACCGCGAGGAGTGGCTCGCGCAGGCGCTCGTCGACGACTTCACGCCCGAGGAGCGCCGCAAGATCGACGAAGTGCTGCCCCTGCTGGCGAAGCTGGCGCAGCGATGAGGAAGTGGTGACGACGGCCCGGCGCAGGACGACGCGATCCGGAACCACCTACCCCGCGCGCATGGTCCTCCCCCTCGCGGCCAGCGCGGTGCTCAACCCGATCAACTCCACGCTCATCGCTGTCGCGCTGGTGCCGATCGGCCAGGCGTTCGGCGCCGGGCCGGCGCAGACCGCGTGGCTGATCACGTCGCTGTACCTCGCCACCGCCGTCGGGCAGCCGGTGATGGGCCTGTTCGTCGACCGGTTCGGCGCGCGGCGCGTGCTGCTGGCGGGTGCGGTGACCGTGATGCTCGCCGGCCTCGGCGGTCTGCTCGCGCTCTCGCTGGGCTGGCTCGTGGCGATCCGGGTCGTGCTCGGGTTCGGCACCTGTGCCGGGTTTCCGGCCGCGATGGCGGTGCTGCGCCGGCGCGCGGAGATCACCGGCGGCGGCGTGCCGAGCCGCGTCCTGGCGATCCTCGCGATGACGTCCCAGACCGTCATGGTCGTCGGCCCGACGCTCGGCGGCGCGCTGATCGGCCTGGCCGGCTGGCCGGCGATCTTCGCGGCCAACATCCCGCTCGCGGCCGTCGCGTTCGTGCTCGCACTCGTCTGGGTGCCCGAGGACCCCGCGCGCACGGGACCCCGGGAACCGATCGACGCCATCGGCATCGCGCTGTTCTCCGCGACCCTGCTCGCCGTGCTCCTGTACGTGATGGAGCCCGCGGTGTCCGACCTGTACCTGCTCGGCATCGCGCTCGTGCTGGGCGCACTGTTCGTGCGCGTCGAACTGCGCGCTCGCATGCCGTTCCTCGACCTGCGCATGCTCGCCGCGAACGGGCCGCTGCTGCGCACCTACCTGCGCCAGGCGCTGGCGTTCCTCATCGTCTACTCGATCCTCTTCGGCTACGTGCAGTGGCTGGAGTCCGCCCGCGGATTGTCCGAATCGACCGCCGGTGGCGTACTGACGCCGATGTCGGTGGTCGCCGTGCTGGCGGCCGCGGCGGCCGGCAAGCCGACGTGGCTCAAGGGGCGTCTGATCGTCAACTCGCTGATCCTGCTGGCCGGATCGGTGCTGCTGCTGTTCGTGACGGACGGCACATGGCTCGGCGCGCTGATCGTGCTGGCCGCGGTCTTCGGTCTCGGCCAGGGCCTGATGAGTGTGACCAACCAGAACGTGCTGTACGGCCAGGCGCCGCCCGAGGTGATCGGCACCGCGAGCGGCCTGTTCCGCACCGCGCAGTACCTCGGCGCCATCGGATCGTCCACGCTGATCGCCCTGTGCTTCGGCGACGGAGCCACTTCGACCGGTTTGCACGAACTGGCCGCGACGCTCAGCGTGATCGGTGTCGCCCTGCTCACAGTGACGGTCCTCGACCGGAAACTTCCGAACTCCGGTACTCGCACACCCGCCGCCGCTGCCGCAAGATAGTGGACGTGACACGCAACGCTCCGCGCGCCGACATCGACGAAGCCGCCCTCGAAGTCCACAAGCCGAAGGACTACGCCGCAGGCATCCCGGGAGTGGCCGTGTCGCTCCTGCGTGGTGTCGAACAGATGGGCACCGGCCGGACGGTGAAGACCCTGCGCCTGCTCAACCAGCGGGACGGCTTCGACTGTCCCGGCTGCGCCTGGCCGGAGCCGCGCGCGGAGGACGGGGATCGCCGCAAGCTCGCCGAGTTCTGCGAGAACGGGGCGAAGGCGGTGGCCGAGGAGGCCACGAAACGGCGCGTCGGCCGGGAGTTCTTCGCCCAGCACCCGGTCGAGGAACTGCACGGCCGCACCGACTACTGGCTCGGGCAGCAGGGCAGGCTCACCGAGCCGATGGTGCTGCGCCCGGGCGGCACGCACTACGAGCCGATCGGCTGGGACGCCGCGTTCCGGCTGATCGCGGACGAGCTCAGGGGGCTGAACAGCCCGGACGAGGCGATCTTCTACACCTCGGGGCGAACCAGCAACGAGGCCGCGTTCCTGTACCAGCTGCTGGTGCGAACGTTTGGCACCAACAACCTGCCCGACTGCAGCAACATGTGCCACGAGTCCTCGGGCGCGGCACTGTCGGAGGCCTACGGCATCGGCAAGGGCTCGGTCAGCCTGGCCGACATCCACCACGCCGACCTGATCGTCGTCGTCGGCCAGAACCCGGGCACGAACCACCCGCGCATGCTGTCCGCGCTGGAGGAGGCCAAGGGTCGCGGCGCGAAGGTGGTCGCGGTCAACCCGTTGCCCGAGGCCGGGCTGATGCGGTTCAAGAACCCGCAGACCCCGCGCGGCGTCGTCGGCAAGGGCACGGCGCTGGCCGACGAGTTCGCGCAGATCCGGCTCGGCGGCGACCTCGCGCTGTTCCAGGCGATCGGGCACCTGCTGCTGGCGTGGGAGGAGGAGTCGCCGGGCACCATCGTCGACCGCGACTTCGTCGAGTCCGCCACACACGGCTTCGACGACTGGGCCAAGAACCTGCGGGAGGTCGACTGGGCCGCGATCGACGAGGCGACCGGCCTGGACCGGGCCCAGATCGAGCGGATCGCACGGATGATCGCCGGCTCCGAGCGCACCGTCTACTGCTGGGCGATGGGGGTGACGCAGCACCGGCACGCGGTCGCGACGATCCAGGAGATCAGCAACCTGGCGTTCGCGCGCGGCATGATCGGCAAGCCGGGTGCCGGCCTGTGCCCGGTGCGCGGACACTCGAACGTGCAGGGCGACCGCACGATGGGCGTGTGGGAGAAGATGCCCGAGACGTTCCTGGCGAGGCTCGAGGACGAGTTCGGGATCCCGGTGCCGCGCAAGCACGGGTTCGACACGGTCGACTCGATCCGCGCGATGCGCGACGGCCGCGGCCGGGTCTTCATCGGGATGGGCGGCAACTTCGCCGCCGCCACGCCGGACTCCGAGCTGACCGAGCGCGCGCTGCGCTCGTGCGATCTGACCGTGCACGTGTCGACGAAACTCAACCGTTCGCACGTGGTGCCCGGCAGGACGGCGCTGATCCTGCCCACCCTGGGCCGCACCGAGCGGGACACGCAGGCCGCCGGCGACCAGTTCGTCACGGTCGAGGACTCGATGTCCTGCGTGCACGTCTCCCGCGGGCGCCTCGGGCCGGCGAGTGAGCACCTGCTGTCCGAGGTGGCGATCATCTGCCGGCTCGGGAGCGAGCTGTTCGGCCCGGACCACGGCGTGCCGTGGCGGGACTTCGAGGGCGACTACGACCTGATCCGTGACCGGATCGCGCAGGTTGTGCCCGGCTGTGCCGACTACAACGCGAAGGTGCGGCAGCCCGACGGGTTCGTCCTGCCGCACCCGCCGCGTGATTCACGGTCGTTCCGGACCTCGACCGGCAAGGCGAACTTCACGACCAGCGAACTGGAGTACCCGCGCGTGCCGCCGGGCCGTCTGCTGCTGCAGACGATGCGCAGCCACGACCAGTACAACACCACGATCTACGGCCTGTCCGACCGCTACCGCGGCATCGAGGACGCGCGCCGGGTCGTGCTGGTCCACCCGGCGGACCTGGCGGAACTGGGCTTCGCCGACGGCTTGCTCGTCGACCTGGTGTCGGAATGGGAGGACGGCAGCGAGCGGCGCGCGGAGCACTTCCGGGTCGTGGCCTACCCGACGGCCCGTGGGTGCGCGGCGGCCTACTTCCCGGAGGCCAACGCGCTGGTCCCGCTGGACTCGGTGGCGAAGAAGTCCAACACACCGGTCTCGAAGGCCGTCGTGCTCCGCCTGGAACCCGCGTCCTGAGCGGCACATTTTCGACAATGTGCGACCGGGGTCAGAGGACGGTGTTGCCGTACATCTCGCCCAGGGGGTCGGCGATGAGTTCGATGCGCGCGCCGTCGGGGTCGCGGAAGTAGACCGAGACTCCGCTGTGCACGGCGTGCTCGACGCCGGCCTCGCCGAGCTTGGTCACCAGGTGCTGCCAGCGCTCCGGTTCGACCGAGATGGCGATGTGGTGCAGCCCGCCGAGCACCTCGGCGTAGGGGCCGACGTCCAGGCCGGGGAAGTCGAAGAACGCGAGCAGGTTGCCGTTGCCGATGTCGAAGAAGAAGTGTGAGGACCCGGGGTAGTCGCGGTTCTCGATCAGCTCGGTGAGCGGGAACTCGAGCAGGTCCTGGTAGAAGGCGATGGTGCGCTCGACGTCGCTGCTGATCAGCGCCGTGTGGTGCAGGCCGCGTGCCGACGAGGCGGGCCGCTGCCCGGCGGGCTTGAGGTGGGCGTCGCGGATACGGTCGCGCTCCCGCCCCACCGCGTCGAGGTCGACGGAGGTCATGGCTGGCGTTCCCTTCTCGAAGGCGGAGGTGGTGTGCCCGGCGTACCCGCCGGGCACCACCGGCATCCGCGTCAGGCGGCCTTGATCGCGGAGACCTCGAACTCGAGGGTGACCTTGTCGCTCACCAGGACACCGCCGGTCTCCAGTGCAGCGTTCCAGGTGATGCCGAAGTCCTTGCGGTTGATGGTGGTCGCGCCCTCGAACCCGATCCGGGTGTTGCCGAACGGGTCCTGGGCCGTGCCCTCGAACTCGAACGGAACCGTGACGGACCTGCGGATGCCCTTGATCGTCAGGTCGCCGGTGACGTCGAAGCTCGCTTCACCGGTCTGCTCGATCGCGGTCGAGACGAACGTGATCTCCGGGTACTCGGCCATGGACAGGAAGTCGTTGCTGCGCAGGTGCGCGTCACGGTCGGCATTGCGGGTGTCGATGCTGTTCGCCGTGATGGCGACGGTCACCGACGACTTGCCCGGCTCGTCACCGTCGATCCGGGCGCTGCCGGAGAACTCGTTGAACGAGCCGCGCACCTTGGTCACCATCGCGTGGCGTGCGACGAAGCCGATCCGCGTGTGGGTCGGGTCCAGGGTGTACTCGCCGGTCAGAGTCGCGTAGCTGGTCTGGGTGGTCATTCCGGGTTCCTCTCGCGTTGTAGTTGACGTGTCATCGTCACTCCGTCCCAACATAGATGACGCATCAACTATTCCCGCTATACTCATCCGCATGACCCGATGGCTCGATGACGGTGAACAGCAGGCGTGGCGCGCGTACGTGAAGATGCAGAGCCACCTGAACGCCGCCCTCGGCCGGCGGATGCAAGCCGACTCCCAGCTGTCGCTGCCCGACTTCGAGGTACTGGTCCAGCTCACGGACACCCCCGAGGGCCGGGTGCGGGTCTTCGAGCTGGCCCGCGCGCTGGACTGGGAGAAGAGCAGGCTGTCCCACCATCTCCGGCGTATGCAGAAGCGCGGGCTGGTGGGGCGCGAGGAGTGCCCGGACGACGCGCGCGGCGCGTTCATCGTGCTGACCCGTCAGGGCCGCGAAGCGATCGAGCAGGCCGCGCCACACCACGTGGAAACCGTGCGCGAGCTGGTGTTCGACGTGCTCACGCCCGATCAGGTGGAGGCGCTCCAGTCGATCTCCGAGCGGATCCTCGAGGTGGTCCGCCCGGAGGATTGCGCTCAGGAGCGCAGGTAGCGCCGTCCGGATCGAGGATCGCGGCTCAGGTGGCGAACAGCTGGGACTCGTCGCGGAAGGCCTTGAACTCCAGGGCGTTGCCGGCCGGATCGTGCAGGAACATCGTCCACTGCTCCCCCGGTTCACCCGCGAAACGCCGGTAGGGCTCGATGACGAACCGCGTGTCCGCCGCCTTGAGCCGGCCGGCCAGCTCGTGGAAGGCCTCCACGGTCAGCACGAGGCCGAAGTGCGGAACCGGGACGTCGTGGCCGTCGACCGGGTTGCGGCCGGCCTCGTTGCGGGCACCCTCGACGACGTGCGTGACGACCTGGTGGCCGTGGAAGTTCCAGTCGACCCACTTGGCGTCGGAGCGCCCCTCGGACAGGCCCAGCACCCCGCCGTAGAACTCCCGGGCGCGACCGAGGTCGTCGACCGGGATGGCGAGGTGGAACGCGGGGCGGGTCATCGGGGCCTCCTTGTCGTCGGTGCGGCTCGACGGCCGGGTGTTCCCATTCGACCATGTAATCCGCCGGCGAGACCGGCGGGGACTGTTTCAAGATCTTTTGTTGCAGACCCCCGCGGGCACTATCGCCCAGGTGATCGGGCTGCCCGCCGAGGCGCTGGGCTTGCTCGCCGACGGCACGCAAGCGACCGGCCCGGCCGCCGCCGCGGAGGTTCGTATGCCGCCGGCACACACGAGTGTTGTCCACGCGACACTCGGCGACCTCAGCGATGGCGGCGTCCACGCCAGCCGCAACGCATTGGTGGAGCTGGTCCGCGGGGTTTGCACGGGTATCTCGACGGCGCCGAACCCGGCTTGGCCGGCCCGCTGGTCCACGCGGCCGGCAACCTCGCCGATCAGCTGCTCACCGACCCGGACCTGACACCAGCGCTGCAGGCGCGCCACCTCAAGGTCTCGCTGCGAACGTTGGATCGGGCCTTCGCGTCAACCGGCGAGCCCGTCGCGGCGTACATCCGCCGACGTCGCCTCGAGCAGGCGTGCCGTGCACTCCTCTCGCCGTCCCGCCCCACGGTTTCGGAGATCGCGGCACACTGGCAGTTCGCCGACAGCAGCCACTTCATCCGGATGTTTCGTCGCTACTACGGCCAGACGCCGGCCCAGTTTGCCCGCGATCACCATCACTGAGCGTTTTCAACCTGGGTAGATCGGGTTCTCGACATGGTGCAGGACGAGGATGGCCTGCACGATCGGGGTCGTCCGGGACGGGCTGCAGGACTCGCCCGCCCAGGTCCGACAGCACCGCGGTACCGAACTCCTCCGGTCACGAACGGGCACCTCAGGAACCGGTGATGAGCTGACGTGCCAGGTTGACGATGGGGTCGACCGAGGTGTCGTAGTTGCCGAGCACCACGGACACCCAGCCGTCCTCGGGGAAGACGTCGAGGTTGGTGGCCCGGCCCGGGCCGTTGCCGGGATGCCCGAAGACGTGCCGGCGACCGTACACGTAGTCCTCGAACCCGTAACCGGTCAACCACTGACTCGACGTGGTGGGCCGTTCTCCCGGCGGAACAGGCAGCTTGCCGCCGATCAGCAGATCGACGAGCGCAGGGTGCAGCAACCGCCCCGCCCGCAGGGCCTCGGCGAACCTGAGCAAGTCCCCGGCCGTGGCGTAGGCGCCCCCGTCCGGTCCGCCGACGAACCAGTGGTACGGCGTGGCGGTGAAGTCGCCGCGACCGCCGGACGGCTGGGTCCAGTACGGGCGGGCGATGTGTGGGGCGGCCAGAACCTGTGGCCTGGTGTAGAAGTCCGAGCGGGTCATGCCGGTCGCCGCGAAGATGTTCGAGCGCACGTAGTCGAAGTAGGACTGCCCGGACACCTCGGCGACGATCGCGCCGAGCACCCAGAACGCGTCATTGCTGTACCCGTACCGGGTTCCGGCGGCGAACCGCGGCGGGGTCTGCCGGATGAGGGCCATGGTCCCCTCGATCGTCGCCTCGACGCTGTCCCACACCGGCAGCGGGCCCGACCCCACCGGCGGACGGCCGATGCCGGAGGTGTGGGTGAGCAGCTGGTGGACGGTGACGCCGGCGGGGAAACCGCCGAGGTAGTCGCTCAGCGGCGCCTGGAACGCCACCAGTCCTCGCGCCACCAGCTGGGCGATCGCCAGGCCGGTGAAACACTTGGTCACCGACGCGAGGCTGAAGACGGTGCCCGGCTCGTTGGGGACGCCCTCGCCGGCTGTCCCGTACGACCGGACCAGCACGGGACGGCCGCGGTGGGCGAGCAACACGGTGCCGGAGAACAGATCCTGCTCGGCCTGCCTCCTCACGAACCGGTCGAACGCGCCGCGAGGCAGGAGATCCGGGTTGGTCATCGGGCGTTCTCGTCCGTGATGAGCTTGCGCACCTTGGCTGCGACGGGCGCCACGAACTGGGGGTCGTAGTTGCCGAGGATCACCGACACCCAGTCGCCGTCCGGGTACATCTCGACGTAGCTCCCTTCGCCGGAGGCGCCGCCGTTGTGCAGGTACACCCACTGGTGGTCGAGCAGGAGCGCGAGCGGCCCGTACGCCTGGAAAGCCGCCTGGGGAACGATGTCCGGTGAGTCCGTCCAGCGGCCGATCACCTGCTTCCCGCCGAGAACGAGCTCGGTGTACGCCGGGTTGACCAGCTTCCCGCCGGTCAGGGCGCGAGCGAAGCGGGTCATGTCCCGCACCGTCGAGAACGCGTTGCCGGCCGCACTGCCGACGAAGGTCGTCTGGTCCACGACGTCGACGCGCGCTCCGGACGGCTGCAGCGCCAAGGGATGGGCGATGTGCCGGTCGTTCTGCCACTGCGGCCTGGTGTAGTAGTCCGAACTGGACATTCCGGCTGCCGCGAAGATGTTCCGCCGGACGTAGTCGTAGTAGGACAGTCCGGTCACCTTGGCCACGATCGCCCCGAGGACCTCGTAACCCGAGCTGCTGTACCGGAAAGCGGTTCCGGGCGGGAACTCCGCGGTGGACGACCGGATGATCGCCAAGGTGCCGTCCCACACCTCGTCGACACTCGCCCAGGTATGCGAACCCGCCTGAAAGGCCGCGGTCTGCCGGTACTCGGCGAGCCCTGACGTGTGGGTGAGCAGGTGGTGCACGGTGACGCCGGCGGGGAAGCCGTCGAGGTAGTCGCTCAGTGGTGCGTGGAACGCCACCAGACCCTGTTGCGCCAGCTGGACGACGGCGACCGCGGTGAACAGCTTGCTCGTCGACGCGAGGGCGAAGATCGTGTCCGGCCCGTTCGGCACGCCTTCGCGGGCCCTGCCGTAGGAACGCGCCAGCACGGTTCGCCCGCGACAGGTCAGCAGTACTGTGCCGGAGAACTCGTCCCTTGCCGCGCGTGCCGCGAGGAACCGGTCGAACTCGCCTCCCGGCCCCAGCGGCGAAGGCGAAGAGGGAACCGCGGCGGGGGCGGCCGCCAGCAGAAGCGGGGCCGCGCCGAGCAGACCGAGTACCGAACGTCGAGTCGTCGTCATGCGGCACTTCTACCGGCGGACGGCGATGGGGAACCGATCGCCGAGCCATACGTGATCCATACGCCGCGGCCGGAACACTGGGCGGATGCGGGTGTTGCTGGTCGAGGACGAACAGTCCCTCGCCAAGTACGTTGCGGCCGGGCTGCGCAAGCACGGGTTCGCCGTCGACATCGCCTTCGACGGCCGGTCCGCCCTGGACAAGTGCGAGGTCACGCCGTACGACGTGGTGGTGCTCGACCGGGACCTGCCGCAAGTCCACGGCGACGCCGTGTGCCGCCACCTGGCGCGGCGGGGTACGGCGCGGGTGTTGATGCTCACCGCGTCCGACGCCGTCGAGGACCGGGTCGAGGGCCTCACCCTCGGCGCGGACGACTACCTGGGCAAGCCGTTCGCGTTCACCGAGCTCATCGCCAGGGTCGGGGCACTGTCGCGGCGTAGTGCACCGGCCCGCCCACCGGTGCTGCGTACCGGCGACCTGGTCCTCGACCCGGCACGGCGCACCGTGGAACGCGCGGGCAGGCTGCTTCACCTGACGCCGAAGGAGTTCGGCGTCCTGGAAGAGCTGCTGACCGCCGCGGGCGACGTCCGAAGCGCCGAGACACTGCTGGACAAGGTGTGGGACGAGCACGCGGACCCGTTCACCAACGCGGTTCGGATCGCCGTCGGCACCCTGCGGCGCAAGCTGGGCGACCCACCGCTGATCGAGACCGTGACCGGCGCCGGCTACCGGATCCGCTCGTGAGACTGAGCGCCCGAAACCGGCTGGCACTCCTGTACCTCGCGCTGGTCCTGGCCGCCGGCGTCGTGCTCACGGCGTTGACGTACCTGCTCGTGCGCCAGAGCATGAACCGCCGGGTCATGGTGGGTTTCACCACCGACCGCCCCACGGACCGGCAGCTGGCGACCATGGCCGAGCGGTTCCGGGCCGAGACCCTGTCGGAACTGCTCACCCAGGCCACGATCGCGCTCGCGGTGGTCACGGTGCTCGCCGCCGTCCTCGGCCGGCTGGTGGCCGGCCGGGTGCTCCGCCCGATCCGCGCGATTTCCGCCACCGCACAACGGCTTTCGGCGGAGAACCTGACCGAACGGGTACCGGTGACCACACCGGAGGACGAGCTGTTCGCGCTGGCCGACACGATCAACGGAATGCTGGACCGCATCCAGCACGGCATCACGGAACGCGACCGCGTACTGGACAGCCAGCGCATGTTCACCGCCAACGCCGCGCACGAACTTCGGACCCCGCTGACCACCATGCGCACGGCGATCGACGTGACCCTCGACGGCGAACCGAGCCGGGCCGAGCTGCTGACCATGGCCGGTGACATCAGAACCGCGGTCGAACACAGCAGGCGGACGCTGGACGGGCTGCTGGCACTGGCCCGCAGTCACCCCCGGGAGCAGCGTCCGACGGACCTCGCCGAGGTCGCCGAGGAGAGCCTCGCCGCCGTCACCCGCGAAGACGTCACGCTGCACACCGACCTGCGACCGGCTCCGGTCAGCGGCGAACCGGTCCTCCTGGAACGGATGGCCGGCAACTTGGTGGACAACGCCGCCAGGTACAACCACGCCGGCGGCCACATCACGGTGACCACGGGCACCGACGCCGGCCAGGCGTTCCTCCGCGTCACCAACTCCGGGCCGCCGATCCGCGCAGAGGAGGCGGAAGAACTGCTGGAACCCTTCGTCCGCGGCAACGGTGTCCGCACACACACCGACGGTGGTGCCGGCCTCGGCCTCTCCATCGTGCGCGCGATCGCCGCGGCCCATCACGGAGAGGTGGCCGTCGTGGCCCGCACGGCCGGCGGGCTGGACGTCACAGTCCGCCTGCGTCAGCGGCACACGGCGCCACCGGGGGGGTAACGCATCCGAGCGTGCACCTGCCGCATGCGCGAACCCAACTGTGCGCCACGGGCAGCCTCCCTGGACGAGTCTCAGAACAAAGCGCGCAGGCCTGCCGGCGACGATCTCTCACTAATTGACGTGGAGCAAACCTGGAGCACGGCCACGGTGCCAACCACATCCAACTGCACAGGACCGCGCTCAACGGCGGCCAACTGCCCGCGGCCAGCAACGCCGTCTGCGCCCACTTCACCAAGAAACTCCGGCAGACCGGCGCCTGGGAGCCGGTGCTGACCGCGCTCAGCCAACTCGCCCGCACGCTCGACGACCATCCCGCACCCATCGACTACGGGCGCCGCCGCCGGTGGCGCCGCATCTCCGCCGCCCCACGGGACCGCAAAGCCTGGCGCGCCGCCTGCACACAGATCCGCCATCGCTCGTCCGCGCACCAGGAACGCTTGGCGCAACTGCGCCTGATCGAACTGCTCACCAGCAGTTACCCCTACTACTTCCCGGAGCCACTGACGCTGTCCCCAAGGCTCAACGGGGAGGATTACACGGCGTTCGTCTTCGGCCATCCCGCGCAGCTGTCCGCCCATCTGCATCAGCAGGCGCGGGCCCTGCTGCGGCGTCTGCGTATCGATGAACCTGTTACCTGGGAGCCGCGCTTCGACTGGGTCGACACCATCGCCTGGCCAGGTCCCCATCCCGACGAGGTTCGCCGCGAACAACTGCCGAGCACGTTCACTTGGCCGCTGTCCGTGACCCGCAGCCCTGGACTCGTCGTCGGCGGCCTTGCCGCAGTCCTGAGCCGGGTACGGAGAGTCCGGGCTCTGTCCTGCCCAATGAGCATGACGTGCGCGCCTACATGGACCAGGGACTCTGCCCTGGCCAGATCGCTCGACGGACGGGTTGCAGCCGCCAACGGATCAGTACGTTCATGGCCAGCAGTGGCCTCGGCCCGCCGGCGCCGCGTGAGGTTCTCCGCACCCCCGACCCGCTCTGGCTACGCGAGCAATACGAGGACGAGCAGCGCCCGTTCGCTGACATCGCCACCGAGCTCGGCATCCCGGCTTCGATCTGGCTCAGCATGCGCGCAAGCTCGGACTCGCGATCCGCCACGGCGTCGCCGCGCACAAGCACATCCTCGCTGACCACGGCGGACCCGACGCATTCTCCAGCACGATCTGGACCGTCTTCGCCAGCCGCGGAGCCGAACAACGCGTCGAACCGTTCTTCGCGATCGCCGGACACCCCGACCTGCACCAGGCCGCCATACACATCGGCATCAGAAAGGCTGCCCTCACCGCCCAGATCGACCACCTTGAACGCTGCGTCGGCGCCCTGCTCCTGAAACCCACAGCCGGCCCGGATGGCATCACGCTGATGGCGGTCGGCGAAAGATTCGCACAGGAAGCCCTCCCTGTCCTGGCCATGCTCGACCGAACCGGCAACGACGCCAAGCGGGCCGGATCCGCTAAGTGAAGGTGCAAATGCTGATTGTGAGCCAGCTCCCCGCTACCCCTGCGGACGATGCGAAGGGTGCGGTGGCGAGCACCTCCTGCAGCACGAAGCGTAGGAACGTGAAATTCACGAACTGCGCATACGGGTCGCAACTTCCCGCTGGTGATTGCTTGTAGTCGCAGGTCGTGCTTCCAAATCGGAACGCAACTCCATGGCCGTCGGCACTACCGGTCACTCGGCGCCAAGTACGGCCTGGCCGGGGGTGACCAATCCGGGCGTGCTCCCGCGACGAATGGGAAATGCCGGAGTGGGAGAGGATGAGGCGGATGGACGATTCTGTGCGGGTGCTGGCGGTGCCGGGACCGGGCGGACCGAGCCCGGAGGAGCTGCTGACGCAGGTCGCCCGGGGTAACGAGGCTGCGTTTGAGCAGCTTTACGAGGTGGTGGCCGGGCCGGTGCATGGGGTTGTGCGGCGCGTCGTCCGGGACATGGCGCAGTCGGAGGAGGTGACCCAGGAGGTGCTCGTCGAGTTGTGGCGGACGGCGCCTCGCTATGACCCCGCGCGGGGCAGCGCGGTGGGCTGGGCGCTGACCCTCGCCCATCGCAGGGCGGTGGATCGAGTGCGGTCAGCCCAGGCCCGAGCCGACCGCGAACGCAAGGCAGGAAGGACCGCACCGGGCCGGGAGTTCGATGAGGTGGTGGAGGAGGTGACGGCCCGGCTCGAACGTGAGCAGGTGCGTCGCTGCCTGTCCACGTTGACCGAGCTGCAGCGCGAGTCGGTCATGCTCGCCTACTACGGCGGTAAGACCTATCCCGAGGTCGCGGAGCTGCTGAAGAGTCCGCTGGGGACGATCAAGACCCGGTTACGGGACGGACTGATCCGCCTGCGTGACTGCCTGGGGGTGACCCGATGACCACTCCCGATGTGCACCTGCTGACCGGGGCATATGCGCTGGACGCGCTGGACGAGTTCGAGCGCCGCCAGTTCGAACGGCATCTGGCCGAGTGTCCCGAATGCACCCAGGAGGTCGCCGAGCTGCGGGCCACCGCCGCGCGGCTAGGACTGGCTGTGTCCGAGGAACCGCCGACCGAATGGAAGAACCAAGTACTCGACAGGATCTCCCAGCTGCGACAGGACCCACCACGCACACCCGGCACCGGCCCCCGGGGACGCGAACGGGGCGGGCGCACCCTCGCCCTGCGGCTGGTTTCGGTGGCCGCCGCAGTCGCGATCGCGGCAGCCACGGCGCTCGGCGTCGTGGCGGTCCGTTCCCAGCACCAGCTAGACGCGGCTCGCGGAGCGTTGACGCAGATACAAGCCCAGCAGAGCGCGGTCGCCGACCTGCTGTCAGCACCGGACCTGCAGACCGTGCCCGCCCAGAACGGCAAGGGCAGCGTGCTGATCTCGCAGCGACTGAACCGGGGAATGGTGCTGTTGTCGGGTATGCCCGACCAGCCCGCCACCTCGACCTACCAGGCGTGGGCGATTGTCGGCGGTGTACCGCGTTCGCTGGGGCTCCTCGGTCCCGGGGGCACCTCGGCCACCCCGCTCGTGTTCGACGGCCTGCGGGGAGTCCAGCGGATCGCGATGACGGTCGAACCCGCGGGCGGGTCGGTACAGCCGACCACCACACCGGTGGTCCTGTTCGCGGTGTGAACCACCCGAAGAAGGGTCCGTCTGTTCGACGGACCCTTCTTCGGATTGGTCAGCGTGGTTTCACCAGGCCGAACTGGTGGACGTCGAGGTACTCGCCTCGGAACCCGGCCTCGGAGTAGGCGAGGTAGAACTCCCACATCCGGCGGAACGTGTCGTCGAAGCCCGCTTCGGCGAGCCGAGGCCAGGAATCAAGGAACCTGTTGCGCCACAGACGAAGCGTGTGCGCGTAGGAGTCGCCCAGACTCCGGCGCTCGCGGATGCGCAGTCCGGTGTACCGGCGGACCGCCTGCTCGAATGCCTCCATCGACATGAGCTGACCGCCGGGAAAGATGTATTTGTGGATCCAGGTGTAGGACCGGCGTGTGGCGAGCATCCGGTCGTGCGGCATGGTGATGGCCTGCAGCCCGATCCGCCCGCCCGGGACCAGCAACCGGTCCAGCGCCGTGAAGTACGCGGGCCAGTACTCCTCGCCCACCGCCTCGATCATCTCGACGCTGACGATGGCGTCGTACCGGCCGACCGCCTCGCGATAGTCGCGCAGCACCACCTCGACCCGGTCACCGGCGCCCGCCTCGGCCAGCCGCTTGCGCGCCAGGGTCTGCTGTTCGGCGGAGATGGTCAGGGTCGTGACGAGCGCGCCGCGCCGCGCCGCGCACAGCGCCAGTTCTCCCCAGCCGGTACCGATCTCCAGCAGCCGGGTTCCTTCCCGGACTCCGGCCAGGTCCAGGATCGCGTCGATCTTTCTCCGCTGCGCGACCGCCAGATCCTCCGTCTCGCGTTCGAACCAGGCGGAGGAGTAGGTCATGGTCTCGTCGAGGAACCCGGCGAACAGCTCGGTGGACAAGTCGTAGTGGCGGGAGATGTTGCCCCGCGCGTTGACGACCGTGTTGCGCTCACTCGCGGGCTTACGCGCGTCGACGAACCGGCGCAGTGCCTGCAGTGGTGTCGGCACGAGGATGGCCATTCGCGCGGCGAACGGGGTCAGCACATCGGCGAGGTCGTCCACGGCCGACCAGTCACCGACCGTGTAGGACTCGCCGAAACCGATCTTCGCGTCAGCGCCCAGGCGAGAGAAGAACGCGTACGGCCGCTCGATCCGCAACTCCGGCCCGCCGGCGCCGCATCGCTCGCCGCCGGGCAGGGTCACCGTCACCGCCACCCTGCGGGCCGAGAGCCGGAACAGCTGCTCGGCTGCCCACGCCCGCGCGGGCGAATGCGGTACGACGGCCAGTTCCGGCCACGAGGACGTCCTGACATCGGTCATCGGGAACCCTCCTGAACGCGAGGAATGATCGGGACGCGGCGCCACCACAACGCGATACCGTGGCGGCGGATCAGCAGCGACACCCGCTGGGGCATCAGCGGCCGGGCCAGCAACCTCCGCACCAGCACCCCCACGGTGGCCGGCCGCCGCCGCCCGCGCAGGGTCGCGACCAGGGTTGTCAGGCCCCCTTGGTGGAGGGCGATCGTCACGTCGAGCCGGTCCCCGGGAGTGGGCAGCCACATCCGGTACCGGCCGTGCACCGGCAGGAACGGCGAGACATAGAACTCCTTGTCCGCGGCCGCGCAGCCGTCGATGTCCGGCCGCAGCAGGTAGCGGTGCCGCCCCCGATAGGTGTTGTGCACCTCGGCGACGACGCAGTCTGGTGTCCCGTCCGGGCGGTGACACCAGAAAAGCGTCAGCGGGTTGAACACATAGCCCAGCACGGCGGCCTGGGTGAGCATCAGCACGCGTCCGCCCTGCAGGTCGAGACCCTGCGTCGCGAGCCACGCGTCGAGGTTCTCCCGGATCGAGCGGTCCGGGTCGCCGAGGTGGTCGCGACTCCGGAATCGGGCGAAGGGTCGCAGCCACCCGGGTAGCACCGGCAGGGCGTCGAGGTCGACCAGCCACAGGTACATCCGGTGCGTGAAACGGTAGCGGGGTTGGCGGCGTGCGTGTGTGACCTCGACGTCGTAGAGCGCGGGGACGCTCACCAGCGCACCCCGAACGACTCGGCCGCGCGCACGCCCGAGGCACACCCGTCCTCATGAAACCCCCATCCGTGGTAGGCACCGGCGAAGGCGACTCTCGGCCCGTTCAGATCCGGCAGGCGGCGCTGCGCGGCCAATGACTCGGGCGTATAGACCGGGTGCTCGTACACCATCCGCGCCAGCACCTGACCTTCGGCGACATGCTGGTCGCTGTTGAGCGACACCAAGTAACGGAGCGGTTCGTCCAACCCCATCAAGCGGTTCATGTCATAGGTCACCAGGACCGGGCGGTCCTCCGTCGCGCAGGAAGGCTTGAGGTAGTTCCACGACGCCCGCGCACCCCGCGTGCGTGGCAGCGTGGTCGTGTCGGTGTGCAGGAGCGTTTCGTTGCGCGAGTACCGGAAGGCCCCGAGCACCGCCCGCTCGTCCGGCGTGGCATCGGCGAGCAGGCTCAGTGCCTGGTCCGCGTGCGTGGCGACGACGGCCCGGGCGAACCGGTGCACCGTGTCCGAGTCGTCCCTGATCTCGACGCCGTCGCCGACCCGGCGGAGCGCGCGCACCGAGGTGCCTTCGCGCACCACGGCCAGGTTCTTCACCAATCTGTCCACATAGGACTTCGAACCGCCGGGCACTGTGCGCCACGTGGGGGAACCGCCGACCGACAGCATCCCGTGGTTGTCCAGGAAGGTGAACAGATAGCGGGCCGGGTACCGTTTGCTCACCCGCCCGCCGGCCGACCACACGCACGACACGAGCGGGATCAGGAAGTGGTCGACGAAGTAGCGCGAGTACCCGCCGATGGCGAGAAACGCGCCGAGTGTGGCGTCGCCCGCGTCAAGATGATCAAGCATCCGGCGGGCGTGCCGGTGAAACCTGCGCACCTCGGCGAGCATCCGCAGGTAGTCCGGCCGCAGCACGTTGCCTCGCTTCGCGAACACGCCGCCCAGACGCTTGGCCCCGGCGTATTCGAGGCCACAACCCCGGCAGCGCACGCTCATCGACATCTCGGTGTCCTGCGTGGACACTCCAAGCTCGGCGAACAGCCGCAGCAGGGTGGGGTAGGTGCGCTCGTTGTGCACGATGAAGCCGCTGTCCACCGCCAGCTCGCGACCGTCGGGGGTGGCGACGGCATGGGTGTGGGCATGGCCGCCCAGCCTGGCGTCCGCCTCGAACAGGGTCACGTCGTACCGGCGGCGCAACAGGTAGGCGGCGGTCAGGCCCGAGACACCGGACCCGATCACGGCGACCTGCCGCGCGGAGTTCGATTTGGCATCCACGCGAGTGATTCGGCCTCGCCGCCACCCCGGATGGGTCATTGTGACCGCAGACACATTTACCAAGCTCGCGCCCGGTGGGTGACGAACGGGACAAGTCACGTCAGAAAGGGATGTCCCATGTCTGCTGTAGCGCCGGTACTCGCCGGCCTGGTGTCCCGGCTCATCGGGGGCGAGCTGCCGGTCCGGTTGCGCGCCTGGGACGGCAGCACCGCCGGCCCCGCCACCGGCCCCACCGTGCGGCTCCGCTCGCGCCGCGCCTTGCGCCACCTGTTGTGGGCACCGGGCGAACTGGGCCTGGCCCGCACCTACGTGACCGGTGGCCTCGATGTCGACGGTGACCTGACCGAGGGGCTCCGACGGGCGCGGGCGGCGTTTGATACCGGCGCCCGCGCCCGTCCGAAGCTCGGGCCACGCGAATGGGTGCGCATTGTCGCCACGGCCGGGAGGCTCGGCGTCCTGGGCGTGCCGCTCCGCCCGCCCGCGGGGGAAGCCCATCCCAGCAGGCGGCCGCACACGCGGGCACGAGACCGGGCGGTCATCTTCTATCACTACGACCTCGGCAACGACTTCTACCGGCTCATTCTCGACCCGGCCATGGCCTACTCATGCGCCTACTTTCGCGACCCCACCACCGACGACCTCGCGACCGCCCAGCGCGCCAAACTCGACGTCGTCTGCCGCAAGCTGGGGTTACGTCCCGGCATGCGGCTGCTCGATGTCGGCTGCGGATGGGGTTCGCTGCTGCTGCACGCCGCCGAGCACTACGGCGTCGAGGCGACCGGCGTGACCCTGTCCGCGCAGCAAGCCGGGCACATCCGCAGCGAGATCACGCGGCGGGACCTGGCAGGTAAGGCACGCGTGTGGCATCAGGACTACCGGGACCTCGCTGGCGAGCCGTTCGACGCAATCGCCTCCCTGGAGATGGGCGAGCACGTCGGCGCTCGCAACTACCCCGTCTACGCCGCCACCCTGCACCGGATGCTGAAACCAGGCGCTCCGCTGCTGCTGCAGCAGATGTCCCGCGACGCCACAGCACCGGGCGGCGGCGCCTTCATCGAGCGCTACATCGCGCCCGACATGACGATGGTGCCCGTCGGGACGACACTGGGCCTGCTCGAAGATGCCGGGTTCGAGATCCGCGGCGTCGAGGCCTTGCGTGAGCACTACATGTGGACCGTGCGGGCCTGGGCGGAACGGCTCGAAAAGCACGCCGACGAGATCGCCGGGATCGCCGGCGAAGGACAGCTGCGCGTGTGGCGGCTCTACCTCGCGGGCGGGGCGCTCGCGTTCGAGGAGAACAGGATGGGTGTGAACCAGATCCTCGCGAAGCGGGCCGCATGAGCCTCGTCTGGACCGCGGGCGCGGTGGCGGTGCTCATCGTCGGCACCTTCGCCGTAGCAGTCCGCCGGGCACGCTTCGACACCATCGACAGCGTGTGGGGCCTCGGTTTCGCGGTGATCGCCGTCGTGAGCTGCATCGTGTCCCCGGGCTCCGTGGGCTGGCGGCTGCTGGTGACCGCGTTGACGATCGTGTGGGGCCTGCGTCTGTCCGCGCACATAGCGACCCGCAACCACGATGCGCGGGAGGACCGCCGGTACGCACGGATGCGCCGCCACCACGGCCGCATCTTCGTCCGGGTTTACCTGGTCCAGGGAGTGCTGATGTGGGTCATCTCGCTCCCGGTCCAGGTGGCACAGTCGGCGGCGCCCTCGCTCGGGCTGGTCATCGCGGGCATCGCCCTCTGGTTGCTGGGGTTCGTCTTCGAGGCCGTCGGCGACCTGCAGCTAGCGCGGTTCCGCGGGACCTCCCGCAGTGGAGTGCTCGACACCGGGCTGTGGCGCTACACCCGGCACCCCAACTACTTCGGGGACGCCTGCGTGTGGTGGGGCCTGTACCTGCTGGCCTGCCACAGTTGGGTCGCGGCGCTGACGATCGTCTCGCCGCTGGTCATGACCGCCCTGCTCGCGAAGGGCTCGGGCAAGCCGGTCCTCGAGCGGGATCTGCTTGACCGACGTCCCGCTTACGCCGACTACATTCGTCGCACCAGCGGGTTTTTTCCATGGCCCCCGCGCAGGAAATGACCGGCTGCTCAGACCGGGGATCGTGGTGAGAAACGTGGTGACCAGCGATCGCCATGCGCGCGCATCGAAGCATAGTGTGCCCGCTTCCCTCGACCGGACGCCAGGGAATCGCCGCCTCCGCCGCATCGTCGCGTGAGGCGCGCGGATCGGTCCAGCGATCCCGGGTCCCGTGGGCGATCCGTGCCGCCTACGGTGCGGGTGTGAGCACCGCGGCATTGCGCGACCTGGACACGAACAGCCTGGCACCGGGCGTGATCCCCGCTCCGTGAACAGTTCTCAGATCGGGAGCCATTAGCACGCCCGCGACACCCACGTCGTGTTCCCGAACCAGCGACAAAGCACCGTCCACAACGGCGAGCGCCTGGTGGGCGTGACCATGCAGGACCGACAGCGGAACAAGTGTGGCGCACGCGAGTATCCCCGAAGCAGCCAGCACGGCTCGCAACCGGGAGCGCACGGCCCGCTGCCGGCTCGTCCGCCCAATCAATGCCAGCACGGAAGCCTTCAGTGATTGGGGCGGGGTCACCGCTATTGCCAGTCCCAGCCGCACCACCGCATCCCGGAGACCAGCCACTTCGGTGCGGCAATCGGCACAGCTGTCGAGGTGCCGCTCGAACTCGCGTCGCTCATGGTGCTCCACGGCATCCGGAATGTAGGCGCCGCTCAGCGTGTGGCTGGGGCCGC
>Ga0081455_10002450_pt1 | contig 22097 bp, 22 predicted proteins | sample TabmetS3T2R1_FD_70207 | JGI IMG/M metagenome (GOLD analysis project Ga0081455, IMG submission 70207) | Tabebuia heterophylla rhizosphere microbial communities from the University of Puerto Rico - S3T2R1 | ecosystem: Host-associated > Plants > Roots > Rhizosphere ...
GCGCCTCGCGCTCGTCCAGCGCTTCAGGCCGGGCGGTGGCTGGACGACACTCGAGCCGCTGCCGCAGCCGCTGCGCGCGGCCAGCGCCGCCGCGCTCCGCGGCCGGATCTACGTCACGGGCGGGCAGAGCGACAACGGCGTCACGCGGCGGGTGGAGGTCTACGACGTTCGCGCCCGGCGCTGGGGCGACGGCCCGCTGCTGCCGGCCCCGCGCTTCAACCACTCGACCGTCGCCCTCGGCGGGCGGCTCTTTGTGCTCGGCGGCTACGACCGCGGCCGCGAGCGCCGCACGGTCTTCGCCTACCGCCCCGGGCACAGCGGCTGGCGCAGGCTCGCGCCGCTCCCGCGCCCGACGCACGCCTTCGGCGCGGTCGCCTTCCACGGCGAGGTCTGGGCGATCGGCGGGCGCCGCGGCGATCGCGTGCTGCGCGAGGTCTGGATCTACAGCCCGGAGCGAAATCGGTGGCGCCGCGGCCCGACGCTGCCGAAGCCGATGGAGCTGCTCGGCGCGACCGCGGCGGGGCCCGAGATCCACGCCGTCTGGGAGCACACCTACCAGGTCTACGACGCGCGCTCTGGGCACTGGCGGCAGGGGCCGTCGCCGCAGATCCCGCGGCACGCGCTCTCGCTCTTCGCACTCGACGGGCGCCTCTATTCCGTCGGTGGCTGCGTCACGCCGCAGCTCGTCGACAGCCAGGCCGTCGAGACGATCGCCGCGTAGAGTCGCCCGGGTGCGGGCGCAGCGAGCGATCACCGTCGTCGGCTGCCACGCCGGCGGCGAGGTCGGCAACGTCGTGGTCGGTGGGGTGCTGCCGCCGCCCGGGGAGACCGTCTTCGAGCAGATGCAGGCACTCGCGCAGGACGATTCGCTGCGGCGGCTCCTCTTGCGCGAGCCGCGCGGGAGCGTGGCCCAGCACGCGAACCTCGTCGTTCCGCCCACCCGCGAGGACTGCGACGCCGGCTACATCATCATGGAGCCGACCGAGTACCCGGCCATGTCGGGGTCGAACACGATTTGTGTCGCGACGGTGCTGCTCGAGACCGGCATGGTCGAGATGCGGGAGCCCGAGACGACGCTGCGGCTGGAGGCGCCGGCCGGCCTGGTCGAGGTGGCCGCGCGGTGCAGGAACGGCCGGTGCGAGAGCGTGGAGCTGACCAACGTTCCCTCGTTCGCCGACCGGCTCGACGCGCCCCTCGAGGTCGAAGGGCTCGGCACGCTGACCGTCGACGTCGCCTTCGGCGGGATGTGGTACGCGATCGCCGATGCCCGGGCGCTGGGGTTCACGATCGAGCCCGACGAGGCGCGCGAGCTCTGCGAGGCGGGCGAGCGGATCCGCGTTGCTGCCCGCGAGCAGCTCGGGTGCGTGCACCCGGAGAACCCGGAGATCGCCGGCATCAGCATCGTGCAGATCGCAGAGCCCTGGCAGGGCGTGGGTCGCGTCTCGCGAAACGCGGTCGTCGTCTCGCCGGGCCGGCTCGACCGCTCCGCGACCGGCACCGGCCTCTCCGCCCGGATGGCGGCGCTCCACGCGCGAAGCCGGCTGCGCGCCGGCGACTCCATGACCCATGCCTCGGTGCTCGGAACGACGTTCGAAGGGCGGATCGTGGGGGAAGCGACGGTCGGCGGCCGCGCCGCGATCGTGCCGGCGATCCGGGGCAGCGCCTGGATCACGGGCGTCACGCAGGTGCTGGTCGACCCGACCGATCCGTTCCCCGAGGGCTACCTGCTTCCCGACACCTGGCCGGGCAGCGACAGGCAGAGCTAGGAGCGAAGATATCGCTCTGGCGATTTGAAAGGAACAGGGCTAGGATCACGACCGCGCCGATCCGAGGCCGCCGGCGCAACACCACAATTCAGCGAACTTGGGGGATCCACATGGGTAAGACGGCAGTCAACCGCTGGCTCCTGGTAGCCGCGGTTGCGGTGGCCGCGGCCGCCACGGTGCTCCTGATCGCACGCGATCACCAACAGCCTGCACGCTTTGCGGTGCGGTTCGACCCGCACAAGGAGGCGAAGTTCGAGCGCGCGGGCGGCGAGAAGGAAGCCTCGCGGAACGGCGCCGACACGCCTGCGGCCGAGCAGGTTCTCGACCGCGCGTATCCGCGGACCTACGTCGACGACCGTCTCGCGATCAAGTCGCGCGACGCGTTCAAGGCGAAGCCGAACAAGCTCGGCGCGTCCGCGTTCTCGACGACCGCGGCCTTCAACGCGGCGCAGGCCGCGGCCCCGGGCGCCTGGCAGGCGCTCGGCCCGGTGACGCCGAACGTCGCCGGCGAGGCCTCACAGTTCTTCGATCCGGCCACCGGCACCGGGCCTCCGACGCAGGAGTCCGGACGCGTCACGGCGCTCGCGATCGACCCGAACTGCGGCAAGCCGTCGGCTCCGGCCGGCGCGCCCTGCCGCCTCTGGGTCGCCTCCGCAGGCGGCGGCATCTGGCGCACGAACGACGCGCTCGCTGCGCACCCGGCGTGGATCGAGCCGCCGGCCACCCTGCCGACGAACGCGTTCGGCTCGCTGATCGTCGACGCGAACGACGCGAGCGGCAACACGCTCTACGCGGGCTCGGGCGAGCCGAACGGCTCGGGCGACTCCGAGGCCGGCCTCGGCCTCTTCAAGTCGACCGACGGCGGCCAGAGCTGGTCGCTCGTCGCCGGCTCCCAGGCGGTCGCACTCAACCGCTCGATCGGCGCGATCACCGTCAAACCGGGCGCGCCGGGGACGATCTACATCGGCACCGACGTCGCCCGTCACGGGTCCTCGGCGGCGAACGGCGGCCGACGCACCCCGCCGAACGCTCCCGCGCTCGGCGTCTACAAGTCGACCAACGGCGGCGCATCGTGGACGCTGGCGGCCGACCTGGCCTCGAAGACTCCGCCGAACCCTGCGCCGCCGGCGTCCGGCGTCGACTGGTTCCAGGGCGGGATCACGAAGCTCGAGCTCGATCCGAACAACTCCGACGCAGTCTACGCGGCGGTCGTCGGCTACGGGCTCTGGCGCTCGAACGACGCCGGCGCCACCTGGCGACAGGTGTTCCAGACCATGAACCCGGCCGACACGTTCGGCGACCGCGTCGAGTTCTCCGCGGTCGACCTCGGCGCGACGACGCGGATCTACCTCGGCGACTCCTCGGACGACATCCTCGTCGCGCGCGTCTGGCGCACCGACGACGCGGCGTCGATCGCAGGCTCGCCGACCGTCGGCTACTCGAACGCCGGCTGGACGGAGCTCTCGAGCTCGACCAACGGCACGAACGGGTTCCTCGCGTACGGCTACTGCCAGAACGGGCAGTGCGGCTACGACGACTTCGTCGTCAGCCCGGCCGGCCAGCCCGGCGTCGGGCCCGGCCACACGAACGAGCTCTGGCTCGGCGGCTCGATGAACTACGACGAGCTGGTCGCGTACAATGGCCTGCCGCCTCGCTCCAACGGCCGTGCGGTGATCCGCACGACCAACGGCGGCGCGCTGGCCCAGGACGTCAGCTGGCAGGACATGACCGGGACGATCGGCTCGGCGCCGTCGTTCCCGATCACCGGCGGCATTCACCCCGACGAGCACGCAGTCGTCTTCAACCCGACCGACACGGGCATCGCGTTCGTCGGCTCTGACGGCGGCGTCGTCCGCGTCGACGTGCGCAGCCCACGCAACGCCTCTGCGGCATGCTCGACGCGGCGGTTCGTCTACAACAACGGGCACGGGGCGGAGCCGCTCGCTCCCGCCGACCTGCTGGACTGCCAGCGCCTCCTGAGCGGGATCCCGACGGCGATCACGCCGCTGAACGACGGGCTGAACACGATCCAGTTCCAGTCGCTGTCGTTCAACCCGGCGAACCCGGCCGGCGAGCTGCTCGGCGGCACGCAGGACAACGGCACCTTCTCCTACACCGGCACGACCACCTGGTTCGAGTCGGTGGGCGGCGACGGTGGCCAGTCCGGCTTCGATGCCGGCAACGGCACGATCCGGTACCACAACTACTTCGACGCCACGCCCGAGGTGAACTTCCACGGGAACGACCCGCAGTCGTGGCTCGCGACCTGGGACACGCTCCAGACGACGAACGAGCTGCGGTCGTTCTACGTGCCGTTCATCGCCGACCCGGCCACGGCCGGGCGGGCGTACATCGGGCTCGAGCACGTCTGGCGCACCGACGACAACGGCGGCGACCGGGCGTACCTCGAGGCGCACTGCAACACCCTGCACCTCGACCCGACCAGGAACCGGCCGTGCGGCGACTGGCAGCCACTCGGGCCCAACCTGACCGGCTCGAACTTCGGGCAGACGCGGCTCGGCGACTACGTGGTCGCGACCGAGCGGGCGCCAGGCGACGCGCGCACGCTCTGGGCGGCGACCCGCACCGGACGCGTGTTCGTCAGCAAGAACGCCGACGACTCGCAGCCGCGCAACGTCCGCTTCTCGCGGATCGACACGCCGAGCACGCCGGGCCGGTTCGTCTCCGGGATCGCGATCGATCCCGCCGACCCGAACCACGCCTGGATCTCGTACTCCGGCTACGAGGCGTACACGCCGGGCGAGCCGGGGCACGTGTTCGAGGCGCGGTTCAACCCGGCGACCGGGACGGCGAGCTTCACCAACCGGTCGTTCGACATCGGCGACCAGCCGGTGACCGGGATCGCGCTCTTCGGCGCGACCGGCGACGTCTACGCCGCGACGGACTTCGGCGTCCTGCGGCTCCCGGCCGGCGCAACCCACTGGGAGACCGCCGGCTCAGGGCTGCCGACGGCGGCGGTCTACGGGCTGACGCTGTCGCAGTCGGGGAACGTGCTCTACGCCGCGACACACGGTCGCGGCGCCTGGAAGCTGACGCTCCCGTAGCAGCGCTCTAGATGACGGTGCCGCCCCGGCCTCGAGCCGGGGCGGCACCTCGTCTGCCTAGCTCCGCCGGTTCTCCGCGAGCCAGGCGTCGAGCTCCTTGCTGCTGAAGAACAGCCGGCCCTCAACCTTGCTGTGCGGAATCTGGTGCAGGTGCTGGCGCAGCCAGCGGATCGAGACGCGCATGTACTCCGCCGCCTCGGCCGTGCTCATCCACGGCGAGGGGTGCGAGAGCTGCAGGCGATCGGCGAGCGCCGTCGCCAGCGTATCGAGATCCGTCCTGGAGTTGTGAGTCTGAGCCTGTGGTTGCAAGAAAATGTCTCCTTCAGTCGCCGTTTGCAGCCGCGCGGCGCGGCTGCCGTGCTACACGGCGAGCGGAGGGGCCCGGCCCGCGTGCCGCGACGCGAGCGCGGCGGGCCGGAGCGGCGAGGAGAGGAAGGCGAGGCTCGTCCGCGCCAGCGGCGGTGGCGCGCCCTGGGCCGGGCGGCGCGTGAGCGCGGGCCACAGCGTGGATCGCAGCAGCGAGAGGAGCAGCCAGACCGCGATCAGGCCGCACGGCACCTGCAGCAGCAGCCCCGCGAGAAGCAGCGGCTCGGTGGCGAGCACGGAGGCGATGTCGCCGCCCTGCGCCAGGCGCTCGAACTGCTCCTGGACGATCAGCGCCGCGGTCGGAATCCAGAGAAGTGGCGTGCTGCTCACCGCCTCATGGTGCCAGATGCGCGCGCCCGCACGATCGTGCCGCCCGTTGCCTAGCGCTCAGGTACCGAACGGCCGGACGGCGCCGACGAAGCCGAAGGCGTAGCCGGGCTCGGAGAGCGAGGAGATCTTCACCACGTCGCCGGTGTGCGGCGCCTGGATGAACTGGCCGTTCCCGATGTACATCCCCTCGTGCTGCGGGCCGCGCGCGCTCGGCTCGAAGAAGACGAGGTCGCCCGGCTGCAGTGCCCAGGGCGGTACCCGCGCGCCCTCGTAGAACTGCGACCCGGTGTAGTGCGTCAGCTGGATCCCGAGCTGCGCGTAGACGTACATCGTCAGGCCGGAGCAGTCGAAGCCGGTCAGCGGGTCGGCGCCGCCCCAGACGTACGGGACACCCAGATACTGCATCGCGACCTTGACCGCCTTCGCCCCGGTGGTGCCGTTCGTCGGCAGGGCGAGCAGCTGGCTCCCCGGGAAGCCGAGGTCGGCGTTGCCCGTGTCGGCTCCGTGACCGGTGACGCCGAGCGCGAGCCAGGACAGCTGCGCTGTGCGGTGGTGCTTCTGCGGCTGCGGCCGTAGGGCCGCGCGCGCGAGGCCGACGAGCAGCTGCGAGCCGGGCTCGATGCCGAGCGACGAGTCGCCTGCGACGACCCGCAGTCCGACGACGCCGCTGCCCTCGCCGGGGACGACCGCCTCCTGGAGCACGACGAGGTAGCTCGCGGGGCCGAGAGGAACGAGCGTGTTCGGCCGAGCCGCGACCGCCTTGCCGTTGACCGTCAGCCCCTGCACCACCGCCCCCGCAAGACCGTGCGCCGGGACGAAGATGCGCTCGGCGTAGACCAGGCCGCCGGCGATGGTGACGCCGCGCAGTGAGACGCCGCGCGAGCTCCGCGAGGACGAGTCGAAGCGGAGCGTCCAGCCGCCGTCCTGCAGCGAGGCGAACGATCCCTGCCGCGCCGCGGCGACCAGGTGGCCCTGCGCGTTGCGGATCTCCGCGATCGCACCGAGCGCACTCGGGCTGAACGCGAGCAGCGCGGTCGCCGCGAGCAGGCCGGGAAGGAGCCGACGCACGAGGCGGATGGTTGCACAAGCACAGGAGCGGTGCGCTATTGCCACGGTTGTGAGAATGAGAAGCGTTTGCAGTAAGCTGCGGCCGTGGCCAGAAGCACGCGCCAGCGCCGACTGCTCACCGACCTCGTCGAGTCGCGCCGTCACGCGTTCACGGCGGAGGAGCTGTGGGGCGACGCACGCGCGTCCGCGCCGGTCAGTCTCGCCACCGTCTACCGCACGCTCGCGCTGCTCGAGCGCGAGGAGAAGGTACGGCGGCTCGACCGCGGCCGCTTCATCGCCTGCGAGCCCGGCCATCACCACCACCTGGTCTGTGTCTCCTGCGGCTCGGTCGAGGAGACCGAGCTCTGCGCCGCGCCCGCCGTCGCGGAGGTGCGCAAGCGGCACGGGTTCGTCGTCCAGCGGCACGACGCCGACCTCTACGGCGTCTGCGAGCGCTGCGCGTGACCTGGATCGCGATCCCGCTCTCGCTCTTCACCGTGGTCTCGACGCTCGCGGGCGGCCTGACGGCGCTTCGCCTGAGGGCGCACCTCGAGACGATCCTGGCGCTGAGCGGGGGCGTCGTCGTCGGGGTCGCGCTGTTCGACGTGCTGCCGGAGGCGATCGACGGAATCGACAACTCGCGCACGGTGACGACGCTCGTCGCCGCGGGCTTCCTGGCGTTCTTCTTCTTCCAGCGGGTGATCGTGCTGCACCATCGCGACGACCCGGACGCGGCGCGGGCACACCACCGCGTCGGCGCCGCGGGCGCGGCCGCGCTCTCCGTCCACAGCTTCGTCGACGGGCTCGGAATCGGCCTCGCGTTCGGCGTCAACACGCTGACCGGCGTGCTCGTCTTCGTGGCGGTGATCAGCCACGACTTCGCCGACGGCCTGAACACGGTCACCTTCGTCCTCCGCCAGCGGGGTGACCGGCGCCGGGCCCTCCGGTGGCTGGCCGCGGACGCGGCCGCACCGTTCTTCGGCGCGATCGTCGGCAGCCTGATCAGCGTCTCCGACGAGAACCTCGCCTACCTGCTCGCGCTCTACTCGGGTTTCTTCCTCTACGTCGGCGCGTCCGACCTGCTGCCGGCCGCTCACGCGCGCACGTCACCGCTGCGCGTTGCGCTGACGCTGGCCGGCTTCGCCGTCACGTACGGCATCGTGACGATCGCGTCGCAGTAGAAGGGTTTGCGAGGCTGACAACGAAGAACCCGACGGTGGCGCCTGCTGCGGTGTGGCGCGCCAGATCGGAAGCTGCCGTCAGTTGCTTCCGTCGCTGAAGTCCTGAGCTACGGGTGGGCGGCCGGCACCCAGTGCGGGCCGCCCCAGCTCAGGTCGTACGGGTAGTTGTGGATCACGTGCGCCCAGATCGTCCAGGCGATCCAGCGCGAGGTGCCGTAGAAGAACGCCGCGCGGTAGAGCACGACCAGCGCACCCCGCGGGACGAAGCGGTTCAACCACGGCCAGAACGCATCCGCGCGGTAGATGACCTCGTCGAAGTACTGGCTCGTCAGCACGCGCCAGCTGTAAAGGCCGTACACGATGAAGACGAGGTCCCACATGCTGCCGAGGCCGCTGAAGTAGGCGGCTGCGTCGGTCATGCGCCCGGTCTGCCCCGCGTACGCCCACGCGTCGATGTGGAAGTGAAACGTCCATGGGAAGAGCAGCATCGTGCCGACGGTGTCGCCGGTGTCGGTGATCGCGTGCGCGAACTGCCCGATGATGAAGCTGACGCCCCAGAGCTTCGAGCCGAAGACCTTCCAGATGATCAACCCGATCACGACGCCGAAGAGCAGCGAGTGCGTGAAGCCGACGCCCGGCCAGCCGCGGTGGAACTGCGCCGGGTCGGACGCCTTCAGGTCCCACGGCCCGAGGTGGATGCCGTAGACGAACCACTTGCTCATCATGTCCGGCGAGTAGGAGCCGATCAGCAGCGGCACGAACGCGACCTTCAGCCCCATGTGCTTCTGGATCGCGTACGGCTCGAGGTCGTGGGCGGCCCAGCTCATCGCAGCCTGCGCGCGAGGCTCGGGAGCAGCCAGGCGGTCAGCAACAGGTAGCCGAGCCCGACCCAGAACGAGAAGAGAAAGTCGATCCAGGCGACCCCGATCGCGATGTACACCGCGCTGGCGAGGCAGTAGCCGGCGAAGACGGTCAGGTCGCGGCGGCTAGGGCGCTCGAAGCTCAGTCCCGGTCGCACGCTCGCCCGGCGAGAAGGATCGAGGCCTGTCGCGGGTCGAGCACGCGGCGACTATAAGGCACGACGGACGGGGTGGTTTTTGGATCCGAAAGTTCCTTTGGTGCTGGACATCTGGCCAGAACGCGGTCAGCTGCGCTGGACTTCGGATCCGAAATAAGAAACGATGGGGCACGGATGAACCGCCTGCTCTCGAAGATCCGGCACAACCAGAAGGACGCGACCGCGAACGGCGGCGGCGTCAGCCACGTTCGCGTTGTGCGCAGCCGAGCCGCGACGCCACGCGCCGGTTACGTGCTCACCGCCGCCGAGACCGCGCCGTGCACGTGCCCGGACTTCTGCGAGCGGGATCACGACAACGAGTGACCGCAGTGGCCACCGCAGACCTGCGCGGCAGCGCGCCGCGTGCCGACGAGGTGCTGACGCCCGACGCGGTCGCCTTCGTCGCGGGCCTCCAGGAACGCTTCGGGCCGCGGCGGCGCGAGCTGCTCGAGGCGCGCGCGGCCCGGCGTGAACGGATCGCGGCCGGCGAGTTGCCGGCGTTCCTCCCGGAGACGCGTGCTGTGCGCGAGGGCGACTGGACGATCGAGCCCGTGCCGTCCGGCCTGCGCGACCGCCGGGTCGAGATCACCGGGCCGACCGACCGGAAGATGGTCATCAACGCGCTCAACTCCGGCGCGCGCATGTTCATGGCCGACTTCGAGGACGCGAACGCGCCGACCTGGTCGAACATGGTCGAGGGCCAGGCCAATCTCACGGACGCGATCGAGCGCACGATCGAGCTCGAGACCGCGGAGAAGACCTACCGGTTGAACGACGAGGTCGCGACGCTGCTCGTCCGGCCGCGCGGCTGGCACCTGCCGGAGCAGCACCTGCTGGTCGACGGCGAGCCGGTCTCCGCGAGCCTGTTCGACTTCGGCCTCTACGTCTTCCACAACGGGCGGCGGCTGCTCGACCGCGGCGCCGGCCCGTGGCTCTACCTGCCGAAGCTCGAGAGCCACCTGGAGGCGCGGCTCTGGAACGACGTCTTCTCGCATGCCGAGGACGTGCTCGAGCTCGACCGCGGCTCGATCCGCGCGACCGTGCTCATCGAGCACGTGCTCGCGGCGTTCGAGATGGACGAGATCCTCTGGGAGCTGCGCGACCACGCCGCCGGCCTCAACGCCGGTCGCTGGGACTACATGTTCAGCGTCATCAAGACCTTCCGCGAGCGGCCGGAGCTCGTCCTGCCCGACCGCAACGCCGTCACCATGACCGCCCCGTTCATGCGCGCCTACACCGAGCTGCTGGTGCGCACCTGCCACCGGCGCGGGGCCCACGCCATGGGCGGGATGGCCGCGTTCATCCCCAGCCGCCGCGATGCCGAGCTGAACGAGCGCGCGCTCGCGAAGGTGCGCGAGGACAAGCAGCGCGAGGCCGGCGACGGCTTCGACGGGACGTGGGTTGCGCATCCGGACCTCGTCCCGGTCGCGCTCGCCGAGTTCGGGCGGGAGAACCAGCTCGACCGCCTGCGCGAGGACGAGGCCGTCGCGCCCGGCCGGCTGCTGGATGTGGGGGCGACCCCCGGTGAGGTGACGCAGGAGGGCCTGCGCAACGACGTCGCCGTGGCGCTGCGTTACCTCACCGCCTGGCTCGGCGGCACTGGGGCTGTGGCGATCTTCAACTTGATGGAGGACGCGGCGACCGCCGAGATCGCCCGCTCCCAGGTCTGGCAGTGGGTACGGCACGGCCGCTTCGACCGGGCCACGGTCGAGCGGGTGATCGACGAGGAGGCCGAGCGCTTCCGCGCGGAGCTCGGCGACGGGGAATGGCGCCTGGACGAGGCGCGCGAGATCTTCGAGCAGGTGGCCCTCGGGGAACGGTTCGAGGAGTTCCTCACGCTGCCCGCCTACGACTACCTGGAGAGGGGCTGAGATGGGGACGAACGGCAACGGCAACGGGACGGCCTCGACGCGCTGGGACGGCATCGAGCGCCCGTACACCTCCGAGGATGTGGAGCGGCTGCGCGGCAGCGTCCAGGTCGAGCACACGCTCGCGCGGCTCGGCGCGGAGCGCCTCTGGGAGCTGCTGCAGCACGAGGACTACGTGCCCGCCCTCGGCGCGCTCACCGGCGGCCAGGCGGTGCAGATGGTGAAGGCCGGGCTGAAGGCGATCTACCTCAGCGGCTGGCAGGTTGCCGCCGACGCCAACCTCGCCGGCCAGACCTACCCCGACCAGAGCCTCTACCCGGCGAACAGCGGCCCGGCACTGGTGAAGCGGCTCAACAACGCACTGCTGCGGGCCGACCAGATCCATACGGCGGAGGGCGATCTCGAGACGCACTGGCTCGCGCCGATCGTCGCCGACGCCGAGGCCGGCTTCGGCGGGCCGCTGAACGCGTTCGAGGTGATGAAGGCGATGATCGAGGCCGGCGCCGCGGGTGTGCACTTCGAGGACCAGCTCTCGTCCGAGAAGAAGTGCGGGCACCTCGGCGGCAAGGTGCTCGTCCCGACGAGCCAGTTCGTCCGCATGCTGGTCGCGGCGCGGCTCGCCGCCGACGTCTGCGGTGTCCCGACGGTGCTGATCGCGCGCACGGACGCGCTCAGCGCGAAGCTGCTGACGAGCGACGCCGACCCGGCCGACGAGCCGTTCCTGACCGGCGAGCGGACCGCGGAAGGCTTCTTCTGCGTGCACGACGGGCTGGAGCCTGCGATCGCACGCGGCCTGGCGGCGGCGCCCTATGCGGATCTCGTCTGGTTCGAGACGTCGACGCCTGACCTGGAGGAGGCGCGTGAGTTCGCGGCTGCGATCCACGAGCGCTTCCCCGGCAAGCTGCTCGCCTACAACTGCTCGCCGTCGTTCAACTGGCGCGCCCACCTCGACGACGAGCGGATCGCGGGCTTCCAGCGCGAGCTGGGCGAGATGGGTTTCCGCTTCCAGTTCGTCACCCTCGCCGGCTTCCACTCGCTGAACGCGGCGATGTTCGAGCTCGCCCGCGGCTACGCCGAGGAGGGGATGAGCGCCTACGTTCGGCTCCAGGAAGACGAGTTCGCGCTCGAGCCGGCCGGCTATACGGCCACCCGCCACCAGCGCGAGGCGGGCGCCGGGTACTTCGACGCCGTCATGCAGGCGGTCAGCGGCGGGGCGAGCTCGACGCTCGCGCTCGAGGGGTCGACGGAGGCGGCGCAGTTCCGGAGCTGAGCGTGGACGAGCACGACGCGGGGGGCACCAAGGCCGACGAGATCGCACTCGCGCTCGAGGACGCGGTCATCTCCGGCGAGCTGGCGCCGGGGACGGTCCTGCGGCAGGAGACGCTGTCGGAGCGCTTCGGCGTCAGCCGCACGCCGATCCGCGAGGCGCTGCGCCGCCTCGCCGCAACCGGGCTCGTCTCGTTCGAGCCGAACCGGGGCGTGCGCGTGCGGGCGATCCCGCGCGAGGAGCTACGCGAGGCGTTTCTGGTGCGCGCCGAGCTGGAGGCGCTGGTCACCGAGCTCGCGGTGCCGCGCTTCGACGAGGCGAGGCTGCTCGCGCTGCGTGCGGCCGAAGCCGACTTCGCGCGGCTGACGGTGGAGCTGCTCGACCGCCGACGCGGGGAGGAGGAGCGGACGCAGCTGACCGGCGAGTGGGTGCGTGCGAACTACCGCTTCCACGACGTGATCTACGAGGCGGCGGCGGTACCGTTCGTCGAGCGGGTGGCGAAGAACGCGCGTCGCACGTTCCTCAGCCGCTGGCGTCCGGGCGGGCCTGAGATCGACGACCTCTACGAGCAGAACATGCACCAGCACCGCGCGATCCTGGGCGCGATCGAGGCCCGCAGCTCCGAGGGCGCGAGGGCACTCGCGCACGAGCACGTGCTGCATTCGTGCCGGCTGCTCGAGGTGATCCTCGACCACGTTGCGCCCGCCGCCTAAGCGGCCACGTTTCAGCGGGCGCGGACGGGGGCACGCGAGGACGCAGGATGGGTACAGACTTCGGCCGCCTCCTCCTGCGCGTGACCGTCGGAGGGATCTTCGTCGAGCACGGGACGCAGAAGCTCCTCGGCTGGTTCGGCGGCCACGGACCCGACGGGACCGGTCAGTTCTTCGAGTCGATCGGCCTGCGCCCGGGCCGGCGCCACGCGGTCGCGGCGGGAGCTGCCGAGGCCGGAGGGGGCGCGCTGCTCACGCTCGGCCTCGCGACGCCTGCGGCGGCGGCGTCCCTTGGAAGCGTGATGGTGACCGCGCTTCGCACCGTGGTCTGGCGCGACGGGATCAAGGTAGGGACCGGCGGCTACGAGCTGCTGCTGCTCGCAAACGCGGTCGCCCTGGCGGACCTCGGGCCGGGCAAGCTCTCGCTCGACGCTCTGCTCGGGCAGGAGCGCCGCGGTGCCCGCTGGGCCTTCGCGGCGCTGGGAGCGGCGCTGGCCGGCTCCGCCCTCGCGATCGCCGCCGGCAGGCGGGAAACGGGCGAGGACGAGGCCGACCAGACCGTCGAGACCGAGGCTACGGCCGCGGTCAGCTCCTGACCGGCTCAGGCTCGGCGAGCTTCGCCGCCAGCCGGTCGACCGTCTCGCGCCAGCCGTCACGGATGCCGCTCGACCACCACTCCTGAACCTGGTCGGGTGAGAGGCTTTCCGGCAGGTCGACACGGAGGCTCATCTCCGTCTGCCCACCGGCCTCGGTGAGCCTGACGGTCACGAGCGGGCTCTCCTCGAGCCGCTCCGGGTCGAGCTCGGGCCAGCCGCCGGCCGCGCCCCAGTTGAAGACGAGCTTCTCGTCCCGCACGATCTCGCGGTAGACGCCGCCGGTGACGTAATCCGTCTTCTCGCTGATCACCATGCGCTGGCGCCAGACGCCGCCCACGCGCAGGTCGAGCTCGATCGGCTCGTCCGGGATCGGTTGCGCGGGGTTGTAGAACCACCGCAGGTGGTCCGGGTCGGTCCACGCCCTGAACACGTCGGCGCGCGGGGCGTCGAGCGTCCACCTGAGGGTCAAGTGGCGCTGGGGTTCGTCCGTCATCGCTCCTCCTGTCTCCGTTCGTTTGCAAGTTGCCGCTCGAGGCCGGGGATGCGGGCCTCGAAGAACTCCCGGTACGGCGCCAGCCACTCGTCCGCCTCGACGAGCGGGGCGGTCTCGAGCCGGCAGAGCCGCCACTGCGCCGACCGGCTCTTGCTGACGAGTCCCGCGCGCTCGAGCACCTTCAGGTGACGCGACACCGACGGCAGGCTCATCGCGTGCGGCGCGGCCAGCTCGTTGACTGTCGCCTCGCCCTCGGCGAGACGACTGAGCATGGCCCGCCGCGTCGGGTCCGAGAGCGCCGAGAAGGTGAGGCTGAGTTGGTCGGCCTTCATTTAGCCGATAGGTTAATTAACGGATGAGCTAAATGCAAGCCCGAGTCCGGGCGTATGCTCGGCCGGTGGCCGATGCGGTCCAGGAGTTCCGCGTGGTGCTGACCGTGCCTGACTTCGACGCCGCCGTCGCTTTCTACCGCGACGCGCTCGGGCTGGAGCAGGTCGCGGACTGGAGCTCCGACGAGGGGCGCGTGGTCCTCCTGGAGGCCGGCCGGGCGACGTTGGAGCTCTTCGACGAGCAGCAGGCGGAGACGGTCGACCGGATCGAGGCGGGACGACGTGTCTCGGGGACGGTCCGGCTCGCGCTCGAGGTCGCCGACAGCGAGGCCGCCGCTTCCCGGCTGGTCGCAGCCGGCGCCGAGGAGGTCGCCCCGCCGACCATGACGCCGTGGGGCGACCGCAACGCCCGGGTCCGTGCCCCGGACGGGATGCAGCTGACCCTGTTCACGCCGGGCTAGAGGTACATGACCCACTTGGAGCTGCAGTCGCAGTCCTTGTGCTTGCGGCCGCACTTGGCGCACTCCCAGTAGGTCCACCAGATCCACTTCAGGTGGTTGAGCTCGAGCACGATCAGCGCGACGCACCACAGGAGGATCTGCGTCTGGCTCACCCCGCAAGCCTGGGCCTCGCGCGCGTCCGCGTCAATGGGCCGACCGGACTATCTCAGAACCAGCTGGGTTCGAAGTCCTCCGCGTTGCGGCGGGTGAGCTGGCGCTCGCCGCGCCCGTTCGCGCGCATCACGAACAGGTGCGAAAAGCGAAAGCGCTTGCTGGTGAAGACGATCATCTTCCCGTCGGGCGACCATGTCCCGCTTACGTCCTCGTAGCGGGCGTGAGTCAGGCGTCTCACGTTCGAGCCGTCGGCATCCATCGAGTAGACGTCGGAGCCGTCGATGGTGGAGCGCGTGAAGAGGATCCTCTTGCCGTTCGGCGACCAGTCGGTCGGCCACTCGATCCGAGGCGTGGAGAGAAGCCGCCGGAGGCCGGTTCCGTCGACGTTGATCACGAACAGGTCGCCGTCGCTGCGGGCTGTCGGGGCGCTGAACACGAGCCGCTTCCCGTCCGGTGACCAGCGAGCGTTGCTGCCGAGCACGAGCCGCTTCGCGCCGGTGCCGTCGGGGCGCATCGTCCAGATCCACGACTTGCGCCAGTCCTCCACGTCGACCTCGGCGAGGCGCACGTAGCTGAGGCGCGTTCCGTCGGGCGACCACTGGGGATCGGTCTCCCGGTCGGGCGACGGCACAAGCGTGCGTCGTCCCGTCCCGTCGCGGCGCATCACCTGGATGTCGAACTGCGACAACGGCCGCTGGCCCGGAGGCGTGCCGTCGAAGGCGATCCACCTGCGGTCCGGCGAGAGGACCGGCCGCTTGCAGTTCTGGTGCGTGCGGAAGACGCGCGTGCGGTGCGAGCCGTCGGGCCGGATCGACCACAGCGAGGGCCACGGTGTATCGCTCCAGAACAGGATCAGGCCGCCGACCCGTGTCCCGGAGCTCGGCGCGGCGGTCGAGGAGGCGCCGCCCGCGAGCAGCGCGAGCACGCCGGCGAGCACGACGGGCAGGATCTTCACGGCTCCGCTTCTACACCGCCGGCGCCGCCGCCGTTCCCGCTCAGGCGCCGGCTTCGGCGAGCGTGAGCACGGGCGGGCGGCTCGCCGCGGCGGCCTCGAGCCGCTCGAGGACGAGCCGCACGCGGGGATCGCCGGCCGATGCGCTGCGGTAGGCGGCGTAGATGCGTCTCTTCGGCGGTGCTGTCCGGATCGGGCGGGCGACGAGCGACGCGGGCAGGTCGAGCTGCGAGAGCAAAGGGATCACCGCGAGCCCGACACCCGACGCGACCAGGTGATGCAGCGTGCGGTGGTCGTTCGTCTCGGCCGCGACGCGCGGCTCGAAGCCGGCCGCGAGACAGGCGCGCGTGAGGAACGGGTGGCACGAGGAGGCGTTCGTCGAGTCGACCCACGGCTCGTCGGCGAGGTCGGCGAGCTCCACCGACGGCGACGCGGCCGCCGTGTGGGAGCGCGGCAGGACGACGTGGATCGGGTCGTCGAGGAGCGGCTCGAGCTCGATCGGGCCGGAGACGCGCAGCGGCACGTAGTCGTACTCCCAGAGGATCGCGACGTCGACCTCGCCCGCGCGCAGCCGTGCGAGGCCGAGGCGCGGGTCGATCTCGACGATGTGGGCGCGAAGGCCGTTGGCGCGGACGGCCTCGGCGACGATCGTCGCGGCCGCGCTCGCGAACGCGGCGATGCGAACACCGGGCTCGTCCTCGCCCGCAGCTGCACGCGCGGCGGCCTCCGCGTCGGCCAGCTCGGCCAGGATCGCGTCGGCGCGCTCGACGAGCACCCGCCCGGCGGCGGTCAGGTGGACGCTGCGGCCGCGACGCTCGAGGACCTCGTAGCCGAGGTCCCGCTCGAGCGCGCTCAGCTGCTGCGAGACGGCCGAGGGCGTGAAGGCCAGCGCCTCCGCGGCCGCGCGGATCGTCCCATGCAGGGCGACCTCGCGGAGGGTGCGGAGCCGGCGGACGTCGAGCATCAGCTCTGCTTAACGATACGGGAACGAACTTGTGCTGGTGCGGAAGCGGAGCCAACTGGCACCGTGTGTCGGTGACGGCTCTCCGGCGGCTTGCGTTCCCGTTCTGGCTCGCGGGCGCCCGCCTGCTCCGCCGGCGCGGGCCGCTGCTCCTGGTCGTGCTCGGTCTCGCCGCCGCCAGCGCGATGCTTGCGGCAGTCGTCGCGGGATCCGTCGCGGCGCAGGACCGCGGCGTCTCACGGGAGGTCGCGGCGCTCCCGGCGAAGGTTCGCGCGGTGCGCGTCAACTGGTTCAGCGTCGGCGGCCAGGTGGCGCCGTACGCGCGACTCGACACCGCGGTGCGGCGGCGGCTGCGGCAGGCGGTCGACGCGCCGGCGACCGGGACGGCGCTCTACCGCGAGAGCCAGATCCGCGGCGCGCTGCTCAGCCTCGGGGCCGTGGACGATCTCGGCGACTGGGTGCGCCTGCGGTCCGGCCGCGTCCCGCGCGTGTGCCGCCCCGAGCGGTGCGAGGTGCTCGTCATCCGCCGCGCGCTGGGCCGGATCCCGAACGTGCCGGGCCTGCGCCTCGTGCCCGTCGGCCAGGGCGATCTGCGCACGGCTGCGCTGTTCGGCGACGCGGTCCCGGCCGAGGGCCTCGACGAGTCGTCGTTCGTGCAGAAGATCAGCCGCTACCACCGGCCCGCGCCGCCGCCGCTCCTGCTCGCGAACGGTGTCGCCGGCCTCGACAGCTCGCCGCGACTCCACGACACCTACCGCAGCTACGGCTGGGTGGTGCCGCTCGAGCGCGGTTCGGTGCGCTCCTGGTCGGCCGACGACCTGGTGACGCGGATCGAGCAGGCGCGAACGGCATTTCAGTCCTCCAGCTTCGGCTTCGAGCTGAGCGCGCCGACCGACGAGCTGAGGGCCGCCGCGGACGACGCGCGCCTTGCGGGCCGGCGGTTGCTGCTTTTGGGCGGCGAGGCGGTGGCGCTGCTGCTCGCATTCGCGGTGCTGGTGGCCGCACGCCTGCGCCCGGACGCCGAGGCGGCCCGGAACCGGCTGCGCGCCGCGGGAGTCAGCCGCTGGCAGGCGGGACTGCTCCTGACCGTCGAGTCGGTTGCCGCGGCGGTGACCGGGACGCTGCTGGGCTGGGTGGTCGGCGCTGCGGCCGCGGCCGCGATCGCGGGCCGTAGCAGCGAGCCGGTCGGAGCCCTGCTCCGGCACTCGCTGCTGACGGGGCGCGGGCTCCTCCTCGCCCTCGGGCTGGCGGCGGTCGCTGCGCTCGTGCTCGTCCTCGCACTCTCGATCCGGGGCGTAGAGATCGGGCGGCTGGCGCTCTCGCCGCTCGACGTCGCCGCGCTCGGCGCCGCGCTCGCGGTCGTGATCGCCCTCGCCCGCGGCTCGGCCGACGCCTCCGAGCTCGTCGCCACGCGCGGAACCGGGCTCGTGCTCCTGCTGATCCCCGCGCTCGTCGCGTTCGTGGCCGCGGTGCTGGTCGCGCGCCTGCTGCCCCTCGCCCTGCGTGGGCTGGAGCGCGCCGTTCCGAAGGGCGCGCTCACCCTGCGGCTCGCCGCGCTCGGCCTCGCGCGGCGGCCCGGCTACGCGGTCGTGGCCGTCGCCTTCGTCGTCGTCTCGACCGGCTTCGCGCTCTTCGCCGCGTCGTACCGCTCGACACTCCGGTCCGGGCAGCAGGAGCAGGCGGCGTTCGCCGTTCCCGCGGACGAGGTGGTGAAGGAGGACCTCTCGCAGCTCGTGCCGGTTCGCGACGCGGTGACGCCGGAGGTCGAGCGCTCGTTCGGCCCCGGGGTGCGCGTGAGCCACGTCGACCGTTTCGCCGGGAGCATCGCGGGCGCCGCCGACGTCACCGGCATCACCGTGCTCGGCCTGCCGCGGCCCGCCCTTGCCTCGATCGGCGGCTGGCGCTCCGACTTCGCGCCCCGCGGGCCGCATGAGTTGGCGAGGATGCTCGACCCGCAGCGGCCCGTCGGCGTGCGCGGGCCGGCGCTCCCGGCCGATGCGAAGCGGCTGGTGCTCCCGGTCGACGTCCTCGGGACCGAGATCGGCGTGATCGCGTACGTCCACGCGCGCGACGGCGCGTACATTCCGATTCGCCTCGGGCGCAGCCACGAAGGGTCGAGCCAGCGCCTCGCCGCGCGGGTTCCCGCGGAGGCGCGCGGCGGCACTCTCGTCGCCTTCCGCTTCGAGCCTCCGCCGAGGCTCGAGGAGCGCGGCGCAGACGCGGGCTCGCCGGCCACGGGCACCGCGGTCTTCGGCCGGCCGCTCGTCGACGGCAAGGCCCTGACGGACTACGGGGACTGGATCGGGACCGTCGGCGTGGCCGGCCTCTCGCGCCGCGGCGGCGCGCGCTTCGGGTTGACGCTGACGAACGAGGTCGACACCTACCTGCGGCCGCGGCAGCCGACCGACGGGCTCGCCCTACCGGCCGTCGTCTCGCCGCGGATGGCGCAGCTCGCGGGGCCGGACCGGCTCCTCGGCGTCGTGACCAATGGCGAGCCGATCGTCTTCCGGGTCGTGGAGGTAGCGCGCCGGTTCCCCGGTGTGGCCGAGAGTGACACCTCGGACTTCGTGGTCGCCGACCGCCCGTCGCTCGAGACGGCGCTGAACGCGTCGGCGCCCGGGAGCGGCTTCCCGACCGAGCTCTGGCTCGACGTCGACTCGTCGCGGCGCGCCGCGGTCGAGGCGCGGCTGCGCAAGACGCCGTTCACGGCGCTGACCATCTCCTCCCGCGCGAACATGGAGCACTCGCTGCGGCACGAGCCTGTCGCCCGCGCCGCGCTCGCGATGCTGGAGGCGGCGGCGCTCACGGCGGTCCTGCTCGCTCTGCTCGGGCTGGTGCTCGGCGCGGTCTCCGAGCGGCGCGACGACGCCGCGGAGCTCTTCGACCTCGAGGCCCAGGGCGTCGCACCGGCGAGCCTGCGCCGCCAGCTGCGCCTGCGCGCCTCGATGGCCGGGCTGGCCGGCGCGCTCGGCGGCCTCGCGACCGGGCTCGTCCTCTCGCTGCTCGTCGTCCGGTTCGTCGAGCTGACCGCGAACGCGACCGCGCCCGAGCCGCCGCTCGTCGTCTCGGTCAACTGGCTCGTGCTCCTGGTCGCGGCCGTGGTCGCCGGGCTGCTCGCGGCTGCCCTCGTGGCGCTCGCGACGCGGCAGGCGTTCCGCGCCGCCGTCCCCGAGCGTTACGGGGAGGCGACATGAGCCTCGCCGTCGAGGCGCGCGACCTCTTCCGCGTCCACTCGACCCCCGAGGGCGACGCGGCCGCCCTCCAGGGCCTGACGCTCTCGATCCCGGAGGGCGAGATCCTCACCGTGCTCGGCCCGAGCGGGGCCGGCAAGACGAGCTTCCTCCGCATCCTCGCCGGGCTCGACCTGCCCTCGGCCGGAACCGTGCGCGTCTTCGGCTCCGATCTCCGGACGCTCGGCGGCGCAGCTCGCGGCCGCTACCGCACGCGGTCGCTCGGCTACCTCGACCAGCACTACGAGCGCGCGCTGGCGCCGGAGCTGACGGCGCGCGACCTCGTCGGCCTGCGGCTGCGCGCCGACGGTGTCGAGCCCGCGGAATGGCAGGCGCGAGCGGACGACCTCCTCGAGCGGGTCGGCCTGTCGGAAAAGGGCGGCTCGCGGCCGGGGCAGCTCTCGGGCGGCGAGCAGCAGCGCGTCGCGCTCTGCGCCGCGCTCGCGCATCGCCCGCGCCTCCTGCTCGCGGACGAGCCGACCGGCGAGCTCGACGCCGAGAGCGCGAGCCTCGTCTACGGCGCGATCGGTGAGCTGGCGGCCGCCGAGGAGTGCACGGTGGTGATCGTCAGCCACGACCCCGCCTCGACGGAGATCGCGGACCGCTACGTCCACATCCGTGACGGGCGCGTGAGCGAGGAGACCGTCGCCGGCGAGGCCACGATCGTCGTCGGCCGCGGCGGTTGGCTGCGGCTGCCGCAGGAGTTCCTCGAGCGTGCAGGGATCGGCGACCGCGCCGCCGCCGAGCTCGAGGGCGACCGGATCGTCGTCAGCGCGGCGGGGGAGAGCCTGCGCGAGGAGGCTCCGGCGTCTCCGGCGGCTGCACTGCCCGGCCGGCCGGTCGCGACCCTGACCGGCGTCGTCAAGACGCACGGCCGCGGCGCGACGGCGGCACACGTCTTCGACGGCCTCGATGCGGTCTTCGAGAGCGGTCGCCTGACCGTCGTCACCGGCCCGTCCGGCTCGGGGAAGACGACCCTGCTGCACCTGCTCGCCGGGCTCGACCTCCCCGACGCGGGCGAGGTGCGGGTCGCGGGAGCAGAGGTGCAGGCGCTCGACCGCCCGGGCCGCGCCGAGCTGCGGCGACGGGAGGTCGCTCTCGTTCCGCAGCAGAGCGGGCTCGTCCCGTTCCTGAGCGCGCGCGAGAACGTCCAGCTCGGGCTCGAGATCCGCGGCCTGAGTGCAGATCCGAGCGAGTCGCTCGCCGCAGTGGGCCTCTCGGAGCGCGCGGGCCAGCGCGTCTCGAGGCTCTCGGCCGGAGAGCAGGTGCGCGTCGCGATCGCTCGCGCGTTCGCGGTGCGGCCCTCGCTGCTGCTAATCGACGAGCCAACCGCCCGCCTCGACCAGGCGAACGCGCTACGGCTCGCCACGCTGCTCACCACCCTCGCGCGCGAAAGCGGCGCCGCGGTGGTCTGCGCGACGCACGACCCGGTCGTGATCGAGCAGGCGGACGGCCGCCTCTCGCTAGCGGGGGAACCGGTCGCAGTAGTCTGAGCGCGTGGAGGGGATCAGCCTCGAAGAGCTCGCCCTCGCGGCGCGCAACCACGGCATGCCGCTCGAGGCGCTGCGCTACCCGGTCACGCCGGTCGGGCTCCACTACCTGCTGATCCATTACGACGTTCCGGTCGTCGAGCCGGAGACGTGGCGGCTCACGGTGCGCGGCGAGCGCGAGCTCGTCCTGGGGCTCGAGGAGCTCCGCGCCCGTCCCGCCGCGGAGGTGACGGTGACGATGGAATGCGCTGGCAACGGGCGCGCGAAGCTCGACCCGCGGCCGGTCAGCCAGCCCTGGCTGCTCGAGGCTGTCGGCACCGCGCGCTGGCGCGGCACGCCGCTGCGGCCGCTGCTCGAGGAGGCCGGGATCGGCGGCGCTGTCGAGGTGCTCTGCACCGGTCTCGACCGTGGCATCGAGGCCGAGGAAGAGCAGGCGTTCCAGCGGTCCGTGCCGCTCGACGAGGCGCTGCGCGACGAGGTGCTGCTCGCCTACGAGATGAACGGCGCCCCGCTGCCGCCGCAGCACGGATTCCCATTGCGGCTGGTCGTTCCCGGCTGGTACGGGATGACCAACGTGAAGTGGCTCGAGCGGATCGAGCTCGTCGACACGCCCTTCGCCGGCTACCAGAACTCGTGGTCGTACCGGCTGCGCCAGGCCGAGGAGGAGGAGGGCGTGCCGCTCGACCGGATGCAGCCCCGCTCGCTGATGGTGCCGCCGGGGATCCCGGAGTTCATGACGCGCGACCGCACGGTGGGGCGCGGGGAGGTGCTCCTG
>Ga0081455_10002451_pt1 | contig 22094 bp, 20 predicted proteins | sample TabmetS3T2R1_FD_70207 | JGI IMG/M metagenome (GOLD analysis project Ga0081455, IMG submission 70207) | Tabebuia heterophylla rhizosphere microbial communities from the University of Puerto Rico - S3T2R1 | ecosystem: Host-associated > Plants > Roots > Rhizosphere ...
CCGTGATAGCCCATCAATTGTCGCCACTCCTCATCCGCAGCGTTGGCCTACGCCGACTCCCCTACGTGCTCGGGGCCGGAACAGGCATCATGCTTCTGCTCGACATCGTGACCTACTCGCCTTCAAAAGTGTTCATCTACTTCAGGTTCTGAAATCGTGACGAAATTCAGACTCAAGTTTTGGATGGGCGCCTTGGGCGCGGCGGCCATGGCATCCGCGATCCTGATTGCAATTGCCGTGTTCTACATCGGAAACAATCCGCCGAAACCGCCGGTTCGAGTTTGGGATCGCACGTATCTTTCGGCCTATGTCGGACTGCTTGACCACTATCTCTTCAAGTTCGGCCTTTTTGGCGTCGGCGACCGAATTCGAAATGCGGAAGTCCTGATTCTAGGCTCCTCGCATGCCGAGTTCGGACTTTCAGCAGAGACTATTTCAACCGTGCTTTCCGTGCGCCGCGGGCGCCCTGTGGCTGCGTTCAACCTTGGAGTTGCCTCTGACGGCATGGGCTTTGCGCGTGAAATACTTGAGGCAAACAAGACGCAAGGCCAGGTTTTGATCGTCGATCTCTACGCTAACAATCAGGGTCGTCTTTCGGGCGCAGCCCAAAAGGCCATGCAAACCGACATATTCGGCGCTTACGTCGCGGTTGCGGTGCTCACCGCCGACTATGTCAAGGACTGGCTTTTCGATGGGCTTCTGCCGCGCATCAATTTCGGTCTCGGTGCAAGAATGCGCGCCGACCGTTTTCTTTATGCAGTGATCACGCGGCGCCGAGACAATGGAGACGTTGTCGAAGTATGGGCTCCGGTCCAGGGTCGTTTGTTCCAAAACGTACCGGAAAAAACAGTAACAAAAGTACCGACGAATTCGACCCAACTGAAAGGGCCGCCCCCAACGCTGCTACCGGAATACGCTGCCTACCTCGCATCGAGAAAGTTCAGCGTCGGCCTGACACTGATTCCCTACGACGGCTATCGCCTCGACGAGGCGAAGCGATTTGCGGAACAGATCGGCGTGCCCTTTGTCGAAATTGTACCTGACGATCTCCAGGCTTTCGATCCGAGCCATTTGGATGCGGTTGGACGAGATGTCGCAACGCGGCGACTAATCGATCGTTGGTCCGAAACGGCGCCCAGGTAGATTGCGGCCCACGGATAGACCAAGCAGCTAGACGCCGCGGACGGCGTAAACGCGCGCCCAAACGGCAATGGCATAAAGCCGCCAGATGGTGCCGGAATCGTTGTGCCGGCCGGCAAGAAATCCGTCGATGTAATGCCTCAGCCGTAACGGATCAACGAGAGTGGAGGAAGTAAAAACGTCGTCATCGGGGAGGGCCGTCAACTCGGCACGGAAGTCGGTCATCAGCCATCGTTCGATTGGCGCGCCAAAGCCTATTCGATCAACGCGTGAAACGATTGCTTGCGGCAAATAACGTTCGGCAATCAGGCGCAAGATACGTTTACGCTTGCCACCACCGACCTTGTAACTGTCAGGCAGTTGGAAGGCGAATTCGACGATCCTGCGGTCGACATATGGAACGCGTGCTTCTATTGAATGTGCCATGGAATTTCGGTCAGTCATGGCCAATACCGGCCTTAGATTGCCGGCAAGGATGTCGTTCAGGAGTTCTTCCCTCAGCGCGGTCGACTGGAAATCTTGCAGGGCCTGGCTTTTGCGGTTCGAGAACGCTTCGTTTGCCTCCGGCCGGAGGAAATCACGCGAAGGAAGGCTCTTGCTGCGCCCTAGTCCATGAGCAACGCGTGGAACGATTCTGAGGCGCCAAAGGTCTCCAAAGAATTTTGCATCGTGTCGCCACAACGACGTCAGCTCGCGCAACAGAGACAGTGGTGAGACACGCCGGGCGTAGTCTTTTAGAACCGTGTGTTGATGCCGAGGATACCCGGCGAATATTTCATCGGCTCCCTGACCATCGAGAACAACGCGTGCACCGTGACGTGCCGCCGTCTCATAGACCAGGAACTGCCCGGCAACCGCCATGCCGGCCACCGGTTCCTCCTGCACCTTCGTAATCCGGTCGATGTTAGCTTTCAACCAGACAGAGGAAAACTCGGCCTTGACGCTTTGAAACTTGAGTGCGGTCACGACCTGATCAATGTACGTCGACTCGTCGTAGCCGTTCAGCCTCGTGGCCAGAACCATCGAGATGCCGAGGCCACGCTCGCGCCGCCGCGAATAATTTGAAGCTGTCAGTGCTGCCAAGAGGGAGGAATCGAGGCCGCCTGAAATTAGGTGCCCGAGCGGAGCCTGAGCGACAACATGTTCGAGGGCCGAGCGGGTGAGCAGCTCGTCGAGCTTCGTGCAGGCCTTCTCGAGAGGCAGCATGGCGACCGCGGGCGGATCGAGTCGCCAGTAGGTTTGAAAAGAGATTTCGGCGCCACCCTCCAGGCTGATCTCCGCAAAGGTGGCCGCCGGCTGTACAAAAATGTCCTTGAAGAATGTTTCCTCGGACGTTTCGGGACGAAGGTTGCGAATGAAACGGGATATGGCAGCACGATTTGCGATCGCCGGCGCACCGGCCGCCAGAAGCTGTTTGACTTCGGAGCCGATGACGAGGCGGTTTTTTCCGCGATAGTAGAATAACGGCTTGATGCCGAAACGGTCGCGGGAAATGATGATTTTCCGGTCACGCAAATCCAGCAGGACCATCGCCCACATGCCGTTGAGCCGACTGAAGCATCCGCAGCCCCACTGCCTGTAGGCCGCTAGGATCACCTCGGTATCACTGACAGAGGCAAACCGATGCCCGAGCTGACCGAGTTCCTGACGAATTTCCTGGAAATTGTAAACTTCGCCGTTGAACATCAGCCAGATCATGCCGTCAGGCGACGCCATCGGTTGGGCGGCGGCTTCGCCCGGGTCCTGAATCTGAAGCCAGCGAAACGCCATTCCCAGACGCAAGTTGGCGCCCGCCGAAGTAGGTAATTTGGCGACTGTCCGTGCACTGGTGGCGCGCCAATTGGCATCGACGACGGTAAAGCCCTCGCCATCAGGCCCGCGATGTGGGATGCGTTCGTGCATGGCGAGCAAGTCGTGAATCAGCTGGTTGCCCGGCTCAAATTCAACGATGGCGCTTAGCCCGCACATTCAATTCTCCGCCGGAGCCACAGTTGTTGGTTTGACGGGCAAGGTTTGGTCGCGCTATTTTTATGACGCAACTTGGCGTCTTCTGTGTCATAAGACGCCTCGATTACTTGAGTAGTCGAATAAAGCAAGGGAGAGCGTCTTTTGCGTCAGAATCCAGAAATCGAAGCGTCAGAACTTAATGGCGAACTCCTGCTGTTCAACGGCACAACGAACAAATTTTTCGTCATGAATCGGACAGCCGCTTGTATGTGGGAAAAAATGAAAGAGCCGACCAGCGAGCAAGCACTGGCTTCCGCGCTGTGCCAACACTTCAAAGGATTGACAGAAAAACAGGCACTTGAGGACGTCAAGGAAACGCTGAAAAACATGCGGGACCTGGGCCTCATAGCGGACAAATAGAATCCGGGTGCCGAATCCATTTGCTACGCTGTCCTACCAAGAAGAACAGTTCCACCCCTGCAATGGAGCTTCCAGCCGTTGCTCGCTTTTTCGACGTTACCAGGTGTGCCGGAAGGGCCACGCTCGAAACCGTTGACGACTTGGTAAAGGACTGGGCCGCCCGCGCTGTTGACCAATGGTTCCCGAAATCGGGGGCACAAACCGGCGAGGAAGTGCCAAACGCGTTCAACATCCCATTCGTCGAAATGTACCATTGAAGTACCCGATTGAATGCGCGGTGCAGTGGTCGCAGCACTTTCGTCCTGAGGGATTCGCGGCGCCTGTCCACTTGCCAACAACTTCGCGGCCGATTGGAGCAGCTTTGCGCCGTGCAGCGCAACATCCTCATCCAGTTTTTCGACGGGATAGGCGCGGGGCAATGGAAAGCGCTCCTGCGCAATGATGTCTCCGGCATCGAGGACTTGGTTCATGTGATGGACCGTGACTCCAGCATCACGGTCATCGGCATGATATGTCCAGAACAAGGGCAGGGGGCCGCGATGGCGTGGCAACGGCGACGGATGTACGTTGATGGCACCGAGCGGTGCTAGGTCAATGATGTCCTGGGGAATCCGGCGCGGGTAAATGGCAACACTGATGAGATCGGGCCGTATCGCACGCAAGCGGTCTGCGACCATCGATTGGTTGGAACTGGTCGCAAGGATAATCGGGATTCCCTGCTCGCGGGCAGCACGCTCCAGCTGAGACAGCCGGCGCATCCCGGCGATGCGCAGCAACGAGGCGCGCCACCGAGGCAAATTCGGCTGTGACAGGACCACCGCGGCAACCAGCCGATGCGCTGCGAGTTCTTGCAGGGCGAGCAGGCTGAAGCGGGAAGCGGTGCCGAATAACGCGATCCTCATCGGAGAGTGCGCATTCATAGCTTGAACAAGTCCAGCCACCGCGACGCGGTGAAAATGCGCCAGACCGCGTAACCGTTCTCGTGACGTCCCGCGAGATAATCGTCGACGAAAGCGTGCATTTTCGGCGCATCGATATAAGGTAACTTTGACCAGGCCGAAGAACGTGATGCTTCCCGGATCATCGCGGCATGCTCGCCACGGAGCGGCATCCAATTGCTCATCAAAACGAATTGCTTTTTCTTCTTGCTTTCGATCACGCTGGCCGGAAGGTACCGCCTGGCTGTCTCAAACAGGAGCCGCTTGCGTTGCCCGAAACCGACCTTATACGACGCTGGAAGCGAAAAGCACAACTCAACAATCCGATGGTCTAGATAGGGAAAGCGCGCCTCCACTGAATGCGCCATTGAGTTGCGATCGCTGTACATCAACACTGCAGGCACGTTGGTGTGACGGGTTTCGCGGTAGAGCATGCGATTGAGCAGCGATGAATCGCGCCCAGATTCCTGCGTACGGCCTTTAGTCCAATCCGGATCGGAGGTGTCGCAAGCGCGCTCATCGAGCCAGGAATAGGTAGGCAGTATCCGGCCCTGGCGCAGGTAGCGTCTGAGCGGTGCCACCAGATAAGATAGCGTGACATTGTAGTACGAACGGTCGTAATTGCGGGCAATGCTGTGCAGTTCTTTGACAACGTCGAAGAACTGAAGTTTCAAAAGCCGCTCGAGCACCATCTCCGATTCATAGTAGGGCAAGCCGGCTTGCACTTCGTCCAGGCCGTTGCCGTCCATAACGACGATATCGCCCTCCTGGCGCGCCAATCCATAGACACGGTTCTGCGCGATCAATTCCTGTCCCAATAGCGGTTGGGCTTGTGCCCTCACCACATCATCCACTCCCGCCCAGACATCACGGGCCGAAAGTTGCAGTAAGTGGCTGCTGCTGCCGGCCTTTGCGGCGATTGCCTCAATATTGGGGCGCTCGCTCATTTCGCGATCGTCCCACACAATTGAAAGTGTGTCGGGACGCTGGGAGCCACGCGCAGCGGCGAGTTCGGACCACAGCATCACGATCGTTGGGCTGTCGAATCCACCCGACAACAAGCTGCCGACCTTTACATCGGCGAGGCTCTGGCCAGCGACCGATTCCTTCAGGAGTTCGCGAAACCGCTCGGCGGCTTCCGGGAACGAAAGCGTCGATGCGGCATTTGATCGGTAATCCGCCAAATCCCAATAGCGTTGGAAAGAAGGTTCCGCGATGTGGTCGTCCTGCAGATTGATTTCGAACCATGTGCCTGCAGGAACAGGATGAACCCCGCGAAAGAAGCTGAGCGCCGCCGATTGCGGCGGATATCCGCTGAGGAATTCGAAGAAGCGCGTCGTTCCGATCGTTGGTCCACCTGAAAGAGCTTGCGCAATCGTCCACGGCTCGGAGGCGAACATCAAACGCTTGCCGTCGAGCGCATAATAGAATGGCTTGATGCCGATGCGATCGCGCGAGCCAACCATGACTTTGCGGTCGAGGTCGACGATCAGGATTGCCCACATGCCGTTGAATTTTGCGAAGCAGGATGGGCCCCATCGGCGATAGGCTTCCATCACCACTTCGGTATCGCTGCCGGTGCGGAACCTGTGGCCCGCCGCGGTCAGCTCACCGGCCAGCCCACGGAAATTGTAAATCGCGCCATTGAGCATGACCCAATAGCGCTGGTCGGCAGAAACCATGGGCTGGTCGGCAATGGGTCGCGTGTCGGATATCCGCAGCCGCCGAACAGCCGCGATGACACGCAGTTCGGCCTGCTCCCCGTCGCGGGACTTGGGGACATGTTCGTAACGTCTGCCTTTAAATTGCCGATCGATGGTGAAGGCGCCCTCGCCATCGGGACCACGGTGGCGCTGTGCGTCGTGCATGCGCTCGAGGTCCGCCAGGTCACCCGTCGCATCGCCTTCCGTTCGGCAAATGGCGCTAATGCCGCACATAACCGGCGCCGCAACGCCGCAATATCGACACCGTCAGACGCGGCGCCATTCGAAGCCAGCTGATAGGGCGGGAGATCGAGATTGCGAAGGCTGGACTCCGCTCGAGCGCCAGGCGCATCAATGTCTGGGAGGCGCGAGCCGCGAACTCCTTGTAAGGTCGAATACGCGCAGGGGCGACTGGGTGCCATTCATCGGCGGTCGCAAACGCTTCAACCTCACCTACAACCGTTGAGCGATTAACTGGCGGGTCGCACAGCCAGTTGCCGTCTCCTTGGGTCAGCACAAAATGTTTAGCGGCGCCACGCTGGCCTTCATAAACGACCCGATGGGCCATCAGGCGGCTGCCGGCAAGAAAGGCGATAACCTTTCCAACACGCCACATATCTTCCGAACCGCTGCGGATGCGGACGCGCGCGCCATCGGGTATCGCTATCCCCATGCTGGCACCGCGCACCACCGAATGAATGACGACGCGGCTATTACCTGTAACGGCGCGCAACCGCGCCAGATCGTTGATCCCTGGCGCCCAAGGCGGGCCCGCTACGAGGGCGTTCGCGGGCAATGCCGAAGGTTCTTTGCCCATTATGGCGTCATTGATTAGGTCGGTGCGCGTTCGCGCCGCTGCTCAGCCAACCGGTTGGAGAGCTCGACTTCGTCCGGCCGGAAACCCGCTTCCAGACGGCCCTGTTCGCTGATTGTGTATTTCGTAACTGCCGTCGCCTCGCCGCCAAAGACCTCAAGAAACTGGCGGGTTGCGTCTTTCAAGGCGGTACCGACCTTGAGCGCCAGGCGTGGTTCTTTTGCGAGCATCTCGTGCAGGAATTCGTTGGCGCAACGGACGTGCATGATCTCGTCCGCGAACTGGATGTCGAAAAACTCGGCAAGCTCCTCGTCGCCCTGTTTGCGAGCGTCGTCAATGCCGAATCCTATGGCGTCAATACCTTCGGCCTCAAAAGTCCGATTCTGCACCGCCAAGCGCCCGGCCAGATCAGCAATCTTGCAGATGATCCGATATTGAAAGTTCAGGATGGGATATTCACCAAGCTTTCCGCCTCGCTTCTCGAATATTTTTTTAAACGTCCAAGCGTGACGGGCCTCGTCGGCGCATTGGCGGGCTAGGAACATCCGCAGCTCCCACGGCGCATCCGGGAAATCGGTGATGGTACGTGCCGAACATTCGGTCGCATCCATCTCCTCGTTCATCTGCCGATGCATGAACTCCAGGATACGGCGCGGGTCCCCTTCCGAAAAGTTTGCGCATTCTTTCCAAGTGTCCACTACCTTGAACCGTGCATCGCGAGCCGGACTGTCGGGCGGTGGTGGAATATCGTTGGGGGCGGTCACGTGCGGGTTTCCTGTCCGGTAACGAGTGACTCGAGGTCATGCTGTTTCAGCAGAACCGCAATCTCATCGTCGGTGAAGTCGGCAAGCTGCCGATCGGCGACGTTGATGGGTGCGGATTGCGCGACGTCCTCGACTGATACACCGACAAGGTTTGTGGTGCCTGGCGGCGGGGTAAGTGCCTTCTGCGCCATATCCATAAACCGCACAGCCTGTGCCACCTTCAGCAGGTTTCGCTTGTTCTCAGCACAGAGTTTATGCACCCAGTGATTGGCGAATCGCACGTGATGGATTTCATCGGCTGCAATTGCATCCAGAAGTTCGGCAGTTTGCGGATCTCCGTTTTCCCGCCATCCGTCGGGGATGAATGCCATCAGATCCATTGTGCCCGCTTCGAAAGTGCGGTTCATCACGGTAATGCGTCCCACGACAGAATCGAGATAGGACGATACTGCCCATTCGAAATTCGCGACCGGGAATTCGCCCTTGCGGCCGCCAAGCTCCTTGAGCCGACGATAGAGGCCCATGGCGTGGCGACTTTCATCCCACACCTGACGGGCGAGCTCCATGCGCAGCTCCCACGGTGCGTCAGGAAAATCGCAAAGGCACTGGGCGGCGACCTCCGTCGTCGACATCTCGTTATTCATATGACGGTGAATGCGCTCGCGCTTCGACTCGTCGGTCCATTCTGGCCAGGAGATCATCTGGTCGTCGGTGTCGGCTACCGTGAAGCAGGCCTCGCGTGCCGGATCCTTGCGCATGGTCACGCCGCGCACCATCTTGGTCTCGAACTGATCCATTGTGACGTCTCCCTGAAACTTACGCAGCCTGTTCGGAGTGATCGACGATCTCTTTGGACGCGGCAGCGACGGCCTGTCGCACGGCCTTGAGGGCAGGCGAGTCTGTCGCGCGCGACTTGGGGATTTCGCTGCCCCAGTCGTTGCGTTCGCGTTTCATCACTTCGATTTCTGTCAATGCCTGCTCGCAGATCATGACAGTCGGCTCATCCGTCAGACGATCTGTTTCAGCGAGATAACGCTTGTGCGCGGCAGCAAGCGCCGACAGGGCGACGTCATGAAAGGCGTCGATGCGGTCGGTTGTGTCGCTAATGGCCGCCAGTTGCTTGAGTGCGGCCAGGAACTCCTGCCGCGGCGGGCGGCTATAGTGCAAAGGAGCGCGGAGTTCGCGAGCCCGCTTTCCCAGTCGATCGGCCTGCTGCGCCATCCGCCAGACCTGGCGACTCAACAGCATCTTGACTTCCATCTCGGGCGTGGCCGGGATCCAGCGCGCAAGAGTTTCCATCAGGAAAACGCTCACGAAACGCAGCGTACCGATCGTGTCGGCGCGCTGTTTGACGGTCAACTTGATACTCAATGGAGATACCTCCCGCTTGTTATCTGCTCAACGAGATCGGCCGTATCTTCTGGCTCGCCTGGGTCGAGAAAATAGCTCCTCACCCCACGTAACAACCCGCTCAAGTCCATCATTCTGGAGCCGACCGGTACACCCCACATACTACATGCCAGCGGGGAAAGCATCCGGAAATGCCCCAGGCCAAAAGCAAACTGTTCTACAGCGGGCCGTTCGGCAAATTGCCGCAAAAACAACACACAAGACAAGGTCGTGGCCGAGACGCCGGCTTCCGGAAACATTGTTCCGATATTGACGAGGGTACGTTCCCCGCCGTCAGGAAATCTTTCCGTCGGATATTGGCAGCGGGACAGATGCTCGTCCACCCGCTGTGCACGCGGCCCACTGCGGATCGAGACCGCCCGCCGGAACGGCAGCATCGCCTTCGTAATACGATGGACTGCCGCCATTTCATCGCCAAGGAAGTCGTGCCCGCGCGCAGCCAGTGTCAACGCCGTCGTTGTTTTCCCAGATCCCTTGGGACCAACGATCATTGCACCGCGTCCTTGGATTCCGATCGAGGCGGCATGAAAAAACAGGATGTCGCGTTGCAGACGCAGGACTCTATTGATGGCGTAATTTGCAATGAAGGGCTGCCAAATTTGGCGCCGGTCCACGAGCGCGTAGTTCTCGCGCAACGCAATTTGCGGCTCATTTGGGGTCTGCCGCGACGCAATGGTGCGCCAGCCGTCGGCGCCAACCGGTCCCTCCAAATAGCCGCGGTCGGGAAATAGTGCTTCGCAAAATGCAAAGGACTGGAGCGGTTCCGGGTCGTCAAAAACTATGGCTGCCAGCGGTGCCTCATCGTGGACGCGGACCACACACTTTACCTGTAATGGAGCTTCCGCCCCATCTTGGCTGGCACCCTCCGGATAGATTTCCTGGAAGCGACGCACAAGTGCCTCGTCTTCGCAATCGAGGACGAGGCACCCATCGGCAAAACGATAACGGCTCAGTCGAGCGGAGCTCGACGCTGGCCGGTTACACTGGGCAAGAATATCGGATGCCCTAAGCCACCACGCCGCTTGCATAGCGACTAGAGGGCAATCCAATCCGCCGCTACATCACCCACCATGTGGTGGCAGCCACAGTCACTTGGAAGGCACTCAAAACTTCCTTTTCATCCATCATCCGGATGCTGGGCTTCTCGTAATCGGGTAACTCGCTCTGCTGGCCTTGGCGACCAGCGTCGGCTGCCTTTTCCATTTTCCATCCCCCAATGTGGGTCAAATCTGGGTACGAAAGGTTCTCGGTAGAGGGCGAAAAATTAAACGGCGCCCGATGTATGGTCAATGGGCCAAAGATACGACCTCAACAGTTTATCGGGCTGTGGCACTTCTGCCACAGTCTTTGCCGCTACGTTTTAGACGGGGTTCTCGCTTGTCCGGCAAAGAGCTGCGGCCGTTTTCTCCACAGTGAAAGGAATGGAGCGGCCATGGTCCCAAAGAAGGATACCGGCATATTCACATCGGTGAGGCCATATCTGGCCGGGCGCTCACCGACCGACATCGTGCCGAAGAGATAATCCCAGATGCTGAGAAGCTTGCCATAATTACTGTCGTGTCGCGCACGATCGGGTGAGTGGTGCAGGGCATGGAAGGCCGGGCTCACCAGAATCGGGTAGAGCCTTCCGAACCGCCATTTGAGGTCCGAATGCTGCATCCCCTCGAACACATATTGCATCACGGTAACGGGGGCCCAATACCAAAGCGGCAGACCAAGCACCATCAGCGGTATGAACATAAGAACATTTGAGGCGATCTGCTCGACGAGATGGTTGCGCCAGGACGTGACGAAAGTGAGTTCGGTTTGCGCGTGATGGACCTTGTGGAATTCCCACAAAATTGGGTTGTGGTGATACAAACGATGAATCCAATAGCCCAGAGCATCGACGATTATCCAGTACATGACGAAGCCAACCGGCCCCGGCACATAGTCAAGCAGGTGAAAGTTCCAGGCGGGGGCAATAAAGGTCAACGCTGCGATGATGGGGCCGTAGAACAAAAGATTGTAAGGCCCGCCAGCGTAAAAAATGCCATATGTCATATCGGTGCAAAAATTGCGCGTGCAATAGCGACGCGGATTTCCACCACTTACCATTTCCAAAACGAAAATGACGACGAACACGACCGAAAATATCTTGACCGCAAACCACAACGATTTCGCCAGTGGGTAAGCCCACACAACAGCTGCGATCTGGCTCAACTCGGCGTAAAGCGACGTCGCAGCATGCCAAGTTTGGTCAAACACCTGAATAGATCCCTCGCGGGTCCGGAAAAGCGCCGCTCGGCTTCGCCCGCGCTTAGCATAAGTTTATCTTGCGTGCTGACATGTGCGCAATGGCACTAATGGTCCTTATCCGCGTGGTTCGGTATATACTGCCTTGACACTTAGCCTTCCGGGCCCTTTTGAGTAAGGCTAAACATCGAAGCGCTTGCGGAAAGTCGACGCGACGCCCGGCGGACGACCTGGGGCTACTGTGAGAATTGGCCATGTCGAGTGAAACGACAGCCGACCTTGTTGGTCGGCCCCGATCCGGCGGCTGGATCGAATCGCCCGCATTTGACCTCGCATTTTTCACCTTGTCGCCATTGGCAGGTCTTGCCCTGGTGCTCGTTTCGCTGGACGACAGTAATACGCTGCTCACGCTTGCTGCTGCGACTCTGATCGGCGGACCACACTACCTTGCCACCTATTCGTTTTATTTCTTCGACGACACGGCCGAGTATCATCGGCGGCGTTGGGTTGCATATTTCGTTGTTCCTATTCTGATCGTTCTCGCGGTTGGCGCGATCGCATGGTTCAGCATTCCGATCATCATCCTCGTGGTCGTCTATTTCTGGAATGCCTACCATGTCGCGCGGCAGAGCTGCGGCATCCAATCGATTTATCGACATCGAGCCGGGGCGTTCGAACCGCGTCTGAAGACCGTTACAAATGCGGCCATCATTGCCACCAGTCTAGCGATGGCGACGGCGCACCTCGATTGGTACCCGGCGCTGCATCATTTTCTGTCGAGGCCCTCGCCATATCTCCCTGACGTAATCTCTTACGGCGCCATGGTCGTCGCGGCGATATGTCTTGTGCGGCTCGGCATCTCAATGTTTAAGCGTCATCGGCAAGGTCCAGCGTTTAGCATGGCCGAGCTTGCGTTTCTGGTAACGAGCCTGCTGCTGTTTCATCCTTATCTGTGGGTGCGCGATTCCAATCTCGCAACGCTCGGTATGCTGTTGGGACATTTTATCCAATATCTTGGTATCGTCTGGTTGCTCAACAGCCGAAAGTTTGCCGACGGGACCGGATCATTGGGCCAGCGCGCTCTTTCACGCCTGTGGCGCGATCCGTGGGTGCTAATCCCTGCGCTCATTGCCGGCGGCGCACTTTTCATGGTGCTGCAAATCAACCTTATGGCGGTGACGATCGCTCTTGTGCTGCTGCACTTCTATCTCGATGGTCTCTTCTGGGCGTTCAAGCAACCCGAGGTGCGCCGAGCATTGGCGCCTTATTTGATAGGTGGAAACACGAAAGCCGCGGCAGCGCGTCCGACCGGTTCAATTGCCAATGTCGAGCCAGCGCACTAGTCGCCGCGGTAGCGAGTGTTTGAGAAAATAACCCGCCAACATCCCCTTGCCGCTTGACTCGCCCGCAGAAAACAGCGCGTTCAGTCGGGGATTCGGCACAACATCGATGACCAGGTGAACGCGCTCCTGCGCCCCGAGATTGCTGACCGAATGCTTGAACCGTACGTCGACGTACCAAGACTCGCCGGGCTGCATGGCCAAGCGCCGGCCATGCACAAGAAATTCGACCGCCGGATTCGTGCGCACCGGAACGTGTATGCGCACAATACCGGTGTCGATCGTATGCAACGGATCAGAGTGGAGAAAAATTTGTCCGCCAGCACGGAGTCTGAGAAAACGAACGCGGTTCTTCCGGCCAGGAAACCTTTCGATCACCTCTCCGACGTAGTCACACCGCTTAAGTGCCTCCGTCGCCGCATAGGGCCCCCCTTTGCTGAATTGACTGGTATGGTCGCCATTTGGCGCCCATAGCGCAATCGCTTCCCAGTTGCCATCGTGATAGGGACCGAGATGGGCATGCCACCAGCGTGGCTCCATGCGGTCAAGATCGGCCGCGAGGCGATCAGGGTCGAAAGACAGAGGAAGGCGCAGCGCCACGTCTTTGGGTTTTACAAAATCTTCTAGAGTTGCCATCGAGAAATCCTGGGGTTGCCGCGCGGAAATCCGAGATTTTAGCACCCCAAACACCCAAGTATTGTACCCTAAGATAGCACATAGTCACAGAGAGATCGCTTAGACTTCGGACAATGCCACTCCAGTCACCAGACGTCGGCAAAAATATCCCCCCGGGTAGCCGTCACTATCGTGCGTTTGTAGGTGACACGCAGACCTACGATATTTTTTCCTATATGCAGTTCACCCTCATGACTTTGCTCGGATTGCGCCAGGAGCACACGCTCCTCGATATCGGCTGCGGTTCGCTCCGTGCCGGCAAGCTCTTTGTGATGTACCTGCTGCCCGGCCGGTATTTTGGCATCGAACCCGAGCAATGGTTGGTCGAGGAGGGCATCGAACGTGAGCTCGGACGCGAGCTTACAGATCGCAAGCAGCCGCGTTTTCTCTTCGATCACAATTTCTCGTGTGCAGGATTTGGCGTTGCTTTTGACTACATTGTCGCTCAGTCGATCTTTTCACACGCCTCGCTGACGCAAATTCGGCGTTGCTTGTCGCAGGCTCGGACATCCATGAAAGATACTTCATTGTTCGCAGCGAGCTTTGTTGAAGGTGATGACGACTACGCCGGCGATGCCTGGGTCTATCCGGAAACGATTCGATACCGCGCGACGACAATTGAGCGGTTGGCGGCTGAGGCCGGGCTTGCGTGCCGCCGCCTGGATTGGTTTCACATTGGTGGACAAACGTGGTTCGTGTTTTTCGTCCCTGGGTTTGAGCCGCAGGTCGACCACCTCGCCACGCTCAACCAATCCTTTCCCTTGAAACAGGAATTGTCACACTACCGGCAGCGATCGGATCGGCTGGAGCGCATCGAATCGCACTTTCTCTATCGCTTGGTGGCGGGCATCCGCCGTCATCTGAAACGTCGCTAGCCGGTGCTTTGCCCGAAGTATGCTCCCGCAGGAGCTATCGAATTACATCCCGCGAGGCCAGGGTAGCGCTTTTGGCTCCGGCATAGGCGGATTTGCGTTTGCCCGCTTAAGCGTCAGCCATCTCTTCCAGCTGTCCGTATCATAAGGCCACTTTCCCATCTCTATGCACCAAAAAGGAGGTTCCGCGTTCAGAACCGCGTTCGCGCGTTGATCCCTCGTGAGGCAGCGAGGAATGATCTGCCGGCTATGATCAAGGAGCTCTCGTGTCGTCGGAAATATTGGCCAAATGCGCGCAGTTCTGTCAGTCGACGTGGTCACGACGAGATGGCCATCGGGACTGAAGGCGGCACTCGTCAGCGGACGTGTATGCCCGCTTAGCACAGCGATCTGCTGATGCGTCCCGACGTCCCAGATGTACGCCGTCCGGCCAATGGTTGTCGTGAGGATATGACGACCATCGGGGCTAAAGATCGCACGCACGACCGCATTTTCGTGGGGGAGCGTTGCAATTTGCCGATACGTCTTGACGTCCCAGATGCGCGCCGTCTTGTCGGCAGATGCCGTCACCAGAAGCTTGCCGTCCGGACTGAATGAGCCGTTCCATACACCTGATTCATGTCCCATGAGCATAGCAATTTGCTCGCCGGTCGCGGCATTCCAAATCCGCGCCCCCATATCCAGAAATGTGGTCAGAATGAGCTTGCCGTCCGGACTAAATACCGCACCGCCTCCTTGACCGTCATGCCCGGCGAGCGCGCTGATCTGATGGCCTGTCCCGGCGTCCCAAATCCGCGCCGTCCGATCATAGGACGATGTCAGCACCCGCCGTCCATCCGGACTGAACACGACGCTCCACACAGTTGCGACGTGACCCTTGAGCACAATGGTCTGCTCACCCGTGGTCGTGTCCCAAATCCTCGCCATGGAGTCGGACGAGCCTGTCACCACGTGCCGACCGTCCGGGCTGAAAGCAACAGCATTCACCTCGGCGTCATGTTTCAGCACCATCACCTGCTCATGTGTCCGGGTGTCCCAAATTCGTACGGTCCCGTCAGTCGACGCGGTTGCGATCCGTCGCCCATCTGGGCTGAAGGCAGCGCCCGTCACCGTATCGTCGTGCGCCTTGAGGACGGTGACCTGCTGATGCGGCTCGGCGTCCCACATCCGCGCCGTAAGATCGGAAGATGCAGTCAGCACATGGCGGCTATCCGGGCTAAACGCAGCGCTAAATACTGCCTCCCCGTGTCCTGCCAAAAGGCCGATTTGCTGATGCGTGTCAGCATCCCAAATTCGCACCGTCTTGTCGGTTGAGGCGGTTAGCACGCGTCGGCCATCCGGGCTAAATGCAGCCCGCCACAGCGGTTCGTCATGGGTGAATATCGCGATTTGCTGACCCGTGTCCGCGTCCCAGACGCGCGCCGTGGTGTCCCACGACGAGGTCAGCACACGCCGGCCATCTGGACTGAATACCGCGCTGTAGACAATCTCGGCGTGCCCTGCAAGCACCGCAATCAGCTGACGTGTGTCGACGTCCCAAACCCGCGCAGTCTTGTCCCGGGATGCTGTTACAATGCGCCGACCATCCGGACTATAGGTAGCACTATACATCGGCCGGTCATTCTTCGTGAACTCTTCGATCTGCTCGCCGGTTTCGGCGTCTAAAATCCGTACCGTCCCGTCGTCAGATGCCGTTACAACGCGCCGGCCGTCCGGGCTAAATGCAGCGCTCGCAACCGCGTATGTATGACCTCGGAATACGGCAATCTGCTTGTACGTCTCCGCATCCCAAATACGCACGGTCTTGTCCCTGCCCGAAGTCACCACGCGGCGCCCATCCGAACTGAACGCGGCCGTGTACAGTGCACCTTCATGTCCGACGAGCACTCCGAGTTGTTGACGCGTATCGGCGTCCCAGATCCGTGCTGTCATATCCCACGACGCTGTCACCACACGCCGGCCGTTCGGACTGAATGCTGCAAACACGACCCAATCACCGTGGCCCTTGAACAGGCCAATTTCCTGCATGTGAGCAGCGCCAGCGAAGAGTGCCGCCTCGGCCTGCGACGAGGAGCTCTGTTGGACGCTGCTGTCCGACAATGCCTCCATCGCCAACAACATCGAGGTGCCTGCGTCGCTGTCATTGAGGGCTTGTTTGGCAAGTGTCGCGATATTTCGCCTGGCGGTTTCATCGCGTTGCTCTTCCGCGACGGAACGTTGGCGCGTTGCTTCAAGCCATCGATACCCGGCAAATACCGAAAATGCGGTCATCAATACGAACATCGTTGCAAGTGCGAAAATCATACGTCGCAATCGTGGTTGTCCTTTCATCATTTGGTCGCGAGCAGGATCAAGGGATCGGCGGTCGTCCATGAGCACTCCTTACGGCATTCTGCAAAAGTGATATGCTCCGCCCATCCAAATCATAGATTTGCTCCGCTTCATTCGCCACCGAATATTGCTCCAATCGGTAAGCGGCCTGCGGGCGCACCTATTGCGGCAGAGAGTCCCACTGCGTGGCCGACGGAAGACTTTGATTGATGCCGTGCCCGACATGCTCTAACAATTCGATTAGAGCTTATTCTGGCCCCTTGGGAGAACGCCAATCGGTGCGCCATGGCAAGACTGTCGGTGCTCGTTCCTGTATATAATGAAGTCGACAGCCTCATGGCATTAAAAGAGAGCCTGGTAGCGGCTCTGGCCCGGCTCGACCATGATTGGGAAATTGTACTCACGAACGATGGCTCGACTGACGGCTCGACCGCTATTCTGAATCAGATTGCGACGGACGATCCACGATTCAAAATCGTGCACCTTCGAAGAAACTTCGGCCAGACGGCGGCATTGATGGCTGCGCTCGACCACTCCATCGGCGACATAGTCGTCATGATCGATGCCGATCTGCAGAATGACCCGTCGGACATTGGACGACTTCTGGCAAAGCTCGATGAAGGATATGACGTCGTTTCAGGCTGGCGCGAGGACCGCGGCGAATCCAACTGGAGTCGGCGTTGGCCGTCGCTGATAGCGAACAAATTTATTTCCTGGATGTCGGGAGTCCATCTCCACGACTTTGGCTGCACGCTCAAGGCTTATCGCCGTTGGACGGTCAACAAGGTCCGTCTTTACGGTGAGATGCATCGTTACATTCCTATATATGCCCACTGGGAGGGCGCAAGGATCACCGAATTGCCCGTCGTTCACCATCGGCGGCTTCACGGCAAATCCAAATACGATCTGTCGCGAATTCCACGAGTGATACTCGACGTTCTTGTCATCTTTTTTTTCGACCGGGCGATGGACCGTCCTATGCAGTTTTTCGGCCTCGCAGGATTGTATACACTTGGAATTGCCTTTCTCGTCGGTCTCTATGCCTTGTGGCTGCGGTTTTTCGAGGGCGCATCGTTCATCCAAACACCTCTCCCGCTCCTTATCGTGTTGCTGACGATAACCTCACTCTTGTGCTTCTTATTGGGCGTGATCGCAGAGATTCAGATGCGAACTTATTTCGAAAGCCGGGATAGGCGCGCCTATGTCGTGCGTGAGACCGTCAACACCGACTGACGCTGTGGAGTAAACCAGTGTGCGGCATTGTCGGTTTTACCCGAGATCCAGCACGCCCATCTGCGCTCGATGCGGCGATCTTACGCGACATGCTCGCTCCGATAGCCCACCGGGGGCCGGACCAAAACGGTATTCACATTGAAAAGCGCATCGCGTTTGGGCACCTCCGCCTCGCAATCGTCGATCTTGAAGGAGGCCGCCAACCGCGTGTGGATCCGGTAACCGGGGATGCGCTTGTCTTCAACGGAGAAATTTACGGTTTTGCAGCGCTAGCACGCGAGCTCGAACATGAGGGCGCAATTCTCGTCGATCGATCCGACACAGAGGTGCTTTTTCGCCTGCTCCAGCGCTACGGAGTAGAAGCAACACTTGAAAAAATCGATGGCATGTTCGCCTTCGCCTTCTACGAGGCAAGCAGTGGACGGCTGTATCTCGCGCGGGATCGTTTTGGGGAAAAGCCGCTATATTTTTTCGAACGCGCCGGTACTTTTCTGTTTGGTTCCGAGCCGCAAGCCATACTCGCTCACCCCTTGTGCAAGGATGCTTCCGTCAATCTCGGCGCCGTCGCCACCTTCCTTGCGTTCGAATATCTGCCTGGGTCTCAATCAGTGAGGGAAGGTCTGCGCAAGCTGTCTCCCGGCCATCTGCTAACGTTTTTCCAGGGTCATATCGAGATTAACAGCTACTGGCATCCGGATCCGGATGAGGCAGGGGAGCCACGCTCCGCCGAATCCGAGAACGAACGACTCGAAAGGCTTGAAGCAATTATCGACGCAACGGTTCGAGACCGTCTCATCGCGGACGTGCCTGTTGGCGTATTTCTCTCCGGCGGCGTTGATTCATCGCTTGTCGCAGCTCTCGTCGCTCGGCATGCGCCGGGTCTTATCGCTATTACCATGGCCATGCCAGAGGCGAGTTACGACGAAGCGCCGGCCGCGAAGGCGCTTGCCGCGAAATTGGGCCTCGCACACGAGATCGTGCAATTCGACGATGCATCACTCGTCGAGTCGTTCGATGTGTTGACCGAGCGCATGGACGAACCGTTGGCCGACTCATCATTGTTGCCTACCTATGCTCTTTGTCACGCGGCACGCCAGCGGGTGAAAGTCGCGATCGGTGGCGATGGTGCCGACGAGTTGTTTGCAGGTTACATAAATTTTCCGGTGAATCGTTTCGCGAACGGGCTCGCACGAGTGCCAAGTTGGACCGGTCGGGCGGCCCGGCGGCTGCTTTCCAGCGTCCCGGCTAATTCTTCCTACATGAGCCTGAGCTTCCTATTACGCCAACTCAGCCAAGGCTTCGGTCTTAGTCCGGCGCGACAGTGGGCGGCCTATATGGCTCCTTTCGCTCCCGAAGAGCTCGACGAATTGTGGCAACCTGACGTGCTTGCGGCCGCCGGCAGGAGTACAGAGGATCCGGTCGCCGAACTTTTAGCCCGCAGAGGTCCACGGCGCTGGTCGGCAGCTGAACTGATCCACCTTTTTGCCACGACCTATCTGCCCGAGAATATCCTTCAGAAGGTCGATCGAGGCTCGATGTATGCGAGCCTCGAGGTACGCGCACCTTACCTTGGACGCAATTTCGCTGAGTATGCGATGAGCCTCCCATCAACCGACAAGATCCGGGGGCTTGCGACGAAGCATCTCCTGAAACAGCTGGCGTTGAGATTTGTCCCGCGAGAAATCGTAGAGCGCCCCAAGCACGGTTTTGCTCTGCCGCTGGCGCGTCTACTCCGTGGTCCCCTGCGGGAACGTGTCGCCGATGTGATCCTTGCTTCAAACGGGCCCCTCTCATGTTGGTTTCGGCGAGACATGATTGAACGTTTGTGGTCGGATCATCAAACGGCCAGGTACGACCACCGAAAAAAAATCTGGACGCTTTTTACGCTCGCGACTGCCGTTCGGAATACAACAGCACCGATTTGATTGATCAAATCGGGCTCGAGAATTGTTCTCGAAATGTTATCTGACGAGCTTGGTCGCGAGCAAAAAAACCGAAACGCCGAACGGCGCCCGGATAAAAGGAGCAGTTGCAATATCGAAAGTGAATATGAAACTCAGGATGCGATTCATAAGCGGAAAATTGATCTCGTTCTCGCTAGATAGATTCGGCCGTATTAGACGCAACACGGTGCGGGCGAGCAGAATCGGCAAGAATAGGAGATAGTTGAAATAGTATGAGCGTTCGACGATCAATCCGGCATCGAACAACATCGCTTCAACTTCACGCTTGCGATAGCGTCGCTTGTGTTGGGCAACCTCGTCTTGAAGACCCCACAACAGCCCGAAGGCCGGCACGGCGATGAGCACTACACCACCTGGCTTCAAGACACGGGCAATCTCCCGGATTGCCGCCCGGTCGTCATCGACGTGCTCGATGACATCAGTCGCCAGCACGAGATCCGCCCAATCGTGAGAAAATGGAAGCCGTGTGACGTCACCCCTGATCACATTGCCCCGGTATTTTTCCCTGCAAAAGCGGAGTGCCTCTTCAGATAAGTCGAGCCCTGCAACATTGGAGAAACCGCTGTCGCGTAGCATGCGCAAGTTGGTGCCGGTCGATGTGCCGAGATCAAGAACACGAGCTGTCAATTCGATCCGGCTGCGCGCGATTTCGCGTATGAACAGCTTGCGCCTGCCTACAAACCACCAGTGTTCGGCTTCGATCGCGGCCTCGACGACAAATGCGCTATCTTTCATTCGAGCTGCTCAACTGCGACCGTGCACTCTCGGGCGGCTGTCTTCGGAGCAAGAGTGAAGAGCAGATGATCGAAGACCCACGAGCTCGCGGCGGTTCGGCTGATCGTTTCGGCTTCTCCTGGCACATCTTCCACGAAATCCTGCCGGAGCACCATGAGCAGTTTCTGCACTGGAGCGCCGCACTGCCTCGGCACATCTGGCGAGGGGCACGGTTCCTGGATGCTGGCTGTGGAAGCGGCCGCAACAGTCATTGGGCAATGATCGAAGGTGCTGCGGGAGGGATAGCTATTGATCTCGACGATCGTTCACTCGCTGTTGCGCGGGCTAACCTCAAGCGACATCCGTCCATCGAAGTCCGCCGTCAATCCATATACGATATCCCTGAGGAAAACGTATTTGATATCGCGTTTTCGATTGGTGTCATCCACCATCTCGAGGAGCCTGAAGCGGCAATCAGACGGCTGGTACAGGCCACGCGACCGGGAGGTCATGTCCTCATCTGGGTCTATGGCAAAGAAAACATGGCCTGGCTGGTCCGCTTTTTCGATCCAGTTCGACGGACGTTGTTTGGGCGCATGCCGTTGCGAATGGTTTATCATCTTTCCTTGTATGTGACGGCGCTCGTGTGGGTCGCTCTCCGTTTTGGGTTCGGCCGCATCGCATATTACCGGCTGTTACGTCGACTTTCATTTCCGCATTTGCGGGTGATCGTTTTTGATCAGATGATTCCCCGGATCGCAAATTACTGGCCACGCGACACGGTGGAGAAAATGTTGTCCGGTGCCGGGCTTAAGGACATACAGCTCGTCTTCGCTAATGAGATGTCATGGTCTGGATCAGGGCGTAAACCGCTGCTGCAGGAACCATAGCCACGTGTTCCGACAGCGTGGCTGGGGAACGGTCGGGCAACCGACTCTTTATCTTGGCCGTTCCGCTACCCCAATGACCTGAAGACCGGCGAAAGCCAGCCCGGGCTGCCGCAGCATCCAGTCGTCAAACCTCGCAGCTGCGCGCGCGACGCCGGCGATGCCGGGCACAAAGCGGAAAAGCCGATTGAAGATCAGTACGTCGGAGTTCATGAACAAACAAAAGCCGAGAAGGCCGTAAGTCTTCCAGTGCACGCTTACCAAGCCGGCTTTGGCTAACATCTGTACAGTATCGGTCGACGTCAGTGGGCGCTCGGTGCTCTCGTCGAACATAGGGGATACGCGATAGATTATTTTCCGCAGCCAACGCCAGAGCCAGAAATCATTGACTGGTTCGCGATAAATGAAGCGTCCGCCCGGCTTGAGGACCCGGGCAATTTCCTTGAACAGAGCCATCCGATCGTTGACGTGGTGAATACCACCCAGAGTCACCACCAAATCAAAAGAAGCATCCGCGAGGGGCAAATGGGTGACATCGCCCTGAATGAAAGTAACCGGCGCGGCGGAATTCGCTACTTGCGCTCGACCCAACATGGCCAGGGAGATATCAATCCCAATGCAGCGGTCATACCGGCCGGACAAAACCTTGAGCCCCTCGCCCGAGCCACAGCAAGCCTCGATCACAGTCCCGAGCTGTGTCCGGCCGA
>Ga0081455_10002452_pt1 | contig 22090 bp, 19 predicted proteins | sample TabmetS3T2R1_FD_70207 | JGI IMG/M metagenome (GOLD analysis project Ga0081455, IMG submission 70207) | Tabebuia heterophylla rhizosphere microbial communities from the University of Puerto Rico - S3T2R1 | ecosystem: Host-associated > Plants > Roots > Rhizosphere ...
CCCCCTTTCTACGTCACCGAATCGCTGGCAGACGCCTGCCATAATTCATCACGTGCCTGAGCAGCCCGGATTGAGCGAACTCCCGTTGCCCTTACGCATCACGGTCAAGGGCGCGTCGACGGTGTGCGCGAAATCTGCCGGGCCGGACGAGCGTTCGGGGTTCACATTCCCCCGCGCTCTGGAGAAGCATCTTCTCGGGCGGGGCCGGGCGAACGCCGTCACGACGCTCTCGATGCCGGGCGATCCAACACGCTGGATGCTTCGTGACTGGGTCCGCGACTATCTCGGGTCGGCACCCGACGTCATCGTGCTGTGCGGAGGCCACTACGAGACCATCCACCTGATCTGGCCGCGTTGGCTCGAGCGGCATGCTCACTCCCTCACCGCGCGCGCCGGCCGCATTCGCACGCCGTACCGAGTCTTCCTGCGGAAGACCTGGTCGATCCTCGGCAAGATCCAGCGCGAGGTCGATCGGCGCATGCCGCCCCGTGTCACGAACCGGCGCCTGCGGCGCGCAGCCGCCGACCTCACCACCCTCATTCAGCAGATCCGCCGATTCGAAGACCCGCTGATCATCATCGCGGAGATCCCCACCCCCGGCGCACGGGCCCGCTCATGGTTCCCCGGCATGACGGCGCGCGTTGACGTGATGAATCGACTCATGGCCGAGATCGTCGAGCAAGCCGGCACCTCGAACGTCCGTTATTTCCCGACAAACGCCATCGTCGATCGCGAGACCCAAGGCGACCATGACTCGGCCGTACCCGACGGATTTCACCTGACTCCGGCCTTGCACGACCTGGTCGGAGCCGAGCTCGCCAGCATCGTCGATGAGTGGGCAGCCACTCGCCCAGAACTCAAGTAGAGAGTCGCTTCAGGACCGTCGGCGGCCGACCTTGTGTCTGAACGAACGTGCGATAGCGTCGGCGTCATGTCGACTGTGGTGCTTTACGAGCTCAACGAGGTTCCCTGGGAAATCATCGATCTGTACGTCGAAAAGCGACCCGGGTCGCACGTTGCGCGGCTCGTTGACAACGGCGAATGCCTGACAACTCACACCAACGATCCCGACCACCTCTCACCCTGGGGCACGTGGCCCACCTTCCACACTGGCCTTCACCGAGCTGACCACAACAGCCATCAGTTGGGCCAAGACCCGGCGACCTTCCGCGGCACGAACTTCTGGGAGGTTGCCGAGAACGCGGGCAAGAAGGTCGGCCTGTTCGGCGTCCTCCAGACCTGGCCGGCCCGCCCATTCCGCAACGGCGGCTTTTACGTGCCCGACACGTTCGCCCGAAGCCCCGAGACGGTGCCGAGCTCGCTCGAGGGATTCCAGAAATTCAACCTTTCGATGACGAATGAACTCGGCTTCTCGGCCGACCAGCCACTCAGCCTTCCCCGACTGGCCACGGCGGGCGTGGGCCTCCTCGCCCAAGGCATGACGCCGTGGTCGTCGGCTCAACTGTCCAAGCAGTTGGTCCGTGAACAGCGTGATTCTCGGTACAAGGCGGGACGTTCGATCATGCAGGCGCTGCCGGCCTTCGACCTTTACTGGCGCCAGCACCGCAAGGAAAAGCCTGACCTCAGCATCTTCTTCACCAATCACGTGGCCGGCATGATGCATCGATTCTGGGGCGACACCTTCCCCGACTACGCAACGCAGTACGGCTACGAAGCCGACCCGGTTTTCGGTGCCTTTGTGTCCGAAGCGATGGACATCTTCGATCACCAATTGGGTCGGGTCCTGCGTTACGTCGACGCCCATCCAGAGACGGTGTTGGTGGTGGCGGCCAGCATGGGCCAGGGACCAATTCCCTACAACCACATCGGCGAGACGTACGTCATCGAAGACACTGATGCCTTGGCCGCGGCACTCGAGTTGGGTCCCACGAGCAAGGGAATGGCGATGTACCCCATGAACGCGCTCGAATTCCCATCGCCGGAGGCGGCGAAGAATGCCGGCGAGCTGCTGGGCTTGATCGAGGTCGACGGCAGCCCGCTGATCGATGAAGTCGAAGTGTTCGGCGAGTCCGTGGCCTACAAGATTCGCGCCGAATACAACCGGGAAACCCTGACGCGCGACCTCGAGTACCGCACGTCGGTGGATGGCGATCCGGTCAAGGGAACGCTCGAAGACCTTGGCATGGACACGGCGAAGCGACTGGGCGGGGGCAACACCGCCTATCACGTGCCGGACGGCATCTACATCACCTACGGCTCATCCATTGGCAAGGATCAGTCCAGGGAAACATTCGACGTACGCGATGCGAGTGCCAAGATCATGACGCACCTCGACCTCGCTGAGGAATGGGCAGACACGCGGGGCGTCCGGGAGCACTGAGATCGTGCGGTCGACCCATGGCCGGAGAACGGCGACGGGCGACTCCCGAGTCATCTCCTACCCACGACTAGGCTCCCGCTTGTGAAAGCCTTCGCCGTCCGCCAGGTGAACCGTGCGCTTGAGTCACGCGGCTTCGAACTCAGGCGATCCAGCGTTGCTCGTCGCGTCCGGCTCCTTGAACTCAACGGTGTCGATCTCGTCATCGATGTCGGCGCAGCCGGCGGAGCGTACGGCCGACAATTGCGCAACCACGGGTACACCGGGCGCATCGTCTCCTTCGAGCCGCTGGCGGCGTCATTCGCCGAGCTCACCCAAACCACGGCCCACGACGATGGATGGGAGATCCACAACCTCGCGCTGGGAGAGTCGGCCATGACGGCTGATTTGAACGTGGCCACCAATCGCGACAGCAGTTCGCTGCTCCCCATGCTGGAGAGCCATCGAGTTGCTGCGCCAACGACCCTCATGGAGGGTTCGGAGCCCGTGCAGGTCGCGCGGCTTGACGACGTCATTGGCGACGTTCCTGGGCGTCGACCGTTCCTCAAGATCGACACTCAGGGATACGAGCGGCAGGTCTTGGCGGGGGGCCCGCAAACCGTCCAAGCCTGCGTCGGTCTCCAGCTCGAACTTTCCTTCATCCCCCTGTACGAGGGCGGCATGCTGGTCGACGAGGCGGTGTCGTGGGCGTACGACGGCGGTTTTCGCCTGATGGGGATTGAGCAGGGATTCGCCGCGTCAGATGGTCGGATCCTGCAGGTGGACGGCCTGTTCTTCCGCGATCGCTGAGTCCAACTCCTCCGTGCCGGCTGGGCCAAGGAGTGCTGCCGCATACTCGGCGGGACCCGGCACGGCGACGGGCTCCGGTGACGGCGCCTCCATGGTCTCTCGCAGCGCACCGACGAAGGCCGGGACTGTCAGTGGCACCCACGTACTGATCTCAGGTGCCAACTCGCAGTCGCGGCGCAATGCCGGTGAACCTGCGGCGACGACCCGGGTGCCGGCCAGCAGCGCCTTGCCAAAGGTTCCGCTGGGCCCGTTGTGGCTGTAGGCCAGCGCCATGCAGTCGATCGCGGCAACCGCTGAGTCGAGTTCGATGTCGGTGAGCAGACGGTCTTGAACCACGAATACGACGCCGGCATCAGCAAGGCTGCGAGCGAATTCGGTCAAGCGCGGCTGGATCGCCGGTGCCACCCGGCCGGCCACGAGCAATCCCACCGGACGATCGCGAGCGACGTCGGCGACGGCCTCCACAACCAACGGAAGATTCTTGTTCTCGGTCACGGCGCCCAGGACGCCGACCCAGTAGCGATCGGTGTCCATCGCCCAGGTGTTGCGCAGTTCCGCCACGTCCTCGGCCGAACACAAGAGAGTGGCGGGGTCGTTGACCGACGGCCACCACCCGCCGCGCGTCCACGTCTGACCACGCAGCACCCGGAAGCGAATGCGGGGCATGAAGGTCATAGCCGTGACTGCCACGGACTTGGCGATGTTGGCCACGGCCGAGCGCCAAGGCGTGCCCGCCGACGGCACGCGTGCCCGCATGATCAACAGGCTCAGCTCGCCGCGTCCGCGCCAACCACTACGGGCAAGGCGAAGGACGTAGGGGTCGGCCTCGGGAACAACGGTCAGATCGGGATTCCATTCGCGAGCGAAGGACTCGACGTCGGACCATCCGGGCGTGGGCAGTTCAACAACGTCCACGCGTCCCAGCAGACCACCCAAATGGGTTTCGAGGTGATCGCGAGTGACCGGGTCGGCCTGCGTCAAGACGGTGACCTCCGCGCCCCGATTCAACGCTTCCTCGGCCAGCAGCCGGACGTAGTAGAACCGGTGGCCTTGGCCTCCGAGCTCGACCAGAAGGACGCGAGAGTGCGGCACCGGTGGTGCGCTCGAACGCAGGCTCAGAGCCAGCAGCGTGCCGTAGATGACGCAACTGATGCACCCGATCACAAGCATGACCACGGCGACACCGACCAGACTGTCGCGGGCTGCGGCACCCACGATTCCCGCCACCAGAAGGGCAGTCAGGACCAACTCGACGATGGACGCCACACCGCCTCGGCCGATGCCTTGGAGAGCCGTGACGAGGACGCGACGAAACCCGAGAACTCCTTGCGCCACGATCAGCCATCGCGTGACAGCCACGGCCGGCAGGAACTCAGTGCCAAAGGCGAAGCGTATGACTGGTTCTGCGGTCGCCACCAACAGCACAACGACCGCGGCCGTCGGGATTGCGCCAACCACAATCCAGCGCCCGATCATGCGTCGCTGGGCGATCACAGAACGCTGGGCTGCGACCCGCGGCAAGAGCAAGACGCCGACCGCCGAACCGACCATCGTGGGGAGATTCGCCACGGCAGTCGCCGCTGCGTACAGACCCAAGGCGATGTTGCCCAGAAGCGTTCCGATGAGTGTCCGATCGAGACCCAGACTGCTGATCGGCGCCATCGAATTGATGTAGTTGGCCCGCGCGACGGTCCACACCGCATGGCCGTCGAGTTGATCTGCGACCTCATGTCTCGGCTTCCGCAGCAGGGTCAGGGCCAACAGCAGGCCAATCGTCCACGTCGCAGCCTGAGCAGTCAGGAGGTCCACGACATCCCAATGCCAATGGCTGACGAAGGCGATTGACAGCAGACCGGTCGACAGGGTCGGCGGAAGAAGGGCAGCCCCGACGAGACGCTCGACGCTGAGCAGTTCGCCCTGCATGGCGCCGGCCAGAACGCGGAGGGCCATCGCCTGCAGCGTTGCGGCAGCAGTCAGGGCGGCCAAGAGAACGCGATCGCGATGGCTGGCGCCCTCGAGCGTCATCAGGATGTAGACCGCGGCAACGAGGGCCGGGATGCAGGCCAGGAGGCTCCAGCGAGGGAACAGCCGGCGCAACCCATCCCGAGCGGTCACCCCGCGCCGCGCCAGTTCTGTGGTGATGGCGACCGGGAGCGAGCTCCCCAGCGTCAACAGGGAGGCGAGATTCGAGATCGCCATGACCAGCGCGAACTGGCCCCGGCCCTCGACGCCGAGCATGCGGGCGCTGAGGATGCCCGAGACGGCCAGCAACACCTGCACCGACAGCATTCCGGCCGCCATGACCATCGCTGCACGCAAAGCACGACGTCCGCGTGTCATCGAGCCCCGCTCGCGCCGACGTTGGAAGCGCCCGAGAGTGCCAATTCCCCACCTCGTTTCGAGGGCGGAATGCAAACCGCCGGAGTCAGTTTAGGCATTCTGATTCGTGCGGCTGACGGAACCCCGCTGTCGAGTCTGACGCGCTTCAGTCGGCCAGAAGTCGCTCCAGCGCATCCGCGACCTCGCGTGGTTCGACGTGCACGTCTGCCTGAATGCCCTGCATGGGTCGTCCGCTGCGCGGCGGCCGCCCGCTGCCCACGAGGTACCGGTATCGCGAGTCCGGGATGGTCTGCGACAGCGCCCAGAAGCAATGCTTGACGTACCTCGGCGCGAACAACTCCAGAACCCGAACCCCTGGCCGCGCGAACACGAGGTTGGTCATGGCCGCCCCGTGGATGCCGACGATCACGTCTGCTGCCGCGAAGTGGTCGATCTGTTCCTGGACCGACATCGAACCCGGATCGATGGTCACAAATCCGCGGTCGCCCAGCATTGCCTCCACAGCAGGCCCCTGGACCAATCGCCGGGTGTGGGGGCCCGAACCCCTGGTGACGAAGAGTCGGTTTGGCTTGCCGTCCGTTTCAACGGGCTTGAAGGTTTGTCGAACCCACTCGGCAAGCCACCGGGGCTGCATCTCCCCTGCGTTCGGATAGCCAGGCACCAACAGCCGTGACGCTTGGAGCGCCGGCACGTCGCCAGTCGCAATGACGGCACCCGGATCGATGCCTGCCATGGCCAGCAGGTCACGCTCGTACTGGTGAGCTGTGGGCATGTAGACCGCGTCGATGTCGACGTCCGGAAGGATCTGCCGGACGACGGCCCACCGCGGCATCACCTCCAGGAGAAAGTGGTAGTAGTTGCGCTCGCCCGCGGCAGTCGCCAACGAGACCGCCGTGCCCTCGACGAGCCGGGGCTTGGGCAGCCGGCCCTTGAGGAACAACGGATGCTCAAACCATTGGTCGGCGCCGAAGTAGAAGCTCGTCTCGAAGTCGAGCGTCCCCCGACTTGTGATGATCGCGCCGTACTGGTCGACCACGGTCCCGTCGACCAGATCGAGAACGTAGCGGTCGGGGAGGCGCGCCTTTCGGGCCGCCTCAAACGTCGGATGATGCGGCGGCACCCCAACAGCGGACGGTCGGTCGATGACCTCGCCGGCGTCGCCGACGTGAATCGCGGCCTGCTCTGCGGGAACCGAAGCGGTCGCAGCGGACGTGAGGCTCGCCCGGCGAGGCAATCCGCGCGCTCCGAACAGGGGTGAAACCGCACGGGCGACCGTGCCAAGGACAACCGTCGCCAGGAGGTGTGCCCGCTTGAACAGCGACCAAGCCGGCTGGAGTTGCCGGGGAAGCCGACTCACGAAACGGGATCCTGGGCCAACCAGACCAGGCCGAGCCTCTCTGACTCCTCGTCACGGCGGACCACACGAAGCGCAGTGGCCGCGAAGAACTTTTCGAGTTCGTCCCATTTGTGCCCGCGAACGTTGTGGTACTCCATGACGACGCGCTGAACGCCCACCCAATCGTCTGGGGACGAAGCGAGGATGAAGTCGTACTCAGCTCCCTCGGCGTCGATCTTCACCAGATCGATGTGTGGCCCGGCCGTTGATGCGGCCTGCGTGAACGTGATGCTCGGTACCTTCACCGGCTTGGCACGCTCGGGCGACACCATGCCGTTGTGGACGCTGCCGGCGCCGTTGTCGATGAACTCGACTGTCCCGGCCGACCCGGCGACCGCCACGTTGTGCACGTGAACCCGATCTTCCAGTCCGTTCGCGGCGATGTTGGCGGTGAGATAGCGGGCCGTCGTGGCCGAAGCCTCGAAAGCTTCGATCCGTGCTTCAGGACAGTACCGACTCACCGCTATCGAGAAACTCCCGATATGCGCGCCAATGTCGAGGATCACCGGCTTGGGACCCAACTCCGGCGCGATCGACGCGAGACCGTACGTGTCGTCGATGAGCACTTCGTAGATCGGGAGGCGTCCGCCCGTGAGGTTCGTGCAGCGGATGCGCGTTTGATCGGGAAACCTGTAAACGAGTTCGCGCGGCCGGCCCGACATTCGGTGGAGGGCGATCTGACCCAGCAGTGTCGGTCCGTTCTCAAACTCCTTCGCGGTTTGCCAGACGCGGCGGAGCGCATAAGCGGGACGGCGCTTCACGGTCGCGACCCAATCTCGTCACGGCTGAGCCATGCCATGCCGTAACCGTTCGGCCCGAAGTCATGGCCGGCAACGCGTAGGCCGGTGGCCTCGAAGAAGCTCTCCAATTCCTTCCACGAATGCCCCTCCACACCGTGGTACTCCATGACCACGCGGCGAACCGGCAACCAGTCTTCGGCCGAGGAGCTCAGAATCATGTCGTACTCGGCGCCCTCTGCGTCGATCTTGACGACGTCAACGGGGCGTCCGGCCAGATCGAAGGCGTCACGCATGGTCACGCTTGGCACCCGGATCGTGGTCGTGCCGGGGGAACCAAGGTGAAGAACTCCGTTGTGCCCGCTGCCGGTGCCGGTCTCGGCGAATTCGATCGTTCCGGCAGCGCCCGAGACAGCGGTGGCGTGGATACTGATGCGATCCTCCATGGCGTTGCCCACCACGTTCCGCTCGAGATACTCGAAGGTGGACGGCGTGGCCTCGAACGACGTGACGTGCGAGCCGGGAAGCTGATCGGCCACCGCGAGCGAAAAGCATCCGACATGCGCTCCGATGTCGACGATGGTCGGTGCAGTCAATCCCGCGGTGAACCAAGCCAGCGAATAGCTGTCTTCGACGAACAATTCGTAGACCGGCAGGCGCGCCCCTGGCCTGTTGGGGGTGACAATGCTCAAGTTCCCGGTGCGGAACACCAGTTCACCCGGATCGGTCATCAAACGCCCACGGGCCATGTTCGCCAAGACGGACGGGCCGTTGTCGAACGACCGAATTGTCTGATTGACCCGACGAATCGCCATCGGCAACCTGCTGCTCACGGATTGACTCCCCTACTCGCGCCGACCGGTACATCGGCGGGTTCCTTGTCGGGTCTGGAGTGTGACCAGGCCAGCAGGCTCAGACACAGTGGCACCCAGATGTATCGGTCCCACAGGACGTTCGTGATGAGTGCAACAAAGGTGTAGGCGACGGCCGGATAACTCAGCAGATTGACCGGTCGGGGGGCCGTCAGGAGTGACTTGTCGGCCGCGTACAGCATGGCGCAGAAGCCCAGCAGGCCGAACATGCCGGCCGCCGCAGCGACCTCGAGGTAGCCCACATGCGCGTAGAGCGTGTTGAGGAACCCCTCGCCCAACAAGGGATGCGCGCGAACGACGTCGAGGGTCGAGTGGATGCGCTGTGTCCGGTCGGCGTCGGAATCCTGTGACGATCCGCCGCCCAGCAATCGACCCAGCGCGTTTTGGCCATGCTCGCTCAGAATCTTGTCGGAGAACATGAGCGCGATGCTCAGCCCGAGAAGGACCCAACCCGCCGCACGCGCTGACCGGTTGACGATCGGGTAACCGGCTGCGAGCAGAAGCACGGTGAGCAGCGCTGCGCGGCTCCCGCTCTCCCAGATGGCGTCGAAGTTCACCAGCGCCAGAGCGACCCAAACCCACCTATAGCCGTGCCGAGTGGCCTCATACAGGAACGGAGTCAGCGCGATCGCGAACATGCCGGTCAGGCCAAGCTCGTTCGGGTGCTCGGCCAAGCCCGCGTACCGGCCGTCATGACTCACCAGGTGCCTGGCAATCCCGTAGACAAAACTGACGCTCGCGCCCGCCACATAGCCGCCGGCCAGGAAGACGATGATGTTACGACTGGGCCGCCAGGTCAGGAAGGCCAGCGGCAAAAAGACCGACGACGTCAGCAATCGAGCGAACTCGTTGAAGCTCTGGCCGGGGTCGCTCGACAGCGTCGATGAGATCAGACCGGTGGTGACGAGCACCCCGGCCCCGATCGCGAAAACCGGCGGCACCTCGACGTGATGGTCGAGGAAGCGCGGCAGGAGAAGCACGAAGCCCAGCAGCAGGAATGCATCGGCGAAGGTCCAGAAGCTCACAGCGGCACTTGGTCCGATGGAGTTCATCGGCGCGAAGAACGCACCGAGCGTGACCGACGCAATCCCCGCTCGGGTCACTCCTTCGAGCGCCACCACCAGGACGATGAACGCGACGGCCAGCGCGACGACCGGACCGGTCGGTCCCTGAAGCGAGACGCGGATCAGGAATGCCAGGAAGATTCCACAGACGCCGATAACCAGCGTCTCGGGGACCACCTTCCGGCGCAGACGAGCACCCTGCCCACGCCCGGGCATGACCCAATCGTTGATCCCCACGGTGTCCCTGTCAGGTTCAGCTGTAACGACAGCAGTTTGCCCAGCGAGTGTACGCCGGACCGGTCTGACCGTTGACCATCCTGGCCCGCTCAGCGAAGCGCGCGACGGCCTCGATCCTTGGTCGGGGCCTTGGCCTTCTTCTCTTCGGGAGGTTCGGTGCCGCGCCGGGTGCCATAGCCGTATCCGTACCCATATCCATAGCCGTAGCCATAACTCCCGACGGCTCGAGCCGGTGCCTGATTGACGATCGTCCCGAACAGGCGGCCGCCGACCGCCTTCAGCCGTGCGATGGCCTGGCGCAGCTGCTCACGATGCGTGTCGCCGTAACGGGTGATGAGGAGTGCGCCGTCGACCTCGGTCACGAGAATCGCTGCGTCAGCCACCGGCAACAGCGGCGGCGCATCGATGACGATGAGGTCGTAGGTGCTGCGCAATCGATTGAGCAGATCTCGAGTCGCCTGGGTGTCGAGCACCTCGGCTGGGTTGGGGGGCTGGGGACCTGTGCCCAGGAAGTGAACGCCTGACACGTGAGCCTGCACTGCCTGGTCAAGCGTTGATCGACCCAGCAGAACGGTGATCAGACCAACGGAGTTCTCAAGCCCGAGAATGTCGGCGACGTTCGGGTTGCGCATGTCGCCGTCGAGAAGCAGGACCGAGCGGCCGCTCTTCGCCATCGAGATCGCGAGATTTGTCGCGACGAACGTCTTGCCTTCATTGGGGACCGCGCTCGTGACGACGATCATCTGACGATTCGCGTCCAAGGTGGCGAACTTCAGGTTGGTGCGCAGGACGCGGAACGCTTCACCGAGCATTCCGGATCCGGAATCCGTCGCCAATGGATGGTCCGGGACGTCGGAGTCGAAGGGGAGCACCGCCATGGGCGCGCTTCCGGTGATCTCCTCGACGTCTTCGCTGTCCTTGACCGAGGTGTCGAGCCTGTCGCGGAGCACAGCCCCGGCTACCCCAACCAAGATGCTCAGGAGTAGGCCGGTAACCAGATTCAGCGGGATGTTCGGCGCAACCGGCGACTTGTTGACCGTCGCCTTGGCAGCCAAGCGAGCGATGATCGGCGCCGGGACGTCGGAATCACTGGGTGTCTCGAGATTCTTGACCATGCGGATGATCTCGTCAGAGACCACGGTGGCCATTTGCTGCGCCAACTCAGGCGAGTTGGCCCGCGCGTCAACTTCGAGCAGAAGGGTCTGGGCGACAACCTTCGCCGAGACTTGACGGCCGAGCTGGGAACCAGTGATGCCGATGTCGAGCCGGCTGGCCGCATGATGCAGCAGTTCGGCGTCGGTGGCCAGGTTGGCGTACGACTGCGCACGCTGCTGCATGGTGAGTGTTGCTTGGTACGGGTCGAGCACACCGGTTGTCGGTGTTGAGACAAAGAGAGTCGCCGAGGACGCGTACGTTGCTGGCGTCGCCAAGATCAGCGCGACCGTCAGCAGCGCACCGGCTCCCAACGTGGTCGCAATGAAGCGCCAGCGGGCACGCATGATGCCCAAGAATTGGTGCAGGTCCACAGGTTCCCCTCAGCAGGTCGTCCAAGCGATCGGTCGGGTCGCTACGGTGAGTCTAAGGGGCGTGGCCGCTGAGCATCGGCAGGCCAACGTGCTGGTGCACAATCGGGGTCATTCAATGTCATCGCCGGCGGGTATCTAGACTTGCCCGGTACTGACGCAGAAGGGGTCGGCAAAACAATGACGGTATTGGTCACCGGAGCCGGCGGATTCATCGGCGGACACTTGGTCGGTCACTTCATCGCCGAGGGGACGCCGGTTCGCGCTGTCGATGTCAAGCCGCTTGACGAGTGGTACCAAGTGTGGCCAGACGCCGAGAACGTGATCGCCGACTGTTCCGACCCGGCTGCCGCGCACAAGGTCGCCGTCGGAACCGACGACATCTACAACCTCGCCGCCGACATGGGCGGAATGGGCTTCATCGAGAATAACAAGGCCGAATGCATGCTGTCGGTGCTGACCAGCACAAACATGCTGCTGGCGGCCCGCGACGCGGGTACGAGCCGCTTCTTCTACAGCAGTTCGGCGTGCGTCTACAACGGTGCCAAGCAGACAGATCCGAACGTCACGGCCCTCAAGGAAGAAGACGCCTACCCCGGCGATCCCGAAGACGGTTACGGCTGGGAGAAGTTGTTCTCCGAGCGCATGGCCCGCCACTTCCGCGAAGACTACGGTCTCCAGACCCGGGTTGCTCGCTTTCACAACGTCTACGGCCCGCACGGTACGTGGGAGGGCGGACGCGAAAAGGCCCCGGCTGCACTCTCACGCAAGGTCGCCGCTGTGAAGCTCGGACTGGCTGACGACATCGAGATCTGGGGCGACGGCGAACAGACGCGCAGCTTCATGTACATCGACGATTGCGTGCGTGGCACGACCGAAATCCTGGCCGGCGACTTCACCGATCCGGTGAACCTTGGCTCGGCCGAGCTGGTCACCATCAATCAGATGGTCGACATCCTCGAAGACATCGCCGACATCAAGGTCGACCGCCGCTACGACCTGACTGCACCTCAGGGCGTGCGCGGTCGCAACAGCGACAACACCCTGTTCCACTCCGTGTACGGCTGGGAGCCGTCGACGACACTTCACGACGGTCTCGAGAAGACGTACGCCTGGATCTATGACCAGATGACTGAGCGTTCGACCGCTTGAGCGATCACATGGACGTAGTCGTCCACGACTTTTCGGGTCACCCCTTTCAGGCCGACCTTGCGCGACGGCTGGCTGAGCGCGGACATCGCGTCGTTCACATTTCGTGTCCCGAATACGTCAGCGGCAAAGGCCAGCTGCAAAAGCAGCCGGGCGATCCCGACACCCTGACGTTCGACCAGATCAGTCTCGGCCGTCCGTTCGACAAGTACTCGCCGCGCGATCGCATCCGGTGGGAGCTCGAATATGGGCGGGCGGCCACCGAGCGGGTACGTGACTGGCCAGGCGTCGTCATCATGTGCAACGTGCCGCTGGTGGCCACCGCTGTGTTCGTGCGCAAGGCCCGTCGCCTCGACATCCCGTGGGTGTTCTGGCATCAGGACGTCTACAGCGCCGGCATCGCCGACGAACTGAGCCGCCGCCTGCCCGCCCCTGCGGCCAGACCCGCCGCGTTCGCCTTCGATCGTCTCGAAGCGTGGTGTGCGAGACATGCGGGCCATGTCGTGGCCATCGGCGAAGCATTCACGAAGGTCTATCCGCGCTGGAATGTCGATCCGAAGCGCGTGTCGGTCATCCCGAACTGGGCTCCGCTCGACGAAGTCGTACCGACCGACCGCAACAACTCGCAAGCGTCGACGATCTTCCCAGGATCCGAGGATGACGACCTTCGTCTCCTTTACGCCGGCACGCTCGGCCGCAAACACAATCCGAAGTTGCTGGTCGATCTCCTCGAGTCAGCGCGCGCGGCCGGCATCCCGGCGGTCCTGTCTGTTGTGTCCCAAGGTGAAGCCGCCGACGACCTACGCCAAATCGCTGCGGAGCGGCCGGACTTGCCGCTCACCGTCCTCCCCTTCCAACCAGCCGAAATGTTCTCCGAAACCCTCGGGTCGGCCGATGTTCTCATCGGACTCCTCGAACCCGCCGCCACGGAGTTCTCGATCCCCAGCAAGGTGCTGACGTACATGTGTGCGGGGCGTCCCCTGATCGGCCTCATGCCGGCGACGAACCCCGCGGCTGCCGACATCGCCGACTGTGGCGGCTTCGTGGCCGATCCGACGCCCGACGGAGTCGCACAGGCCTCGGCGTGGCTCACGAAGATCGCTGGCGACTCGGGCCGTCGGGCAGAGATCGGTCGCGCAACCCGCTCGATCGCCGAAGAGCGGTTCGACCCCGATGTCATCACCGGGCGCTTTGAGTCCGTTCTGGCATCGCTCAGTCCGGAGCAGACCCGATGAGCGAAAGCGCGGCTGAGCGCACAGCGTTGATCACCGGCGTGAGCGGCCAGGACGGTGTGTACCTCGCCCGACTGCTCGCCGCTGAGGGGACGCACGTCATCGGCACGGTGCGTCCGGGCACCGCGAGCAGGCCGCGTTGTGCCGCGTACCTCGACGACATCACGATTGTCGAAGTCGACATCCGCGATCGTGCAGGGCTGGCCGCCATCCTCGATACGTACAACCCGGACGAGCTCTACAACCTCGCCGCGTTCACGAGCGTCGGTGCCAGTTGGGAGTCGCCGGACACTGTCGCGGAAATCAATGCGACGGCCGTGGAGGAATTGCTCGACGCCGTTCGCCTCCATCGCGACACGACCGGCCAATCGACCCACGTCTTCCACGCATCCTCCGCCGAGGTCGCTGCCGGAGCAGACAGCCCCTATGCCGAAGCCAAGGCATCCGCCGAGGACTCGATCGTGGATGCACGCAACAGCCACGGCCTGCACGCTTGCTTCGCCACGCTGCACAACCACGAGAGCCCCCTGCGCGGCCCGCAGTTCGTCACCCGAAAGATCACGCAGGCGGCGGCGCGCATTCACTGCGGTGGCTCCGAGCCACTCATCCTTGGCAACCTTGATGTCCAGCGCGACTGGGGGTTCGCCGGCGACTACGTCGACGCGATGCGTCGCATGAATCGTCTTGAGGAACCAGCGGACTTTGCGATCGGCACCGGCGTCGCCAACTCGCTCTCCGACCTCGTGACGAGCGCCTTCGCGGCTGCGGGCATGGCCGACGCCTGGGCGCATGTCGTCATCGATCCGGAGCTGTTCCGCCCGAACGATCTGCCCGTTCTCGTCGCCGATCCCGAGCCGGCCCAGGCCGCGCTGGGGTGGTCTGCGACGGTCGAATTTGACGAGGTCATCGCGCTCATGGTCGCGGCCGACATTGAGCGGATCACCTCCGGGATCGAGGAGGATCCCCGCTACTTGGCGGCCCCGGTCCCGACTGATTCCGCCACGAGACCCCTGTAATAGCCTGCATGCCATGACTCGAAGTGCGCTGATCACCGGCATCACCGGGCAGGACGGTTCGTATCTGGCCGAACTCCTTCTGGAGAAGGGATACGACGTTCACGGGCTGGTGCGGCGCTCTTCGTCACTCAATCGTCAACGGATCGATCACCTCGCCGGCAACCCGAATCTGCACCTGCACTACGGCGACATGACCGACGGAGTGAGCCTCGCGAACATGATTCGCGATATCGAGCCCAACGAGGTCTACAACCTCGCCGCGCAGAGCCACGTCCAGGTCTCGTTCGAGATGCCCGAGTACACCGCGTCCGCCGACGCCGTCGGCACGCTGCGCCTGCTCGAAGCGATTCACGCCTCGGGTTTGGAGACGCGCTTTTACCAAGCATCAACGTCGGAGATGTTCGGTGCGACGCCGCCACCACAGAACGAGTCGACCGCGTTCTACCCACGCTCGCCCTATGGCGCGGCGAAGGTGTACTCGCATTGGGTGACGGTCAACTACCGCGAGGCCTACGACCTCTTCGCCGTCTCCGGAATCCTGTTCAACCACGAGTCGCCCCGACGTGGCGAGAGCTTCGTGACCCGCAAGATCACCCGCGGCGTCGCCGCGATCGCCGAAGGACGAAGCGATCACATCGATCTCGGCAACCTGGCCGCCATTCGCGACTGGGGCTATGCCAAGGAGTACGTCGAGGGCATGTGGCAGATGCTCCAGCACGATGAGCCGTCCGACTACGTCCTGGCCACAGGCACCGGCCACACCGTGCGTGACTTCTGCGAATTCGCGTTCTCGCATGTCGGACTCGACTGGGAGAAGCACGTCCGGCACGACAACCGGTACGAGCGTCCCACCGAGGTCGACGCGCTCATCGGCGATGCGTCGAAGGCCCGCGATGAACTCGGCTGGGTGGCCAAGACCGACGCCAAGGCGCTTGCGCAGCTCATGGTCGACGCCGACCTTGAAGCCTTGCGGGTGCAGTAGACGCCCTACGTTTCGGCGGGGCCGGTCAAGCGGTCAGTTGGCCAGGGGTGAGGCCTCGGCACCCCGCGCGAAAGCTTGGCTCGCGTAGCGCAGCCATTGCGCAACGCCGGCATCGGTTCCGCTCGCGTAGGCGTCGAGGGCCGACCGATAGACGTCAGGCACTGCGGCGTGACCGGCCTCGGGCACCGTCACCGACGGCGGATCGACGCCGCGCTCGACCAACACGATGCGTTCCGCGGCCCGGGCCACGACGCCGGCATGAGAGCTGAAGGCTCGGCACGTGGCAATCTCGGCGTGCACGAGTGCGGCGACAGCCAATCCCGGCGCCTGCGTGGGTATGGCGAGCATGCGACTGAGGGACGCCAGACGGGCCGCGCCTTCGGCCTCATCGGGTTGTCCGAGCGCCTCGTCGGGAATGGATCCGGCGGCGGCAAGTGCGTGAAGACGTGCGATGACCTGGACCGGGGAGCGGCGCCAGACGGGCACCAGCCCCACGAGCTCGGTCGAAAGGCGGAGCGCAGCCCGGGCCGTTGCGTCACCAGAGCCGGCCGCGAGGTCGTCAGCGTCCACAGGGCTTCCTTCGAGTGCCGCCGTCGCCGCCGCACCCAGCAGAAGCGATCGCGCGGTGTCGTCCGGAGAGACACGCCTCAGACCCCGATCCCGCAACAGGGCGTCGATTCCGTCGAGCGTGGCCGCAAGAGCCGACGCGACACCTCGAAGCGAGGCGGCGGGCAGGAACGGATCGGACACGCGAGCCAAACCAAATCGCCTAGCGAGACCGGCGGCGGCGCAGGTTCACGGCGCGGCCGTACATTCCCTCGACGACACGCCGCAGCGGCTTGCGGTGATCTGGCTCTTGGAGCATCTCGTCGTAGCGCCTGAGTGCCTTGTCGATCGCTCCCCGCAGGACAGCGTCAGTGTCGGCGTCTGGAATGGCGTTCGCAGCCACGTGCTCCCAGAGCCGGACGTCGATGCGGCAACGGTGGTCAAGCAGCTCGCGTGTGCCATCGCTGAGCTCAAGAGCGAGATCCGGCCGCATCGCCTTGGGAACCGTCGCGCGCTCGTTGAGGCGTGTGTCGGCGAGATCGGTGCCCAGCCAGGCGGACAGGTCGTCGATGAACTGCGGGTTCTCGACCAAACCCACGAACCCGATCGTCTCGAGGCGCTCGAGCGCCGCTGCCAGGAGTTCGTCGTCCTGGTCTTCGGTGATGAAGCTGGTCTTCTTGAGGAGCGGATGGGGCCAGGCGAAGAAACGCACGATCGTGTTGTCGACGTTCGGGGCGACATTCTCATGCTGCAGGTAGTCGGCCAGCGAACCCCAGCCCACCCGGAACGCTTCGGCCGCCGCCCCCCAATGCCGCACATTGAACTCGGTGACGCTTCGGCTGTGGATCCACTGTGAGAGCAGCCGCACCTGGGGCGAGCGCACGAAGGTGATGTGGTCGGCACCCGGGTAGCGGGTCTGGGTCGTATACGGCGAGATGTGGCCGGCGACAAGCGTCGCATCGGCAGGCAGCGCCTCAGGCGAGAGGAACACTGTGTCGCGCATCGCCGGGGCAACATCAGAGATGTCGTCGTACCCGCCGAACAGTGAGCCGTCAAAACCCTCGACCACAACGGTGGGCTGCAGCGCCTGGCGCAGCGCCGCCCGGAGTGATGTGCCCGCCGTCTTCGGGATGTGATTGAAGACCAGCGGGTTTCCGGGCCCGTACTCGCGCATCTCCCTGGCTCCCCTATCACCGCGGAAGGTAGACCGTATCAGCCAGCCGGAGGCCGTTTGCACGGACGGATCGGACATGCGAGCCCGTATCGGCGCGCGTCCGGCGCCAACCCCGATGGGTTGTCTAGCCTGACAGTGATGACAGCGTCCACGATCTCCGATGCCGGAACCCTTGCCGTTGGGTCCGCAGTGGGCGTCGCCCCTCCTGAGCCACGCACCGGAGCTCAACGCGCCGCATCTTGGATGGTCGATGGTGTGCTTTCCGGCGTCCTTCATCTCGGCGACGGCGCCATGGCGTACGTCCTCGCCGACCAAGGCCACGAGGTCGTCGTGGCGGGCGGCGACGTTTCGTCGACCCGCAATCCCGACATCTTCTACGTGCGAACCGAAGGCGACCGTCTGCCGTTTGCGCCTGAGACGTTCGACGTTGTGGTCGCCCCGCATCTCCAGGACGTGCCGATGGCGCTCGCCGAGTTCGCGCGCGTGCTGCGCCCCGACGGGCTGCTGTCGACGATGACGCGTTCGTACGACGATTCGATCCCCTGGATGCGTCGGCTCCGCGATCTCGTCGGGCAACGGCCCACCAGCCACCCGTCTGCTGACACCTTTACGGCCTCGGGCCTGTTCGGCGAGGCCGAAGTCGACGAGTTCGGCACCTGGGAAGAACTCGATCTCCCCGGCGTCCTTCACTTCGCCGGCGAGATGAAGGATCCGTCGGTTGGCGACGAGATCTTCCCGATCGTGCGCGATCTGTTCAACGAGTACGCATCACAGGGTGGGCTCCTTCGGCTGCGCCATCAGACGCACTGCCTGCGCGCCCGCGTGGTCCGCGACAACCTGGCTCAAGAACCACCACCATCCACGACGCTGCTCGATTTCGACTGAAGGGAGTCATCATGCGCCGACGTCACACCAAGAAGACCGATGACGGCCTGGCCATGTCGGGTCTCGCCGTTGTGTGCGCCACCTGTGAGAACGACATCGATTTCCCCGACGACTTCGCCGATGTCGGCGTGTGCCGCCACTGTGGGTTCGCGTTCCTGGTCGATCCGCTCGCGGATGAGATTCGCGTTCTTGGCTGAGCCTCAGCCGAGCAGGATTTCCAAACCGCGGTCGAAGGACGGGTCGAGATCGGGGTCAGCCTCGATTGCGCCGAGCGCGCTGGCCTGGCGATGCAATTGCGTGGCCTGCGTATGACCAATGACGTAGATCAGGAGCGTTCGCGCCAGATCTGGTGACGTCTGCTTGGCGAGGTCGCCTTCCAGTTCCGAGAGCCCCAACCGGAACGCCGATGCTGTTGCCACGACCTCGGCCCCGTCGCGCACTGCCAACATGGCAGATCGGAGGCGATGGCTGGTGGCCACCAGGTTTGCGTCCACGCCGACGCCGGCGACGATGCGTTCTGCCATCAGGCCCAACAGCGTCTGCTTGTTCTCGACGTGGTGATACAGCGCACTTGGTTGCACGCCCAGCGATCCGGCCACTCGGCGCATCGAGGTGTACTCGAGGCCCCACGTGTCGAGGACATCGAGCGCCCCGGTGACGACGTCGTCTCGATTCATGGAGCGACCACTCCGTGTTTGACACAGGCGGCGCTCCAGCCGCGGGGTGTTACCTGGACTTTCATCCGACGTCGACACTGGGTGCAGAATCTCGGCGGTTCCATGCGCAGCCGTTCTTCGCATCGGTTGTGGCCGCCGTCGTTCGACGGCCCACCACAGTGACCGCAATACGTCGACAGCATTTCGCTCACAGCGTCTTTGACAGTTCCCTGATCGGCATCTCGAGCTCGGTGAGGAGTTCCAGATCTTCGTCGGCGTCGCGGCCGAGCGTCGTCAGATAGTTGCCGACGATGACGGCGTTGACGCCGCCAAGCAGGCCTTCTCTCGTGCCGAGGTCGCCGAGGGTCAGTTCTCGTCCGCCGGCGTAACGCAGGATCGTTCGCGGCATGGCCAGTCGGAAGGCACCGATGGCGCGCAGTGCGTCCGCGGACGACATGACCTGTTGGTCGCCGAACGGTGTCCCGGGACGCGGGTTCAGAAAGTTGAGCGGAACCTCGTGCGGGTCGAGCACAGCCAGTTCGGCGGCGAGCTCGGCACGTTGTTCGAGCGTCTCGCCCATGCCGACGAGCCCGCCACAGCACAACTCCATTCCGGCCTCACGGACCATCTGACAGGTCTCCCAGCGCTCCTCGTACGAGTGCGTCGTGACGACCTCTGGGAAGTATGACTTCGCGGCCTCAAGGTTGTGGTTGTACCGATGGACGCCCCACGCGGCGAACTGATCAACCTGCTGCTGGGTCAACATGCCGAGGGACAACGCGATGTTGATGTCGACCGCCGCGTTGATCGCGTCGATGCCCTCCTTGACCTGCTGCATCAGGCGCTCGTTGGGACCCCTCACGGCGGCGACGATGCAGAACTCGCTCGCGCCGGTGGCGGCGGTCTGTTGCGCGGCTTTGACCAGTTCGGGGATGTCGAGCCACACCGACCGAACCGGCGAATCGAACAAGCCGGACTGGCTGCAGAAGTGGCAGTCCTCGGGGCATCCACCCGTCTTCAAGCTGACGATGCCCTCGACTTCGACGTCGGGGCCGCACCACTTCAGCCGCACAGCATGGGCAAGCTCGAGCAGTGCGGGAACGTCGTGGTCGGGCAACTCCAGGACCTCCACCAACTGGTCGCGGTCGAGGCCTCGTCCCTCGTCGAGAACCTGCTGACGAGCGACCTGGAGGATTGCAGACATGGGCCGGACTCTATCCTGAACACTGTTCAGTTGTCCGACCCCCCAGCCGAAAGCCGACGATGGACGCCGATGCCGTGCTCGCCGCCGACGCGGAACACGTCTGGCATCCATATGCGCCGGTGGACGCAAAGCCGTTCGGAGTCGTCTCCGAAGCGCAGGGGGTGCGGCTGACGTTCGCGGACGGACGTAAGGCCATCGACGCGATGTCGTCGTGGTGGGCGGCGATCCATGGCTATCGCCACCCTCGCCTCGACCAAGCCGTCACAGACCAACTGGACCGCGTGGCGCACGTCATGTTCGGCGGGCTTACCCACGAGCCGGCTGTGCAACTGGCCACTCGACTCGCCGGCATGACCGGCCTCGATCGCGTCTTCTTCTCGGACTCCGGGTCGGTCAGTGTCGAGGTGGCGCTGAAGATGGCGTTGCAGTTCCAACGCGGCATCGGCCATACCGAACGCACGCGATTCGTCACCATCGAGGGCGGGTACCACGGCGACACCTTTGGTGCAATGAGCGTGTGCGACCCCGTCGGCGGGATGCATTCGATGTTCACCGGTGTGCTCCCGCAGCACACCTTTCTGCCCCGACCTCCGGGCGGCTTCGACTCCGACATCAGCGCGTGGACGGCCGCCTGCGAGCCCCTGCTCGATGCCCTGAACGATGTGGCGGCCGTCATTTGCGAGCCGATCCTTCAGGGCGCCGGAGGCATGCACATATATCCGCCGGCAGCCGTCCGCTGGCTTGCGGATCAGGCTCGGTCGCGGGGGTGGTTGCTGATCCTCGACGAGATCGCTACCGGGTTCCGTCGGCTCGGAACCAGTGACTTTGCCTTCCAGATCGCCGACGTCGCGCCCGACATCCTCTGCGTCGGCAAGTCCCTCAGCGCTGGATACCTGAGCTTGGCGGCGACGCTGTGCAGCAACACCGTCGCGGACGGAATTGCCGGTTCAGAATCCGGGGTCCTGATGCATGGACCCACATATATGGCGAATCCCTTGGCGTGCGCCGTCGCAATCGCGAGCCTGGACGAACTCGAGCGCTACAACCCGGCTGGCACGTGGGGGTCGATCGCCGGGATTCTCACGTGGGAACTTGAGCCGGCCCGACAACTTCCCGGCGTCGTTGACGTGCGCACGATTGGGACAATCGGCGTAATCCAACTCGATCGACCGGTCGATGTCGCCGCAGCGACCAACGCCGCGCTCGACCTCGGAGTCTGGATCCGACCTTTCCGTGACCTGATCTACGCCATGCCGCCATATCCGATCGGACCGCAGGACTTGTCGACCGTCTGCGAAGCCATGGTCGCCGCAGCCAGAGCGAGCACCGGGCTCACCCCAGCGCACGCCGGACGGACGGTGCCGTGAGTTTCGACGACTGGCTGGCGTCGCGCGCGAACCAGCGCAGGGAGGCCGGATTGGAGCGCCGGCTTTCCGAGCCGATGGACGGCTCGATCGATCTCGCCGGGAACGATTACCTCGGGTTTGCGCACGACCCGCGCGTGATCAAGGCGGCGTCGTCGGCCGCCCAGGCCTCCAGATGCCGCCGCATCCGCGAGGTCGCGATCCCGATCACCTCGCTGCGCAGGTTACGGGCGCGGCGCTCGGCCAGCGTCCCCTCCTGCTCGATGAAGGCGCGATGCTCGTCGATCTTCGCCGCCAACTCGTCGACCCCCACCCCATCCACGGCTTCGGTCCGGATCACCGGCACCCTCCAGCGCCCCTCGACGTGGGACAGCGCCAGCACGCTCTTCACCTCGCGCACCATCGTGTCGGTCATCGGGTGGTCGGCCTTGTTGACGACGATCACGTCGGGGATCTCCATCACCCCCGCCTTCAGCGCCTGGATCGAGTCGCCGGAGCCGGGCATCAGCGCCAGCACGATCGTGTCGGCGTGGTCGACGATGTCGATCTCCGCCTGGCCGACGCCGACGGTCTCGATCAGGACGTC
>Ga0081455_10002453_pt1 | contig 22084 bp, 19 predicted proteins | sample TabmetS3T2R1_FD_70207 | JGI IMG/M metagenome (GOLD analysis project Ga0081455, IMG submission 70207) | Tabebuia heterophylla rhizosphere microbial communities from the University of Puerto Rico - S3T2R1 | ecosystem: Host-associated > Plants > Roots > Rhizosphere ...
GATACCACCCGAGAGCGCCGCTCCAACAGGGACATCGCTACGCAGGTGTAATCTAACATTTTCCAGGAACAGGTCGCGCAGCCTTGCAGCCGCCGCCTCAAAGGGGATCGAGAGCTGCTGGCCCAGGTCAATCTGCCAGTAGCGTACAAGCCGGCTTTGATGTGGGCTGTCCAGGGGAATCTCAAGATAATGCGCAGCCGGAATCTGGTGAATGTCGGCGAAGAGCGTGTCTTCCCCATGGTCTGTGAGACCAAAGCGTAGATAGTCATACAAGCGCTGGGGATGCGCCTGACGACGCACTTCTGGAAGCTCGATGAGCGCTTTGATTTCAGAGGCAAACGTGAAACCGTGTCGTCCGTAGGTGTAGTACAGGGGTTTGATGCCAAAACAATCGCGTGCTAGTATGAGCTGGCGTGCTTGCGTATCGAGAAGGGCAAAGGCGAACATCCCAACCAGTTGGGTCAACCCCTGGACACCCCAATGGGCGTAAGCCTTCAGTAAGACTTCCGTGTCGCTCCGTGAGTGAAACGTGTACCCTGCGCTGGCCAACGTGGCGCGGAGTTCGAGGTAATTATAAATTTCGCCGTTGAAAACAATATGATACCGGCCATCTGGAGTACTCATAGGTTGCCAACCGGTCTCTCTGAGGTCCAAAATAGCCAATCGACAATGTACTAACCCTATCCAACTGCTCTGTACTGTCTCAGGATGGCGCGAAATCTGTGCCGGCGCAGTGCCGTTCCAGCCAAGGAAACCTGCCTCGTCAGGACCGCGGTGACGCAGCCTATGGCACAGGTTTTTGAGGATCGCTGGATCGAGTCCGGTATGATCGTATTGGATGATGCCGGCAATGCCACACACAACGCTGTCGCTTTCCGCTCCGTGTTGTACACACCGGGCTTGTCGTAGAATTCTGGGAGCCTGGTCTGCTGTTTCCATTTACTACATAAGGCACTCCAAGCGCAGTATAATCTTTTCCCTGGTTTCCCTCAACACGCTTGACAGCGGTGCAGCGCTACCTGTCCATCCAGGCTAGACCCCGAGTCTCTCATACAGCTCTAAGAGCCTCGCTTCCTGCTGTTCCCAAGCAAACCTTTGTCGGGCGGCATGACGGGCAGACAGTGCAAAGTCGCCTCTGAGGCAACGTACGCGACACGCCTCAATGGCATGCGCAATCGCTGGAACATCTTCCATGGGGTACACGGCTCCTATACCGTGGCCTGCTACAATGCGCCGCAACTCTGGCAAGTCACTGGCACAGATAGGAATTTCTGCTTCGATGAATTCGAAGAGCTTATTGGGAGTGCAGTAGCGATTGTTAAGAAGAGTGCTACCCGAATAGGGTATGACCCCTAAATGGGCATGAGCAATATAATGCAGCAGGTGTTCCTGAGGGACCCAACGCCCAAAGAAAACATTAGATATACCGAGCTTCCTGCACAACCTTTTGAGCCTGGCTTCCGCTGGCCCTTCGCCGAGCAGGAAGAGCTGCACTGCAGTCGGGAGTTTCTGAAATGCCCTGAGCAGATTCTCCAAGTTTTTCTCGCGGATGAATGCTCCGTGGCATATGACGCGGAAGCCACCAGCCGGGGCCGCAAAGTGCGCAAGAAAAGCCTCTTCGGTCAGCCGTTCCGTGCTACAGTGTACTCCATAACTATTGGAGATAACTTCCGGCCTTGCAATCCTATACAGCCGGGTCAGCTCTTCAGCAATCGCCTCATTGACCGTAAGAACCAGGGATGCCTCTCTAATATAAGCGTTTTCGATCCTTGACCAGTCTCGTTGACGCTTCTCACCGTTTTTATATTGAAAAGGAAAAAGTTCGTGAGAATCGTAAATAAGCTTAGCGTCAGGTGCAATACAGTTACGCAGTTCGACCCCTGCTGGGAGGGTGTCAAGGTCATGACAATGGATGACATCGAACCTCTCGCGCGGGGTCACCTGGAGAAAATAGCTACTCAAGGAAGAAAAATGCAGGCAATGCCAGGCTATTTTCGTCAGGTCTTGGAGACGGGAGGGCAACTTCTGCGCCAGATGCTTGAGCCTCTCTGTCATGCTGGAAGCAGCGCCATTGACGGAGGGCATTACAATGTGCAGCCGTCCATCAAAACAGTCCTTGGGTATCATCGTTGGCACACTGACGAAGGTCACCTCTCTGCCGGAAGCTAGCAGGGTGTTGATCTCCGCAACAATGCGTCGATCCAACGGGCCCTTGTGCCGGGAAAGCACGAGGACGCGAGACATAGTATTCCTCCATCCTCCTATGTTAGGCACCATAGCTGGGCTGAGGCATGAATGCCTCGTAAATTGCCAGCAGTTTCTTTGCCTCGACGTCCCAGGCATAAGTCCGAACGCCTGCTTGGAGCCTAGCGTGGAAACGTGCTGGCCCACCAAGTTGTGGGGCAAACATCTGCTGAATCGCCGCAACATAATCCTCGACCGTTGCTAGCGGTGCCACCACTCCGAAGCCTTCACCTCCCACAATCTGACGTAAGAAAGGTAAATCATTGGCAATGATCGGTACACAGGCCTGGATGAATTCGAAGAGTTTATTGGGAGAGCAGTAATAATTGTTCAAGTCGATAGGAGGGTAAGGAATGATACCCGCATCAGCTGAAGCCGTCCAAAACAGGAGAGAGGCCTGTGGCACCGCTGCCTTGAAATGCACGCGCTCCGCAAGTCCTAACTCCGCCACAATCTGTTCCAGCTCGCTCCGTGTCTCACCGTATCCCATGAAGACCAGGTGAATACCCTCATCCAGGTAGGACATGGCCCGCACCAGATGCTGTAAACCCCTTGTTGGTGACATCCAACCCTGATAGAGGACAATGCTGGCCTCAGCGGGAATCGCAAAACACCTGCGGAAACAGTTCCAGGGCTGCGCCGTGTCAAACCCTGCCGGACGGCTCGTCGCATTGAGAATCACGGTGGGGGGAGAGATGCGATAGCGCTTGGCCATTTCTGCTGCCAGGAATGGATTGACGGTGATGATATGGCTACACGTCGGCACCAGGCGTTGCTCTAGGCGCGTTAAAACCCGCTGCTGATGTCGAGATAAGGTGGCGATTTCCGGGTAGAGTTCGTGGGCATCATAAATGAGGGGGAGCTGGAGCCGCTGCTTCGCATACACAGCCACGGCCAGACGGGGCAGGTCGTGCGCATGAATAATATCCGGTTCAAGTTGTTGGAGACGTGCAAAGATGGTCCATTCATGTGGTTGTAGACTGCCGCCCTGTACCAGGTGTGACACCAGCCGTGCCAAGACATTCGTCCCTCGTAAGCCCGCGCTGAGCAGTTTCTTCCAGGCGCGGAGGAGCCATCCTGCGTGCTGACTCCTGGGTGTGAGCCAGTGCAAACCCCATAGCAGGCAGCTATGAGCATGCTGGACAATTTGCAAACGTCTGGGCAGTATCCCTCCCTGAAGCCGCTCCACCCTGACACGTCCAATGCGCTCGCACGTTGGTAAGCCCTCCGCCCAGCCAGCCAGAAGCACGACCTCATGGCCACAGTCGCTCAGACTTTCGGCTTCCAGCAGGATGCGTCTATCGATCTGGACATCATCTGTCAACATGACGATACGCATATGTCCTATCGCTTCCCTGCATGGTTATAAGCCTCTAGACAACGCTGGGCCACCACCAGTTTATCGTGCACGCGTTCGACGTAGGCCCGGCCCGCTTCCCCAGCCTCCGGCCACCAGGCCGGATGTGTAGCCCACGCCCCCAGAACCTCCTCAAGCGTATCAGGAGAGGCAGCGATAATAGGACAAGGCGCCGGATAGAACGCGCGCAAGTCATCGCGGATATGGCACAGAGTCGGTTTGCCAAGCGCCATCATCTCCACGGCATACTGCCCGTAGGCTCCCACCAGCACCTGGTCAATGACGAGGTCACATGTGGCGCCCAGCGCCAGCGCCTCAGCATGCGTCTTGTGCTCGATCAGCACGAGTGCGATGTTGATCCCGCGACGTTGCAAGCGCTCTACCGCCGCTTCTATCAGCGGTGTGCCTTTGAGCTGCCGATTGGAAGGCGCGTGCGCCAGACGCACAGGGCGGTCCAGGCCAGGACGCCCAGCCGGCATGGCTACTGTCTGCGTGGTGCGTAGCTGATCAAAGCGTTCGAGGTCGAGAGGTTGCGGTAAGAGCTCGGCACCGGGAACAAATTCCAACAGGTCTGGAGTACTGACGAAAACCCCGTCGGCGTACTGCAGGGCCATCTGTTTGGCTTTAGCGCGATTCGCGCTACACATCGGGGGCCAGCAGTGTTTGCAAGCGCTATGCGCATATGTAACGATGACGTGTTCGCGGTCCCGGATATCACAACCGCAAAAATAGAAAAAGACCCGTTTTCCCAACCGCTTCAGCCATGGCACATCCCACAGGTATGGACCCGTCAACGATTCCCCGAAGTAGAAGTGAAAACAGTCAAAATCACGTTCTTCCCACAGAAAGAAGCGAGCCCACTTGAAGAGGCGTCCAGGGCGCGTTGACGCAGTCAACACTCGGTCGGCGCCGTACTGGAAGCTCTGCGTAGGATGACAGTAGGCCCACGCCTCATGTCCCAACGCCCGCTGTGCTGCAGCCAGCACACCAGCCATCCCCCCAATATTCTGTGGGCCGTGAAAAATCTTCATCAGATGGCGTCTTCTATCGCATCGGCAACACGACTGGCCGCCTGCCCATCACCGTAGATAGCTTCACACAAGGCGGGATGTCTCCCACGCGGGTGGCTCTGTATGGTTTTGTATGCCGCCAGGATATCATATCCGCCTCCCCTCACCAGCACTGACCAGCCATTGCTCACCTGTTCGACCCACTCGGTAGTGTTGCGGATGATCACCGATGGCACACCAGCAAAAAATGCCTCTCGCTGCACCCCGCCGGAATCCGTAAAGATGCATTGCGCGTAGCGTTCCAGAGCGAGCATTTCGAGATAGCCGACCGGGGCGTGCAGACACAGAGCACCGAGGCCACCGTTGTCGCGCGCGAACTGTTCGACACTCTGGCGTGTGCGAGGATGGACAGGAAAAACGACAGGCAGGGGCAAGGCCGCGAGACCTTCCAGAATGCTATAAAAGCGCGCCAGATTGATGGTGTTCTCGGCTCGATGGACAGTGGCCAAGAAGTAGCCCTCGGACTCGAGACCAAGGCGCATGATGACCTCCGCTCTGGCCTTAGGCCAAAACGCGAGAAAGCAATCGTACATCAAGTCCCCAGTGCAGACCACACGTGCTGCCAGCCCCTCACGGGCTAAATTGGCGACCGCGGTCTGGGTGGGGGCACAGAGGAGGTCAGCGAGGTGATCGGTCACGGTACGGTTGATTTCCTCGGGCATGACACGGTCGAAACTGCGTAATCCCGCCTCAACGTGGACGAGGGGAATATGTAACTTTGCTGCAGCAAGCGCCCCTGCTAAAGTAGAATTGGTATCCCCGTCTACCACCACAGCATGGCAGGAATGGTGCTGGAGAAGCCGTTCGAGGGCCTCGAGCATCCTGCCAGTCTGTGCCCCATGGCTGGCTGAGCCAATACCCATATTGATATCCGGTGCTGGCAAGCCTAGATCATCAAAAAACACCTTGCTGAGCTGATCGTCATAATGTTGACCCGTATGAACCAGGATTTCAGTATGGCCACGCCGGGTGAACTCCTGTCGCAGTATCGCTGCTTGCATGAATTGGGGACGTGTCCCCACAATCCGCACTAGCGTTAGACTCTTCCTCATGGTACGAGACCTTTGGCACATGCTGCGGCGTTGAACTATGGGAGACAGCCGAGCGCAGTATAATATGTCATTGCGTGTATGTGCAAGGTAAACGGCATAAAGTATTCTAAGTTTGCGGAGAGAGAAGTAGTGCACCAGGGTCACGTGCAGGCCTCAAAACAGACCCATATCAGTTATCATAGTGAGGACGCAGGCATGAGCGCAGGGACGCCGCGTAGTATGACTCAGAAATACCTGCATATGCTTCTGGGATCAACATTGTTTGCTCTCCTATTTCTTGAGGGTGCCCTCCATGCTTATTTTCGCATGCAGAAGGGCGCTTGGCTCTGGCAAAATACCGCCTTCCGCATTGGTTATACGCAGCCCGTAGCAGACCGGCGACAATACGCGTTACGGCCTAATTACACAGATCCAGTTAACGGCATCACCATCAATGCATGGGGAGCTCGCGGTCCCTTGCTCTCCGAGGAGTGGCCCTCCCTTATTGTTGCTCTAGGGGATTCTGTGCCCTTTGGGGCAGGGGTGAGAGATGATGAGACGTATCCTGCTATCCTGGATGCTCTTGTGAGGCCAGCCTTCGCATCTATGCGAGTCTTAAACGCTGGTGTCGCCTCCTATAACATCCGTCAGTCCTTTGACCGCCTACGGTATGATGTCCTCAAACATTACAAAAAACAGGTACGTGTGGTCACCTTGCAAGCTGCCAACGACGTCTCCTTACTCACCTGGTATCGCCAGACCTGGACCCCAGAAGTCACCTGGGCGGGGTTGTGGTGGGGCCGATCCAAGACGAGTGCCATCCTCCACTATATCCTGTTGGCGTTTGGTTCGACCCAGCCAGACAAACACCGGCCGTACCCTGGGATCACCATGCTCACAAACCTGCGTCAGACACTGCATGAGATAGCCGTCTTCTGTGCATCCCACAACATACTTGTCATTCTTTTACCAATCGATCCGTTCTATTATCAGACACACAATAGAGGTAAAAATGAGACCCTGGAAAATTGGCCAAAGTATCATGAAATTTTTGCATTATGGAATCCATTGATTAATGATTTCAATAACGAGTTACTTCAAGCAAGCAATAACAGTAAAAACGTTTTATTTTTTGATACCCGTCTCATCTTCGATTACACTGATAGAAATAGGATGTATTTAGATTTTATTCATTACACGCAGCAAGGAAATAGAGTGATTGCTACAGCATTGTTAGACTTTTTGCAGGCAAGAGGGATTTTTGCTACTAAATAAAGTAGAAGAAAGACTTCTCTGTCTCAAAGGCTAACTCTGGCCAGTCGAAAGTCAGTAAGCACAGAGGCAAAGAATAGCCTGTTGCTCCGTGAGTTAGGCGTACTTCTAAGGTTGGATGAAATACCGGGAGACTTCGCGGAGAATACGAGCGCGTGCCAGGAGACCACGCCGCTTGCGCGGTCTCGCCAACACTTCGGTGTACTTGGACTCGACTCGGCTCACTTCCTTAGCGAAATCAGCCTCAGCTTTAACGACCTCCAGGCCATTGTATACAATGCGCGAGCACAGTGCACGGTCGCTGAACAGGCGCAGCACACCCTCGGCGATGCCCTGGGGCGACGAGTCGACAAAATAGGCACTCTCCTCATGCGTAACCACTTCCTCATAGCGTGGTAGGTGCGACAGAATATTTGGCACCGCGCACGCCATGCCCTCTAATAGTGTCTGGGGTAATCCGTCGGAAGAGGGTACCGCCACTGTGACTTCAGCCAGGCTGTAATAGAGTGGCATCTCATGATGGGGAATATGACCAACAAACGTCACGCAGTCCTGGATACCTAATTGTTCCACACGTTCACCAATCTGTTTACGATAGTCTGGATCGGCAAGGTATTCGGTAATGAGCAGTCGGGCCTCAGAACATGCCGTGAGAATGTGCGGCATCGCTTCTACAAGAAGATGAACATTGTAAAACGGCTGCAAGATTTTGGGACTGAGAATGACCCGGTGCTGCGGGGACAAGCCTAACTGGGCTCGTAAAGCGGTGGTATCGACATGGTGAAAGCGGGCGAGGTCAACTCCCCAGACGACCTTGATCGCTTTCGAGCCGAATCCTCCGAGCCTGTCTAACACTGCGATCAAGTAATCTGATTTGGAGGTCACCAGATCAGCATTCTCCAAAAGCTGCAAGGTAAGCCATTTGCCACGCGGTGTTGGACTCCCCTGTTCGTCGAACAGCACATCGCCGCCCATGATGCTCACGACTACGGGATAGGAGGTGACGGCAGCCATCCAGGCCCATATACTGTAGGCGTAATGGATATGGACAACATCGGGCTTGCATTGCTTGAGTATCTGCAGATAGTTGTATAGCAGATACGCTATGCCTTCATAGTGTATGATGGATTGTTTAAGTATCCTCTTACTGAAAGCATTGGCAACTTTGAAAACGATATGGAGCCAACGGATGGATAATGCCTGTGGGACAATTTCTGTCACCCCTGCAAGGCCGGTCACTGTATTACACAGTAAATAGACGCGGTGTCCACGTTCAGCAAAACATTTGACACGACTTACAACATGAGAGCTTTCAGAAGAACCAATGGCACATATGGTGAATTTTTTATTGTCTGTTCTATTATGCATTGCCATATATTTCATGCCGTCTATCAACAAAATGTTGAAACCAGAGCTCTAACATGATCATCACAAAAATCTTGTTAGAGGCATCTTGCTTGCCTTGTGCATGTTCTTGCAGGAGGTGGCTCACCTTGTCTGCTCGAAAAATGCCCCGAGCCTGTATGGAGTACTCACTGAGTGTGTCATGAATAAATTCAGACAGCTGATGCTGCATCCAGACTTTCATCGGCACATTAAAACCGTGCTTGGGACGATACAGCACGTCTGTGGGGATATAGCGCTCCATGGCTTTCTTTACGATATACTTGCCTTCCGTGCCGTGCATTTTATAGGCACTCGGAATACCGAACGCCCATTCGACCACATGATGGTCAAGAAATGGGACACGTGCTTCCAGACCAAATGCCATGGTCATGCGGTCGACTTTCGTCAACATCTCGCTCACCAAGGTTGATTTAATATCCGTGTACAATTTCCGCGTGAGTTGGTCGGCACTCGCGCAATGGTCGTAGTAGCGTTGGGTAATATTCCCAGCCCAGGCCTGGCGCACCGCCTGCCATACCTCGGGAACGAGTAACCCTTCCAGTTCATGATCGTAGTAACACAGGAAGGAATCCACATATCGCGTATCCGACGGGGGGGTGGGACGCAGCCGGGTAGCTACGGAGTGCTTGAGAACTTGAAGCGCTGGGAGGAGACCGCATGCTCGAGCGATGGCCTGCACTTTGCCAAGCAGGGCGTGGAAGGCTGTTGGGACGTGAGGCTGCAGCGACGGGACAGGGGACTGGAGAGCTGGAAAGTCGACGTGCCGCCAGGTATAGCCCGCAAAGACCTCGTCTCCTCCATCGCCAGTGAGCACTACTTTGACGTGTTGTCGGGCCATTTGGGCCAGAAAATAGAGCGCAAACGAGGACGAAATCGCGAAGGGCTCATCCGCATGCCAGGCAATCTTTGGCAGCGCATCGACGAGGTTCGGCGTCAGATTGAACTCGTGGTGCTTCGTGTGGCAGAGGGAGGCAACCTGCCGCGCATAAGGGCTTTCGTCAAATTCGGACAGACCACGAAAGGTACTGGCAAAGGTCAGCATGGGCTGCGCCAGTTGACGACTGGTCATGGCCACGATCGAACTCGAATCCACCCCACCGCTGAGAAACGCTCCGACTGGTACATCGGCGATCAGGTGGGACGTAACTGTTTGGCGCAAAAGCCCATCAAATTGGTCACACAGGAGTGCGACATCGCGCTGGTCGTCTGGGCGAGTGACAGGCACATCCCAGTATTGATACTCTTGTACACGACCGCGCTCTGCCAGGAGATAATGACCAGGCAACAGCTTCTTAACACCCTGAAAAATCGTCTCTGGATCGGGAATACTCATCAGGTGCAAGAAATCACTCAATGCGGCATCGTTGATGGTGGATGGTACTGTACGGTCAGCCAACAAGGCTTTGAGCTCTGAAGCAAACACGAGATGATAGCGATCGTAGTAGTAGTACAGCGGCTTAATACCAAGCCGGTCGCGTGCCAGCAGGAGACGCTGTCGTCGGGCATCCCAGAGTCCCAAAGCATACATGCCGTCGATTTTCTCTAAGAAGGCTGGTCCATATTCCTCGTAGAGATAGAGCAGCGTTTCCGTATCAGATGTGGAGCGGAACTGATACCCACGAGAGCACAGAAAAGCGTTGAAGTCACGATAGTTATAGCATTCACCATTGTAGGTAATCCAGATCGTCGCATCGGCGTTGGCCATCGGCTGGTGCCCTGCGGATGACAGATCCAAAATGGACAATCGTCGATGGCCCAAACCAATGTTGCTTTTTACATAATACCCAGCATCATCCGGCCCACGATGAGCGATCAGGTCAGTCATATGCTGAAGCTGAGGCTGACTGACAGTCGCTTGCTGATCAAAGTAGTAAATACCAGTTATGCCACACATTTTTACCTTATCCTGTTAGGTAACAGTTCTACACATTACATACAAAATCAAATCATTGTGGTAAATCATATTATGAGATCATTTGCGAAATGCAAGTTGATCTTTGACGTTTTTAATTGGTTTTATTGCTCTGGCTTCCACTCCATTCCCATCATAAACAGTCTGAATAGCACTCATACCACACTCCTGCAAACATCGAAAGATTTCTTCTGTAGTGCGCTTATGCTTGTAGAAATCTGTCAAGGAGTCGTGCGTATCGAGGCTAGCCCAAGCGTACAAGAGCTTTGATCCAAGTTGGACATAAGAATCATGATAATCGAGAACAGGAGAGTGATACAAAAACTTGTTGCGTAATGGTCCGAGTTTAGGATGGTTTCTATACTTCCAGAGGAATCGATGCACAGGCCATAAAGTAGCCACAAGGATTCGCACAAACATCAGCGAAAAAAACGCCGGTGTTCGAATCAGGAAAGAACGCAACATACGTCGGTTTGGTGTAAGGTCCTCAAAGCCATATCTATAATGATCGAGAACCAAGAGGCCATTAGGTTTGACGTAAGAACAGAGAGTGGCAATTGTCTCTTCAGGGTTAGGAGTATGCTGAATGACTCCCAGACAGACTACAATATCAAATTGTTCCGGGCGCACAGGCAGTTGTAAAAGATCTGCTTGACAGATAAAGTAATCTGGAAAGTGTTTGCAGTTTTCGTAATTTGCCTCTACGGCGTCTGATAAATCACACGCAAACACTTGTGCGCCTGCGGCGAGAAGCAATTCTGTGAAGCGACCAGCACCACAGCCAGCTTCGAGGACACGCTTGCCTTGCACACTTGCAAGCGAACCACCAAGACATCTTGCCAGTCGATCGCGTGATATAGTCGTACCAGTATAAGAGTCTAATTGGGTCTTCCTATAATTATTCCATTGATGCCCGAAGGCTGCCGCATAATTGGTGGAACCAACAAAACGTGGGATGCCTCTGATGACAGACACACGGCAGCTAAATGGGCATATGAGAGCTTGTGTCTCCTTGGTGACCCGCCCTTCCCCCTGATCTGTGACGAACGGCTGCTGGTGTTTGGAGCAACAAAGTTCAGCTGGCAAATGCACGCCTGTCCCCCTTGAGGAACGTCAAGCAATGACCTTAAGCAGAGCCTGAACACGGTGCCGGTAAGTATGTGCTGACATCACGTACTCATAGGTACGTTCGACCATTGCTTGGCGGTAGCTTACGTCTTTGAAGCGTCGGATGGCATCTTCTATATTGGAAAGATCTTTGTTTACACTAATATAGTGTTCATCAGCTTGAAGAATGCCGTTATAATCACCCTCAAGCAGTATTTGACATGTTTTGGTACCAATCGGCTCAAAATGACGCGAAGAAATGCTCTTACCCGACACCAACCGTGGCTGATGTTTGTAAAAACGCTCAAAAACTTCTTCAAAGGTAGCTTGCCGGTTCTCTTTGAGATTATATTCCCTTGCTGCTGTCAGTAGTCGACCACGATCGTTAAGATAATACGTACCGGATTCAGCTCCAATAATGCCCTTGCAAGAGTTAAGAAACTTGGCCCATGCAGGGCGTGGAATGCGCTCGGTACGAATATCACAAGCAAGCCCATGCCGGCCATTTTGTGTCTCGAAGAGACGAATGAGTGCCGTTCTTTCTTGATCACCAATGAAAGGCCAATAGAGATCACCGATAAATCCGATATCAATCATCCGTTGGGAGTCAGGCATCGGATAGTACACTGCGGCATTCAAGGCATGGGGCATCGATATAAGCTGGCCGTGATCACATTCTTGATACAGATAGCGCGCCGCTTCAAGAGGTAACTGGCTACAAATAACATCTGCCTCAATAGATCGCATAAAGCTAATCTTTTCGTCTAGTAAATCGTACTCATTACCTATAAACATGATGAGTTTGCCACGTCGGCGCTCCAGCCATCGGGCAGTTTTAAGCAAGACCGTCATATCATCCCCAGCCGCTACGTGCGATACAACAATAAGATCGTACTTGCGTATCGTCAACAAACAGCGCGAGTAGTGCACTAAATTGTTGATATTACAGACTTCCACATCCAACTCAGGGACTTGACAAAAGGTGTCTCGCCAGTCCATGACATAGGAGAGATAATCATGAAATTGCCGCAGATAGGCAAACAGTTCCACGATAGATGAATATCGCCGGAGAAAAGCGGGGGGAGAAGCACCATCTCTATATCTAAAGATGCCCCGTAGGATGGTGTCAGTCTTAATTACTTGGGAGCCAGAACCGTTTGCATCCAGGTAAAGCGTTTTTATACGATCTTTTTTCATATAAAGTTGAGATCAGTTATCACTGAGCTATGTCTAGGGTTTGCTCAAGCAACGTGTCAGCAAGTCGCGCAGTACTTCTTCCTCGTGTTCCCAACTTAATTTCTCCTTAGCAATACGGAGATTGTGCTTCAGGTGGTGGACTCGTTCGGGATCACGCATCAACTCCTCTATGGCTGTGCTGATGGACTGGGGTAAACGTGGATCGATGAGCATGCCTACTGAATATAATTCAGCGAGTCTTTTTATTTCGGCTAGTTCTGGATACAGCATGGGCAATTCTGCAGCAATAGATTGAAAGAAGCGGTTTGGTAATGAGTATTGGTAATCGACAGATTTCGAATAATACAACACGATAGCTGCATCCGCACTGCGGATAAATGGGACTACTTCATACGGCTTCACAGGAAGCACAAAATGGACCCGACCCTCAAGGTTGTGCTCCTGGACAGTCTTGTCATACGGCGCATACCCATCCCCCAAGAAAGCTACATGCACGTTTAGAGGCAGGCTAAGTAAAGCCTTCAACATTTCCTCAATGGCCATACCAGGCTTGGCATGGCCTACTGAAACCACCAGGAACTGATCGGGTGGGAGATGTAATTGTTGGCGAATGTGCTGGGATGGTGCTTGATCAAGGCGCAAATCATGAGCATTACGAATGATGATAGCTCTAGGACCATAGGCATCTTGTATCAATTGAGCAATACCATCATTCACTGTCACCACAGCAGCAGCATGTTTGATACACCATGTCTCAACCACGCGTTCAAATGGTATAATCCACCTCGACCAAAAAGATGGGAAACTCTCGTTATCTTCAAGTTGAGAATAGAAGTCATGCGCATCGTAAATATAGCGTGCGCCATGCCGCAGACATAACAAATACACGGCTGGAAATTGATAAAAAGCGTGCAAGTAATACAGCGAGGCCTTTGGAGTACATTTCAAAGGCAATAGGCCATATTTATAGAAAAAATCGTAGACGTATTGCACAAACAGCACTGGTTCGGAAACCATGAATTCACGATAGGCTTGACGCCTCTGTAAGAGCCACTGCTTAAAGTCCTGCACAAGTATACTGGCTATATACACCACAGCTCTGAGCACAAACCTTGCCAGACGCCAAGCGCCTTGCGCCGGGGCTGGCAGCCTGGCCTTCAGGGACCTGGCTTTGCTCTTGCAATACTGCCACAGAGACCACACAACACGCCGGCTCGCTGGGCGTGTTGTCGCAGACTGGCCGGCCCTCTCCTGTGGTGGTATCACCTGGACTTCAGTATGGTTATTGCGTATTACAGTGCGCAGTTGGAAGGGCAGTGCTGCTCCGTCAAAGTTACTTTGGTATTCTTCAACAACAATCGAGGTATAACCAAAACGTGTAACCGATGTGGCTTGTTTGAATGTACGGCTATCCGCCTGCACCTTCAGGGGCGTAATGGAAACAATGGTTGTGGCTCTAGGCTGTGAGGACTCAGGTGCAGTCATACGCTTCCAGTCACAATAGCAAACAACTCGAACGGCATGGGCACTAGCAGGCGTCCAGGGTGGTTGATCATACCAGTTTTTTTTCCATGGGGCAGCAGCCAAATAGAGAAGTAAAGTGGTACTTACGATTTCGGAGCTCGGTCTCTGCTTGTAAGACGACGGTGTAGGCCCTGGGCGAGACCAGACACGCCGAGGGCAAAGAGCAGATAATTCACAAATTCAAGGGTATAGCTATAGCGCTTTTCGACAACCCCAGCCATGCCGCACACCGCAGCATGCCCGGCGAGACATGCCAGCAGCAGCAAGACCACAAAACTGCCAGTCGAGGCGCCCCGGCTCCACCATAACCCACACAGACTAGCGGCCAAGCCCAGTAGAAGAGGCCAATTCCACAAGGAGTGGTCAAACCAAGAGGCGCGCACCAGGGTGAAATCGGTGTACCACTGCGTCAGCCGGCGAGCCGGCGCCGTCACCTTGCGTGTCCCATCCACCGTCGTCACGCTATAGTCTGGCGGTGGTAGGAGATCGTAATAGCTACGGAGGTTATCCATGTAAAACGCCCGTTCGACAAATGTCGACCGATACTGTTCGGCAGGCCAAAAAGAGTAGAAGTCCCCCCACGCTGCCATACTGATCATATCAAAGTATTCCTTGCAGACCCCTAGAAAATTCTTGATATAGACCTCCGGATGTTGCTGCAGCGCTATGCGGAAAATCCGCCGCATCATCGGACGGTCCTGCAGATAGGGCTCCGGGGTCGATTGCGGCTCGTGTAATCCCCGCGTAACAGGGACAATCGCATCCCAGGTATAATAGCGCTGCATGGCGTGTCGAAAAGCCGTGAGGTCCCAGGAATGGTAGATAATATCCTTATCGACCTCGCGGATCTGAGCCGCCTTCTCCAGAATGGCATGGTTGATCGTCTCAGGCAAAGCTGGATCAGGCTCTATATAAATCATCACCGACAACAGCATACCCCAGTCCTGTCCCGCAGAGAGCCCGAAGACACGAATGGTGACAAGGTTATAGAGCACCAGTGCGCTCAGCATACCGACGAGAGGCAGGGCCAGTCCCCAGGTAAGTTGGCGCCCTAATTTACGTATCCAGATGTAGCCGATGGCCAGGCCAAAGACCGGGATAAGAAAGGCCGCGTTTGGTCGAATCAGAATCGCCGCCGCGGCCAGAAACGAAGCGAGGACAGCATAGGCCAGTCGGCGCATATGTAAGGCGAGGTAGAGCAACGTCACGCTGAGCAGCAGGGCATTCACAAAGATGCTCTCGCTCAACAAGAAGACATCCAGCGCCAGATGCGTAGGCGAGGAAATGAACACCGCCAGAGTAAACGCTGCGGGTAACAGGAGTCGCGGTACATGCCTGGACAAGAGCCACAGGATGGTCATGATGGTGCAGAGTGTGATGGTGTTCTGGGCATAAATCACCACTAGCACATTGTGGCTGAGCAGGTGGCAGAGCCACCAGAACAAAGGATAGCCAGGCGTGCGAAACTCGAAGGTGGGCCATAGACCCTGGTCGAGTTTTTCCACTTGCCATAAGTAGGTCGCTGTATCGGGGGCGGCAATGGGCAGCGGATAGTAGAGAAAGAAAGGCAAGCGCGATAACAGAAACAGACCCAGTACGAAGCTGAGACAGAGGAGTAGACGGATGTTCACATACAGTTCGCCAAAGAGTGCATCATAACACGTCACGTAGAGAGCGCGGAGTGTCGCCATGCGATGCATGTTTCCGTAATGGCTCAGTGCATATAGGTACTGTGCCAGAGTTGAAAGGACGGAGATGTCTCACAGGTGTTGATTCCAGATCAAAGGGGGCACCCGAATTCGTAGCGATTGATAAACAGCCCAATGACGAGATCGTGCATGCGCTCCGTCTTGGAGAAGCACAGTGTGCGACGCATTAACCGTTTGATCCGGGTCCGCAAGTTGATGTGCTTGCTCTCGATTGTCTGCGTGTTCTCCTTGCCCACCTGATGCTGCTCGGCATCGAGATGCCGCTCATAGGCCCCCCACCCATCCGTGTAAAACCTCGTGATGCCAAACGGTGCCAACAGCTGTTGGAGCTGCAGGAAGACGTCGTCCTGCCGTCGTCCGAATACATACGCCAAGACCTTCCCCGTGTGGTGATCAATGGCGTGCCACAACCAGCGTGGGTTCGCTTTGCTCCGCACGAAACTCCACATTTCGTCCAGCTCTGAGGTCAGCCCGCGCCGGCGATCCAGTTCCTCAGAGCGGCAGATTTCTACCTCGACCTGCTCGGGATGCAGGCTCTGTAACAGGGGCTCGTTCACGTGCTGGAGCGCAGGTGCCTTTTTTTTAATTCGGTCATGACCGTGTTGGTACTGACGTGCAGCACCCGTGCGGTGTCACGAATGCCACTCGCATTGAGAGCCATCTCGACAATCTGTTGTTTGACCGCAGGCGATTGGCCTGGATAGCTATAGTCCAGCAGGAAGGTGCGACCCGCACAGCGTCGCTCGCGACACCGGTACCGTTGCTTGCCTTGCCGGGTCTGGCCATGGCGGACAATATCCGCCCCGTGGCAGTGGGGACAGTGCAGGACCTGGAGAATCATGATGTCACTCAATCACGTTGGGGATGCTCGGCTGCAGAGACACTCATAGAGAATAGCCCATCAACACCTGTGAGACATCTCCCGAATTCGAACCCAAGAAACGGAGCGTTTTTCGCGATACAGGGAGCTATCGTTCAGCGCAGAGAGACGCGTGTGCGTCTCCTCTAGCAATGCACCTTCACTCGGAGGCATCTCGTATGTCCACAGCAGCAGAAAACAAAGCCATCGTCGGCCGCTGGTTCACCGCGTTCTGGGGGAAAACCTGCGATCTCACCATCGTCGACGAACTCGCCGCGCCCGACATGCTGTTGCAGTATTCGCTGCATGCGCCACGCCGTGGCCGGGACGATATCAAAGCCTTCATGACCGCTTTCCGGGCTGCGTTTCCGGACCTCCACTTCTGGGGTGCGGCCGACCTGATCGCCGAGGGCGACTATGTGGTCGGGCGGTGGGAAGGCGGCGGCACCCACACGGGGCCGGCGTTCAGTGATTTTCTGCTTGGAGCGCTGCCGGCCGCGACGGGCCGGACGATGCATTTCACCGGCACGACCGTGCTACGGCTCCAAGACGGCCAGATCGTGGAAGAGATCGGCCTTGATGATGGCGTAACCGCCCTCCAACAACTCGGTCTCATCACAGCCGTCCAATAGCCTGGCGTATCCAGGGCGACAAGGGCCGGGCATCCCCCGGCCTTTTCTGCGCAGCGCATGTCTGCCATGACAAGGCGGTGTGTCACCTCAGCTGGCATCATGCGGTCACTTTTCACTGCATATGAAAAGTGGTAGTGTTTCAAAAGTGGAGATGATCTCTTTCACACTGCCCGTCCAAAGGCATAGCGGTTGACAAACAAGCCAATGACGATGTCATGCATCTGGATCGATTTCGAGAAGCAGATCGTCTTACGGACCAAGCGCTTTATGCGTGTCCGTAACGTTAAATGTTTCCGCTCGATCTTCTGCGTATTTCGTTTGCCTGGGGTGTGCTCTTCAGGATCAAGGTGACGCGTGTAGGCACCCCAGTTGGGTAGCGACAAGGCGCGGTCTGCACAAGCCCGTTTCCTCATCGCCCCCGTTTAAAACCGTACGTACCACTTTCATGGTATACGGCTTAGCACCTGCGGTCCCTCTCCGTGATTCACGAAGCGTTCCTTCCCATTTCGCCAGCTCCACAGGCGTTCACCCGTAGACAGCTTGCGCGTTCGCTGGGTACCTTTGGTCCGGTCTTTCCACAGGCTAGGGGCCTTCGCCTTCAGTCCTCATCCTGGTGTACGCGGCTCTCCCGCGCTCCGACTATTATGCCCCTTCCGACTTCCCAGGAAGGTATCGAATTTTCATACGGCTCTCGCCTTCCTACTTCCACCATCCTTACCATCCTTCCTGGGATCTCCCGTGTTCCCACGATAGGACTCAACCAAGATGATTTAGGTGGCGTGTTTCTGGGTGCCCCTTCCGCTCTTTGCGGCTCCCGAGATTGTTCACAGGGTAGAATCAGGTTGACCTGTGACGCCCTTCTAGCACGATCATTGTTTGCTAGAAGTGGCCCTCATCCTTCCCGCACAACGAGAAGTTTCGGCTCTCTCGCTGACATCTCAGGCAAGGTCTGTCAGGGTCTACATTACCCGTAGGGCTATTCACGCTTCGTACGACTCACCATGTCATCTCTCAGCCAAGCACTGCCTCTTGAGGACTTGCCTTCCTCGCACAGCGCCTTTCAGGAGCATGCTGCTCACATTGCGAGGTGGCCCACAATGCTGAGCTCCAAGGGCTCATGGGGTACCTGCATACCCCAAGGTCTTGCGACATTCCTACCGTGAGCTTTCACGGCGCACATGATCGGTATAAAAACACGTGAGCCCGCAGGTGTCAGCGACTGCGTGAAAATGTAGGAAAATCGGCGGTTTGAAAATGTGGCGTGCGCAGGGGTGGGCAGGGCGTCGCCGGCATGGCCAATGCGCTGCCGGTGACGCCGCGTGGAGAGAGGGTTACCCTTCGATTTGATCTTTCATGCGGAAACTCTTGCCTTCGATGATCACGGTCTCGGCGTGATGCAGCAGGCGATCCAGGATGGCTGCTGTGAGGGTGCTGTCATTATTAAAAATCTTGGGCCATTCCTTGAAGGCGCGGTTCGAGGTCATCACGATCGCGCCCTGCTCATAGCGCAGCGAGATGACCTGGAAGAGCAGATCGGCGCCCGCCTTGTCAATCGGCAAGTAGCCGAGTTCGTCGAGGATGAGCAGCGCGGGCTTGGTGTATTTCTTGAGCTCCGTTTTGAGACGTCCCGCATTCTTGGCCGCGGCCAGCGTGTTGATGACATCAATCGCGCTAGCAAAGAGCACGGAGTAGCCCTGGAGGCAAGCGGTATAGCCTAGCGCAGTCGCCAGATGCGTTTTCCCTAGGCCGACACCGCCCAGAAAGATGAGGTTGGCTTTGGCCTTGATAAACTCGAGGTGAAAATGGTTTTGCACTTGGAGGCGGTTGATCCGGGTGGGCCAGTCCCAACGGAACTGCTCCAGGGTTTTGATGACCGGGAAGCGCGCCAGCCGAATGCGACTCTTGGTAGCGCGGTCGCGGCGTACCTCCGCCTCGCCTTCCAGGAGCTGGGCGAGGTAGTCGACGTGGGACCACGCGTGTTGTGCTGCTTGTGTGGCCAGGGGGAGATAGTGCTGCGCCATAAAGGCGAGTTTCAAGTAGGTGAGATGGGGCTCCACGTCGCCAGTAGGCGTTGGGATGGGCTGCGTGTTATGGTTTGCAGACATGGGGTGAGGCTCCTATGTATCGTGGGGTTGGGTCTGTGGAGTGGCTTGATACAGGCTGAGATCAGGGGGTTCGAGCCGGATCTCCAGGAGGTCTTCGCGCCGCGTGAGGTGTAAGACGCTGGCCTCAGGGATGAAGCGGGCGCGTTGCTCCAACAGGTTGGCGATGTACTCGGCAGAGAAGGCCTCGTAAGTCAAGGCATCGTCGAGAGCGCGGGCGACGGCTTCTGGGGCGTAGATGTCGCTCAAGGCCACGATTTTCCGCACGTGATGCTGCGGATTGAGGCGCCGCTCTTCGAGTTTGAGGTAGTAGGCCTCGGCCCGCGGCGACAGCGCGAGAAACCGCAAGAAGAGCTGGTGATCGCGGGCCTTTTTGCGGTGCTCCAGGAGCGGCTTGGGGTGATCGGGGTCTTCAATGTCTTGGAACCGATCGTAGCGTCTGGTGTGGCGGGCAATGAGCGTGTCCCCGTAGTAGATGCAGAGCCGATCGGGATAGGTTTTGAGCGTGAGCGTCTGGCCGGCATAGTGGGCTGGTACAGAGTAGCGGTTCGTGTCCAGGGTAATGCGAAACTGCCGAGAGGCTCTGACCTGCGAGACCGTGGCGGTATCAAACGGATGCAGTGGCAACGGACGCAGCGACGGGCGCTCTTTGTGCCATAAGATGGTCGGTTTGACCTTGGTTTCGCCGTGCACGCGCTCATTGGCAACGGTGTCGAGCCACTGCCTGGCGGCGGGATTCAGGGCGCTGAAGTCGGGGACCTCTAGACCGGCGAGAAAATTCTTTTTGACGTACCCCACCGCGTTTTCTACTCGGCCTTTCTCATTGCCCTTGCCGACATTGCACGGGGCAATGGTAAAGCCGCAGTGCGTCGCAAAGTCGAGATACTTGGGATTGAACACCGGCGCTGCCCCCAGCGCGCGGGTGAGCACCGCGGATTTGAGGTTATCGACCATGACTTTGTGCGGGATACCGCCAAAGAACTCAAAGGCGTGTTGGTGGCAGGCCAGGAAGTGCTCCATCGTCTGGGAGACGGTGAACTCGACATACAGCATGCGGCTGTAGCACAGGACCATCACAAAGAAGCTCAGCCGGCGCTGTGTTTGTCCCACTGGTACAGCGCCAAACATACCCCAATCGACCTGGGCACACTCGCCCGGGGCAAAGGCCAGGGTGAGAAAGGCGGGCTGTCGCCGGGGTCGGACGGCGCGGACATAGGCTTTAACCAGGGAATACCCGCCATCAAAGCCGTGTTCCCGCAGGCGCTGGAAGACCTGGGCCGCAGAATAGGGATAGCGGTCCAGCATGCGGCCAATCTCCGGTTTAAAGGGATCGAGTTTGCTGGCGCGCGGGCGTGGCTTCCTGGGCCGAAAGTGCTCTTGCGTGAGCCAGTAGGCCACCGTGCGGGGATCAAGCGTCAATTCCCGGGCGATCTGCGCGGCGTTCAGCCCTTGGTGCGCAGAGAGATGTTTGATCTGGCAGAAGCAGTGATAGTCGATCATGCCAACACCTCCCAGATGCGCGCGAACACGGCCTTGATGTCCACGGGTTCGTCATTCACCGCCACGGTCGAGACGCTTGGAGTGGCCCCTTTGGGGGCTGCGTCGAGGGCTAAGACCTGGTAGAGCGGACATTGATAGGCGATCAAGCCCAGCGTGATCAGCGCCTGGCGCGCCTGGTGGAGTTCGGTGCCAGTCAGGGACAAGCGCTGGCACAGGGACGGGTCGGCGTAGTAACTGAGTCCCTGCGCATCCGCCACGGTGACCAGCAAAAGATAGAGGGCACAGGCCTGTGGGCTGAGCTGATCGATATAGCGCTCACGGACCAAGCGCTGATCCACCCAACTGAATTGTTGAGGTACCTTGCGGAGTTTGGCCAACGAGATGGGGCGTTTGTGCATGGCGAATCCCTCCTTGGTGAGGCGTTGAACCACCCAGAATATCGCGCCCCAATTGTTGCAGCCTCCGGGCCGTCCTGGCGATGTCATCTTGTAACGAGTACCCGGTGAGCTGAGCGATAAGCCCAACGACAACAGCAGGTTGCAGGAAGAAGACATCTTGTAACGCATGTGGCGTCAATCCCTCATCAAGTAGTTGTTTTTGCGGCTCTTGTGGCGTTAAGTCCTCTTGTAACGCAGCAGGGGGCCGCGAGCCCTGGCGTCGCCAGTAGCCCGGGTGGGCTTTGCGCCACTGCCGGACACGCTCGACATGGAGAGGACCGCGGAAATAATCCCGGTTGTGAGGATGGTGATGCCAACGGCGTTGGCTGGCGGCCTTACTGGCCTGGCGGCATACGGGCTGGGAGCAGTAGCGTTGGCGCCCGGCGCTGCGCGGATCGGGAACAAAGAAGGTCTGACAGTGCTTGCACTTGCGTTTGGTATGTGGACGTCTCATTGGCCTGCATCTCCTCAGGCCAATCATCGAAAGATCGGGGCGTGGAAGGAAGAAAACGGTGAGGAAAAGCGAGCCAAAGAAGAAGACGGAAGAAGGGGATAAATATCACAGGTGGGGAAGAAGACGGAACGGCCTAATCAACAATTTCAATCTGACCATGGAATCGCAATTTCAGGATACCGCTGAGACACTGATGGAGATACCACGAGAGAGCTATGACGCGCTTGTTACTTGCTTCTCAAAAACCGATGTTCATTCGCACGAAACGTG